>WBZO01003907.1_pt1 | contig 16728 bp, 13 predicted proteins | sample 5204261 | NCBI WGS metagenome assembly WBZO01 (sample SAMN12412400, study PRJNA552823) | activated sludge metagenome | isolation source: activated sludge from anammox sidestream of wastewater treatment plant... | place: USA: North Carolina | collected 2017-09 | reverse complement strand
GACTGGATGATCGAACGCATGTCGGACTCCACTTTGACCTGGCCGGCGAGCCCCTGCGCGGGGCCACCCTGTCGTTGCGCCGGAGTATACGTCCACGCTCCGGCGTCGCATACGGATGCTGCGCGCCGCTTTGCTTTCGCGCAAGCGGGGAGGAGAGGGGACGGCGACGGGCGGCGGCGCCGCGGGCGCGGACGGTCGATGCGTTCCGCGCCTCAAGCGCCGCGGTGGGTCGTCTCCCGGCCCTCCGGGTTGGCGACCTCGGCGACCGGCGACGCGGGATAGAGCCTCGCAAGCACCTCGATCGCCGCGTCGGCCAGCACCGGGCGCAGCGCCGCTCTCGATGCCGGTTCGGCGTCGGACTGCGCGCGCAGCGCCCAGATCGGCTCGAACGCGGCGCGGCGTTCCGCGAGCACCGCCTGCACCACGTCGCGCCAGTGCGACGGATACTCGGACTCGGCCCAGTCGCCGCGGCCGCGTCCGTAGTGCGCCACGGCCAGGTAGCCGAGCAGCGCCGTCACTGCCAACTCGTCGAGCGCGGCGTCGGTCCAGGCGACCGACGAGGTCTGCGCGCCGCGCACCACGTTGTAGCCCCGCGCGAGCCCGAACGCGCCGAGCGCGCCGACGATGCCGCCGGCGAGCATGCCGGCGCCGAAGGTGAGCCCGCCGGTGGCCAGGTCGGCCTTGAGGCCGGTGAGCGCACCGGTGACCACGCCGCCCAGCACCGCCGCCTTGCCTTCGTCGAGACGTTCGCTCACCGCGTAGTAGCCGGCCAGTCGCGCCAGCACTTCGCCCGCGGAGACATGGCCCTCGAGCTCGTGCAGCCCGATCAGTCGCGCGGTGCCCGCGTGCACGTCGGCGTCCAGCCGCTCGGCGAGCCGCTGCATCACGCGGCGTCGTCCGGGCGCGGCCTCGTCCGCCTCGGCCTGTGCCCCGCGCAGCGCGCCCAGCGCGGCGCCGGCCTCGCGCAGGCGCCCGAGCACGCCGCTGTCCGGCAGGGGTTCGCGGTCGAACGCGGCGCGCGCGAGCCGCTCGGCGAGGACCCCCATCGACGCGTCGAACACGGCCCGGCGCCGGGCGAACCATGCATCGACCAGCCGCGCGCAGGCCGCGCGCGCGGGTTCGGGGAGCAGCGACTGCACGGTGCGCAGCAGCGTCGCCTCCTGGACCCAGCAGCGCGCGAACGCATCGAGCGGCAGCACCGCGCGCACCGGCGCCACCGCCGCGAGCCGGTCGCGCCAGGCCTGCACTTCGTCCGCCTCTTCGGCTGGCGCGCGCGGAGGCCCGAGCTGGTTGAGCAGCACCACCACCGGCTTGCCGATCCACTGCAGGATCTGCATCTCGCTGGCCACGTAGCCCGGGCCGTCGGGCAGTTCCGACGCGTTGACGAGATAGAGCACCAGGTCGGCGCCGTCGCGCACGTTGCGGACCGCCTGCTGGCTCGACCAGAACGCACGGTCGCGGAAGCGATCCCAGACCTGCCCCAGGAACCAGCCGATCGGTTCGGTCGACGCAGCGAGCCGACGCGCCAGCCTCGCGCTGTCGCCGAAGCCGGGCGTGTCCCACAACAGCATCCGGTCGCCGTCGGCGGTCTCGATCATCGTGTGCGCTTCGGCCGTCTCGGTCACGTGCGCCTGGTCGCGTACCACGCCCACGTCGCGGCCCAGCAGCGTGCGCGCCAGCGTCGTCTTGCCGACGTTGGTGTGCGAAACGAGGCTCAGCGCGATCGTCTGCGCCATCAGCGCACCGCCTGTGCAGGGACGGCGCCGGCCAGCCGGTCGAGCGCTTCACGCAGTGCGTGCGCCGCTCGTGCCGGGTCGTGCTGCGCGAGGTCCAGGATCAGCGGGGGATGCCCGCGTTCGGCGAGGAACCCGCTCCAGGTCGAGCAGCGCTCCTGCCGGCGGCGCACCGCAACCGGATCGGCGCTGCCGAAGCGCGCGACGAACGCGGATTCGTCGACCAGCGCCAGCAGCCTCGCGCCGGCCGGCAGCGCGGCCGACAGCGCGTCGACGAAAGCGCCCTGTGCCTGCGCCTCGGGCGTCGCGGTCGACGCGAACAGCGCCACCACCAGTGTCGGGGCCTGGGTGCTCGCCGCGGCCCGCGCCAGCACGCTCGCGGCGGTCTCCTCGTCGCCATAGCCGACCGGTCGAGCCACCGTCAGCGCGGTCTTTGCGCCCAGCACGGCGACCAGCATCGCGCGCAGCCCCAGCACCGCCTGCGGCGAGGGCGCCTGGGCGTGCGCGACGGCCACCACGGTCGCCGCCTCGCCGCGATGCGCTCGGACCAGCGACGCGAAATACGCGTCGTCCAGCGATAGCGGAAAGCGCGTGGCGAGACGCTGCTCGCGAAGGCGGTCGATCACGGCCAGCAGCAGCCGCGGCAGCACGACCACGAGTGCGACGGTCACCGCGTACAGGTGGATCCAGCCGGCCGCCGGCTCGCCCATCGACGCCGGAAAGCGCATCGCCTCGAGCCGCGCCGCATCGGGCAGCGCGATGCCGGTGAGCGCCGAGGCCGGCCCCAGCACCAGCGCGAGCAGTGCCTGCACCGTGGGTGCATCGAGGAAGGTGCTCTCCCAGCCGGCGCGGAACTCCAGCCCGAGCCCGCGCACGTACATGCCGCACAGCGCGCCCAGCGCGAAAGCGATCGCGCCCGCGTGCAGCACGCGCGCGACGCGCGTCGCATTGAGCTTCGCGCTGGCGCGTGCCCAGTCGAGCGCGAAGCGCGCGAGCGGTGAGGCGTCGGCCCCTGCCCCCGGCTGCGCCAGCGCGACGTGGGCGGCGCGGGCGACGAATCGCGCGACCGGGCCGTGGCGCGGCGGCTTGCGCCGCGCCAGCGAGACCAGCGCGCGCACGGCAATCGCTGCGTAGACCGTGAGGTTCCAGGCCATCAAGGCCAGCAGCGGCGGCGCGAGCACGTTGATCCGGTGGCGCGCGCCGATCGCGTCGCCGGCCGCGCCCAGCGCGAATGCGGCCAGCACCAGCATCCAGGCGATCCAGGGTCGCCAGCCGATCGCGCGCAGGGTGCGGTGCACGCGCGCATCGGCCGCGCCCAGGCGCTCGACCGCCAGCCGGGCGCGCCGGGCGACGAACGCGGCGGCGCTCGCGCGCTCGCCTTCGACTTCGGCCGCCGCGCGGCTGGCCCAGTCGCTGTCCTCGGCGCTCCAGGCGGCAGGCCGCGGCAGCGCGGTCTCGAAGGCGCGCACCAGCAGTGCGTTGCGTGCGTCGTTCTCGGTCATCACGATCTGTCGCGTTCTGCTTCCGCCGCGGTCAGCGATAGGTGGCGTTCGCGCGCGCGAGCCGCTCGGCGACACTGCGGCGCAAGGACTCGGGCGCCACCACCTCGACGTGCTCGCCGTGGCGCAGGATGTCCATCTCGAGTTCGGGCGTCGCACCATAGGGCACGCGCAGCTCGAAGCGGCCGTCGTCGAGATCGCGGGTGCGCTGCTGCGGATGCCAGATCTCGGCGCGCACCCAGCGGGCCGCATCGGCCGAGAAGTGCAGCGTGGCCCAGGCAAGCCGTCGGCCGCGGTAGATGCCGTAGCCGGAGCCCAGCTGCCGGTCGACCTCGGCGAGCGAGCCTTCGCGCGCGCGACGCTCGAGCAGCCGCGCTTCGCCGACCGCGTCGAGCGCGAACACCTTCAGCGCATCGCTGCGGTGGCACCACGCGTCGAGATACCAGGCGTTGCGGTAGTGCACCAGTCGCTGCGGCGAGACTTCGCGCACGCCGCGCGCGTTGCGCGAGCGCGTGAAGTAGGCGAACTCGAGCCGCCGCCTCGAGACCAGTGCGTGCCCGACCACCTCGAAGCAGTTGGGCGCGACCGGGCGGTTGTGCGCCGGCAGCACGCGTACCCGTTTCATGATCTCGTCGGCCGAATCGCTGGCGGTGCCCATCAGCGCCTTCAGGCGCGCCACCAGCGGCTGGATGTGCGGGCCGAGCAGCCCGCCGGTGTCCAGGTCGACCAGCATCCGGTGCATCGTGAGCAGCGCCAGGATCTCGCGATCGCTGAACCACAACCCCGGCAGGCCGTACTGCGGTCCGAACTGCGACGGCGCGAAGCAGTAGCCGCCCCGGTCGCGGTCGAAGACGATCGGCGCGTTCAGGCGGTCGCGCATGTAGGCGATGTCGCGCTTGAGCGTTGCGCGCGAGATCTCCAGCTCGGTCAGCAGCTCGTCGAACGGCACCACGCTTCGCTGGTGAATCAGCTGGTCGATCCGGTACAGGCGTTCGGTCTGGTTCATTGCGGCCTCCGCAACCGGCGCATTGCATCGTAGCGAAGCGGGCTGCGGTCGCAAAGCGCGCCCGGCGGCGAGCGGCGCACAATGGCGGCCTGGCTCACTGCACGGAGTATCCGATGAACGAGGAAACCTTCAACCTGGGCATCCGCAAGTTCCTGAAGATGGTCGGCGTGAACTCGCAGCGCGAGATCGAGCAGGCGGTCGCGAAGGCGATCGCCGAGGGCCGCATCGCCGGTACCGAGTCGCTGGCCACCGCGGTGACGCTGCAGATTCCGGCGCTCGGGGTCGAGGCCCGCTTCGACGGCAAGATCGACCTGGAGTAAGCGCTGCGCCGCACGTTCAGGCCGTCGCGTGGGCTGGCGTGCCCGCCAGCGGCAGGGTCACCCTGAAGCAGGCGCCGGGCGCGGCGTCGGGCACCAGCGTCAGCGATCCGCCGTGCCGGCGCATGATCTGCCAGCTGATCGCCAGCCCGAGGCCCGCGCCGGCGGCCGGGGTCTGCGTGTGCGCCCAGCCGCGCAGGAACTTGGAGAAGATCAGTTCGCGCTCCTCCGGAAGGATGCCCGGTCCGTTGTCCTCGACGAGGACCTCGTAGTCGGTCGCGGTGACGCGGCTGCTCACGCGTACCCAGGGATCGGCGCTGGTGTTGTACTTGATCGCGTTCGAGACCAGGTTGATGAACACCTGGCTCAGCCGGTCGGCGTCGGCCTGCGTGATCGCGCCGTGCGCGCGCGCCTGGTTCTCCAGGCGCACGCCCGACTTCGCGGCCAGCCCCTGGCAGGTGCGCAGGGCGTTCTCGAGCGCGGCTTCCGGATCGATCGGCGCAAGCTTCAGCGGCGCCTCGCCGCGCTCGATCAGGCTCAGGTCGAGAATGCTGTCGAGCAGGCGCGTCAGGCGAATGCTCTCCTCGTGGATGATGCGCACGAAGTGCGCGACCTGCTTGTCGTCGAGGTCTTTCGAGTCGAGCAGGATCTCGGAGAACGAGCGGATCGAGGTCATCGGCGTACGCACCTCGTGGCTCACCTGGCTGAGGAAGTCGTCCTTTTCCATGTCGAGCCGCGTGAGCCGTTCGTTGGCGTCGCTCAACTGGCGTGCGGTGGCTTCGAGCTGGCGCGACTTCTGCTCGAGCTGGCGACTGTATTCGCGCACGCGCTGCGTCTCGTCGGCGATCTTCATCAGCGCGTCCAGGCTGATCGTCTCGCCGGTGACCACCTGCGAGATCATCGCGTGGGCCGAGGCGGCGCCGATGCTGCCCGCGAGCTTGCGCTCGAGCTGCGTGATGAAGGCGTCGTCGGCCAGCGGCGCTTCGCTTCCGGCGTTCTGCACGCGGCCGGCCTCGCCGAACAGCCGCATGGCCTCGTCGGCGCCGAGGATGCGCTGGGCGAGGATGCTCAGGTCGTAGGTGGTTGCCGAGCGTCGCACCAGCCGGCTGGCGGCCTCGGCCGGCGTGCGGAACACGTCGACGAACAGCGTGCCCTGCAGCCGCTCCAGCGGCCTGGCCTCGCGCACGAGCGACAGCAGCACGAACAGCAGCGTGTTTGCCGACAGGCTCCAGAACAGCGAGTGCATCAGCGGGTCGAGCCCTTCGAGGCCGAACAGCGCATGCGGACGCAGCAGCGACTGGCCGAACGGGCCGGCGACCATCACCTGCGAAGAGACCAGGAAGTCGCCGCCGAAGCTCGGCAGGAACAGCGTGTACGCCCAGAGCAGGGCGCCGGTAACCAGGCCGGCGAGCGCGCCGGCGGCGTTCGCGCGCCGCCAGAACAGGCCGCCCACCAGGCTGGGCATCACCTGCGCGACGCCGGCGAACGAGATCAGCCCGATCGAAGCCAGCGCGTCGGAGCTGCCCTTGACGCGAAAGTACAGGAAGCCGAGCAGCAGCATCAGGCAGATGCTGGCGCGCCGGCTCGCCAGCAGGAAGCGGGGAATCTCGCCGCTCGCATTCAGCGACACCCAGCGCAGGCGCAGCGCCACCGGCATGATCAGGTGGTTCGAGATCATCGTCGACAGCGCGATGCAGGCGACGATCACCATCGAGGTGGCCGACGAGAAGCCTCCGAGGAAGGCGAGCAGCGCGATCGACTCCTGGCGCGCCCACATCGGCAGCGTCAGGACGAACATGTCAGGGTTGGAACCCTCGGGCAGGAAGCTCAGGCCGGCGATCGCGATCGGCAGCACGAACAGCGAGATCAGCATCAGGTAGAGCGGGAACAGCCACGACGCGGTGCGCAGGTGGCGCTCGTCGGTGTTTTCGACCACCGTCACCTGGAACTCGCGCGGCAGGCAGACGATCGCCGCGGCCGAAAGCAGCGTGACCACGACCCAGCGCGGGCCGAACACGTCGTGCGCATGCAGGATTTCTGGCGAGGCGCGCGAGAAGATGTCGTGCGGTCCGTCCGAAATCCCGTAGACGACCATCAGGCCCACGACGAGCAGCGCCACCAGCTTGACCACCGCCTCGAGTGCGATCGCCGCGACCACGCCATGATGGCGCTCCTTGGCGTCGATGTTGCGCGTGCCGAACAGGATGGTGAACACCGCCATGCCGACCGCGATCCAGAATCCGAGATGGAAGTCGGGCGCGGCCCCGGGAAGGCCCGACAGCGGATCGGGACCGGCGTTGCCGATCACCTGGAAGCTCACCGTCACCGCGCGCAATTGCAGCGCGATATAGGGCGTTGCGCCCACCACCGCGATCAGCGTGACCAGCGCCGCCAGGCCCGGACTCTTGCCGTAGCGCGACGAGATCATGTCGGCGATCGAGGTGATGCCGTGGACGTGGCCGATGCGCACGATCTTGCGCAGGAACACCCACCAGCCGACGAAGACGAGCGTCGGCCCGATGTAGATCGTCGCGAACTCCAGGCCGTTGCGCGCGGCCGAGCCCACTGCGCCGTAGAAGGTCCACGAGGTGCAGTAGACCGAGATCGACAGCGTGTAGACGAGCGGCGACTGCAGCCAGCCGAGTCGCCCGGTACGGGCGCGTCGGTCGCCGACGAAGGCGACCGCGAACAGCAGCGCCACGTACAACAACGCAATCGTCAGGACCAGGTTGGCCGACAGCATCATCCGGCCGCGTCGCGGTCTTCGTCGTCGTCGCGCGTCGGGCCCGCGGTCCGGTTGCTGCGCGCGATGCCGCGCGCCAGCAACGCGGCGCATGCGATCAGCACGACCCACACGCCGAACAGGTAGGCGACGATCAGGGGCACGCCGGCGATGTCGTGCTTCGCCACGAACAGCCTGATCATCGGCGGCATCAGCAGGAACAGGCCGAGCAGCGGCAGCACCACTGCCGCATCGCGCAGTCGGGGCGAGGGGGGCGGCGTATTCACGGCTCGGGTGGATCGGCCGGTGCCCGCGCGCGCCTCATTCGCGCACCAGCGTCCGCACCTGCTCGACGATGTCGCGGTTGGAGAACGGCTTGGTCATGAAACCGTCGGCGCCGAGTTCCTCGGCCATGCGGCGATCGTGCGCCTGCCCCTTCGCTGTGAGGACGATGACCGGAATCGACCTCAGCGACGGGTCGGACTTCACTTCCTTGAGGACCTCGAAGCCGTTCAGCCGCGGCAGCATCACGTCGAGGATCATCATGTCGGGAGGGTCGGCGCGCAGCCGGGCGAGTGCCGACTGGCCGTCGAGCACCGCAGAGACCTCGAAGCCTTCGCGGCCGAGCACGAAGCTCAGCGACTCGACGATGTTCGGCTCGTCTTCGGCGATCAGTACCCGCGTCGCCATCCCTGGTCTCCCCCTCCGGATTCCGGACCCCGGGCCGAGTGTAGCGCCTGACGGGCTTCGCGCGCGAGCAACCCCGGGCTGTGCAGCCGTCGTGATGCCGGTTCACGCATCGATGATCGGATCTTCTTCGCGATAGACGCAGTCGCGCCGCACGCACAACCGGCAGTTCGGGCCGACCGGTACCGCCGGGGCCGACGAGGACAGGTCGAGCCCGTCGCCGTACACCGTGCGGTCGGCGTGCAGTGCATTGCAGGCGAGCATCACCGACATCAGCCGGCGCGGCATCGTGAACGCGGGACGCGGCTTCTCGATCGCCCGGGCCATGAACAGGTAGCGATCGCCGGTGGGGAAGGCCGCGAGTTGCCGAACGATCGCACCGGGGCTCTGGAACGCTTCGTAGACCGCCCACATCGGGCACGCGTTGCCGTGGCGGGGCAGCAGCAGGTGCGGCAGGGGGAAGCGCTTGGTCACGAAACCGGCCGGATCGGCGCGCATCAGCCCGAACGGGATGCCTTCGGCGCCGGGCCGGCGAAGCGTCACGAGGCGATGGCAGACCTGCTCGTAGCTCGCACCGTAGCGTCGTCCGAGGCGCTCCAGGTCGTAGCGCGAGCGCTCCGCCGCATCGAGGAACGCGTCGTAGGGCATCAGCACCGCGGCGGCCAGGTACGACGAGAGCGCGCGTCGCGCGCGCCGGCGCGCAGCCTCGCTGCTCAGCCGCGGGGCCGCGTCGACCTCGGCCGCGACCGCGCGGCCCTGGCGGAACAGTTCGACGGCTGCGCGCGCGAGCTGGAAGCGCCGCGTGGGGTGCGGGGCGGTGTCGGCGATCATCAGCGTGCGCCCGTCGGCGGAGAATGCGGCTGCGTGTCCCGGCGCGATCGCATCGACTTCGGCTGCCGGGCGCACCACGGCGCGCACCGAGTGGGTTCGCTGCAGGTAGTCGGCCAGCGCGCTTTCGCGACAGTCGCCCTCGATCGCCGCGGCGGCGCGCAAGTCGGTCGCAGCCTGTTCGAGCGCGGCGAAATGGTTGTCGTGGTCGAACAGGAAGTCGTCGACCTCGTCGGCCGGCGTGATCGAGCGCGTCGCGGTGTGCGCCCGGTCGAAGAACGTGGCGAGCGCCTGCGCGAGGTCGGACAGCCGTGAGCTCTCGGCGCCGATGATCGAAACGAAACGCTGGCGTTGCGCGGGCTCGAGATCCTCGACGGTCTCCAGGATTTCCGACGACGAGCGGATCGCCGCAACCCGGCTCAGCACGTTGTGCACCGCGTCGCCCAGGAACGGGTCCTGGCTCAGGCGGTCCGACAGTGCGGCGACCGCGTGGTCGCGATCGAGCAGTGCGCGCTGCAGCACGACGAGCGCGCGCGCCCAGCCGGGGTGCCGGCCGGCGAGGTCGTCGATGCCAGCCGGATCGAGTCGCAGGTCGGCCAGGCGCGAATCGCCGGCGAGTTCGCCGAGGTCGTCGACCAGGCGGCGCCCGGCCGCTCCGTCGAGTTCGTCGAGCGCCATGCCGAGCGCGCCGGCGACGCGCTTGAGCAGCGCGCCGCCGATGTTGCGCTTGTTGCGCTCGATCAGGTTCAGGTACGAGGCCGAGATGCCGACGGTGGCCGCGAGACCCGCCTGCGTCAGGCCGAGCGAGCGACGCCGCTCGCGGATGCGCGCGCCGATCAGCGATCTGGGCATGGCCGCGGCAGCGGCGTCCGATGCTGCGCCGCAAGGTCAATTATCGACAAATTTCCATTTCTCATGATTCATTGTTGACAAGATTATCCAATCAAGTCAATCAGATATTGCTGCATTGACTTTCCGAGAACATTCTTGCCGCGAGGTCCGGCACCGGTAAGAGGCGACCAGAGCCCATCGGGGCGCCGGGTGGACGATCGACACAGCCACGAAGGAGGCGAGATGAGCGGATTCGACGGCAAGGGCCGCCGCAGGTTGCTCGAAGCGGTTGCGGCAGCGAAGAAGGACGACTCGGAGTTCGGGCTCGCGGACGGGGCGACGCCCGTCTCGTCGCGCCGCCGCGTGTTGCGCGCGGGAGCAGGCGTTGCCGGTGCAACGCTGATCCCCGGCCTGGGCCACATCGGCTGGGTCTACGCCGCGGACAAGCCGCCGATCGGCACCTGGCCGGCCGGCTCGCAGGGCAACACGGTGTACATCGGCGCTGCCGTGCCCCTGACCGGCACCTATGCGGTGCAGGGTGGGGACGAGCTCAAGGGCTGGGAACTCGCCGTCGAGCACATCAACACCAACCACGAGTTGATGAAGAAGCTCGCGCCGAAGATCGACAAGGGCGTGCTCGGCAAGAAGGTCGAGCTGGTCTCGGCCGACTCGGCGGCCAAGCCGAACCAGGCGGTGCAGGCGCAGCAGACCTTCATCAACCAGAAGAAGGTCATCCTGATGACCGGGTCGACTTCGTCGGCCGTCGCCGTCGCGCTCAACAAGTTCGCGCAGCGCGAGAAGATCCTCTACATGCCCGGCATCTCGGGTTCCAACGACACCACCGGCAAGGACTGCGTGCGCTACGGCTTCCGCCAGGGCTTCTTCGGCGAGATGGCGGCCAATGCGATCGGTCCCGTCCTGGTGAAGAACTTCGGCAAGAACCGCAAGGCGGCGTTCATGACGCCGGACTACACCTACGGTCACACCACGACGAAGTCGGTCAACGACTACCTGACGCAGGAAGCCGGCTGGACGATGGTGACCAACCAGGTGTCGCCGCTGGGCACGCAGGACTTCAGCCAGTACCTGACCAACATCGCCAACTCCGGCGCCGAGTTCCTGATCAACGTGAACTGGGGCCGCGACGCCGTGCTGTCGACGCAGCAGGCCAAGCAGTTCGGCATCATCCCCAAGATGACGCTGGTCCTGCCCTACCAGATCCCGTTCATCGCGCGCGAGGCGGGGGCCGATCTCACCGCCGGCGTGTTCGCTGCCACCGACTTCTGGTGGACGCTCGAGGACAAGTATCCGCTTGCGAAGATGTTCGTCGAGTCGTTCCGCAAGAAGTACGGCTACCGGCCGGAATGGGGTGCCGAGAACGCCTACGTCAGCTTCGCCCACTGGGCGCGCATGGTCACCGAAGCGGGCAGCTTCTATCCGCCCGACGTCATCAGGCAGTTCGAGAAGGGCGAGACGATTCCCTCGCTTCTCGGCGACGTCCACTACCGGCCCGAAGACCATCAGTGCGTGCGCCCGGTCATCATCGTTCGCGGCAAGGCGAAGAAGGACATGAAGAACGACGAGGACTTCTGGGAGGTGCTGGAAGTCGTGCCCGGCCAGACGGTGATCCAGAAGCCGGACGCATTCGGCTGCAAGCTCGGCGACTACACCTGACAGGCCAGCGCACCCTCCGGCCACCGAGGCCGGAGGGTGCCTGCCGTACGCCTGCCGTCGCTTCCGGCGGCGGGCATTGACGCTCCAGGCGGGACAGCGTGATCAACTGGGCAAACTTCATCTCGCAGTGCTTCAACGGGCTGGTGCTGGGCGCGCTGCTGGCGCTCATCTCCTCCGGCCTGACGATCATCTACGGCACGCTCGGCGTGCTGAACCTGGCGCACGGCGCCATGTTCATGCTGGGCGGCTACGCCGGGTGGGTGGCTTACACCTATACCGGTTCGTTCGTCGCCGCGGTCGCCGCCGGCGCGCTGTTCGTCATGGTGGTGGGCTTCGTGACGGAGCGGCTGATCATCCGCCATTTCTATGCGCGGCCGCCCGAAGACCAGCTTCTCGTCACCTTCGGACTGGGCATCGTCTTCGTCGAGGCGGTGCGCTTCTTCTTCGGCAGCCTGTCGCAGACGGTGCCTCCGCCGGCACCGCTGGTCGGCATCACGCCGCTGGGCTTCATGGTCTACCCGACCTATCGACTGGCGCTGCTCGGCATCGTCACGGTGGCGCTGCTGGTGCTGTACTTCGTGCTCTACCGCACCCGCATCGGCATGATCGTGCGCGCCGGCATCGAAGACTCGGTGATGGTCGATTCGCTCGGCATCAACGTCTACAGGATCTTCATGCTGGTGTTCGGCATCGGTGCGATGGCGGCCGGCTTCGCCGGCATCGTCAACGCCCCGGTGGTCTCCATCGCGCCCGACGTCGGCGATGCCATCCTGGTGCAGACCTTCGTCGTCGTCGTGATCGGCGGCGTCGGTTCCTTCCCGGGCGCGGTGCTGGGCGGCCTCATCGCCGGCGAGATCATCAGCATTACCTCGATGTTCGACCCTGCCTATTCCTACGTCATGCTGTTCATCGCGATGACGCTCGTGCTGATGCTTCGTCCCCACGGACTGCTCGGCACGGCGGGCCGCGAGTGAAGGCGGCCCCCAGATGCTGACCAGACAACGCCCCTTCGTCGTCGAAATCCTGACGGCGCTCGCGCTGATTGCGGCGCCGTTCGTGCTGCCCCATCTCGGCTTCACGCCGACCACGATCAACCGCATCCTGATCTGGGCCCTGGTCGGGATCGGCTTCGACCTGCTGTTCGGCTATACCGGCCTGCTTTCGTTCGGCCAGTCCGCGTTCTTCGGCACCGGCGGTATGTTCGCAGCCTACCTGCTGACGCAGACGCCATTCACCAATACCGTTGCGGCCGTACTGCTCGGCACGATCGTGGCCGGTGTCGTCGGCTACCTGGTAGGACTGGTCGCGCTCAGGCGCACCGGCATCTACTTCGCCATGATCACCGTGGCGATTGCCGAGGTCTTCTTCTTCGTCGAGTTCAACCCGCTGTCGGCGTATACCGGCGGCGAGAACGGCCTGCCCGGCGTGCCGCCGCCGAACCTGGACCTCTGGTTCACGAACATCGAGTTCGACAACAACATGTCGATGTACGTGTTCTTCGCGGTCTGCTATTTCGTCGGACTGGTGATTGCGCTGCGCATCGTGCGCTCGCCCGTCGGCCTGCTGTTGCGTGCCATTCGCGACAATCCGCTGCGCGCGCAGGCGCTCGGCCATGACATCCACGGCTACAAGCTTGCCGTATTCGTGGTCGCCGCGATGTACTCGGGTTTCGCGGGCGGCCTGCTCGGCCTCATGCAGGGCTTCATGCCGCCGGACGCGTTCATGTTCGCGACCTCGGGCGAAATCGTGATGCAGACCGCGATCGGCGGCGCGGGCACGCTGTTCGGGCCGCTGCTCGGGGCGGCGACCTGGCTATACCTGAGCGACTTCTTCCAGACGACCCTGAATCTCGGCGCCACCTGGAAGCTCGTCCTCGGGATCGTCTTCGTGCTTCTCGTGGTGTTCCTGCGCCGCGGCCTGTTCGGCGCCATCGTCGATATCTACCAGTTCGCCAGGCGCGGCCGCAAGGCGACGGGGCAGCCGTCCGAGGCGGCGCCAGCGCCCGCCCCGTCCTCCGCGCCGGCCGCCGCCACCGTCGTGGCCATGCCGGCCCGGCGCAAGACGACCGGCGGCAAGACCGGCCCCATCCTGCAGGCGATCGGCCTGACCAAGCGCTACGGCGGCCTGGTCGCCAACAGCGACATCGATTTCACCGTGCACCACGGCGAGATGCGCGGCATCATCGGACCGAACGGCGCGGGCAAGAGCACCTTCTTCAAGATGCTCACCTGCGAGGTGCCGCCAACCTCGGGCCGGATCGTGTTCGATGGCCGCGACATCACCGGCATGGGCGTTGCCGACGCCTGCCAGCTCGGCCTCACCAAGAGCTACCAGATCAACCAGCTGTTCGATCGGCTGACCGTCCGGCAGAACCTGAGGATCGCGGCACTCGGCGAGCTTCGGGGCAAGTTCAGGCTCGACCTGTTCAGGAACCTCCGGAAGGTGGCGGGCCTCGATGCGCAAGTCCAGAGCACGGCGGCGCTGGTCAACCTGACCGCGCGCCTCGATACGCCCGTCTCCGAACTTGCCTACGGCGAGAAACGGCGGCTGGAGATCGGGCTGGCGCTTGCAACCTCGCCGAGCCTGCTGCTGCTCGACGAGCCGCTGGCCGGCATGAGTCCGCAGGAGCGCGTCGAGACAGTGGCGCTGCTGAAGTCGATCGCCGTCGGTCGCACGATGATCGTGATCGACCACGACATGGATTCGCTGTTCGAACTGGTCGAGAGGATCACCGTGCTGCAGGAAGGACGCGTGCTCGTCGAGGGTACGCCCGAGGAGATCAAGACCGACGCGAAGGTTCAGGAGGCCTATCTCGGCGGCGTCAATGGAGAGCTGGCATTCCATGGAGAGTCGGCATGAGCCTGCTCGAAGTCAGCGGCCTGAACAGCTACTACGGCGACAGCCACATCCTGTTCGACGTTTCGATGCGGGTCGAGAAGAACGAAGTGGTGGCGCTTCTCGGCCGCAACGGTGCCGGCAAGTCGACGACGCTGAAGAGCCTGATGGGCGTGGTGACGCCCAGGAATGGCAGCATCAAGCTCGAGGGCGTGGAGCTTGCCGGCCGGAAGGCGCATGACATCGCCCGGGTCGGCATGCAGCTCGTGCACGAAGACCGTCGCATCTTCGGCAGCCTGAACGTGGAGGAGAACATCATCCTCGCGGGGCTGACTGCCGAGAACCGATGGCCACTGGAACGCATCTACGCGATGTTCCCGCGCCTGAAGCGGCGGCGCACCAGCCGCGGCACCGACCTCTCCGGCGGCGAGCAGCAGATGCTGGCGATCGCGCGTGCGCTGGTACGCGATCCGAAGATCGTCCTACTCGACGAGCCGTTCGAGGGTCTTGCCCCGGTCATCGTGCAGGACCTCGTGCGTGCGTGCCGCGACCTGGCGCAATCCGGCCAGACCATCGTCCTGGTCGAGCAGAACCTCGCGGCGACACTTGCGCTGGCGAGCCGCGTCTACATCATCAACAACGGCCATATCGTGCACGAAGGGCCCGCTGCCGAACTGAAGGCGCAACCCGACCTTCTGCAGCGCTATCTCGGCGTCTAGGATCCTCTGACAGGCCCTCGCCCGGCGTGCCGGTCATCGCCCGGCGCGAAGGCACGATCGATACAGATCGGCGTATTGCCGTGCGGCCGGGCCCCAGCCCCAGTCGCGCGCCATGCCGTTGCGCTGCAGCCGACGCCAGGTGGCGGGCTCGCGCCAGGTTTCGATCGCGCGATCGACGGCGGCGAGCAATGCTTCGGTCGTGGGCGGTCCGAAGGCGAAGCCGTTGGCGGTGCCGTCGGCCAGCGTGCGCGGCGTGCAATCGACCACGGTGTCGGCCAGCCCGCCGGTGGCGCGCACCACCGGCGGCGTGCCGTAGGCCAGGCTGTACATCTGGTTCAGGCCGCAGGGCTCGAAGCGCGAGGGCATCAGGAACAGGTCGGCGCCGGCCTCGATCAGGTGGGCGAGCGCCTCGTCGAAGCCGATCCGCGCGGCGATCCGGCCCGGGTGCGCCGCGGCGAGCGCGCGCCAGCGTGCCTCCAGGTCGGCGTCGCCCGATCCGAGCACGACCACGCGCGCGCCGCGCGCCAGCAATTCGGGCGCCGCGTCGATCACCAGGTCGGCGCCTTTCTGGCGGGTGATGCGGCTGATCATTCCGAGCAGTGGCGTGTCGGCCTGCAGCGCCAGCCCGAGGCGCTCGCCGAGCGCGGCGCGGTTCAGCTGCTTGAGTGCGAGCGAACGCGCTCCGTAGCGCGCAGCGATCGAGCGGTCGGTGGCCGGATCCCACTGGCGCGTGTCGATGCCGTTCAGGATGCCCACCAGGTCGCCGCTGCGGCGGTCGCGCCGATGGCGCAGCAGCCCGTCGAGCCCGAAGCCGTGTTCGGGTTCGCAGATCTCGCGTGCATAGGTGGGGCTCACCGTGGTCAGCCGGTCACTGTGCTGCAGGCCGGCCTTCAGGAACGAGATCCGCCCGTGGAACTCGACGCCTTCGATCGTCATCGCCGCCACCGGCAGGTCGAGCGCGTGGATGCGCGCCATCGGGAACAGGCCCTGAAAGGCGAGGTTGTGGATCGTCGTGACGCTGGCCGCGCCGGCCTCGTGCCGGTATCGCAGGTAGGCCGGCGCCAGCGCCGTCTGCCAGTCGTTGCAGTGCAGGACGTCTGGGCGCCAGTCGAGCGGCGTCTCGCTGCTGGCCAGCAGCGCGGCGAGCCTGGAGAGCAGGCCGAAGCGCAGCGCGTTGTCGGGCCAGTCGCGGCCGCTGCGATCCTGGTACGGGCCGCCGTGCCGCTCGTAATACGCGGGACACTCGACCAGCAGCAGTTCGAGCCGGGGCTGCAACGCGACGCAGGAGATCGTGGCCGGCAGCAGCTCCGCGCCCGGGCGCTCGACCTGCACGAGCGGAATCCGTCCGGGGAACGCGGCGACCAGCGCCGGGTAGGCCGGCACCAGCATGCGGACTTCGATCCCCGCTTCGGCGAGCGCCGCGGGCAGGGCGGCGCTGACATCGCCGAGCCCGCCGGTCTTCACCCATGGCGCAACCTCGGGCGTCGCGAACAGGACGCGCAGCGGCGCCTTCTCGCTCACAGCCACAGCATCATGCCCATCTCGTAGGGATGCGTGAGCAGCGGGTGATGCGGATAGACGCGGAAGCGGTAGCCGATGCGTCCGCACATGTCGGGTTGCAGCTCGATCGTGTACAGCTGCTCGTCGCCGTCGAGGCGCCTTTCCCAGTGCATCTCGAGATGCTGTTGCGCCGGCGCTGCGGCCGCGCCCATGGTGCATCCGAACAGCAGCTCGACGCGCAGGTCGGCCGGCTCGAGGTGGTCGATGCCTACCGCCAGTTCGAAGCGCACCGATTCGCCGAAGCGGATGCGCGCCGGTGCCCGGTCGACGCGGCGCACGCGCACGCCGCTCCAGTGTTCGCGCATGCGCTTCTTCCA
>WBZO01003906.1_pt1 | contig 16730 bp, 12 predicted proteins | sample 5204261 | NCBI WGS metagenome assembly WBZO01 (sample SAMN12412400, study PRJNA552823) | activated sludge metagenome | isolation source: activated sludge from anammox sidestream of wastewater treatment plant... | place: USA: North Carolina | collected 2017-09 | reverse complement strand
AACGTTTTGCCATAATCCAACACGTGAATCAAGTTACATACGTTGGCCATGCCACCTTGCTTATCGAGCTGGACGGCGTGCGCATCCTGACCGACCCGCTACTAACCCCTCGTGTGAGCCACCTGATGCGGATGTCCCGGACTCCAGAACTGGACCTGGAGCGCCTGGATGTTGTATTGCTCTCCCATCTTCACGCTGATCATGTGCATTTGCGCTCCTTGCGCTTGCTGGGCTGGGATCGGCAATTGGTCGCGCCGCGTGGCTCGGCCAAATATCTCTCGCGACACGGTTTCAATCATGTGACCGAGTTGTCCGCAGGAGAGAGTCTGCGCGTTGGCGGCGTTACTATTCAGGCGACTCCGTCGGAACACGCCGGGCGGTCGATCCCCGGCCGGCCGCAGACCGACTGCCTGGGTTATATTATGCAGGGCGGCCGTAACATATATTTCTCGGGTGATACCGACCTGTTCGATGGGATGTCGGCCATCGGTCGGATGACCGATGTGGCGCTGTTGCCGGTGTGGGGTTGGGGGCCAACGCTTGGAGCAGGCCACATGAATCCGTATCGCGCGGCCAAATCGCTGGAGATGTTGCAACCATCCCTGGCTATTCCGATTCATTGGGGGACTTACTTCCCGTTAGGATTACGCCCGCTAATGTCCCACCGGACAAACCGGACGCCTTATGAATTTGCCCGGCACGCCAATAAAATCGCGCCCGAAGTGCAGGTGTGCGTGCTCGACCCCGGCGACGCGCTGGACCTGTCCGGATTTTACGCCCGAATGGGAACGCCTACCTGATGTAGCCGCGTTCCAGGCTGGCCGCCAGAATCGCCTCGACGAAACGGCCCAGGGTTTCTGAACTATCAGGGATAGCTGCCGTGCGTTGTCGCACTTGCTCGAGCGTCACTCCGTTCTTCACCCAGGTCGCGCCTTCATTCAGATAGTTATGCAGTAGCGGCATGAGCCGGTCCATCGCGTGGGCGAAGCGCGCCTCGCCCGTCTCTCGGGCTTCGAACTCTTCCCATAATGCGCGGAGCTCGATTGCCTGGTCTTCAGGCAGTAACCCAAACAGCCGGTCGGCAGCAAGTCTCTCGCGTTGGGCCTTGTCCAGATTGGCCTGGGCGTCATAGGCGAAAGTGTCTCCGGCGTCGATCTCGATGATGTCATGTACCAGCAGCATGCGCACCACGTGACCCGCGTCGACCGCCTCGCCGGCGTATTCGCTCAGGATCATGGCCATGACCGCCAGATGCCAGCTGTGCTCGGCTGAGTTCTCCGCGCGCGAGCCATTGACCAATAGCGAGTGCCGCTGGATGCTTTTTAGTTTGTCCATCTCGATCAGGAAATCGAGCTGGCTGGCCAGTCGTTTATCTTCTGTAAGCATCCTCTTCTTGCCTTCTCCGTGATGAATTGTGCGATTTAGAGACCGACCCCACGCAAGTAGAGCAGATACATGCCCGCCAGATAGACGAACAGGATCGCCACTGAGTCCAGCTCGATGAATAAAAATTTGCGCTGAACGCGGGCCAGATTGCCGATCAGGGCCATGTTGGTCAGCAAAATACCCAGCAGACCGACGAGCACGAAGTTCTCATTGATGAGGCTTAGGAACGCTCCGTCGAGCAGGAAGAAGTCGGCAATGGCCAGGCCGAACATGTTGAATACGTTGGAGCCGAGCAGGTTGCCGACGGCCATGTCGAACGCGCCGAGGCGGACGGCGGCGATGGCCGCGACCAGCTCCGGCAGCGACGTGACGAAGCTTAGCAACGCCGTGCCGATGAAGCCTGAACCGAGGCCGGTGATCTCGGCGATGCCCAGCGAGGCTTTCACCAATTGGGGCACGGTGACCAGGAGAACGGCGGTAGCGATAATAAAGCCGATGATGCCACGTCGCAGCGAGGGAAAATCGTCGGCCGGTTCCTCGATGACCGCCGGGCCGGCGTTCGCGTTATTTTCGCGCTGCACGAGCCACATCCCGGCGAAGTACAAGCCGATGAGCAGCAGGCTATCCAGCCCTACCCAGCCGATGGCAGGCACGCCGCCGAGGACGATGGATGTGACCGCCACCAGCATCAGCACCGTCGCCAGCGCGGCCGTCAGCGAGTGACTGATGGCCGTTCCACGCAGGAGCGGTATCCGGCGAAGACCGAGATCGACGACCGCCAGCAGGGCGATATTGGTCATGTTGCTGCCGAAGAAGTTACCGGCGGCCAGATTGACCGCGCCGGAGCGAAACGAACTGATCGAAGCCATTAGCTCGGGCATGGATGTGGCGGCGGCCAGGAAGATGGTGCCAACGAACAACCCTCCCAGCTTTGTCCGCACGCCGATGATATCGCTGTACTCGGCCAGCTTGGTAGCCGCCAGCGTGACGACGGCCGAACTGGCCAGGAAGAGAAGCCAGACCATGGCCTAACCCACCCGTCCTGTGCCGGCGGCCGTTTCGTTGGACGCCAACCCCCAGGTCTTGACGACCGGCAAGGCGAACAGGATCCCCCGGTGGGGTTCGTTGAGATCGCCGACGACTTGCTCGGTGGCGGCGGCGACAGCCTCGGCGATGGCCATGTCATCGATGATGGCGAAGAGCGTCTTGTGGCCGACGCGATCACTGCCGAACATACGGCTGAAGCCGGCATAGGCGGCTTCCGGCTTATGGCGCAGCATGACACGATGCAGCCCGGTGCTTTCCAGGATGGTCACGCCGCGCGCCCCGGCCTTGACCCAGGCCGCCAGGACATTATTCAGGTGGGCGATGTCGTCCAACACCATGATTAGCATATACATGTGCGAATCCTCTCCTCGTCAGGTCCGGTCTGACAGGTTGATACGGCCGTCGGTCTCCATCTTTTTGAGGCGATATAAAATCTCTTGCGTCAATTGGCGATGCTTGCTGCTGATGTCGGCCTGGATACCGAACAGAACGATCAGCGTGCCGACGAGCAACAGGCCGGTGCCTAACGTCAGCGACTGGATGAAGCGGCCGATGCCGCTTTGCCCCGAGAAATAGTGAATGAAGAAGCGTATCCACAGGATCAATCCTGCCAGCAGGAACGGTACGGCAATGTAGCTGAAGGTGCGCAGCGGTTCGTAGAAGGCGTAGAGCCGCAGGATCGTCCCGGCCTGCGCCTTGATGAAGTGCCACATGCTGTTCTGCAGGCGCGATGGTCGCGTGGGCGGGTTCGTCGTGATAGGAACGCTCTTGATTTTTAGGCCGCCTTTGCCCGCCTGAATAATCGTCTCCAGGGTGTAGCTATAGCGGGTCAAGATGGTGAAGCGCAAGGCCGCCTCACGCGAGTAGGCCCGGAAGCCGCTGACCGGGTCGGTCACGTCGATCCCGCTGACGTTGCGCACCATCCAGCCTCCCAGAGCCAGCATCTGCTTTTTCATCCACGAGAAATGCTCGATTGTTCGGACCTGCCGATCGCCGATCACCATGTCCGCCTTTTCAGCCAGCACCGGCGCGACAAGGTCGGCGATGTAGCGGCCGGGGTACTGGTTGTCGGCGTCGGTATGGACGATGACGTCTGCACCGAGCTGTAAGCAAGCGTCGATGCCCGTCTGGAACGCCTTGGCCAGACCCAGATTGTGTGAGTGGCGGATGATGTGCGTGACGCCCAGTTGCCGGGCGACCTCGGCCGTGTCATCGCGGCTGCCGTCATCGATGATCATTGTCTCGATGCAGTCGATGCCGGGCAGGGCGGTTGGCAACTCGCGCACGACGGCCGGCAGGGTCTCGGCTTCGTTGTAGCAGGGGATCTGGATGATGAGTTTCATGATTAGAGGGCGCGCCCGGCGATGATGTCGTCCAGCTCGACCAGATGTAGCCCTTCCCACAAGTAAACATTCAAATCTACCCGGAGATCGTCACTGACGGCGACGCCCTCGGAGCGTAACAGTTCCGCCTGGCGTGTGGCGCCGCCGTCCATATCGGGCAGGCTGATGCGCCCGGCGTGGTTGATGACTCGCTGCCAGGGAACGGGTGGGGCGGGGTGTTGGCGCATCCCCAGGGAGGCCAGCGCGTAGCCCACGGCGCGAGCGGCATTGGGGCGACCCAGCATCGCTGCGACGCGGCCGTAGCTGGTGACGCGACCGGGCGGAATACGCCGCACCACGGCGTAGACTTGATCGTAGAAGGTCGGCGTTTTAGCGCTCATATTGATGAGCGTAGTGTAGCTAAATCGGTGGGAGCGGCCAAACGACGGGGTATTCGGTTTGCCGTGAGACGCCTCCTTGGGCTACACTTTCCTGCCGATGTTATTGTTTGCTACCATCCCTTACCCTTGCCAGGTCAACCCGCGCTACGTCGTTTGAGTATGGTCGCTATCTCTTTGTCACGACGCAACCGTTTATGGGCCACCCTACGCCCCGACCATCGCGGGCTGTGGACGGTCGTCGCTGTCCTTATCGCCGCCGCCCTTTATCTATCCACCTACCAGACGATTATCAACGGTGGCAGTCATGTTTATGTGACCGACGTCGGCGAACACCAGAACGCCCTGCCGCGATGGGGGATTATCCACCATAGCAGCTATCCGCAATGGAGCGCGCTAGGTTCGTTGTTCGTCACCATCCTGCGCTTGTTCGGAGTGGCGCCGGCGGCGGGTGTGTCGTTATGGGCACTGCTGTGGGGCTTAATCACCGTCGCCCTGCTGGTGTGGTTGGCCTTCGAGTTGGGGGCTGACGGGCCGTTCGCTGCTCTAGGCGCACTGGCCGCCGGCCTCTCGACCTCGATGTGGGTCAACTCCGCTGTAGGTGAGCTGCACACCATGACTACGGCGCTGACCGTGGCGGCGCTGCTGTTCGCCTTACGCTTCGGTCGTTCCGGCTCTCGTGCCGATTTGCTGTGGCTGGTCTTCATCTTCAGTCAGGGTATCTTCCACCAGCGGTCGATCCTGTTGCTGGCTCCTGCGGTGCTGTTATTGGTCTGGCCCCATTTTCTGGCGTTGTTCCGGATGGATAGACGCGCGTGGCTGCTTCTCATCGGTATAGCTTTGCTGGCTCCGCTCACCTATCTCTACCTGCCCCTGCGCGTTTGGACCGGAGCCGATTGGGTCTTCGGCTCGCCCGGCACATGGGATGGGTTCTGGTCGCTATTTTTCTTCAATAACGCTGAGTTGGTCATTAAAATGGAGACCTCTCTGGCTGGTTGGCTCGAGCGCCTGCGTACGACGCTGGGGATACTCCACGACGATCTATGGTTGCCGTTGCAGGCGGTGGGATTGGTAGGTCTGTGGTTGAATCGGCCGCGATCGGCCGATCCGGCCGGCACGCCGACGCCGACCGTTCGCCGCCAACTCATGATCGGCCTGGCTTTGACCATCGCCTGGATCCCCAACTTCCTGCTGGCGTTGCTCATCTGGGAGAACCGGATCATGGACGCGCAACTGGCGGCCAAGCTACCGGTCGTGCTCCTGGCGGGGGTGGGGTTGGCGTTGCTGCTCACCTGGTTATGGCGACGCGCCCCATGGCTCGGTGGCGTGGCGGCGGCGGCCTTATGCGTCGCCCTGGTTTATCATGGCTGGATGACGCGGCCATTTGTGCTGAGCATTACGCGCGACAATTCGTCCCAGGCTATCGTTGAGGCGGTCGACCGGGTGAAGCCGCTCGCCGATGGCCGTCAAACGACGGTCCTCGTCCCCTGGGGCACTGATTACTGGACGTTGACTTATGAGCAACGCTATGGTGGGCGGTTGACGGGCCTGAACCTCGTAGACCACAACGCCCGGCCGCAGGATATCATCGAGCGAGGCGACCGGTTGCTCGTCCCCGATCAGACGCTCTACGTTTTTCCGCTCGACTACTTTGAGAAACGTCTCGGCGTGCCGCTCTATCTCTCTTCGGCCGCCCCGGGTGTGATCGAGATTAGTCCCCGGCCGATCACCGATGAGGCATCTTTATCCCACGATCCCGATATCGTGCCGGCCGATTTTGATCTGGAGAACGGCGTGCGCGTTCGAGGCTGGCATGTCGAATGGCTTAACGACGAAGATCTCCTGTTGACGATCTATTGGCAGGCCGAGCGGCCGCTGGAGACGAATTACAGCGTGGCGATCCATCTGGTGGCGCGGGAGCAGCCGGCCGGCGAGGCTGACATCCTCGATCAGGCCGACCTGGCGAACCCGGTGGATGGCTGGTATCCGACAACTCAATGGCGCGACGGCGAGATCGTTCGCGACACCGCCTTGCTGCACGTGCCTGAGGGAAGCGCTCCGGCGGCTATTCGGGTCGCCATGTATCGTAGCGATCCGGAGCTGGGATTCGTCAATTCGCCGTGGCTGATCTTGCCGATACCGGCCAGATAGGCCCGGCGCTAGAACAGGGCCAACAGTAATACCGCGACCAACCCTCCCCCCAACGACGAGATCAGGTTGACCAGATCGTTGTTCAGCCATGACCAGCCCCGCAACGGTCGCGTCGTCGTGCCGCAACGATGGACTTTGCGTTCGGTTTCTTTCTGACAGGCGTCGCAGTAGTAGATCTGCTGAACGGTCGCGCCCATCAGACTATCGATAAGTGAACCGGCGCCGCCACTGATCGCGCCGGCGAGGGTGACGAAGAGAACGGCGTTCCAGGGATGCAATCCAGCCATGGCGCCGAGTATCCCGGCTACTAACCCGATGAGCAGCCCCCCCAGAAAGGATACGCCCGTCCCTAGCGGAGAGACGCCGCCCGACGTGCCGACTTCGACGGTGCGGCCGTTGGTGATCAGGCGCGGCGCGGCCTTGCTGAGCGTGCCCAGTTCTGTGGCCCAGGTATCGGCCGTCACCGTCGCCATGACGCCGATGAACAAGAAGAACCATGCCATGGTGGGCACGGCGCTGACCGGCACAATTGCGCTTAAGGTGGCGATGAGCGCGCCCAGGCCGCCGTTGGCCATCGTCTGAGCGAAGTCTCGCCGGCCACCCTTGTCGAATTTCTCGGCCGCGGCCGCCTTTTCCCGCTCCTTGAAGTGGGAGAGCAAGCTGGAGCTGACGAAGAACACCATCAGCACCACCCCCCACACCCAACCGCCTAACCCGAAGATGAGCGTGCCGACGATGACCGCCCCGGCCGCGCCCGAACGCGAGAGCGAATCGCGCCGGTAGGCGAGGAAGGCGACAGCGGCGCTGAGGACTAAACCTGACAAAATGGAGATCGATAATTCACGAGACATCACGATGAAGTTTACCTAGTTCGTGATGTTCTCGCACGGGATGCAACCATCGTGCTGCCCATGCTCGATTTCCGCTTTGACGCTCTACTCGCACTGCGGCATAATGCGTTTGTTCTTATTCGTCAATCAGAGCAGGATCCGCTAGCCACCGATGTATTCTCTTCGTTCTCTGCTCCGTCTGATCATCCAGTTCGTCGTGATCTGGATAGTCAGCGCCCTTTCGCTGGTCGTCACGGCCTGGATTTTGCCGGGTATTCATTTGGGTGCGACAGCTGAGTGGTCAGTGGTCGTTGTCGCCGCATCCGCTGCTCTGATCCTGGGCATTGCCAATCTACTCATCCGCCCCGTCATCTTGATGGTGGCAATTCCTTTGGGGTTTATCGCCGTCTTCATCGTCGGCCTCTTCGTCAACTCGATCATGCTCCTGGTCACAACCAGGATCGTGCCGGGTGGACTTGAGGTTGATGGGCTGTTGCCCGCGTTCGTTGGCGGTATCGTTTTATCGTTGGTGATCTCTCTGTTCAGCGCCATCCTGGGGATCGATGACGCTGGTTCCTTCTATGAAAGAGTCATCGAGCGGCGCCTCTCGCAGCAGCGGCCGTTCACGACTACGCCACAGACCAACGGATTGGTCATGCTGGAGATCGATGGACTCAGCTATTTCCACATCCATAAAGCTATCGCCGAAGGCTACATGCCCAATCTCGAAGACATGATTGAGCATGACGGTTACGTGCTGTCACGTACCGATTGCGGGCTGCCTTCCCAGACGTCAGCTTGTCAGGCGGGTATTCTCTTCGGCGATAATTATGATATTCCCGCCTTCCGCTGGTACGACAAAAAGCTGGATAAGCTGTTCGTATCGGGCAGCGACGCGGCCGAGATCAACGCCCGCTATGCCAAGGGGCACGGCTTGCTGCGTGGCGGCGCCAGCATCAATAATATGGTCAACGGCGATGCCACTATATCGTTGCTGACGGCCTCAGATTTGCGCGGCGGTACCGACGAGCAAAAACGCGCTCGTGCCGACGATGTGTATTTGCTCCTGTTGAACCCCAACTTCCTTATGCGCGTGATCGGGCTTTTCTTTGGCGAGGTGGTTCTGGAGATATGGCAATATACCCGTGACCTCATTCGCAACACCCAGCCGCGCCTGAATCGGCTGCACAAGTTCTACCCGTTCGTGCGCGCAGCCACGACCGTCTTCATGCGCGAGGTGTCGGGCTTTCTGACCATCATGCAGATCATGCGCGGCGAGCCGGCCATCTATACTACCTGGCCCGGTTATGATGAGGTGGCCCATCATTCCGGTCCCTGGTCGGAATATGCCTTCGGCACGTTGCGCGGCTTCGACCGTCTGATCGGCTCGGTGCGGGAGATCCTCGCGACCAAGGCGCCGCGCCCCTACGAACTGTTCATCCTTTCCGATCACGGCCAATCCTTCGGCGCGACCTTCAGGATGCGTTACGGCTATTCGCTGAAGGATTACATCCAGGGGCTTATGCCTGAGGGTACGGTCATGGTACAGACGGCTGGCGGCGATGATGGTTCGATCTCCGTTATTGCGACCGTCGCGGAAATCGGCAACATCCGGGTGCAGCGCGTTGGCGGCCGGCTTGGGCAGGCCACTGTCGAACAGATGGAGAAGGCGGCCGAGCGCGGCATCCAGGGGACTCAGCTGGGCGAGACCATTGATACGAGCGTCGTGGCCGACGTTACGTTTTGCGGCAGTGGCAACCTGGCCCAGGTCTATTTCCACGCCTTCAAGCACCGGGCCTCGTTGGGTGAATTAAACGCGGCCTTTCCCGGCATGGCCGAAGCCGTTATCGCTCATGAAGGGGTGGGGATAGTCGTTGCTGTCGATGGCGAGGGCGTGCCGATCGCGTTTGGCAAAGGCGGCGCGCGTAACCTTCACACCGGCGAAGTGAGCGGCGAAGATCCGCTGGTGCTCTATGGCGATCCTGAATTAAGGGCCTGGCAGGCGCGGCGGCTTGCCGACTTCCCCAGCTCAGGCGATCTCATCATCATCAGCACCGTCTACGCCGACGGCACCGTCGCCGCGATGGAAGAACTCATCGGTAATCATGGCGGCCTGGGCGGGGAGCAGACAGACGCGTTTGTCCTGCACCCATCCGATGTAGAGATATTGCCCACACGCAACTCAATAGACATGTTCCCGCAATTGAACGCGCAGCGGATGCGCCTGGCAAAAAGCAAAGCTGTCCCCGTTCCTGAAAGCCCGCGCGATGATTGGGCGTTGAGCAATCTGGTCGCCGGCCTGCGTGCCGGCCGCGAGTGGATGCCTCTGGCCCTTAACATGGCGCTTTTTGAACGCAGGACCTATCGGGCAGTCGCGACTTCGCGCCTGATGACCGGACCGGCTGTTTTGTTAAGCCTGGTCGGCGTGTTCGTGGGGGCATTAATCGAGGGCGCGCCCGCCGATGGAGTTAGCTTGCTGACGCGCTTTGCCGGCCGTTACGGGTTGTGGATCGTTTCCGTTCTCATTACTCACGGCATTGTTCATGTGTTACGCGGCAAAGGCTCGTTCACCCGAACTTTCCGCGCGATGGGCTTTGCCCAAACCATTAATTTGCTCGGGGTGTTGCGATTATACTCGCCGATCGCGCCCGTGATGGCGGTCGTCGTCACCGTTCTGTCTATGATGGTCACCTGGTTGGCGGTAGCTGAGGCCCACAATTTTCGCGGCTGGCGCGCTTTCGTATTGCTCGCCCTCTACGGCGGCGTGCTCATTATTGGCGGCAGCTTGCTCAGCCACGCATACGGCGATTTCAGGGACGTACTCCGGATGATGTTCCAGAGCCTTGGGTTTCTACCTTAACCCCCTCTGATAGTCCGTGTCGCCGGGTTGCATGATCGTCGCTCTTTTGTCAGAATTACTGTTATTCACGAGGAGTATCCATCATGTCGCCTGCTGCCCGACCTGTACGTGCGGAACAGAAGGTGAGCGGTATCGTCCTACCGCCACGCCCGGCGATCTATGAGATCAACACCCGGCTTTGGCTTCGCGAACTGAGCCGCCAATATGGTCGGCCGATCACCTTAGCCAACGTCCCCGGTGAGGTCTGGGATGCTATAGCCGGCTTTCGATTCGATGCGGTGTGGTTGATGGGCGTGTGGCAGCCCAGCCCAGCCGGCCTGGCGATTGTGCTCGCCAGGCAAAGCTGGCTGGCTCTATGCTCGGCCGCTCTGCCGGACATGAGACCGGAAGACATCGCCGGATCGCCATATTGCGTGCGTAATTACGAGACCGACCAGGCGCTCGGTGGCCGTGACGGATTGGCCAAGGCGCGTGCGGAACTGGCCGAACGCGGCATGGCGCTCATTCTCGACTTCGTGCCCAATCACGTCGCCTTCGATCATCCCTGGCTGGATAGCCACCCCGATTATTTCATTCACGGCACGGCCGACGAACTGGCCGCCGCGCCAGAAGAGTTTTTCAAAACAGGTGACCAAATCATCGCCAGAGGACGCGAGCCATCTTTCGCGTCCTGGCCCGACGTTGCCCAACTCAATGCGTTTAACCCCGACCTGCGAGCCGCCGTCGTGGAGACGCTGCTCGACATCGCCGGGCAGGCCGATGGCGTGCGCTGCGACATGGCCATGCTGATGGTCACCGAGGTGTTCACGCGCACCTGGGGCGAGCGTGCCGGCCCTCCGCCTAAAGAGGAGTATTGGCGCGAAATTATCCCTGCCGTGCGCGAGCAATATCCCGACTTTCGCTTTATTGCCGAGGTTTACTGGGATATGGAATGGCAGATCCAGCAACAAGGGTTCGACTTCTGCTATGACAAGCTGCTCTACGATCGGCTGATTCATGCGCCGGCGGCCAGCGTGCGCGAGCATTTGTCGGCTGATATAACCTATCAGGACCACCTGTTACGTTTCATCGAAAACCATGACGAACCCCGCGCCGCGAGCCTGTTCAGGGCTGGGCGGGCACTGACGGCGGCTGTCGCCACCTATACCTTACCTGGGGCCAAGCTGTTCTATCAGGGCCAGTTCGAAGGATACACGACCCACATTCCCGTCTTCCTGACTCGCCGCCCCGATGAACCGCCCGACCGCGCGTTGTTCGCGTTCTACCGCCGTCTGGTCAACGAGATTCAGAAACCGGCCTTGCGTGAGGGCCACTGGCTACTTTGCGCTTTGAATGGCTGGCCTGACAATACGAGCTATAATAATCTGGCGGCGTGGTGCTGGCAGGCGGGCGACGATCGTCGCGTGATTGTGGTCAACCTGTCAGGCAGTACATCCCAGGCGCGTGTCCAGTTGCCCTGGCCCGACCTCGCCGGGCAGAACTGGTTGTTCGTCGACGTTATGGACGAGACGACTTACGAATGGAACGGCGACGAGGTCCTGAACATGGGGCTGTACGTTGAACTGGCCCCGTGGGGACACCACTTTTTTGCCGTTCGCTAATCCGGCGCGATCGGCCGCGCCACGCTCATTACGAATAGAAAACCATATCGCCAGGGGCCATCGGAATCTGGCGATTTTAGTTGCGGCTTCTATTGAAGCCGGCTCGGCGATGCCGGGCAGGTAGTGCGAGAAATCACCCACATTTCCTACAGGAGATCTGATCGAATCATGACCGAAAATTTGAATCCCTTTGCGATTGCGCAAGCCCAGCTGGATAAGGCGGCCGGTATCCTGCAGCTCGATGCCGATATGCACGCCTTCCTGCGCGAGCCGATGCGGGAGTTCCACTTCAGCATCCCCGTGCGCATGGATAATGGCCGCACGGAGACGTTCAAGGCGTTTCGTGTCCAATACAACGACGCGCGCGGCCCGGCCAAGGGTGGCATCCGCTTTCATCCTGACGAGACGATCGACACCGTTCGCGCTCTGGCCGCCTGGATGACCTGGAAGACGGCCGTCTGCGATGTGCCGCTGGGTGGCGGCAAGGGTGGCGTGGTCTGCAATCCGCGTAATCTATCGGCCGGTGAGTTGGAGCGGCTGAGCCGTGGCTATATGCGCGCCGTCTCCCGTTTCGTTGGCCTGAAGCAGGACGTGCCCGCGCCCGATGTAGGCTCCAACCCGCAGATCATGTCCTGGATGCTGGATGAATACGAGACCATCCATGGCTATCACGAGCCGGGCGTTATCACGGGCAAGCCTCTGCTGCTGGGTGGTTCGGCCGGCCGCACCCCGGCGACGGCTATGGGCGGCATGGTCACTATTCGTGAGGCGGCCAAGTTGCTGGGCATGAACCTGAAGGGCGCCACCGCAGCCATCCAGGGCTATGGCAACGTTGGCAGTTTTGCTCACAAACTGGCCTACGAGATGCTCGGGCTGAAGATCGTCGCTATCGGCGATGAGTTCGGGGCGATCTATAAAGAGGATGGCCTCACTCCGGCCGAAGTCAGCGCCCAGATGCGCCGCGCCGGCAAGGTCGGTGGCACTCCCGGCAGCCAGGAGATCAACAACGCGCAACTGCTGGAGATGCCGGTCGATATCCTCATCCCTGCCGCCATTGAGAATCAGCTCACCGGCGCCAATGCGGACCGCATCCAGGCCAAGCTCATCGCCGAACTGGCCAATGGTCCGACGACGCCCGAGGCCGACCAAATCTTCAAGCAGAAGGGCATCTATATTATTCCCGACTTTCTGTGCAACGCCGGCGGCGTTTCGGTCTCCTACTTTGAGATGGTGCAGAACTCCTACGGTTACTATTGGACCGAAGAGCTGGTGCAGGAGCGCCTGGATCAGAAGATGACCACCGCCTTCCACGCCGTGCACAATATGGCCGAGGAGCGCGGTATCGAAACCCGTATGGCTGCCTATCTGGTGGCTGTCAATCGCGTGGCTGAGGCTGTCCGCGCGCGCGGTTGGGTCTAGTTCGTTAGTTCAATCGGGGGCATGGGCGTGGCCTGTGCCCCTTTTTATTTTTTGAGGTAAAGATATGCCAACCCCTGTCGTAGCTCCTTATGGTTCCTGGAAGTCGCCTATCACAACTGATCTGCTATTGGCCGGCGGCACGGTCAACCTCTCCCAACCCTGGATCGATGGCGATGCTGTTTATTGGATTGAGGGGCGACCCAGCGAGGGCGGCCGTAATGTTGTCGTGCGCCTGGCCAACGGCCGCACGGAAGATGTGACCCCGGCCGGATTCAACGCCCGCACCCGCGTGCACGAATATGGCGGCGGCGACTATACCGTTCACGATGGCGTTGTCTACTTCTCCAATTTCGCTGACCAAAGGCTATATCGCCAACGTATGGGCGAGGTCCCGGAAGCCATCACGCCCGAAGCGGCGCTACGCTACGCCGATGCTATCGTCGACGCGGCCCGCCGGCGCCTGATCTGCGTGCGCGAAGATCACCGGCTGGACGACCGCGAGGCGGTTAACGCTTTGGTGGCCATTCCGCTAGACGGCGGCGAACAGACGGTGCTGGCCGAGGGCTACGACTTTTTCGCTACGCCGCGTCTCAGCCCCGACGGCCGCCAGTTGGCCTGGCTGACATGGACTCACCCTAACATGCCCTGGGACGGCACAACGTTGTGGTTGGCGGATATGGCTGAGGATGGTTCCTTGATCAATCAGCGAGCGGTCGCCGGTGGCCCGGCCGAGTCCATTTTCCAGCCGGAGTGGTCGCCCAGCGGCGTGCTTTATTTCGTATCTGACCGGACGGATTGGTGGAACCTCTATCGTCTGAACGGCGGCGAGGCCGAAGCGCTGGCCCCGATGGAAGCTGAATTCGGGATGGCGCAATGGATATTTGGGTTGGGGACATATACCTTTGTGTCTCCATCCGACATCATTTGTTCCTACACCCAGGATGGGCGCACCTTCATGGCCCGTCTCGATACCCGGGCGAAGATGTTGACCTCATTGGGCGTGTCCGGCACGCTGCTCTATCCTTCCCATTCCCGCATCGTGGCCGGCAACGGGTTCGTGGTCTATGGCGCGGCCTCGCCTACCCAACCCGCGTCTATCGTTCGCTATGATCTAGCAACAGGCGACATGGACATATTGAAGCGGTCGACCGATCTGACGATCGATGAGGGGTACATTTCCATCGCCCAGCCGATTGAATTCCCCACGGAGAACGGCCTGACGGCCCACGGTTACTTCTATCCGCCGCGTAATAAAGATTACGTCGCCCCCAATGGCGAATTGCCGCCACTGATCGTCATGAGCCATGGCGGGCCAACGTCGGCCACGACGGATGATTTTGTGCTTGCGCGCCAGTATTGGACCAGCCGGGGCTTCGCTCTGCTTGACGTCAACTATGGCGGCAGCACCGGTTACGGCCGCGCCTATCGTCAGCGACTAAACGGCACTTGGGGTATTACCGACGTTGACGATTGCGCCAACGGCGCGCGCTATCTGGTGGAACGCGGCCTCGCTGACGGCGACCGGCTCGTCATCCGCGGTGGCAGCGCGGGCGGCTACACCACTCTGCGAGCGATCACCACCCGCGACGTGTTCAAGGCCGCCGCCAGCCATTTCGGCGTCAGCGATGCCGAAGCGCTGGCCAAGGAAACTCACAAGTTCGAGTCGCGCTATCTCGATAACCTCATCGGCCCGTATCCCGCAAGCCGGGACATCTATGTGGAGAGGTCGCCTATCTATATGGCCGATCGGGTTAGAGCGGCGCTAATCCTGTTCCAGGGACTGGAAGATAAGGTCGTGCCGCCCAACCAATCCGAGATGATGTATGACACGGTACGCGCTCAGGGAGTCCCGGTGGCTTATGTGACCTTTGAGGGGGAGGGGCACGGCTTCCGACAGGCGCAGAACATCAAGCGATCGATGGAAGCCGAACTGTACTTCTACGGTCGCGTCTTCGGCTTCGAGCCGGCCGGAGATATCGAACCGGTTGACATCGATAATCTCTAGGTGTGAATCAGGGAGATGTGCGCTCGGTATGCGGCCGGCGGCGCGATTATTTTAAGGAGAGTGAACTTTGTCCGCCGGCGCCCTTGACGATATCCGCGTTGTCGATCTCTCGCGCGTTCTCGCGGGGCCATATTGCGCCATGCTGTTGGCCGACTATGGCGCCGATGTCATCAAAATTGAGCAGCCGGGCAGCGGAGATCCCACACGACAATGGGGACCGCCGTGGTTCGGCTATGGAGACCCGGCCGGCGCACAAATCTCTGACGAACTCGGGATACGTGAAAGCGCCTACTATCTGACCGCCAACCGTAACAAGCGCGGCATAACGCTCAACCTGAAGTCGGCCGAGGGGCAGGCTATCGCTCGCCGCCTGATCGCGACGGCCGATGTGGTCATCGAAAACTTCATGCCCGGCACGTTGGCTGCCTATGGGCTGGATTACGCCACGATCGCCGCCGACTACCCTGGCCTTATCTACTGCTCCATCACCGGCTACGGGCAGAACGGCCCCAATCGCGACCGGGCGGGTTACGACTTCATGATCCAGGCTGAGGGCGGCATCATGTCGATTACCGGCCCGGCTGGTGGCGAGCCATATAAAGTCGGCGTGGCTATCGTCGACATCAGCTCCGGATTGTATGCTACAACGGCCATCCTGGCCGCGCTACATCATCGTCATCATACGGGCTTGGGCCAATGGATCGACGTGGCCTTGTTCGACGCTCAACTAGGCTGGCTGGCCAATGTGGCATCGAATCACCTGGTCAGCGGCGAGGCGCCGATCCGCTACGGCAACGCCCACCCCAACATCGTGCCCTATGAGACCTTCCCCACGGCTGATGGTCATATCGCCGTGGGTATCGGCAGCGATGAGCAGTGGCGGCGGTTTTGCGATCTGGCCGGGCGGGCCGATCTGCGGGGCGAGCCGCGCTACGCCACCAATCCGGGGCGGGTGGAGGCGCGGGAGGAGTTGATTGCCCGGCTGCGTGAACTGTTTCGTGGCCGATCGTCGGCCACGTGGATGAGCGCGCTACAAGCGGCGCGTATCCCCGTCGCGCCAATCAATGATATCCCCGCCGCGCTCGATAGTCCTCAGGCCGCGGCCCGCGAGATGATACGAACGCTCGACCACCCTGCCGGGCCGTTGCGGGTTGTCGGGCCAGTGGCCCGGCTGAGTGAAACGCCGGCCACAGTGCGCACTCCCCCGCCGTTGCTCGGGGAGCACACCGAGATAATCTTGCGTGACCTGGGCTACGATCCGGATGAGATCAATGCTTTGCGCGCCGGCGGGGTGATTTAGGCCATTGACGTTCAGGCGGGTGGCGATTGTTACGCCGCCACGATATGGTGGCGGCGTAGAATCCTGAGGGCTGATGTAAGTTACTCGGTTATCGCATCCAGTCGAGCCAGGCCTTCTCGGGCAATTTGCCATATCTCAATTGCGATAGGGACGATCGCGATGGTCCACAGGACGTAGGCGATGGCATGGAGCGCCGGCCCCATTGGCTCGTTGAAGATGCTGACCCACAAAAATACCCCGCCCAGATTGGCTGCGATCAAACTGAGCCAGTTGCCGCCTAATCGCGCTGTCTCGTGGGGCAGGAACGTCCGCCGGAAGAAGAACGGCACCATCGCGAAGCCGAATTGCAGGATCCAGCCATAAACGAGCGCTTGTGGGGCATTGGCCTCGATGGTCGCTCCGGGAATGCCG
>WBZO01003905.1_pt1 | contig 16736 bp, 10 predicted proteins | sample 5204261 | NCBI WGS metagenome assembly WBZO01 (sample SAMN12412400, study PRJNA552823) | activated sludge metagenome | isolation source: activated sludge from anammox sidestream of wastewater treatment plant... | place: USA: North Carolina | collected 2017-09 | reverse complement strand
CAGCCCGAATGGAGCCTCCGTTGCCACCCAATCCGCAATTGTCAGCGCGGCGTTCTCCGGATATTTCTACATAGAGAATGACAATCGCTCTTGCGGAATACGTGTCAACAAGACAGGACATGGTCTGTCTGTCGGGATGCGCGCGGATATTACAGGAACCGTACTTACCAACGCTGATGGAGAACGTTATGTGGATGCCACATTAATTGCTCCTCTTAATCCAGGCTGCGTCGGGCCGGTCGGCATAAACAACCGTTTCATTGGTGGTTCCGATTTCTTCTACAACGCATCCACTGGAGCCGGACAAAAAGGAATCGTCGAGGCAAAGGGCCCAAATAACATTGGCCTACTGGTTCGCACCACGGGGCGGGTCACCTATGCCGACAGCACTTGTTTCTATATTGATGATGGCAGCAAGCTCGCCGATGGCTCCGGAAACATCGGTGTCAAGGTGTCAGCAAACGGCCTTTCCATACCACCTGTCGGGACATGCGTCCAAGTGACAGCCATCAGCTCCTGCTTCAAATCCGGCACGGGACTGCAGCGACTGCTGTGTCTGCGAACTCAGGATGACATTACATCGCTCTCCGGCGCGTTTGTCTCGGGAAAAGTAACGCAAACCGGTACGCAGAGCTACAGTCAGTTAGTGGAATGCACACATCCTTATCCTCTGAACGCCAACACTACCTGGACGATATCCGGACCCGCTGGCGCAACAAAAATGCGTGTGCACTTCACCAAGATCGAACTCGAGAAATCTTACGATTTCCTAAAAGTGCTTGATGTAAACGGCAATGTAGTGCAAACTCTTAACACCAGCCCAGCTGCCACCGATGTTTGGAGCAGTTGGGTAAACGGGGACACTATCAAGCTAACGCTGACTTCGGATTATATCGCCAGCTACTGGGGATTCCAAGTTGACCGCTACGAGGCTCAGACATCCTCAACGCCGGTTGCTGGAGTCACGGTCAGCCTCAATCCCGGCTCTAAAACTACCGTTACCGGCGCCGATGGACGCTATTGTTTCGGCAGCCTGGCATCCGGTAACTATACACTGACGCCTTCACTCGCAGGTTCGGTTTTCATTCCGGGCAGCCGAACTGTCTCGCTTTCAAGTGATCAGGCTGCGTTTGATATAAACTTTATGAAATAGCCGAAGCCGCTGGTACCCTCACATTCGCCCGGGTAGAGCACACGAAGCTCCACCCGGGCGTTTTGTTTTGATATTATTACCGGGGCACTATTTCTTTTGCTGAAGCTGCTTTGCGCTGAAAGCAGGTTTTATCTCGAACACCCTCTGCGTGACAATCCTGACGTCTCCACCCCTGCTAAACACTTCCAACGGTTGATTTCGAGTATCGGATGTCACTCGCATTGGCATGTAGACTCTGCCATCATTTCCGAATATCTCCAAGATCGACCGATCCACCAGAATTTGCATTCGTATTTTTCCCGCCACTGGTTTGAGCGTAACGCTCTTATCCAAACAAGATAGACACTGTTTCTTGAAGTCGTAGAGTACCTCAACTCCTCCAATCTTGTATCCAAACGAAGCAGCTTTCGCAATTTCGAACTCCACCCTCACATCAAAGGACTCTCCCCTTATATCTGAGAGGAGATTCACACCTGGTTTCAACATTACGTCTTTCCAGAGATGGCTCTTGGCATGGAGGTTTTCGATCTCTCGTACTGGCTGGGCAAACATACGCATGCCCTCTTCAGTAGTCCGCATTGAAAGCTCAACCGGGAAAGTCATCATCTGGTTGAACGGCATATTGGGGATATCGCCCCTCGCCCAGCCAATTTGTATCCGCCTTCCATCTTTGGCTGGCAGGTTGTTGAATGTCTGCGCAGCATAGAGGCAATTCCCATGGTTTCCGGGATACTTGCCGGTCTCCGCAACAAAAGTCGTTCCGTCGAAAGAACCTATCTTGTAATGATTGTCGGCGCTGTAGATCACCCATTTCTTGTTGTTCTTATTACCGTCAACCGTCAATTCGAAAATTTCCGGGCACTCAAAATACTCCGTAATGAAACTACTGTATTCCCAATCCTTCAAGTTAGATGATGTGTAAAATGCGATGCCGTTTTTTTCATCCCTAACACTGTATACAGCCATCACCCACCGCTTTCCGGGTGGATACCAAAAGACCTTGGGATCGCGGCCAACGTGGTGAACCACGGCGTTACCATTGTAATCGACAAATGTTCGACCCAGATCATTACTATAAGCTATACATTCGCCACGCCCCGTGCTGGTGAATACTGCAACAATAACTTCTTCACGTCCGTTCTTAAAGCCTGAGGTATTGTCTTTATCGACCACCGCGCTGCCCGAAAACCGCATATCGCCAGCTTGGCAATACATTGCTATGGGCAATTCAGTCCAGTGAACCAGATCCTTACTTACCGCATGGCCCCAAGACATGTTGCCCCACTGGACGCCAAATGGGTTATGCTGATAAAACAAGTGGTATTCACCTTTATGATACACAAGGCCATTGGGGTCGTTTAACCACCCGCGGCGTGATGTAAAGTGCAGCAATGGCCTTCCCGCCTCCTGATACAAATCCTCGGCATCGAAGATGTCATTGCTTTGGATAATCTCTGGGATGCTGTCCGAGCTTTTGTTGACACCATCGACATCTATTCTTAACGATCGACCCGCGAAACCACCCACATCTAAAAACACCCAGAAATCAGGCTTTCCTTCCGCAAGCTCGATATCGAACTCGCATACAATTCGATTGCCATCTTTAACACGCACTCTCTTCATTGCGCCGCCATTTTTCACAGGCAGATTGAGGTATCGGCGTTTTACATAAACGTCCAAGGGCGGTACGAATCGTTGAACAAGGCTACCGGTCTGCCCTTCAAGCTCCGCCGCTTGCCCTGCAACGCTTGCGAACAGAATTGTGAGTCCACAAAAAATGAGAACCGCACTCATAACAACATTCAATTCATTTTCTCCTAATGATAATGCCGCAACGCACAATTTCAATGGCTTTTACATTGACTATTTTACTAGCCGGCAAGGTTTTTTGTTGCCCGAATTGCCCTGGGTTTTTCAAACGAAGAATTCTGCATTCTACACATAAATCCCTGTACAGCCCTAGAATTTCGGAGGCGCCTTTTTTCATGCGCTAAAGCGGCCCATCGCAGTAATCTATTGATATCTCCTAGGATGGAGTGTTGCACTATGTTGTAAGGCAGATAATACTGTTTTCTTTTAAACGATGGGTGGATACAGCACATTCTGTGTTCTTAAACAAATGCGACCGAGTATCCCTCCCCCTGCCCACAGCAACTCTGTGGGACTATGTAATGGCACTTGACAGCAACAGGCTACCTCTTTATAATGGGCGCGCTAGCAATTCCCTGAAAGGATGGCTTTTTGGCGGTCTTAAGAAAATGCTTGCCCGAGTGACATCCAGCGCCGTGCTTGGTGTAGACGCCTATCTGGTGGATGTAGAAGTTGACATCTCGGGTGGGCTGCCTGCATTCAACATCGTTGGGCTGCCGGACGCGGCTGTGCAGGAATCACGAGAACGTGTCCGAAGCGCCATCCGCAACTGTGGGTTCGACTTTCCCCAACGCCGCATCACCATAAACCTTGCCCCTGCGGATGTGCGCAAAGAAGGCCCTTCCTTTGATCTGCCCATAGCAATGGGCATTCTGGCAGCCACTGGTCAGGTAGAAGTGGAATGCCTTGAAGGCTGTTTGTTTCTGGGTGAGTTATCTTTGGATGGCACGGTGCGTGGCACATCGGGTGTGCTCCCCATTGCGCTGAAGGCAAAGGCCGATTCGATAAAGCGCCTCTTAATACCTGCCGTGAATGTTCGCGAAGCCGCTATTGTTCAGGGATCGCCTTCTTATGGCGTGGCTAGTTTGGCCGATGTATTCGATCTGGTTACAAGCTCATTTGTTCGGGACCCTGAAATCGCGCATATCTCTGAAATTGATCTGGCTGAGCCTTCGTATCCGGTCTGTTTCTCTGACGTTAAGGGCCAGGCTCAGGTAAAGCGAGCACTGGAAGTAGCGGCGGCCGGTGGACACAACCTGCTTATGGTAGGCCCACCCGGATCAGGCAAAACCATGCTGGCGCGCCGATTGCCTTCGATTCTACCCACGCTGACACTGGAGGAAGCATTGGAAGCCACAAAGCTCTACTCCGTTGCGGGGATGATGGGATCAGAACAGGCGTTGATAACCAAACGAGCATTCCGCAGCCCACATCACACAATTTCCAACGCTGGGCTTTCGGGTGGTGGAGCCCATCCACGCCCAGGTGAAGTAAGCCTTGCGCATCATGGGGTCTTGTTTCTGGACGAGCTTCCTGAGTTCCGCCGCGATGTGCTGGAAGTACTTCGTCAGCCGCTTGAAGATGGCGTTGTTACTATCAGTCGAGCTGCGGGGTCGCTCACCTATCCTGCCCGGTTTATGCTGGTAGGCGCTATGAACCCTTGTCCTTGCGGCTTTTTCAATGACCTTGCGGTGAGTTGCACCTGCACACCCCGGCAGATTCGTCAGTACTTGCAGCGTATATCGGGTCCTCTTTTGGACAGGCTGGATATTCATGTTGAAGTGCCACGTCTGAAACAGGATGAACTGATGCACAAACCCGATGGGGAAAAATCATCAAGCATTCGTGAACGAATCTGTGCGGCGCGGCTAATTCAAACGGAGCGCTTTGCAAGCAGTGGCATACACTCCAACGCACAGATGCACGCCAGGCAGATCCGTGAATACTGTAAGGTCAACGATCCAGTACGCGAGCTGTTGCGAGCAGCCATCAGCCAGCTCAACCTTTCGGCACGTGCGTTTGACCGCATTTTGAAGGTTTCCCGCACCATCGCTGACCTTGCAGCTTCAGAAGAGATTACCGCCGCGCACGTAGCGGAAGCCGTTCAGTACCGGAGTTTGGATAGAAAATACTGGGCATAGTTGACTTCCGGCTATAAATACCCTTAAAGAAATGATCACCGTAGCTGTTTTGCTAGCGTCACTGCTATTGATTCGTGATATAAGGTAAGAAGCTAATTCTTGAGACCCTGATATTAAAACACCACTTGAGAATCACACGAGCAGAATTTTATAAACAATGCTGAAAGTTCCACTTGAAAACCCACAGCCAAATATCGACAGTTTCGTCAAAGTGATCCGAGGTGATCATACACCGGCCAAACCACCACTTGTAGAACTTTTCATAGATTACGAAGCATTAAGGGAGATATCCATCTCGCACATAGGGCGCCGATGGGTTGAACCAGGCAGAGACCGTGCTTCACGAGAAGCCTATCTCAAGAACTGGATGGAAGTGTACTGGCGATTGGGGTACGACTATGTGCGGGTAACGGGAGGACTTGACTTCCCTGGCAAACAAAGGATAGCTGATGATACCGCGGGGCTCTCCCGCGGCCAAAGGGCATGGGCTGAAGAAGGTACAGGTACTATTGCCTCGTGGGAAGACTACGAAAACTACTCTTGGCCTAGCCTTGACAATGCAGACTTGTCCGATTATGAATTCGTGGCCCAAAATCTTCCTGAAGGTATGGGGTTATGTGTCTGTCCAACCAGTGGATTCCTGGAGATCCCGCTCGATAAACTCCTCGGTTACCAGAATCTTTGTTACCTTTTATATGACGATCCTAAGCTGGTGGAAGCCGTCTTTCAGCGAGTGGGCGAACTGATCTATGGGTTTTACAAGAAGGTGCTGGGGCTACCCAACCTGGCAGGCTTCTTCCAAGGTGATGATATGGGTTTTAAGACAGGTACACTTATTGGGGTTGACCATATTCGTAAGCTTGTTTTGCCATGGCATACCAAACTTGCTGAGCTTGCGCATTCTAACGGACTTGTTTATCTACTGCATTCCTGCGGGAATTTAGAGCAGCTTTGTGAGGACTTGCTTAATGAGGTAAAGATCGATGGTCGGCACTCTTATGAAGACGAAGGAAACTCTGTATTCGACTTCAAGCGCAAGTATGGCCATCGAACGGCCGTGTTGGGCGGGGTGGATGTGCATAAATTGGCTTCTTTGCAAGAAGATGATCTTCGCGCATACGTGAGAAGAGTTATTGAAGAGTGTTCGCCCGGTGGGCGTTTTGCGGTAGGCTCCGGCAATACCGTATGCAATTATGTTCCTATTCCCAATTACTTCGCGATGCTGGATGTAGCGCTTAATTTTGGGAGCTAACCAACAGCCATAACACCAGATTTGTAAATTATGACAACGCCGTCATTATCCCGCGGCGAAACAGAAAAAAGGAATGTCTCTCAATGTCGAATTCAATGGATAAACCAACCTTTGCTCTGTTTTTTGGAAATAGAGGTTTCTTCCCCGGAGCACTGATTGCAGCAGCTCGGGAAGAGATGGAATCCACACTTAAGACGCTGGGGCACAAGACAATATCCCTTGACCCAACAATCACACGTTTTGGGGCCGTGGAAACCGCGGCGGAGGGCCGCGCTTATGCCAATTTCCTGAAAGATCATGCAGGAAAGTACGCAGGTGTCATTGTATGTCTCCCCAACTTTGGGGATGAAAATGGCGCCACCGCTGCCTTAAAGGACGCGGGAACGCCTATCCTCATTCAAGCCTATCCAGACGAGCTTGATAAAATGGGCCCCGCATTCCGCCGGGATGCCTTCTGTGGCAAACTTTCAATAATGGATGTTTTCCACCAGAACCTGATCCCATTTACAGCGCTTAAACCCCATGTAGCCGCCCCATCGTCTCCTGCTTTTGTCAACAATGTGGACTACTTTGCGCGAGTCTGCCGAGTTGCCGCTGGGTTAAAGAGCCTGGTTGTGGGCGCTGTGGGGGCGAGAACGACGGCGTTCAAGACTGTGCGTATCGACGAGATTGCACTGCAGCAACATGGGATTACAGTGGAGACTTTCGATCTGTCCGATATTTTCGCGCGCGTGCATGCCGTATCGAAAACAGATGCGGCATACGTAAAGAAGGCAGAGACACTAAACGGATATGCCAATTTTTCCTGCGTCCCCACAGAAGCATTCGACACTCTGGCACAGTTGGGGGTAACGCTGGACAATCTGACAGAAGAATACGGGCTGGATGCACTTGCGCTGCGCTGCTGGATAGAGATGCAGGAACAGCTTGGGATATCACCATGCGTTGTCGCCAGCGAGCTGAATAACCGTAACACCCCGGCAAGCTGCGAAGTGGATATTGGGGCCGCCATTGCCATGCGTGCAGCTAGCCTTGCCTCCGGAAAGCCAGCGGCCTGCTTGGACTGGAACAACAACTATGAAGAAAACCAGGATAAATGTATCTTGTTCCACTGCGGCCCGGTCCCCGATGAAATGATGGCGGAAAAGGGAACGGTGACCGACCATGCAATTTTAATGAACGCCGTGGGGCCCGGCAAGGGTTTCGGATGCAACACAGGGCGTCTTAAGCCCGGGCCGTTTACTTTTACCAGCATGACCACGGATTCCGGGATATTAAAATTTTACGTGGGTGAGGGTGAGTTCACCACCGACCCTCTCCCTGATGACTTTTTTGGCTGTGCCGGGGTAGCGTATATCCCCAAACTCCAGGATGTACTCCTTCACGTAGGACATGGCGGGCATCGGCATCATGTGAGCGTTACATCCGGGCATGTTGCAGCGCCCTTGCGTGAGGCGCTTGAATATTATCTTGGTTTTGAAGTGTACACTCCGCAAGGGGAAAATGGTTAGAGGATTGGAGGACTACTAACAGTGCTGAAACTGGCATTTATTGGTGCAGGCAGCTTTGGGTTTACCAGGGGTTTGGTGAGGGATATCCTTACGTTTCCTGCCCTTCGGGAATGCACCATTGCGTTGATGGATGTGGACGAAGAACGACTTTCGTTCATAAAGACTGCTGTGGACAGGATTGTTGAAGCGGGCGGGTACCCAGCTAAGGTCATCGCAACAACTGATCGTGCTGAAGCATTGAAAGGCGCGAATGGTGTGCTCTGTACTATATTACAGGGTGGCGTAAATGTTTTCCGAACCGATATCGAGATTCCCATGAAGTACGGCGTGGATATTAATGTTGGGGACACGCGTGGGCCATCTGGTATTTTCCGTGCATTGCGCACCATCCCGGTAATGCTTGACATCTGTAAAGATGCGGAGCGCTACTGTCCCGACGCCATTTTGTTGAATTATACCAACCCGATGGCAATGCTCTGCCGCGCCATTCAAGCTGAGACATCAATCCAGGCCACAGGGTTGTGTCACAGTGTTCAGGGTACGGCGGGAATGCTTGCCGGCTGGATTGGCGCCCCTATGGAAGAAGTAACCTACCGCTGCGCTGGAATCAACCATCAAGCGTTTTATCTGGATTTCAAGTGGAATGGTAAAGATGCCTACCCTCTCATTCGTGAGGCAATCAAGAAGCCAGAGATATACAACTCAGAACAGGTACGCAATGAGATGTTTTTGCATCTGGACTATTATGTCACGGAATCCAGCGGGCACAATTCGGAGTACAATGCCTGGTTCCGTAAGAGGCCAGACCTGATAGAAAAGTATTGTACGCATGGGACTGGGTGGAACCCTGGTGTTCATGCTTATATTCGCGACTGTTATTTGCAGGTACAAGACAGTTGGCGCGATGGCATAAAGGAAGAATTAAGCAAACCCGTAGACCTGAACCGTGGAGGAGAATACGCTTCACGGATATTCAACGCTGTCATAGGAGACGGTGAATTGTATGAGTTTAATGGGAATGTTCGAAACTTCGGGCTGATTGACAACCTGCCGGAAGGATGCTGCGTTGAAGTGCCGGTGCTGGCTTCCCGTAGGGGACTAGATCCCATACACATAGGGCCGCTTCCGCCCCAGCTTGCTATACTCAATAATATCAGCGCAAGGTGCGAGGAACTAGCCGTGGAGGGAAGCCTGACCGGCGATCCCCGCATGGTTTTCCATGCCGTTTGCTTTGACCCGCTGACTTCAGCAGTATGCAGCCTTGAAGAGATTAAAGCAATGGTAGATGAGATGTTTGCGGCCAACAAAGATTGGTTACCGCAATTCAAGCACGTTAATTGACATACCTTCGCAGCCGTGTTATCGAACCGATAAAGAAAAAACTTACTAAATAATGACAACTCATAACTTTGTAGTGATTGGGGGTGGACTAGCCGGGTTGATGGCGACGATAAAGATCGCCGAGGCAGGTCATCATGTAGACATTGTGTCACTTGTGCCCGTACGACGATCGCACTCCGCCTGTGCACAAGGCGGCATCAACGGGGCTGTTAACATCAAGGGAGAAGATGACTCTCCCGAGGTGCACTTCTATGACACCGTAAAGGGTGGAGACTTTTTAGCTGATCAGCCCCTGGCTAAAGGGATGTGTTACGCCGCTCCCGGAATTATCTACTTACTGGACAGGATGGGAGTAACCTTTAACCGCACCCCTGAAGGCAACCTGGATTTTCGCCGGTTCGGAGGTACACTTTTCCACCGCACGGCATTTGCTGGCGCCACAACGGGGCAACAGATGCTGTACGCACTGGACGAGCAGGTGCGCCGTTGGGAGGATGAGGGGTTGGTGCGAAAATTCGAGCACCATGACTTCCTGGGGCCTGTGCTGGACGACAATGGAGTCTGCCGTGGAATTGTTGCCCTTGATCTGTGGGATATGAAAACCGTTACATTCCCCGCTGATGCTGTAATCCTGGCGACAGGTGGCTTGGGAGGCATTTACAGGCAGTCTACAAACTCTGTGCTCAACACGGGAAGCGCGGCGGCGGCTGTCTATCTGGCGGGGGCAAAGTACGCGAACCCGGAAATGGTGCAGGTTCACCCTACAGCCATCCCTGGTGAGGACAAATTGCGCCTTATGTCCGAATCGGCGCGCGGGGAGGGCGGTCGCGTATGGGTACCGAAAAAGGTGGGAGACACACGAGCCCCGCTCAACATCCCCGAGTCCGACCGCTGGTATTTTCTGGAAGAGAAATATCCCAAGTTCGGCAACCTGGTTCCGCGTGATATCGCCAGCCGAGAAATATTTGATGTCTGTGTCAACAAGGGAATGGGGATTGACGGACAGATGATGGTCTATCTGGACTTGACACATATTCCCGCGCCAACACTTGATAAAAAGCTTGGTGGGATTCTTGAGATATACGAGAAATTCCGCGGGACTGACCCACGCTACGAACCAATGAAAATATTCCCTGCCGTACACTATACTATGGGCGGAATTTGGGTGGATTACGAGGCCAACACGGATGGCATGCCGATTGTTGGCAACCCGCGCAACCATTCCACGTGCATTCCAGGACTTTACGCGGCGGGAGAAGTGGACAACCAGTATCATGGAGCTAACCGATTGGGTGCAAACTCGCTGTTATCTTGTATTTATGGTGGGATGCTGGCAGGCCCAGCAGTTGTTTCGTATGCGGATGGATTAGGGAAAAACAGCCATGATCTAGATGCGTCATTGTTTGAAAGGGCCTCAAACCAGTGGACGGAACGGTTTGCAAAACTTGCCACAATGAACGGCCCGGAAAACCCTTACGAGATTCATTTCGAGTTAGGCAAATGGATGGTGGAAAATGTCACCATTGTGCGCCACAACGACAAACTGAAGGCCACCGATAATAAAATATGCGAACTTCAAGAGCGTTGGCATAAATTGAACGTGCTTGACACACAGATGTGGGCCAACCAGGCGGTCGCTTTTACAAATCAGCTTTGGAACATGCTTGAGATGGCGCGTGTTATTACTTTGGGGGCTTTGGCCCGGGATGAAAGCAGGGGCGCTCATTATAAGCCGGATTTTCCGAACCGTGATGACGCCAACTGGATGAAGACCACAATCGCGGAGCATAGCCCGGACGGGCCCAAGTTGAGTTATGAGCCGGTGGACACATCGCTAGTGAAGCCCGTTGCGCGCAAGTACGATTGATTTACAGACGCGGGGCCGCGTGTCTTTGAATGGAAAGCTAAGAGAATTATTGTTTGGAATTACATATGACTAACAGTAAAGTAGAACTTAAAATATTGCGACAGGACGAACCTTCGCTTAAGCCTTATTGGGAAGAGTTTTCGGTGGATTATGCGCCGGGGATGAACGTCATATCATGCCTGATGGCGATTCAGCGGAACCCCGTCAACAAGAAGGGCCAAACCGTGCATCCTGTAGTATGGGAATGCAACTGCCTTGAGGAAGTGTGCGGGGCTTGCACAATGATCATTAACGGGCAGCCACGACAATCTTGCACAGCCTTGATTGACAATATGAAGCAGCCGATCGAATTGCGCCCACTTACGAAGTTCCCGATTATCCGCGACCTGATGGTGAATCGCAAGGCCATGTTCGACGCGTTCCGACAAGTAAAGGCATGGATACCCATTGACGGAACATATGATATGGGGCCAGGCCAAAAAGTATCTGAATCGGACCAGGAGAAGGCTTATGCATTTTCACGGTGCATGGTATGTGGATGCTGCATGCAGGCTTGTCCCCAATACAACAGCCACAGCGCATTTATTGGCCCTGCACCCATCTCGCAGGCACATCTCTTCAATATCAACCCGACAGGTAAGATGAACAAGCATGAGCGCGTTCATGCATTGGCTGGCAAGGGGGGGGTTCAAGACTGTGGAAACGCCCAGAACTGTGTAAAGGTCTGCCCTAAAAATATCCCCATTACCGACGCCATCGCAGAGATGGGTCGCGAGACAACAAAGCAACTTTTGAAAGACCTGTTGGGGTAACATCCGCGGTCTGATTGTAAGGTGGTCACCCACTGACCTCAATGCACGCATACGCGGTTTCATTTTTATAGGCACACGCCAGCAAAAGGGCACGCCTCCTTGGAAGCGTGCCCCCCATATTTGTTTTTGTAAATGCAGTCTGTAGCACTCAGGCTACTTTCTGCGTCTCCATGCGAGACCAACAAAGCCGCTCAAACCCGCACCGAGAGCCATCAGGCTGCCCGGTTCGGGAACACACCAGGTATCGATAACCACCTGGTCTACGAGAATATTGGGCCCAACCACCCAAATTGTCTCATAATTCGGGTTCGGGAATACATCGAACATGTACAAGCCATGCACCCAGCCGCCTGGCAGTGTTGTGTATGCGGGCGGCTGCGGGATGACATTGTAGGGTGGTATCGGCACATCAACCGTCACATTTGGGCCCATCCCCGTAGCAGGGTCCGGGAAAAATGTAACCTGCACCCAAATAATCTTCCTAGGGTTCTGAAAGGGCTGATTGGGTATTTCAAAAGCCAGGTCTTCTCGAAGCAAATACACACCCATGCGGTTGGCTGCATTGGGCAGCCATTGTGACATTCCAGGAGCTAATATTGGTGTACCGTACGGGTTGTTCGAGCCACCATCTGGCGGGCCGCCGCCAGGATTGTTGAATACCCAGTGTTGATAGGTACTGCCCGGCACTCCGCGCCAAGGGGGCGGAGTTAAGTCGTCAGCAGCAACAATGACAGATGTTAAAACAACTAGCGCGGATGCCGTTATCAGCAACCGCAGAATCAACGATAGCTTCATTTTTCCCCTCCTTCGACGTGCACAGCTCTGCAAAATGCGCGCTGCGCGACACTTCATTCCCAAGCAATACCTGGAGATGATGTGTCAAATTACTGAAGTAATCACATAATATAGCTATCAAAACGCATAATCAATACTAATTCCCAGGTATTTATACCAGATTATTTCATCCACACACCTTGACTGGGTCTAAATTTGACTGGATGCCCACGTCACGCTCCCCTACTATAGCCCCAGCTGGATATCCGCCCGGACGGGCATAGGGCATGGGTGCGATCAAACTCGTAAATACGGAGATCCACAAGAGTTCGATGTTTCCGCTTGCCACAGGGAGTGCCGCACGGTTATTATCCTCTTGAACAATCTTAATCCTTAAGGCAAGGTACAAAGAAACCTATGGCGGAGCTGTCGAAGATATACGACCCTACGGGTGTCGAGAACGCATGGTATGCGCGGTGGATGAAAGAAGGTTATTTTCATGCGATTGTAGACCCCTCGCGGCCAAAATACAGCATCACAATCCCACCACCCAATGTTACGGGATCACTACATTTAGGGCATGCCCTCTGCTATACCATTCAGGATGTGCTGGTGCGATGGAAACGCATGCAGGGATTTGAGACGCTCTGCCTGCCCGGCACTGACCACGCGGGTATCGCCACGCAGAACGCGGTGGAAAGAGAACTGGCAAAGGAAGGTCTGAGCCGTCATGATCTTGGCCGAGAGAAATTCGTAGAACGGGTATGGCAGTGGAAGGAACAGTATGGCGGCACAATCCTTGACCAGTTCAAACGGATGGGCTACAGTTTCGACTGGGACCGCACACGCTTTACCCTTGATGATGGTTACTACAAGGCGGTTGTCGAGCATTTTGTGCGCCTTTATAAAGATGGCCATATCTACAGAGGGGAGCGAGTCATCAACTGGTGCCCCCGCTGCTCGACAGCTATTTCTGATATCGAAATAGAATATGTGGAAAAAGATGCCCTGTTATACCACATAGACTATCCGTTTGAAGATGGCTCCGGATATATCACCGTGGCAACGACCCGTCCGGAAACAATGCTTGGCGACACGGCGGTTGCCGTTAACCCCAAGGACAAGCGGTATAAAAATGCTGCAGGCAAATATGTCACGCTGCCCGTGATGAACAGGCCGCTGCCAATTGTGGCTGACGATTATGCCGACCCCGAATTTGGCACGGGTGCTGTAAAAGTAACCCCTGCTCATGATCCCAACGACTTTGAGATTGGAAAGCGTCACAACCTGCCATCGATAATGGTCATCGGTACGGATGCCGTTATGACCGCGGAAGCAGGCAAGTATGCGGGTAAAGATCGGTACGACGCGCGTGAGGAACTTGTTGAAGAGCTTAAGTCGCTTGGAGTCTTACGGGACGTGCAGCCTCATAATCTATCAATAAACACCTGCGCACGCTGTCATGCGGTTGTTGAGCCGCTGCTGCTGGAGCAGTGGTTTGTAAGAATGGAGGAATTAGCCAAGCCAGCAGCGGACGTTGTTAGACAAGGCAGGGTGAAATTCCACCCGGACAGGTTCCAAAAGTTATATCTTAACTGGATGGAAAACATCCGCGACTGGTGTATCAGTCGTCAGCTTTGGTGGGGGCACCGTATTCCAGCATATTATTGTCTTGATTGCAACAATGGCCACATTTATATGGCCGATGAGCCTCGGCCAGGTGAGGAGTTCTCAGTTGATTGGGGAAAAACACGGATTTCCGAGCTTGATATAATTGTTGCCCAAGAAACTCCAGACGCTTGCCCTAAATGCGGAGGCAGGCGAATTGTGCAGGACCCGGACGTACTGGATACCTGGTTTTCAAGCGCGCTGTGGACATTTGCAACCATGGGCTGGCCCGAGCTTACACCTGAGCTTGAATATTTCCATCCAACCTCCGTACTGATTACCGCCCGCGACATTATTTATCTCTGGGTGGCACGGATGATCGTCGCCAGCCTTTACTTCCTGAACGAGGTCCCCTTTGACGACGTTTATATCTATGCCACGGTTATGAACCAGGAAGGGCAACGGATGTCCAAATCTCTTGGCACCGGCGTTGACCCGCTGGAACTGGTAGACTTGTACGGGGCGGACGCGCTGCGATTCGCGTTGATAGAGCAAACAGGGAAAATGCAAGACATGCGCTTCTCGGCCACCTGGGAATGCGGTGATTGCGGAACAGTCAACACCTCGCTGACGCCATATACAGGCAAATGCCGCAAATGTGATTCCGATAATGTTCAGGTACATTCCAGCCGAGTAGAGCAGGCACGCAACTTCGCTAACAAGATATGGAACGCCAGCCGGTTTGTGCTTATGAATATCGATCCGGACAATGTTGTTGGCGGAGTTCCATCCAAAGCACAACTGCGTTTGGAGGATCGCTGGATCCTCTCGCGCCTTGCGGCAACCATTAAAGCAGTGAACGATGGGCTAGGCGCGTACGATATGGAAACAGCCGCTCATGCGCTGCATGAATTTGTCTGGAGTGAGTATTGTGATTGGTATGTAGAGCTCGCCAAGCCTCGGCTGCGGACCGGGGACGCCCCGGCGGTGCGGAGTATTCTTGTCGCCACTCTGGAGTGCGTGCTGCGATTGCTGCACCCAATCATGCCGCACCTTACAGAGGAGATCTGGCAGGCGCTGCCACCTGCTGCGCGGCCCTCGAAAGCGCCATCGATAATGGTTGCGCCGTTTGCCGTATTTGATCCGCGTATGGTGGACAAAAGCGCCGAACAGGAGATGTTGTATGTACAGGAGATCGCCGTCCGGGCGCGAAACCTGCGGGCGGAAGCAGGCATTCAGCCAGGGAAAAAGGCTAGCATGAGCCTTGCGCCGGAATCCGACGAAATGGCTGAAATAGTTGAACGGAACAAAGCAGCGATCGAGGTGCTGGCAAAACTGGAATCATTGGATATCCTCAGGCAAGTACCAGATACGGACGCCAAAGCCCTTACCGGACAGGTGCGGGCGGGAACTCTTTATCTGGCAATGGGAAGTGCAGCTGATATCAAACGGGAGATTGAAAGACTGCGAAGCGAGCTTCAATCGCTGTCGAAAGATATAGAAAAGGCTAATGCAAAACTTGGCAATCCGGGATTTATGAAGCAGGCGCCTCCCGACGTTATCGAGAAACAGCGTGGGATTGTGGCAGACTTGACTGTAAGGTCAGAAACCATTAAAAGCAGACTAAATCTACTGGCGTAGAACAAGTCAATATGGTTTGAACTCCGATGACGGTGCACGGACAGCGTCTTTAATAAGCGATGCCAGCTTTGTTGGGTTTGGCGACTTCCACTGCAACTGCATTCGCCTTGCGTTTTTTACGTCGAATACGCACACCTGCCATTCGTCCTTCTTATTGATAGCACTTATATCAACCAGCATCTCAGCATTCAACACTTTTCCCAATTCGGCGGTTGGCTCGGGAGCCAAAGCCTCCAAACGGGAAAGTTTTGTCCATATGGGCAGCGATTTGTTCGGCACGGAAGCGTCAAACCCAAGGCGAGCCATTTCTGGGACAAGCGCTGTTCGCTGTTTGCTTAGAGCCGCAGGAAACGGGTTTTCACCATAAAAAGGCCAGATCACGGCTATATTCTTGCTTGCTGATCTGTAAATGTCCGTTGCCCGCATCATCAACCATTTGTCCGCTGTATCGGCACGTGAAATGCGGTCCTTCATCATGGGGTGGGAGCCAAACAGTGAATTCAGTGTCCTGTTTTCACTTCGTCCCCCGCCTATTTTTCTGAAAGATTCCGCTGCTTTGCTGAATGGAATCCCAAGGTCATGGATAACCTGAAGCCCAAAGACATCGGCTTCAGATTCCTGCGTGCGCGAATATTTATTGAGTATAGCCCCACCTGCGATATTGATGACGATGTCGCCAACTGAGTTTGCTTTTACCCCGGTTGCTACTTCAAGTATCGCGGCGAATATCCCCAAGCTCTGATTCTTTTTCGTTTGTTTTGCAAGGTGGTGACCGCTTTCATGCCCAAGCTCGTGTCCAAGTATAAAGATGAGCGAGATATCATCCAGCTCTTTTAAAAGAGATTTGGTGGCGTAAATGTGTCCTGGGATTTGAAATGCATTCGGGGAATCGTCCTTGCCCATGTCGATGGCATAGAACTTCACATTGCTTATTCCCGCCACATCGCACACCTTGCGCCCAGCTTCTGTAACACGAGGTGTTTCGT
>WBZO01003903.1_pt1 | contig 16741 bp, 13 predicted proteins | sample 5204261 | NCBI WGS metagenome assembly WBZO01 (sample SAMN12412400, study PRJNA552823) | activated sludge metagenome | isolation source: activated sludge from anammox sidestream of wastewater treatment plant... | place: USA: North Carolina | collected 2017-09 | reverse complement strand
TTGCTGGGGTCGATCGGCGACATCCCACCAGCCGAAGCCGAAGCGATTTACTATCAGCAAACCCGTGAACTCGCCATGGCGGCGTGACTCACACCAACGAGTCTCCGGGATTCCCGGGGCGGTTCATGGTTGGGCCCTCTGTTCTTCGACTCTACCTTCGCCCTTGCCATGGATCGCGGTCACCGAAACACCTGAAGGAGGAAGGTGCTGCACGACCCTCGGCGTCTTGCCTTTGCCGCGGTCGAGCAATGCCTCAAGCCCCCGGCTGCTGTAAGCCGATGCGCTGAGTTGGTCGAACATGGCGATGATCTCGGCCGGCGCGTACTTCGCCCGGCCCCTTGCCGCCTGCGGCAGCGCCAGGTACTCGAAAATGTAGCGCAGCGCCGTGGACAGGTCCGGCCGCTGCCCGTCCAGCCAGTGCAGGTGCCTGGCAAGCAGTTCGGCATTCAGCGTTTCATGGCGAACCACCATGGCATACATGGGGCGCAGGGTCTCGCCCACGGTACGCAGTTTGCCGATGTCGTGGAGCAGGTAGCCAAGCTGCGCCATGTAGGGCGCAAGGTCATCATCCGGTGCACTCCGTCCGGCCTGTTCACCCACGGCATCGAGCATTTCGGTGCAGTGGACAAGCAGCCCACCAACAAAGCTGTGGTGGTGCTTCCCGCTTGCCCGACATCGCAGCAGCAGGATGCCCAGGGAAGGGTCCAGCAGGACACGGCGCAGGAAGCCACGGAGCGGTTCGGGCAGTTCGGCCTCCAGTTTCTGCAGCCGGAACAGCGCATTGACCGCCCGCTCCGGACACCGGCTCCTCGGCAGGAGCTTGCTGGCGCTCACCAGATGGTCCGGATCCACCTCGGACAGAGTCATCACTTTGAACTGTGGCTGCCCGTTGAACACCTGCACGGTGCCGCTGACCACGACGGGGGAGGGGACGGCAGGGTAGGTGATGTGTGCCTGATGCTCCGGCCAGACGAAGCCGGTCAGCCTGCCGCTGGCATCCTCCAGCGTCAGGTTGTGCCTGGATTGCCCGCTGTTGCCGACCTGCTGGATGACGCTGGTGAGCAGGAAAGTGCCAGTTCCCCATACGCCGTCCTGCCGCGCAAGGCCCCCGGCCATGCCCAGGCTCGCCAATGCGTGCTTCACGGCTGTGCTTCCTTGCGGTAGTTCGGGTTGGCCGGCGGCCCGTCCTCGTTGGCGGGATCACGGCTCTCGGCCTTGTAGCCCTTCAGGCCTTCACCGACGTCGATCACATTGGACATCAGCGAGTCGAATGCCGAGCCGTCCGTGCGGGTCAGGTTCGGGATGTAGCGCGAGTAGGTCTTGAACAGCATGGTCGTGTCCACATGGCCCAGCTGACGCGCGACCCACTCCGGGTTCTCGCCCGAGGCCAGCCAGAGCGTGGCGCAGGTGTGGCGAGTCTGGTACGGGCGCCGCGGCTCAAAGCCAAGGTGGCGCAGCAGCGGGTTCCAGACCCGGTGGATGAAATTGTCGTTGTCCAGCGGCATGCCGTTTGCCGTGCAGAAGACGTAATCGAGTTCGCCGGTGCGCTTGCGCTGCTCCAGCAGGGCTTCCACGACCGGGGCGCTCATGGCGATCTCGCGCTGGGAGCCGTCGGTCTTGGTGTATTCGGTACGGCCGCGAATGGTGGTCTCGCGGACGAGAATCTGGCGGCGCTCGAAGTCGACGAACTTCCACTTCAGGCCGTGGATCTCGCCGGTGCGCATGCCGGTGAGCAGGCGCACGATCATGTAGGGCCGATAGTCAGGACGGACGGCATCGATCAGCGCGCGGGTCTCGGCAAGGGAGAAGGGCTGGATGTCGATGCGGCGCTGCTTGAGCCGTTTGACGTGGATGGCGGGATTGGTGAAGCCATAGCGCTCGGCGGCATCGGCAAGCGCCTGCCGGAGCAACTGGATGATCTTGTTGATGCTCTTGGCGCTGAGGGTTTCGTTGCCGGCGCGGCCCTTGCGCTTGGCCAGCTCGACGCGCATCTGCAGGATGTCGGCCTTGGTGATCTGATCGACCGGAATCTGCCCAAGATGGTGCTTGAGGTGCAGGCGGATCATGGAACTGACCGTGTTGGCGTGGCTGATGCGCCAGGACGGCAGCATCAGGCAGTACCAGTCGTCCAGGAAGTCGGTAAACAGCGGGGCATCCGATGCGCTGACCGGTGGCGCTGGGTCACGCGATCCTTCGGCAGGGTTGGCCTGCGCGGTTGCGCTGCCTTGCGCAAAGCGTGCAGCCAGCTTGCTGCCGGGGAAGAAGGCGCCGTAGTCGAAGCTGCCGTCGACGATGGCTTGTTCGATCTTGTCGAGCACCTTCTGCATGCGCTTGCGGTTGGTGGGCGTGTCGGCGAGCTTCGTGTACTCGCGGCACCGCACGTTGTGGTAGCGGAAGTCAAAAAATAGGCAACCACCAAGATTGCGAACACTAGACATGGCACATAGTCCCGTTGGCCATGGGGATCGCGGTCGCCTCGCGATCAGCAGCGCCGCCGAGCATGTCGGCTTCAATCTCTTCCCAGATGTACAGAATTTTTCGACCACCAAATGCGCGGATGTAGTGACGCCCTTCGATCAGAACGGAGTCCTTCATTCGCTCGCGGATCGTTCGAACGTCATACTTGATCCGCTGGGACAGCTCATCAGTTGTAAGATACGTGTGGCTCATGTGTGACCTCATTCCGCATTGCAGGATGCAAATGCTTCGTGAGTTGAATATATCACAAAGTTGCGTATACGAAAAAACTATGATCTATATCCAACGATAGGTGATACCTTGATCCGAATTCTTTTCAACCAGATGCTTGACGATAAGAGCTTCCGAGAACGTCGTCGGATCACGATCAACGATGTCTGTCAGGAAACAGGCCTGTCACGCCCCACGGTATCGAGGCTTGCCAACATCCCTGGCTATGTCACGAGCACCGACACGATCGAAAAGCTGTGCCGCTATTTCGAGTGCACGCCAGGGGAGCTTCTGGTCTTGGTCAACGATGAGCCCAACGGTCACACTTCGAAGTAGCGTGGGCTACGAATGGGCCACACCTGGGCCACAGGTGGGCCATACGCAGAATTTTCGGCAGTCCTCATCGGACATGGACATGTTGATATGTGCTTCGCGTGCTTGCTGTGGATCGGAATAAATTCCGGAATTCAATGACATATGGTTGCATTGTTGCAATGAGTCGGCTTCTTCCATACAATGCCCGGCTCCGGTGCGGGGTGGAGCAGTCTGGCAGCTCGTCGGGCTCATAACCCGAAGGTCGCAGGTTCAAATCCTGCCCCCGCTACCAAGTTTCAGTGTCGATACTGGCATGGGACTCGGGCTCGTGAAGGCGCCTCCAGGCCTTCGCATCCAGCGTCATTGGAAAAGGGCCCATCGGGTCCTTTTTTGTTTTCCGGGGCGGCGTTTGCGCCGCCTTCCTGCAAGTGCGCCAAGGCTGTATTGACCCAGACCGGACGGATTGCGTCGTGACCGACAAGGCCAATGAAATCGCAGCGTTGCTTGCGCCCACGGTGGCGGCTCTCGGGCTGGATCTGCTGGGCGCGGAGTATTTGACCGCGTCGGGCGGTGCCGTGCTGCGGCTGTATATCGACGTTCTCGAAGCCGATGCGTCGTCGCGTTCGGTCGGCATCGACGAGTGCGAGGCGGTCAGTCGCGAGGTGTCGGCGCAGCTCGATGTCGAAGATCCGATCAGTGGCAACTACACGCTGGAGGTGTCGTCGCCGGGGCTGGATCGGCCGTTGTTTTCGGCCGTGCAGTTCGCGCGCTTCGCCGGGCAGGTCGCCAAGGTGACGTTGAAGCTGCCGCAGGAGGGTCGGCGTCGGTTGCAGGGGGCGATCCTGCGGGTGGACGGCGATCGTGTCGCGTTCGACGTCGATGGAACGCCGTTCGAGGCCGAGGTGGCGAACATCGAGAAGGCGCGGCTCGTTCCCGACTGGGTTGCGCTGGGCCTGGCGCCGGCGCAGGACAAATCCGGGCGCGATGCGCGGCCGGGCAAGCAGAAGTCGAACAAGAAGAAAGAGGCCGTGGGCAAGTCGCCCGCGGCGAAGAAGAATCCAACCAACAACCCGGCGGCCAACGGGTCGCTTGATGCGGAGTAAGCGGGCATGAGCAAGGAACTGTTGATGGTCATCGATGCGGTGGCGGCCGAGAAGGGCGTGCCGGAGGCGGTGATCCTCGAAGCGATGGAAGCGGCGCTGGCCTCGGCGGCCAAGAAGCGCTATGCCGAGCAGGACGTGCTGATTCGCGTCCAGATCGATCCCAAGGACGGCAGCTATGAAACCTTCCGCCGCTGGGAAGTGGTGGCCGACGACGTGGTGATGGAATCGCCCGACCGCCAGCTGCGGCTGATGGATGCGGTCGATGAAAGCGACGACGTCGATGTCGGCGACTACATCGAAGAGCAGATCGACAACCCGGAATTCGGGCGCATCGCCGCGCAGGCCGCCAAGCAGGTGATCGTGCAGCGCGTGCGCGAGGCCGAGCGCGCGCAGGTCGTGGATGCGTGGAAGGATCGCGTCGGCGAACTCGTCACTGGCGTGGTCAAGCGCGTCGAGCGCGGCAACGTCTATGTGGATCTGGGCGGCAACGCCGAGGCGATCATTCCCAAGGACAAGGGCATTCCGCGCGACGTGCTGCGCACCGGCGACCGCGTGCGCGGCTACCTGTTCGACGTCCGCAGCGAGCCGCGTGGGCCGCAGCTGTTCATCAGCCGCGCCGCGCCGGAATTCATGATGGAGCTGTTCAAGCTGGAGGTGCCGGAAGTCGGCCAGGGTCTGGTGTCGATCAAGGCCTGCGCCCGCGACCCGGGCGACCGCGCCAAGATCGCGGTGCTGGCGCACGACAACCGCACCGATCCCATCGGCGCCTGCATCGGCATGCGCGGTTCGCGCGTGCAGGCCGTCACCAACGAGCTCAACGGCGAGCGCGTGGACATCATCCTGTGGAGCGACAACCCGGCGCAGTTCGTCATCAACGCGATGGCGCCTGCCGAGGTGCAGTCGATCGTCGTCGACGAGGACAAGCACTCGATGGATCTGGCGGTGGCCGAGGAAAATCTCGCAAAAGCCATTGGCCGCGGCGGCCAGAACGTGCGCCTCGCCAGCCGTCTGACCGGCTGGCAGCTCAACGTGATGACCGCCGATCAGGTGCGCGAAAAGTCCGAGGCCGAGCAGGCTGCGGCCAAGGCGTTGTTCATGGAGAAGCTCGAAGTCGACGAGGAGATCGCGAACATCCTGGTGGCCGAGGGCTTCAACACGGTCGAGGAAGTCGCTTACATCCCGGTCGCCGAACTGCTGGCGGTCGAGGATTTCGACGAGGACATCGTCGAGGAGCTGCGCTCGCGCGCCCGCGATGCGCTGCTGCACGATGCGCTGGCGGTGGAGGAAGGGCTGGAGGAAAACCAGCCGGCCCAGGATCTGCTCGACCTGCCCGGCATGGACGAGACCACGGCCTACGCGCTGGCCGAGCGCGGCGTGCGCACGCGCGAAGACCTCGCCGAGCTGGCGACCGACGAAATCGCCGATGTCGAAGGCATGGACGAGGAGCGCGCCGCGGCGCTGATCATGGAGGCGCGCCGGCACTGGTTCGAGTAAGCGCAGCGCGCCGCCATCGGCGGCGCGGGGCCTGAATCATCAGGAACGCGATAAAATCGCCCTTTCATGCCGACCGGTTCGCCGGTTCAGGCAAACATCCCGGAAACCGAATGTCGCAGCAAACCACCATCCGCAAGTTGGCCGAACTGGTGAATACGCCGGTCGATAAATTGCTGGAGCAGCTGGCCGAGGCCGGCATGCCGTTCAGCGATCCCGACCAGGCCATCACCAGCGCCGAGAAGCTCAAGCTTCACGGTTTCCTGCGGCGCGCGCACGGCAAGGCCGAACGGCCGGTCGAGGAGGCGGCAACGCCCGGCAAGATCACCCTCAACCGCAGCCGCAAGCAGGAAATCACCATCACCGGCGGCGCCAAGGGCAGCCGCAGCGCGAGCACGGTCGAGGTCGTCACCCGCAAGAAGATCACCCTGCGCACCGGCGCCAAGGGCGGGGAAGCTGCGGCGCCGGTCGATCCAGCGCTGGATCCGGAGCGCGCCGAGGCGCTGCGCAAGCTGGAAGAATCGCGTGCGCGCAATCTGGCAGAACAGGAAGCGCTGGCGGAACGCGATCGCCAACGTGCCGAGGAACTGGCCGAGATCCATCGGATGGAGCGCGAAGCGGCCGAACGCGCGGCGGCCGAAGCCGCTGCGGCGGCTATGGAAGCCGACGCCGGCGTTGGTCGCGAAGAGGCAGGCAAGGCCACCAAGCACCACGGCCACGCCAAGCCGGCGGCATCGCCGCGCGCCAGCGACAAGGCCGCCCCGGCCAAGGGCAAGGCACATCGCGGGTCGCATGCGATGGTTTCCGGCGTCGAGGACGACGAAAACGCGGCTCGGTTCGCCGGCAAGCTGCACCTGTCGACCGGCGACCGGGCGCGCCGCACCAGCGTGCGCACCAAGAGTCGTCTGCAGAAGCGCGGCCCCGATCCCTCGCGCACCGGCACCGGCTTCAACAAGCCGACCGCGCCGGTGGTGCGCGAGGTCGCCATCGGCGAGGCGATCACTGTTGCCGATCTTGCCCAGAAGCTGGCGATGAAGGGTGGCGACGTCGTCAAGACGCTCTTCAAGATGGGCGTGATGGCGACCATCACCCAGACCATCGACCACGACACCGCGGTGCTGGTGACCGAAGAACTCGGCCACAAGGCGGTGGCGGCCGTGGCCGACGACGCCGAATCCGAGCTGCTGGCGCGCGTCGAGGGCGACCAGCGCGAGCTGGCGCCGCGGCCGCCGGTGGTGACGATCATGGGCCACGTCGATCACGGCAAGACCTCGCTGCTCGATTACATCCGACGCACCAAGGTCGCGACCGGCGAAGCCGGCGGCATCACCCAGCACATCGGCGCGTATCACGTGCAGACCTCCAAGGGCGTGATCAGCTTCCTCGACACCCCCGGCCACGCGGCCTTCACCCAGATGCGCCAGCGCGGCGCCCGCCTGACCGACGTGGTGGTGCTGGTGGTGGCCGCCGACGACGGCGTGATGCCGCAGACGATCGAGGCGATCCACCACGCCAAGGCCGGCAACGTGCCGTTGATCGTGGCGATCAACAAGATCGACAAGTCCGACGCCGATCCGTCGCGGGTCAAGAACGACCTGCTCGCGCACGAGGTCGTGGCCGAGGAATTCGGCGGCGACACCCAGATGGTCGAGCTGTCGGCCAAGACCGGGCAGGGCGTCGACGACCTGCTCGACGCCATCATCCTGCAGTCGGAAGTGCTCGACCTGCAGGCGGCGCCGGACGGCCGCGCATCGGGCGTGGTGATCGAATCCTCGCTCGACAAGGGTCGCGGCCCGGTGGCCACGGTGCTGGTCCAGCAGGGACAGCTGTCCAAGGGCGATTACCTTGTCTGCGGCATCCAGTACGGCCGCGTGCGCGCGCTGTTCGACGAAACCGGAAAACAGGTGCCGCATGCCGGCCCGTCGATCCCGGTGCAGGTGCTCGGCCTGTCCGGCGTGCCGGATGCGGGCGACGATTTCGTGGTGGTCGCCGACGAGCGTCTGGCCAAGGATGTGGCCCAGCAGCGCGAAACCAGGCGCCGCGAACTGCGTCTGGTGGCGTCCGCGGGCAACCGCATGGAAGACATCATGGCACAGATGGGCGAAGGCGCCGCGCAGCAGACCTTGAACCTGGTGGTCAAGGCCGACGTGCACGGCACCATGCAGGCCCTGCGCGAAGCGCTGGAAGGGCTGTCCAACGAGCAGATCAAGATCAACGTGATCGGATCCGGCGTGGGCGGCATCACCGAGTCCGACGCCCAGCTGGCCGTCACCTCGAAGGCCACCGTCATCGGCTTCAACGTGCGCGCCGATGCCACCGCGCGCAGAACCATCGAGGCCAACGGCGTCGACCTGCGCTACTTCTCGATCATCTACGACGTGATCGACCAGGTGAAGCAGGTCGCCTCGAACGTGCTGGGCAAGGAAGTGCGCGAGGAAATCATCGGCACCGCCGAGGTGCGCGACGTGTTCCGCAGTTCCAAGTTCGGCGCCGTGGCCGGCTGCATGGTGACGGAGGGCGTGGTCAAGAAGTCCAAGCCGATCCGCGTGCTGCGCGACAACACGGTCGTCTTCGAGGGCGAACTGGAATCGTTGCGGCGCTTCAAGGACGCGGTGGACGAGGTGCGCGTCAACACCGAATGCGGCATCGGCGTGAAGGCCTACAACGACATCCAGCCGGGCGACGTGATCGAGTGCTTCGAACGCGTCGAGGTGCAAAGGACGCTGTAAGTCGCGCATCCGATGCCGGGTGTCGGGATCGCCAAGGCGATTCCGCTCCCGGTTTCCGATCCCCGGTCCCCTCCCATGGCCAAATCATTCAACCGAACCGACCGCGTTTCCGCCTTGCTCCGACGCGAGCTGGGGGCGCTTGTGCACGAGGTCGTGCGCGAACATGGGCTGGATTCCTCCAGCGTGTCCGACGTCGAGGTGACGCGCGACATGGCCCATGCCAAGGTGTTCGTCACTGTGCTGATGCCCGAGCGCGCGACCGAAACGGTGAAGGCGCTCAACGCGCTGGCGCCGGAAATCCGGCACCAGCTGGCGCGTGCGGTGCGGATGCGCCACGTGCCGGAGCTGCGCTTCCACTACGACAGTTCGGTCGAACGCGGCGAGCGCATCGACCGGTTGCTGCGCGACGGTTGACACCACGACGGCACGGCGGCGCTTGCCGGTCGCGGCGCTCCCTCCTACAGTCGCTTCCATGACGTCAGCGCGCATCGCCTTTCGCAAACTCGACGGCATCCTGCTGCTGGACAAGCCGCAGGGGCTGTCGTCGAACCAGGCTTTGCAGCGCGCCCGGCGTCTGTTCCGGGCGGAGAAGGGCGGCCACACCGGCAGCCTCGATCCGCTGGCCACCGGCCTGCTGCCGGTCTGCTTCGGCGAAGCGACCAAGATTGCCGGCGGTCTGCTGGGCGCGCGCAAGGCCTACGAGGCGGTGGCGCGGCTGGGCATCACCACCGACAGCGATGACGCCGATGGCCAGGTGCTGCGCGAACGTCCGGTGCCCGCGCTGTCCGTGGACCGGATCGACGCCGCGCTGGGGAAGCTGACCGGGCGTATCTCCCAGAAGCCGCCGATCTACTCGGCGCTCAAGCGCGGCGGTGAGCCGCTGTACGCACGGGCACGCCGCGGCGAAGTCATCGAGGTCGAGGCGCGCGAAGTCGATGTGCACGCCTTCGATCTGCTCAATGCGGCCGACCTGCTCGACGCCGGCACGCCGCAGCTGCGCCTGCACGTGGAATGCGGCTCGGGAACCTACGTGCGCAGCCTCGTGCGCGATCTCGGCGAACTGCTCGGCTGCGGCGCCCACGTTGCCGCGTTGCGGCGGCTGTGGGTGGATCCGTTCCGCGAGCCGCGGATGTGGACGCTGGAAGAACTCGAACTGCTGCTGGAACAGGCCGGCGAGCGCGTGCTCGACGCCTGCCTGCTGCCGGTGGAGGCGGGAATGGCGTCCTGGCCGTGCGTGCGGGTCAACGCGGCGCAGGCGCAGCGGCTGGCGCACGGGCAGGGCCTGCACGGCCCCTACCAGCCGCGCGAGAGGCAAGTGGCCCTGCTCGACGAGCGCGGCCGCGGTCTCGGCCTGGGCGAGGTCAATGCCGATGGCGCGCTGCGCCCGAGCCGACTGTTCACCTGGGCGGTCGGCGCGCCGACCGCCTGAAGCGCGGCCAGGCCCACCGGGGCGGCCTGCTAAACTAGCGGATTGTCATCACGCGCGGTTTCCCCATGCTGGAACTCAATCCCATCCGAGCACGCATCGCCGACCTGACCGGACGGCTGGATGCGCTCCGGGGGTATCTTTGACTACGATTCCAAGCGCGAGCGGCTCGAAGAAGTCGAGCGCGAACTGGAGCATCCCGATGTCTGGAACGACCCTTCCCGCGCGCAGGCGCTGGGCCGCGAGCGTGCGCTGCTCGACAAGGTCGTCAACGGCATCCGCGAGCTGACGGACGGCCTGGCCGGATCGGACGAGCTGCTCGACCTGGCGGAAATGGAGAACGATGAGGACACCGCGCGGTCGGTGGAAACCGACGTCGACCGCTTCCAGAAGGGCGTCGAGCAGATCGAATTCCAGCGCATGTTCTCGGGCAAGATGGACGGCGCCAACGCCTTCGTCGACATCCAGGCCGGCGCCGGCGGCACCGAGGCGCAGGACTGGGCCGAGATGCTGCTGCGCATGTACCTGCGCTGGGCGGAGTCGCGCGGCTGGAAGACCGAACTGCTGGAAGCCTCCGGCGGCGACGTGGCGGGGATCAAGTCGGCCAGCTTCCGGGTCGAGGGCGAGTACGCCTACGGCTGGCTGAAGACCGAGATCGGCGTGCACCGGCTGGTGCGCAAGTCGCCGTTCGATTCCGACAACCGCCGCCACACCAGCTTCACCTCGGTGTTCGTGTCGCCGGAAGTCGACGACGACATCGACATCGAGATCAATCCGGCCGATCTGAAGACCGACGTCTATCGCAGCTCCGGCGCCGGCGGACAGCACGTCAACAAGACCGAATCCGCGGTGCGCATCCACCACGTGCCGAGCGGCGTGGTGGTGGCCTGCCAGACCGAGCGCAGCCAGCACGCCAACCGCGATCGCGCGATGAAGATGCTCAAGGCCAAGCTCTACGAACTGGAAATCCAGAAACGCAACGCCGAGCGCGACGCGGTGGAAGCCACCAAGTCCGACATCGGCTGGGGCAGCCAGATCCGCAACTACGTGCTGGACCAGAGCCGGATCAAGGACCTGCGCACCGGCATCGAGCGCAGCGACACCCAGAAGGTGCTCGACGGCGATCTCGACGAGTTCGTCGAGGCCAGCCTGAAAGCCGGGTTGGAGGCGGGAGCCAAGCGCAATGATGCGGCGTGATGCCATGTGCGGGCGCACCGTGGGCGCGACACTGGAACCAGGATCAAGAAGCGAAATCGTGCCCATGGGGCGCTTCCACATACGAACATCTCAATGACCGACAACAGCCAGCCCATCGACGAGAACCGCCTGATCGCCGAGCGCCGCGCCAAGCTGGCCGCGCTGCGCGGGCAGGGTGTCGCGTTCCCCAATGATTTCAAGCGTGTGGACTACGCCGGCGACCTGCAGGCCGACTACGCCGATACCGGACAGTGGACGGGCGAGGCGCTGGAAGCCAGCGGCCGCCGCGTCGCCATCGCCGGGCGGATCCTCGCCAAGCGCGTCATGGGCAAGGCGGCGTTCGCCACCCTCCAGGACATGAGCGGGCGCATCCAGCTGTTCCTGCAGGCCACCACGCTGGGCGAGACCTACGAAGCGTTCAAGGGTTGGGATATCGGCGACATCGTGGCCGCCGAAGGCGGCCTGATGCGCACCCGGACCGGCGAGCTGTCGGTGCGCGCCGAATCGCTGCGCCTGCTGGTGAAGTCGCTGCGCCCGTTGCCGGACAAGTTCCACGGTCTGGCCGACGTGGAGCAGCGCTACCGCCAGCGCTATGTCGATCTGATCGTCACGCCGGAGGCGCGCGAGGTGTTCGTGGCGCGTTCGCGCATCCTTGGCGGCATTCGCCGCTGGCTCGACGAGCGGCGCTTCCTCGAGGTGGAAACGCCGATGATGCACTACATCGCCGGCGGCGCCACGGCGCGCCCGTTCGTCACCCACCACAACGCGCTGGACATCGACCTGTTCCTGCGCGTCGCGCCGGAGCTCTACCTCAAGCGTCTTGTCGTCGGCGGGCTGGAGCGCGTGTACGAAATCAACCGCAGCTTCCGCAACGAGGGCGTGAGCACGCGCCACAATCCGGAGTTCACCATGCTGGAGCTGTACGAGGCCTACGCCACGTACACCGAAGTGATGGACCTGACCGAAGCGCTGATGCGCGATGTCGCCTTGGAGGCGATGGGGGCCACCCGCTTCGAATGGGACGGCAACGCGATCGACCTGGCGCCGGCGTTTCGTCGCTGGAGGCTGGAAGAGGCCGTGCGCGAGCTGAATCCGGAAATCTCCGTGGCCGACTGCCGCGATCGCGAGGCGCTGGCCAGACACTGCGTGCGTCTGGGCATTTACGTCAAGCCCGCTTACGGCTGGGGAAAATTGCTGCTGGAAATCTTCGAGAAGACCGTCGAAGGCGGCCTGATCCAGCCTACCTTCATTACCCACTATCCGGTGGAAGTCAGCCCGCTGGCGCGCGAATCCGATAGTGAGCCGGGCATCACCGATCGCTTCGAACTGTTCATCGGCGGCAGGGAACTGGCCAACGGGTTTTCCGAATTGAACGATCCGGAAGATCAGGCCGCACGCTTCAGGGCGCAGGTCGAAGCCAAGGATGCGGGCGACGACGAGGCCATGCACTTCGACGCCGACTACATCCGCGCGTTGGAAACGGGGCTGGCCCCGACCGGCGGCCTGGGCATCGGCATCGACCGCTTCGTGATGCTGCTGACCGGATCGAATTCGATCCGCGACGTGCTGCTGTTCCCGTACATGCGGCCGGAAATCTAGGCGAAAGGCCGGGTCGCGCCCACGGCGCGGCAGTGCCTCATTCGAAAATCCGCAGCGGACTGTCGGCGTGCATCGGCGTGCCGGCCGGGCACCCCCACGCGGTGGCGAAGCCCTGGGATTGCATCAGCGGCACGTTGGCGCGCCATTCGCCCGGCGCGCGCACGTCCTGCTGGGCGCGGATCTGCGCCTCGTTGCGGGTGACGCGCTGGGCCCAGATCTGGGCCCAGCCGGTGAAGAAGGCCTTGCGCGTCGTCGCGGTGGCGTTGGGCTGCGCGGCGTTGAGCGCGGCGAACGCGAGTTCGACGCCGGCCAGGTCGGCGAGGTTTTCGCTGCGGGTGAGCTGGCCGTTGACCTTCACGCCCGACAGTCCGGGGTAGGCGAGGCCGCCGTACAGCGACGCAACCCTGGCGCTGAGCGCGTCCCATGCGCTCACGTCGCTGGCGCTCCACCAGTCGCGCACGTTGCCGTCGGCATCGACGTGGTGGCCGCGGTCGTCGATGGCGTGGCTGAGCTCGTGGCCGACCAGCGCGCCGAAGGCGCCGTAGCGGTTGCCTTCCGGCATGGCCGGGTCGAGCACCGGCATCTGCAGCATCGCGGCGGTGACGATCAGGCGGTTCTGGGCGAGGTCGTAGGCCAGCGCCGGCTGCTGCGGCAGCACGTCCCAGCGGCGGGCCGCGTTCTTCCTGCCGATCCGGCGCATTTCCTGGGCGTGACGCCAGGTCGAGGCGATCAGCATGTTGCTGCCGAAACTGCCGCGGCCCATCGGCTGGATGGTGTAGTCGATGTCGTAGGCGGGGGCGCCGATTTCGATCCGCAGGCGCTCCAGCTTCCTGGTCGCCTCGGCCTTGGCGGCGTCGCTCATGCGGTGGCTGCCGGCGACGGCCTGCTTGAGCGCGTCGCGAACCTGCAGCGCGATCTTCTCGGCCTGGCGGCGGCTGTCGTCGGTCAGGTGGGCGGCGGCGTATTCGCGGCCCAGCATCGGGCCGGCAGCGAGGTTGATGGCGTCGAGCACCTGCTGCCAGCGCGGCGCCGGCGCGGTCTGGCCGTGCAGCACCTTGCCGCGGAAATCGAACGTCGCGCTGCGCCAGGGCTGCGACAGGTACGGCGCCATCGCGTCGCCGACCCGGAAGCGCAGGTAAGCCTGCCACTGGGCGGGGCGCTGCGAGGCGACCAGCTTGTCGATCTGGTCGAACATCGCCGGATTGGCCAGCGACACGGTGTCGTCGCTGACGCCCTGCGCCTTGAGGAAGGCATCGAGCTGCAGGTTGCGGTACTGCTTGCCGAGTCCGGAGGTTGGCACCGGCGCGAAGTTGTTGCGCGGATCGCGCAGTTCCGACAGCGGCCGGGCGGCCTGCGCGATCCTGCGCTCCAGGTCGAGCACCAGCGCGGTCTGGTTTTCGATGTCCGCCTTCGGCACGCCCGTCAGGGCAAGGATCTTGCGGACGTAGTCGGCGTAGCGCGCGACCAGCGCCTGGGTGTCGGCGTCGGTGCGGGTGTAATAGGCGGGATCCGGCAGGCCGATGCCGCCCTGGCTGAAGTAGCCCAAGTGCCGGCCGAGGTCGCGCAGGTCCACGTCGGCGCCGAACTGGAACGCCACCGGGATGCCGACCTGGTGCAGCGCCGCGATCGCGGGCGCGATGTCCTTGCTGGACTTGATGCCGTTGATGCGGCCCAGCAGCGGCGCCAGCGGCTTGGCGCCGTCGGCTTCCACCGCCGCCTCGTCGAGGCCGCTGGCCCAGAAATCGCCGAGCAGTCTCTGCACGTCGTTCTGTGGCGAGCGCATCGACGCGTCGAGCAATTCACGCTGCTGCCGCTGCGCTTGCGCGGCCAGGTCGCCCAGTGCGGAGCTGGCGCCTTCCGCCGGCATCGGGTTGGCGGCCAGCCAGCCCTTGTTGGCTTCGGCGTAGAAGTCGTTGCAGGCGGCCGCAGGCTTTCTGGCGGGTGCCGGTCGTTTGGCCGCCTGGGCGCCGGGCGCGGCCAGCGATGCGGCGAGGGTGACGGCAAGGGCGAGGGCAAGCGGACGCGGTGTCGGCATGTGATGGGCTCGTTGCGATCAAAGATCCGAGTGTATCAGCGCAACGCGCTCCGGTTGCCCCCGCAGGTTCAGCTTCACTTCACGCCGTGCATCATGCGCTTGAGCAACGGAGCGATGAGAAAGGCGAGCACGGCGCAACCCAGGCCGATCCACATCAGCAGCCAGAACAGGTGCTCGTACCTGGCCGCGGCGGCCACGAGATCCATGGTCTCGCCCTCCGGCACGTCGATCGCCGCCAGTTTGCCGAACAGCGCCGCCAGCGTTTCCGAGAACGCCGTGGCGAGGAACCAGGTCCCCATCATCATGCTGACCACCCGCGGCACCGCGAGCTGGGTGACGGCCGACAGCCCGACCGGCGACAGGCACATCTCGCCGATTTCCAGGATCAGGTAGGCCAGCACCAGCCACCACACGCTGGCCATGACGCCGGTGGCGCCGACCTGCTGCGCGGCCAGCGCCAGCGGAATGAAGGACAGTCCGCCGAAGACCAGCCCGAATGCGGTCTTGGTTGGTTTGGACGGATCCATGCCGCGCTTGTCCAGCCAGCCCCACAGCGCGGTGAACAGCGGCGCCAGCGCGACCAGGAAGAACGCGCCGAGATAGGTCAGCGAGCCGGCGGTCTGCGGCAACGCCACGCAGTCGCGGATCAGCAGGACGAGAATAATTGCGCTGGCGATGAGGAACAGCGTGCGCGGCGCGGTGGAGCCGGGAGTGCGGTCGGACATCCGCGCGGCCAGGAAGAACGCCAGCGGCGCCAGCAGCAGCGACACCGCCGACCACGGCCACGGCGTCCCCTGGCGAACCACCATCGACGGCACGATGTCCTTGGTCAGCAGGCGGTCGGTGAAAGTCACCCACGAGCCGTAGGTCTGCTCGTACAGGGTGAAGAACACCAGCGCCATGAAGATCAGCGCCATCATCGCGATCATCTGGTGGCGTTGCACCGGCGTGCAGCGCGCGCCCACGAACCAGCCGAACCAGACCAGCACCGCGCCCATCACCACGATCATCAGCAGCAGCGCCAGCGAGACCTCGCCACCGAGCGCGAACGCGCCGCTGGCGGCTGCCCACATCAGCCACGCCACCGGCAGCACGCCCAGCGTCGCCAGCGCGTAGATCAGCCATTCCCGCGGCAGTCCGGCCACGCGTTCGCGCAGGGTTTCCGGGCGCGACGGTTCGGCGTGGCCGTGCAGGTAGCGCTGGCCCCACAGGAACATCGCCAAGCCAATCACCATGCCGATGCCGGCGGCGCCGAACCCGTATTTCCAGCCCCAGGTTTCGCCGATGTAGCCGCACACCAGCGAGGCGAACAGCGCGCCGAGGTTGATGCCGGCGTAGAACAGCGAAAACCCGGAATCGCGGCGCGGGTCGTTGTCGGCGTAGAGCTTGCCGACGATGGTCGAGATGTTGGGCTTGAGGAACCCCACGCCCATGATGATCAGCGCCAGCGACAGGTACATCGCGTTGAGCGCGCCGGCATCGCGCACCACCTGTCCGTCGCGGAGGTAGGCGTCGTGGCCCTCGACCGCCATGCCCAGGTGCCCCAGCACCAGCAAGATGCCGCCGAAGGTCACCGCCTTGCGCATCCCCAGCCAGCGGTCGGCCAGCAGTCCGCCGAACACCGGGATGCAGTAGACCAGCCCGCCGTAGGCGCCGAGCAGGTCCAGTCCCGACGCGTCGGTGAAGCGATGGTGCTTGATGAGGTAGAGCAACAGCAGCGCCTTCATCCCGTAGAACGAAAAGCGTTCCCACATTTCGGTGAAGAAGCAGACGTAGACGCCCTTGGGGTGGCCGAGGAAATCTTCGCTGGCGGGCAGGCTGCTTGCGGTGTCAGTCACGGGCGGTTCCGAGGGGAAATCACTGGGAGTATAGGCGGCGTGACGGATTGCGGGCGCGGCAGCGAAAGGACGAGAACGGAAGAGGCGATGCGGCGCCAGGACTCGAACCTGGATCATGACGGGCGAGAGCCCCTCAACCGTTCCCTTGGAAACTACCGCATCGCCTGCAAGACATCCTAAGGCAATGCTGATCTGAACCGCCCCGGGATTCCTGGAGGTTCCAACTCTTGAGAGGATGGAGTCATGAACAAGCCAGTGAAGTATTCCCCGGAAGTGCGGGAGCGAGCGGTACGGATGGTGCTGGAGCACCAGGATCAGCA
>WBZO01003901.1_pt1 | contig 16750 bp, 16 predicted proteins | sample 5204261 | NCBI WGS metagenome assembly WBZO01 (sample SAMN12412400, study PRJNA552823) | activated sludge metagenome | isolation source: activated sludge from anammox sidestream of wastewater treatment plant... | place: USA: North Carolina | collected 2017-09 | reverse complement strand
GACAGGTTGCCAAGTCCGGCGAGCGCAGCATCCGTGCGCCCGTCGGCGCCGGGAAGGACCAGCACACGATGGCGCTCGCCGCTGAACTGATGGGCCCTCACCCACTGCACGGTGGCCGGCGCCTGCGTCGCGAGCCAGCGTTCGACGCCTGTCTCGGTCAACAACCAGAGCGGCAGGGAGCCGGAGGCCGGTGCGGTCGCAATGAGGTCGGCAGTCACGGGGATGCGGATCGGAATGAGCAGCGAAGCTTACAGGATTGTCGCATTGACAAGCACTTCGGCCTTGTGATGTCATCGACCGGTGATGCGTGCGGAAGCCACGACGATCGATTCCCCTGCCGCGGTGCACGGTGCCCGCGCGGGCGACGTCCTCCTTCCCCTCGTCCTTCTGCTCCTCGCGGCAGGCAGGTGCGGGTCGCGCGTATAGCCCAGACAGGCCATCGAGCGAAGAATCCAGACCCCGCACCGGCCAGGCCGCTGCGGGGTTTTTTGTGTTTTTTCCACCCATGCTGGAGTCGAACTGATGAAGCTGTTCTCGCAGAAAGACGTAGACCGCAAGGCGCTCAAGGGTGCCCGCATCGCCGTGATCGGTTACGGCAGTCAGGGCCGCGCGCACGCGCTGAACCTGAAGGACAGCGGCTTCGACGTCGTCGTCGGCGTGCGCCGCGGCGGTGAGGGCTGGAAGAGCGCGAAGAAGGACGGCCTCGCCGTCGCGGAACCGGATGCTGCGGTCGTCGGCGCCGATCTCGTCGCGATGCTGACCCCCGATCTTGCGCAGAAGGCAGTCTACAAGTCGATCGCGAAGCACCTGAAAAAGGGCGCCACCCTGCTCTTCGCGCACGGCTTCAACATCCACTTCGGGCAGATCCGCCCACGCAAGGACCTCGACGTCGTGCTGATCGCCCCGAAGGGCCCGGGCGGCCTCGTGCGCCGCCAGTACCAGCAGGGCCGCGGCGTGCCGTGCCTGATCGCCGTGTTCCAGGATCCGAGCCGCCAGGGTTTCGCGAAGGCGCTCGCCTATGCGCACGGCATCGGCGGCACGCGCGGCGGCGTGCTGAAGACCACCTTCGCCGAGGAAACCGAGACCGACCTCTTCGGCGAGCAGGCCGTGCTCTGCGGCGGCACCACGGAGCTCGTCGTCCGGGGCTTCGAGACGCTCGTCGAGGCCGGCTACCAGCCCGAGGTCGCGTACTACGAGTGTCTGCACGAATTGAAGCTGATCGTCGACCTGCTGCACGAGGGCGGCCTCGCGAAGATGCACAAGTTCGTCAGCGAGACCGCGAAGTACGGCGACCTGACGCGCGGGCCGCGCATCATCAACGCCGCCTCACGCAGGGAAATGCGCAAGGTGCTGAAGGAAATCCAGCAGGGCAAGTTCGCGCGCCAGTGGATCAGCGAGAACAACCGCGGGCGGCGCAAGTACAACCGGCTGATGAAGAAGGATCTCAACCACCGGATCGAGAAGGTGGGCGCCGCGCTGCGGGCGCGCATGCCCTGGCTGTCCGAAGAGCGCGCATGACGCCACCCGGGGCGGCGCGGGACGCCTGCATCCGCGCCGCCCCGGGAACCCGAATTCGCTGGAGACGCGATATGACGCAGAATCCCGACCAGGTCCTGATATTCGACACGACGCTGCGCGACGGCGAGCAATCGCCCGGCTGCAGCATGACGCAGCCCGAGAAACTCAGGGTCGCACGGGCGCTCGCCGAACTGGGGGTCGACGTCATCGAGGCCGGCTTCCCGGCCGCCTCTCGCGGCGATTTCGACGCCGTCAGCGCGATCGCCCGCGAGATTGCCGGGCCGATCGTCTGCGGTCTCGCACGCTGCAACCGGGACGACATCGAACTCGTCGCGAAGGCGCTGCAGCACGCGCCCCGCCGGCGCATCCACGTGTTCCTCGCGACGAGCGCCATCCACCGCGAGCACAAGCTCAACATGGCGAAGGAGGAAATCGTGCGCATCGCGGTCGAGGGCGTGAAAATCGCCCGCGACCTCTGCGCCGACGTCGAGTTCTCCCCCGAAGACGCCTCGCGCACCGAGCTCGAATTCCTCGCGCAGGTCGTCGAAGCGGTGATCGACGCGGGCGCCACGACCGTCAACATCCCCGACACGGTCGGCTATACGGTACCCGACGAATTCGGCGAGCTGTTCCGCTACCTGCGCCAGAACGTGCGCGGCATCGAGCGAGCGAGGCTGTCGGTCCACTGCCACGACGACCTCGGCATGGCGGTCGCCAACAGCCTGACCGCGGTGGTGGCGGGCGCGCGCCAGATCGAGTGCACGGTCAACGGCATCGGCGAGCGCGCCGGCAACTGCTCGCTCGAGGAAGTGGTCATGGCGCTGAAGACGCGCGAGACCTTCTTCAACCTGCGTACCAACGTGCAATCGACGCGCCTGTACCCGACCTCGCGCCTCGTGTCGAACATCGTCGGCATGCCGATCCCGCGCAACAAGGCGATCGTCGGCGAGAATGCGTTCGCGCACGAATCGGGCATCCACCAGCACGGCATGCTGAAACACCATTCCACCTACGAGATCATGCGGCCGGAATCGGTGGGCCTGTCGCGCTCGAGCCTCGTGCTCGGCAAGCACAGCGGACGCCATGCGTTCCGCGAGCGCGTGCAGCAGCTCGGCTTCGAGCTCGACGAGCTCGAATTCAATCGCGTCTTTGCCGAGTTCAAGGCGCTGGCGGACAAGAAGAAGGAACTGTTCGACGGCGACATCGAGGCGCTGGTGCTGCGTGCGGAAGGCACGGCATCGGGCCCGTGGACGCTCGAGGACCTGCAGACGATCGCCGGCGGTGGCGCGCCCGCGCGCGCCGCCGTGAAGCTGCGGCATGCCGATGGACGCCTCGTCGAGCGCGGCGTCACCGGCGACGGCCCGGTGGATGCGGCGGTCAAGGCGATCGAGGCGGCGACCGGCATCGACGTCGCGCTGCGCAAATTCGAGCTGCGCAGCGTATCGGCCGGCGAGGACGCGCAGGGCGAGGCGATCGTGTACGTGGAGTACAATGAGCGCACGTATCGCGGCTCGAGCGTCAGCACCGACATCGTCGAATCGAGCGCGCGCGCCTTCCTCGAGGTCGTCAATCGCATCGAGCTCGCCCGCAAGGCGGGGGCACGTACGCGCGACGAGCGCACGGGCGGCGCGCGCATCGCCCAGGCTGCCGTTTGACCGACTGTGGCACCACGCACCGACGCCAAGGACAATAGACGAGTGACTGCACCGAAGACGCTGTTCGAGAAGGTATGGGATCGCCATGTGGTCGTGCCGGAGACCACGGATACACCCGCCGTACTGTTCATCGACCTGCACCTCACGCACGAGGTGACCTCGCCGCAGGCCTTCCAGCAATTGCGTGATCGGGGCCTGCGGCTGCGCCGTCCCGATCTCACGCTCGCGACGATGGACCATTCCACGCCGACGCGGACCGAGCAGGTATTCGGCGGCGCGCCGATCGCGATCGAATCGGCCGCGAAGCAGATCCGCCAGCTCGAACGCAACTGCGCGGAATTTGGCGTCGAACTGTTCGGCCTGCGGCACGAATCGCGCGGCATCGTCCACATCATCGGCCCCGAACTCGGCCTCACGCAGCCGGGCCGCACGATCGTCTGCGGCGACAGCCACACGAGCACGCACGGGGCCTTCGGGGCGCTCGCCTTCGGCATCGGCAGCACCGAGGTCGGGCACGTATTCGCGACACAGTGCCTGCTGCAGCGCCGGGCGAAGACGCTCGCGATCGAAGTGGCGAACAGGCTCGCGCCGGGTGTCACCGCGAAGGACCTGATCCTCGGCATCATCGGGCAGATCGGCGTCGACGGCGGTACCGGTCACGTCATCGAATACCGCGGGGCCGCGATTCGCGCGATGGACATGGAAGAGCGCATGACCGTGTGCAACATGAGCATCGAAGCGGGTGCGCGCGCCGGCATGATCGCCCCGGACGAGACCACCTACGCCTACCTCGCGGACAGGCCGCGCGCGCCGCAGGGCGCGGCGTGGGAGCAGGCACTCGCGCGCTGGCGCACATTGCCGACGGACGATGGCGCGCGCTTCGATCGCACTGTCGACATCGACGCCGCTGCGCTCGAGCCCATGATCACCTACGGCACGAACCCGGGCATGGTGGTGCCGATCTCGGCGCACATACCCGAGCGCGGCGACGATCCCGTTTTTGCCAAGTCCCTCGCCTACATGGGTTTCACCGCGGGCGAGCCGATCCGCGACCAGCCGGTGAACATCGTGTTCCTCGGCAGCTGCACGAACGGTCGGCTCTCGGACCTGCGCGCCGCCGCACAGGTGCTGCGCGGCCACAAGGTCGCGCGGGGCGTGCACCTTCTCGTGGTGCCGGGCTCGCAGCAGGTGCGCCGCGAGGCCGAGCGCGAGGGCCTCGATCGCATCTTCATCGAGGCGGGTGCCGACTGGCGCGAATCCGGGTGTTCGATGTGCCTCGGCATGAACGGCGACATCGTGCCGAAGGGCGAATACGCGGTCAGCACCAGCAACCGCAACTTCGAGGGCCGCCAGGGCGTCGGTGCCCGCACGCTGCTCGCGAGCCCGCTCACGGCGGCGGCATCCGCGATCCGCGGGCGCGTCACCGATCCCCGCGACGTACTGAACGGATAAGTCATGACAGCCATGAAGACCCTGCGGTCGCGTACCGTGGTGCTGCCGTCGACCAACATCGACACCGACCAGATCGTGCCGGCCCGGTTCCTCACCACGACGACCCGGGAAGGCCTTGGCAGGAACCTGTTCGCCGACTGGCGCTACGACGAGAATGGTCGGCCGCGGCCCGACTTCGTGTTGAACCAGCCCGCCGCGCAAGGCTGCCAGGTGCTGGTTGCGGGCCGCAACATCGGCTGCGGATCCTCGCGCGAGCACGCGCCCTGGGCGCTGCTCGATTTCGGCATCCGCGCCGTCGTGAGCACCGAGATCGCGGACATCTTCCGCAACAATTCCCTGAAGAACGGCCTGCTGCCCGTGGTCGTCGACACCGCCACGCACGAGTGGCTGCTCGCGAATCCCGGAGCCGAAGTCACGATCGACCTCGAGGCCTGCACGCTCGCGCTGCCGACCGGGACCACCGTGAAGTTCCCGATCGACGCATTTGCGCGCTATTGCCTGCTGAACGGCGTCGACGAGCTCGGCTATCTGCTGTCGAAGGACGCCGCCATCAGCGCGTACGAGCAACGTCGCGCATGAAGGCGCTCATTGCGGTGCTCGGCGGCGACGGGATCGGTCCCGAAGTCGTTGCGGAGGCGCTTCGCGTCCTCGATGCGACCGCTGCCGCCTTCGGCCACGAGTTCGAACTCGCACCCGCCCTTTTCGGTGGCGCCGCGATCGATGTGCACGGCGACGGCCTGCCACCCGACACGCTCGCGCTGTGCCGGCGCGCCGATGCGGTGCTGCTCGGCGCGATCGGCGGACCGAAGTGGAGCGCCCCGGATGCGCCGGTGCGCCCCGAGGCGGCGCTCCTTGCGTTGCGGCGCGAACTCGGCGTGTATGCGAACCTGCGCCCGGTCGCGGTGCACGCTGCGCTGCGCGGGATCTCGACGATCAAGCCGGAGGTGCTCGACGGGGTCGATCTCGTGTTCGTGCGCGAACTGACGGGCGGCATCTACTTCGGCGAGAAGCGGCGCACCGCCACCGACGCCACCGATGTCTGCACCTATACGGTGGCCGAGATCGAGCGGATCACGCGCACCGCCGGCCGGCTGGCACGTGCGCGGCGCCGGCGCGTGACGTCGATCGACAAGGCGAACGTGCTCGAAACCTCGCGGCTGTGGCGCGGGGTCGTCGAGCGCGTGATGGCCGCGGAGTTCCCCGATGTCGCGCTCGAACACATGCTGGTCGACGCCGCGGCGATGCACCTGATCCGCCGGCCGCGCGATTTCGACGTGCTGCTCACCGAGAACATGTTCGGCGACATCCTCACCGACGAGGCCTCGATGCTCGCCGGTTCGCTCGGCCTGCTGCCGTCTGCCTCGCTCGGTGACGGCACGCGCGGCCTCTATGAGCCGATCCACGGCTCGGCGCCGGACATCGCCGGCCGCGGCACCGCCAATCCGATCGGCACGATCCTGAGCGCCGCGCAGCTCCTGCGCCACTCGCTCGGCCTCGCCCACGAGGCCACCGCGATCGAGCGTGCCGTGCACGCGGCACTCGCGGGCGGCCTGCGTACCGCCGACATTACGCCCGCGGGCGAAGCCGGCGTGTCGACACGTGCGATGGGGGATGCCGTCGTCGCACGGTTGACGACTGGCGCCTGAGGACCCACTGGCCTGCCTCCCGGGGGCAGCGCGCGCACTCAGCCGTTCGAGCGTGCGCGCACCAATGCAGCCGCGAGATCGGCACGCAGGTCGTCAATGGCCTCGATGCCGATCGAGAGGCGCAGCAGGCCGTCGGTCAGGCCGGCGGCTGCGCGCGCCGCCGGCTCCATCGCGGCGTGCGTCATCGTCGCGGGGTGCGCCACGAGGCTCTCGACGCCGCCGAGCGATTCCGCAAGCGAGAACAGTTCGAGCCCATCGACGAAGCGGCGCACGGCGGCAGTCCCGCCGTCGAGTTCGATCGTGACGATCGCGCCGAAGCCGCGCTGCTGGCGCTTCGCGATGGCGTGTCCCGGGTGGGTCGCGAGGCCCGGGTAGTACACCCGCGCGACACCCGGCTCGCGCGTAAGCCACTCGGCGAGCGCCTGTGCATTGCGTTCGTGCACGGCGAGCCGCGCATGGAGCGTGCGTACGCCGCGCAAGGTCAGGAAGCTGTCGAACGGCGAGCCGGTGAGCCCGAGGCAGTTCGCCCACCACGTGAGCTCCTGGGCAAGTTCCGCGGTTCGCGCGACGACTGCGCCGCCGACCACGTCGCTGTGGCCGTTGAGATACTTCGTCGTCGAATGCACGACGAGATCCGCGCCGAGCGCGAGCGGTTGCTGCCAGGCGGGCGAGAGGAAGGTGTTGTCGACGACGGTGAGCGCACCGGCGGCACGCGCGCGATCCGCGAGCGCTGCGATATCCGAGATGCGCAGCAGCGGGTTGCTCGGCGTCTCGATCCAGAGGAGCGCGTACGGGCTCGCGAGTGCGGCATCGACCGCAGCGGGATCACCGAAATCGACGAAGTCGATCCGCTGCTCACCCCGGCGCTGCCAGGCCGAGAACAGGCGGAATGTGCCGCCGTAACAATCGTGCGCCGCCACGATGCGGCTGCCGGCGGGCAACAGGTGGCCGACCAGCGTGATCGCTGCCATGCCTGTCGCGGTGACGACCGCACCCGCGCCGTCCTCGAGATCCGCGATTGCCGCAGCGAGGAGGTCGCGCGTCGGATTGCCGGAGCGCGTGTAGTCGTACTGGCGCTTCTCGCCGAATGCCCGGAACGAGAACGTCGAGCTCAGGTGCATGGGCGGCACGACCGCGCCGGTCACCGCGTCGGTTTCGAGGCCCGCGCGCACGGCGCGGGTGGAATCGCGTGGACGATCGCTCAAGGGGTGCTCCCGGTGATCGCGGCCAGGACGGGTTTCAGCTGTGCCGCCTCCTTCAGGAAGGCATCGTGCCCGTACACGGACGATATTTCGTGCAGTTTCGCCTGCGGCAGCCGCGCCACGAGGCGACGCATGTCGGCAAGCGGCACGAGCTGGTCTTCGCGCACCGCCACGGCCGTCACCGGCACGAAAATGCGGCCCGTATCGACCTGGTGCAGATCGATCGACTCGGACAGGCACAGGAACGCGCCCGCATGATGACGCGCGGCGTAGTCGGCGCCGCGCGCGAAGAGGTACTCCTCGACCGGAAAGACCGCCGCGCCGGCGTCGAGACGCGGCGCGCCGGAGAAACGTGCCGCAAACTCCTCCGGGCTGCGGTAGGTCGACATCGCGAGCGCGCGCGCGATCGCGACACCTTCGGCGCCTCGCCCGCAGTCGGCGGCGAAGCGCAGCACGCGCCGCTGCACGCTGCGCCAGGCCGTCGCCATCGGGTGCGTGCGATCGGCCGCGCTCACGACGACGATCTCGGCGACCCGCTCGGGGTACTGTTCCGCGAATGCGAGCGCCACCATGCCGCCATAGGACGCTCCGACGATGGCGTGCAACGCCGCGATGCCGAGGTGATTCACGAGGCGCAGCAGCAGGCCCGCCTGGTCATAGCTCGACACATGGGGGAACGTCTCGTCGCCGCGCGGGCCTGTGGTCTCGCCGCTGCCTCCCAGGTAGTCGAACGACAGGATGCGCACCCGCGAGGCATCGAGCGCGCGGCCCGGGCCGACGACGTCGCTCCACCACCCGTCGCCCGCGTTCTCGCCATAGACCCTGCGATGTGCCGAGATGCCACCGAGCGCGGTGACGACGGGTGCACCCGCGGGGCCCTCGAGGCGCCACGCCACGTGCACGCCGGCGAGCCGCCCGCCGTGGTGCAGGGCGAGTTCGCCGGGCACTTCCATGATGCCCTCTCGGACAGTCCAGCCAGCGCGTGCCGCAGGCGCGGCAGTCACCTGCTCGGCGGAGTCGGAATCGGATCGGGTAGGAAACGCCATCTCGAGTGCCTTTCATCGGTCATCGGCACTCCTGCAGCGCACACCCGCGGTGACGCGGGCTCTGCGGCATCCATCCGGCTGCCCTGGGACCTGCCGGCTCTGCCGACCGCTCATCTGACGGCGCGCGTAGCGGCCGCAGGAGTTGGCACCGGGCGAACGGGTTGGGTTCGCTGGTTGCCCCGGCTTCCAAGGGCCTTTCCCTCAGCCGGTCTCGATGAGTGCCGCGCAGTCTAGGGGGCCTCCACCCCGACGGTCAAGAAGACTGGTCCGCCGTGGACATGGGCACCGTCTTGTACTATCATGCTAGCGTGTTAATACATTGATACAACCCTCACGATGAAGCAGCACCTGAACGTCACGGCCCGGCAGGAAGCCCAGCACGAGCGCAACCTCTTCGCGGCGGTGCTGACGCTGCGTACCCCCGATGAGGTCCGGGCCTTCTTCCGCGACCTGTGCACGCCCGCCGAACTCGAGGCCATGGCCGACCGCTGGGCCGTGGTCGAGTGCCTGCAGCGGGGCCTGCCCTACCGCGAGATACATCGTGTGACGGGTGTGAGCGTGACCACGATCGGCCGCGTCGCGCGCTACCTGGCGGAAGGCAACGGCGGTTACGCCACCGCCGTGCAGCGCCTGAACGGATAGCACCCATGGACAAGGATGGACGCCTGAAGCTTGCGGTGCAGAAATCCGGCCGCCTGACCGACCCGTCGCTCGACCTGCTGGCGCGCTGCGGCGTCAAGCTCTCCCGCGGCAAGGACCAGCTCGTCGGGTTCGGCGAGAACATGCCACTCGACGTGCTGTTCGTGCGTGACGACGACATCCCGGACCTCGTGCAGGAGGACGTCTGCGACCTCGGCCTCGTCGGCCTGAACGTGCTCGAGGAGAAGCGCCTCGCGCTCGCAGCGCGCGGCGTGCGTGCCTCGTTCGAGAGCCTGCGCCTGCTCGATTTCGGCCGCTGCCGGCTGTCGATCGCCGTGCCGGAAGGCACGTCGTGGACCGGTGCCGCGTCGCTCGCCGGCAAGCGCATCGCCACCACCTACCCGCAGCTGCTCGCACGCTATCTCGCGGAACGCCAGGTCGCGGCGGAAATCGTCACGCTGTCCGGGGCGGTCGAAATCGCACCGCGGCTCGGCCGCGCCGATGCGATCTGCGATCTCGTGTCGACCGGTTCGACCCTCGATGCCAACCACCTCGAGGAAGTCGAGACCGTGCTCGAGAGCCACGCCGTGCTGATCCGCACGCCGGTCGCGCTCGCCGCGGTGAAGTCCGACTGGGTCGAGCGGCTGCTGCTGCGCATCGACGGCGTACAGCAGGTCAAGGAGAGCAAGTACATCATGCTGCACGCGCCGCGGGCGGCACTCGAGGAGATCCGGCGCCTGCTGCCGGGCAGCGAATCCCCGACGATCATTCCGCTCGAGGGGCATCCCGACAAGGTCGCGATCCACGCCGTGTGCCGCGAGAACGTGTTCTGGGAGACGCTCGAGAGCCTGAAGCGTGCCGGTGCGAGCGCCCTCCTCGTCCTGCCCGTCGAGAAAATGCTGTCGTGAGCAGGATCGCGATCCACCACTGGGCGCGGCTCGACGCCGCGGCGCGCGCGCAGCTGCTGTCGCGTCCGCGCGCCGCGCAGTCGGACGAGGTGGTGGCACAGGCACGCGCGATCGTCGACGCGGTGCGCGTCGAGGGCGATGCGGCCGTGCGGCGCTACACGGCGCGCTACGATCGCGTCGCCGCCGACCGGCTCGCGACCCTGCGCGCGAGTCCGGCCGAGTTTGCGGCCGCGCGCGCGGCACTCGCACCGGAGGCGGTCGCGGCGATCGCGCGTGCGATCACGAATGTCGAGGCATACCACGCTGCACAGCAGCCCGCACCGCTCGCGGTCGAGACGATGCCTGGCGTGCGCTGCGAACGCATCGTTCGACCCATCACGTCGGTCGGACTCTACGTGCCGTCGGGATCGGCGCCGCTGCCGTCGACCGTCGTGATGCTCGCGGTACCCGCACGACTCGCGGGCTGCCGCCAGCGCATCCTGTGCACGGCCCCGGACGCGGAAGGTCGCGCGGCACCGGCCGTGCTCGTCGCGGCACAGCTGTGCGGCATCGACACCGTGATCAAGATCGGCGGCGCGCAGGCGATCGCCGCTCTCGCCTACGGCACCGAATCGGTGCCGAAGGTCGACAAGATCTTCGGTCCGGGCAATGCGTGGGTCACGGCCGCCAAGCAGATCGTCGCAGCCGACCCGGCCGGGGCCGCCCTCGACCTGCCTGCCGGCCCGTCAGAAGTACTGGTCGTCGGCGACGACAGCGCGCAGGCCGCATTCGTTGCCGCGGACCTCCTTGCGCAGGCCGAGCACGACACGATCGCGCAGGCGATCCTCGTCACCGATTCGCAAGCGCTCGCGACGGCGACCGCCACGGAAATCGAGCGCCAGCTGCCGCGCCTGTCGCGCCAGAGTATCCTCGAGGCTTCCGTGCGCGCGATCCGCCTGATCGTCACCGACGACCTCGACACCGCAATGTCCGTCTCGAATGCCTACGCGCCCGAACACCTCATATTGCAGGTGCGCGAGCCGCGACGCCGGCTGGACGCCGTCGAGAGCGCGGGATCGGTGTTCCTCGGCGCATGGTCGCCCGAGCCCCTCGGCGACTACTGTTCCGGCGCCAACCATGTCCTGCCGACCTATGGTCATGCGCGGGCCTGCAGCGGGCTCTCGCTCGCCGATTTCAGCAAGCGCATCACGGTGCAGGATGTCAGCGCAGCCGGACTCGCGGCGCTCGGCCCGACCGCCGCGACCCTCGCGCGGCTCGAGGGACTGGATGCGCACGCGGCTGCGGTCGAACGACGCCTCGAGGCGATCGGCGACGCGCGATGAATGACCCCATCGCGATTGCGCGCCCGGAAATCCGCGCGCTGCAGGCCTACGAACACGCAGCGTGGGACCCCTCGTTCGAACGCCTGCACGCCAACGAGCTGCCGTGGCGGACTGCGTCGGATGGCTCGCAGGCGGGCCTGAACCGCTACCCCGAGCCGCACCCCGATACGCTCGGCGCGGCGCTCGCCCGACTCTACGACGTCCCGGCCGACCACGCGCTCGTCTGCCGCGGCAGCGACGAGGCGATCGACCTTCTCGTGCGCGGCTTCTGCACGGCCGGGCGTGACGCCGTCCTCGTCTGCCCGCCGACCTTCGGCATGTATGCGGTCGCCGCGCAGGTCCAGGGAGCCGCGGTCACTTCGATTCCGCTTCGCAGGGAGGCGGGCTACACGCTCGACGTGGCGGCGATCGCCGCGCGCTGCGAGCGCGGCGACGTCAAGCTCGTGTTCATCTGCACGCCGAACAACCCGACCGGCAATGCGCTCGCCGCAGCGGACATCCTCGCCGTCGTCGAGCGGACCGCCGGGCGCGCGCTCGTCGTGGTCGACGAAGCCTATGTCGAGTTCGCCGCCGTGCCGAGCTGCGCGCAGCTCGTGGAACGGCATCCGCATGTCGTCGTGCTGCGCACACTGTCGAAGGCGCACGGCCTCGCCGGCGCCCGGATCGGCACGCTCATCGCCGACCCGCGCATCGTCGCGTTGCTGCGCAAGGTCGTGCCACCCTACGCGATCGCCCAACCGTGCATCGAGGCGGCAATGCAGGCACTCGCCGCACCGCAGCTGCGCCTCGCGCGCGAGCGCGTGGCTGCCGTCGTGCGTGAGCGGGCCCGGCTCGCCGCCGCGCTCGCCGCCCTGCCCGGCGTCCTGCGTGTGTGGCCGAGCGACGCGAACTTCCTGCTCACCGAGTTCCACGATCCGGACGCTGCGATCGCGCGATTCACCGCTGCCCGATTGCGTGTGCGGGACTTCCGCAATCGTGCGGGACTCGGGCAGGCCCTGCGCATCACGATCGGCAGCCCGGAACAGAACGACCGGCTGCTGCGGAGTCTCGCATGTTGAACGGTACCGCCGTGCTGTTCGTCGATCGCGACGGCACCCTGATCGAGGAGCCCCCTGACGAGCAGGTCGATGCGCTCGGAAAGATCCGCTTCATGCCGGGCGTGTTCGCGGCGCTCGCGACGCTGCGCGACCGGGGCTACCGCTTCGCGATGGTCACCAACCAGGACGGCCTCGGCTCGGCGAGCTTTCCGTTCGCGGCCTTCGAGGCCGCACAACGCTTCGTGCTCGATGCGTTCGCGAGCCAGGGCATCGAGTTCGACGGCATTTTCGTTTGCCCGCACCGGCGCAGCGACAACTGCGAGTGCCGCAAGCCCCGCACGGGCCTCGTCGACGCCTGGGTGCGCGAACGCCCCGTCGACCTTGCCGCGAGCGCGATGATCGGCGATCGCGACACGGACCTCGAGTTCGCGGCCAATCTCGGCGTACGCGGCCTGCGGGTACGCCACAACGGATCTGCGACCGAAACCTGGCCTGCGATCGTGCACGAGCTGATCGCACGGCGCGCAGTCGTCGAACGCGAGACGCGCGAAACGCGCATCCACGTGCGGGTCGATCTCGACGCGACCGGGCCGCTCGTCGCGCAGACCGGCATCGGTTTTCTCGACCACATGCTCGAACAGCTCGCCAAGCACGGCGGATTCGCGCTCGAGCTCGCGTGCACGGGCGACCTCACCGTCGACGAACATCACACGGTCGAGGACTGCGCGCTCGCGCTCGGCGAGGCGCTGCGCAAGGCGCTCGGTGACAAGCGTGGCATCGCCCGCTACGGGTTCGTCCTGCCGATGGATGAGGCCCGCGCGCAGGTGGCGATCGACCTGTCGGGACGGGCTTACGCCGTGTTCGACGGGCATTTCGGCCGCGAGCAGGTCGGCGGCCTGCCGACCGAGCTCGTGCCGCACTTCTTCCGCTCCCTCGGCGAGACCCTCGGCGCTGCGATCCACATCGCGGTCGTCGGCGACAACGCGCACCACATGATCGAAGCGTGCTTCAAGGCGACGGGACGTGCGCTGCGGCAGGCCATCCGCCGCGACGGCAGCGAGTTGCCGAGCACCAAGGGGGTCCTGTGACCGGGCGTCCGACCGATGCCGTGATCGTCGACAGCGGCGGCGCGAACCTCGCCTCGCTGCAGTTCGCGCTTCAGCGGCTCGGTGCCACGAGCATGGTCACCGCCGATCCGGAGACAATTCGCCGTGCACAGCGGGTCGTGTTGCCGGGCGTCGGCTCCGCCGCCGACGCGATGGCGCGCCTCGGTCAGGCCGGCCTCGATCGCGTGTTGCCGGCGCTGCGGCAGCCCGTGCTCGGCATCTGCCTCGGCATGCAACTCCTCTACGACCGATCGGAAGAAGGTGCCACGGCCTGTCTCGGCATCGTGCCGGGCACGGTGCAGCGCCTCGAGCCGGCGCCGGGACGCGCGGTGCCGCACATGGGCTGGAACCGTGTGCACGCGCGCGAGCGGCACGCGCTGCTCGACGGCATCGACGACGGCGCTCATTTCTACTTCGTCCACAGTTACGCCGCGCCGGTCACGGCCGAGTCGATCGCGCTCACCGACTACGGCGCGGACCTCACCGCGATCGTGCGGCAGAGCAATTTCCTCGGTACCCAGTTTCACCCCGAGCGATCGGGCCCGGTCGGCGCCCGCCTCCTCGCCAATTTCCTGCGGCTCGCCCCATGCTCCTGATACCGTCCATCGATCTGCGCGGCGGCCTGTGCGTGCGACTCCACCAGGGCGACTTCGCCGCCGAGACACGCTATCCGACGAGCCCGATGGAACTCCTCGAGCGCTATGCGGCCTGCGGCGCGCGCTGGCTGCACGTCGTCGACCTCGACGGCGCGCGGGGCGGCGCGCTCGCCCACCGCGACACCGTGCTCGCCCTCGCGGCGCGCAAGCTGCTGCGGCTGCAGGTCGGGGGTGGCGTGCGCGACGAGACGGTCGTCGAAGACCTGCTGCAAAACGGCGTCGCGCGCGTCGTGGTCGGCAGCGCCGCGATCGAGCAGGCCGCCGACGTGCGTCGCTGGTTTCACCGCTTCGGGCCCGAACGCATGTGCCTCGCGCTCGACGTGCGCGGTGCCGATACCGCGACCCCGCGTGTGCAGACGCGCGGCTGGCTCGCGGGCTCGGACGTGAGCCTGTGGGACGCCGTCGCCGACTTTGCCACCGTCGGCCTGACGCACGTGCTCTGCACCGATATCGCACGCGACGGCGCGCTCGCAGGGCCGAACCTCGCGCTCTATGAGGAGGCGCGCCGGCGCTTTCCGGACATCGCTTGGCAGGCCTCGGGCGGTGTGCGCGGCGCAGCCGATCTCGCCGCACTCGCGGCGCTCGGTGTCAGTGCCGCGGTGAGCGGACGCGCGCTGCTCGAGAATCGTCTGTCCGGCGCGGAGTTGCAGCCATACTTTCCCGCCGCATAATTCCCTGTCTCGACGTGCGGGGCGGACGCGTCGTCAAGGGCGTGCGCTTTCGCGAACACGTGGTCGTCGGCGACATCATCGAGCTCGCGACCCGTTATCGGGACGAGGGCGCCGACGAACTCGTCTTCTACGACATCGCCGCGAGCCCCGAGGGGCGCTCGGTCGATCGGGAATGGGTCCGGCGGGTTGCTGCCGTGCTCGATATCCCGTTCTGCGTCGCCGGGGGCATCCGCAGCGTTGCCGATGCCGAGGAAGTGCTCGCCGCCGGCGCCGAGAAGGTCTCCGTCAACTCGCCGGCGCTCGCCGATCCGGCGCTGGTCGACCGCCTCGCCGCGCGCTTCGGTTCCCAGTGTGTCGTCGTCGGCATCGACAGCGAGACGACGCCCGCGGGGTGGCGCGTGCACGCACTCACCGGCGACCCGGGCCGGGCGCACGATGCCGGCCGCGCTACACTCGAATGGATGCGGGAAGTGCAGCAACGCGGCGCCGGCGAGATCGTCCTCAACTGCATGGCGAGCGATGGCGTGCGACGCGGCTACGACCTCGCACAGCTCGCGGCGGCGCGCGCGGTGTGCACGGTGCCGCTCGTGGCGTCCGGCGGTGCCGGCACCGTCGAACATTTTGCCGCCGTGTTCACGGATGCCGGCGCCGATGCGGCGCTCGCGGCGAGCGTGTTCCACTCCGGCGCGATCGCGATACCCGCGCTGAAGGCGGCACTCGCACGGGCCGGAATCGAGGTGCGGCGGTGAACTTCTCCAAGGCCGATCTCGTCACGATCGCGTTCGATGCCCGCGACGGCCTGGTGCCGGCGATCGTGCAGGACGCCGACGCGGGCGATGTGCTGATGCTCGGCTACATGAATTCCGCGGCACTCGCCGCCACGCTCGAGCGTGGCCGCGTCGTGTTCTTCAGCCGCAGCCGCCAGCGGTTGTGGGAGAAAGGCGAAACCTCGGGTCACACACTCGATCTCGTCGACATCGCCGCCGATTGCGACTCGGACACGCTGCTCGTCACCGCGCGGCCGCGCGGCCCGGTCTGCCACAAGGGCTGCCGCACCTGCTTCGGCGATGCGCCACGGGGCGTTGCCGGTGCGCTCGGCTTTCTCGCGACCCTCGACGCGCTGATCGCGCGCCGTCACGCCGAGCGACCATCGGGCAGCTACACCACGCGCCTCTTCGAGGCGGGACCGACGCGCATTGCACAGAAGGTCGGTGAAGAAGGGGTCGAAGTGGCGCTCGCGGGCAGCTCGGGCTCGGCGGAGCAGCTCGCGGGGGAAGCGGCCGACCTTCTCTATCACCTGCTGGTACTGCTCAGGAGCCGCGACGTGCCGTTGTCGCGCGTGCTCGACGAACTCGCGGCCCGTCACACGGGCGGTGGCGCACGCCGGGAGTCAGACGAGTAATTCTTCCGCCGGCGCGCGCAGGTTGTAGCTCGAACCCATGACGCGCCCATAGGCACCCGCCGTCGCGAGCAGCAGGACGTCCCCTTCCTGCGTCGGCGGCAGCAAGCGGTCGTGACCGAGCACGTCCGCGCTCTCGCAGATCGGCCCGACGACATTGACGAGCTCCGTGGCGGGCGTGTCGAGGCGGGTCAGGTTCACGATCTCGTGGTACGCGCCGTAGAGCGCCGGCCGGATGAGCGAGTTCATGCCGGTCGCGATGCCGACGTAGCGCACCTCACCCTTCTCCTTGGTCTGCGTGACGCGTGCGAGCAGCACGCCCGCCGCCGCGACGAGGTAACGGCCCGGCTCGAGCCAGATCTCAAGCTCCGGGTGGGCCTGCCGCACCTCGCCGAGCGCAGCGTCGAGCCGCGCCAGGTCGAGCGGTGGGCGATCGCTGCGCTCCGGCACACCGAGCCCGCCGCCCACATTGATCGACCGCAGACCCGGGAAA
>WBZO01003898.1_pt1 | contig 16756 bp, 17 predicted proteins | sample 5204261 | NCBI WGS metagenome assembly WBZO01 (sample SAMN12412400, study PRJNA552823) | activated sludge metagenome | isolation source: activated sludge from anammox sidestream of wastewater treatment plant... | place: USA: North Carolina | collected 2017-09 | reverse complement strand
GTTTACAAAGCGAACAGGAAAGTCAATGAAATCAACGGTCTACCCAGACCACCCCCGCGCCAGTGCTAGCTTTGCGTACCGTCACTTATTGCACTGAAAACGAGGAGACCCCGTGCACGAGCGCTACGCCGACTTTGGCCCCACTCTGGCACGCGAATATTTGCACGAGCGCCACGGCTTTGCCTACAGCGTGGAGACGCTGCGCGGCTGGATGACTGCCGCCGGCCTGTGGCAAGCGCAGCGGCGGCGCCTCCAGCGCGTGCACAGCCCACGCGAGCGGCGCCCGTGTCTGGGCGAGTTGGTGCAAATCGATGGCAGCCACCACGACTGGTTTGAAGGCCGCGCGGGCAAGTGCTGCCTGATCGCCTTCATTGATGATGCCACCGGGCAGGTCTTGGCTGCGCGCTTTTTTGCGCAGGAAACCACGCAGGGCTACTTTGCGGTGCTGCGGCGCGCTGTGCAGCGCCACGGTGTGCCGCTGGCGCTGTACAGCGACCGGCATTCGATCTTCACCAAGCACGAGGCCGAGGATGACAAGCCCACGCAGTTCGAGCGCGCCTGCCTGCAACTGGACATTGAGCCCATCTGCGCCAACAGCCCCCAGGCCAAGGGGCGTATCGAGCGGCTGTTCCAGACGCTGCAAGATCGGCTGGTCAAGGCCATGCGGCTGGCCGGCATCGACACCTTGGAGCAGGCCAACAGCTGGCTGGATGGCCATCTGGCCGAGCACAACCGGCGCTTTGCCGTACAGGCCCAAAGCCGCGAAGATGCGCACCGCCCCTGGACGGGCAGCCAGCAGGAGCTGGCCGACATCTGCGCCGTGCACCATCAGCGCAAGCTCAGCGGCCAGGGCGCCTGCCGCTTTCAGGGCCGCATCCTGCAGATCGAGCCCGATCAGGCGCACGCTCCCCAGGCGAGCGCCAGCATTGACATCTTCGAGTATGCCGATGGCACAGTGAGCCTGCAGTGGCGCGGGCACAAGCTCGAGCACCGCAGCCACGCGCTTGCGGCCAGCGCGCGCGCGCCGGCTTGCGATGACAAGGGCATCAATGCGCGGGTGGACAAGGTACGCGATGCCGAGCGCCGGCGCCTTGAGCGCCTGCGCGCCGAGATGCTGTTTCAGCTGGCACAGCGCGAGCGCGGCATCTACACGCCCGATGGCTACGGGGGCGTGCTGCGCGCTGGTGCCGCAGGCTCCGGGCTACGCCCTTCACCTGCGGCACCAGCGCAACCTCCGCCGTCAGCAACCTGAAGGGGACATCTGTACTTTGGTCAAAATGGGGACATTTCTACTTTGGGTTGACAGTATCCCTCGCGCATGGCGACCGAGCATGGTGTACCGAAGTTCGCTCCAGCGCGACCGGCTCCTCGCTTTGATCGACGGCTCGCATGCCGAACCGGTTCGGCCTTGACGTACAGTGCGGCCATGGACTTCGCCCCTTCCGAACGCAGCGTGGCCCTGCAGGCGCAGTTGCAACGCTTCATGCAGGACCTGATCCTGCCTTCGCTCGCCGAATGGCGACGCTGGGCCGAGGCCGGCGCCTACCCGCTGGACGTGGTCGAGCCGCTCAAGGAGCAGGCGCGGGCGGCCGGCCTGTGGAACCTGTTCCTGCCCGGGCTGCGGCCGGACGAGCCGGGCACGGCCCTGTCCAACCTCGACTACGCGCCGCTGGCGGAAATCATGGGCCGCGTGCCCTGGGCCAGCGAGGTGTTCAACTGCAGCGCGCCCGATTCCGGCAACATCGAGTTGCTGCACCTGTTTGCCTCGCCCGCGCAACGCCGCCAGTGGCTCGAGCCGTTGCTGGAGGGCCGCATCCGTTCCTGCTTTGCCATGAGCGAGCCGGATGTGGCCTCGTCCGACCCGACCAATCTGGCGACCCGGATCGCGCGCCAGGGCGATGGCCATGTGCTCAACGGCCGCAAGTGGTTCATCACCGGCGCGGCGCACCCGCACTGCCGTCTGGCGATCGTGATGGGGGTCTCGGATGCCGCGCCAGAGGCGCCCGCGCACCGGCGCCACAGCCTGCTGCTGGTGCCGATGGACGCGCCCGGCGTCGAGGTGGTGCGCAACATCCCGCTGATGCGCCACCACGCGGTCGAGGGGCATTGCGAAATCGTCTTTCGCGACGTCCGCGTTCCTGCCGATGCGCTGCTGGGCGCCGAGGGCGAGGCCTTCAAGCTGGCGCAGGCGCGCCTGGGGCCGGGGCGCGTGCACCACGCCATGCGCAGCATCGGCCAATGCGAGCTGGCGCTGGAACTGATGGCCGAGCGGGCGCTGGAGCGCGTGGCCTTCGGCCAGCCATTGGCCGGTTTTGCCAACGTGCAGGACTGGATCGCCTGGAGCCGCATCGAAATCGACCAGGCACGCCTGCTGGTGCTGCGCGCCGCCTGGCGCATGGACACACTGGGCAATGCGGCCGCGCGTGCCGACGTGGCGGCCATCAAGCTGGTGACCGCGCGCCTGCAGACGCAGGTGCTCGACCGCGCCATGCAGGTGTTCGGCGCCGTGGGCCTGTCGCCCGACACGCCGCTGGCACAGCTGTGGGCCTGGGGCCGCGCCCTGCGCCTGCTCGACGGCCCCGATGAGGTCCACCTGCGCTCGATCGCCCGCGCCGAACTCGCGCGCAGCAAGGCCCATCGAGGCGAGAACGTGCTGCACCTGCAGCGCTGGATGCCGCCTGAAGCACCGGCTGCATCCGACTGAAGCGGCTCAGTTGCCTTTTTTCTCGCGCGGCACGCGCCCCATCAGGTAGAACTCGGGGTTGGGCATCATGTTGGTGAACGAGGCGATGCGGTTGGACAGGCCGAAGAAGCCCGCAATCGAGCCAATGTCCCAGATGTCCTCGTCGTCGAAGCCGTGGGCGTGCAGCGGTGCGAAGTCCTCCTCGTCCAGTTGCTGCGGGTGCTGGCTGACCTTCATGGCGAAATCGAGCATGGCGCGCTGGCGCGGCGTGATGTCGGCCTTGCGGTAATTGGCAGCAACCTGGTCGGTGACCAGGGGTTTCTTTTCGTAGATGCGCAAGAGCGCGCCGTGTGCCACCACGCAGTAAAGGCACTGGTTGGCGCTGCTGGTGGCCACCACGATCATCTCGCGGTCGCCCTTGCTCAGGTTGCTGCTGCGGCCCACGCTTTCGGGCTCCATCAGCGCGTCGTGGTAGGCGAAGAAGGCGCGCCACTCGGCCGGCCGACGCGCCAGACCCAGGAACACGTTGGGGATGAAACCGGCCTTTTCCTGCACGGCCAGGATCTTGGCGCGGATGTCGTCGGGCAGGTCTTGCAGTTTTGCCGGTGGGTAGCGATCGGGCATGGTCAGGTCTCCGGAGGTGAAGCAGGGTTTGCTGCAATCCGCCTCTTTTATCATGAACCATGGCGCGGGCAACCCGGGGGTCTGGCGTTCGGGTGCCGCCAAAAGGTGTATCGTCGGATACTTTTGACCTGCGCGCATCACCCAGCCGCGATGGGCGCGATCCTCCCCTGAAGCACAGGAGAATGAACCCGTGAACAAAAAGATCTATCCGTCGGCCGATGCGGCGCTCGCCGGCGTCGTCAAGGATGGCCAGATGATCGCCGTCGGCGGTTTCGGCATCTGCGGCATTCCCGAAGCCCTGATCCAGGCCCTGCACGACAGCAAGGTACAGAACCTCACCTGCATCTCCAACAACGCCGGGATCGATGGCTTTGGCCTGGGCAAGCTGCTGGATACGCGCCAGATCAAGAAGATGATCGCCAGCTACGTCGGCGAGAACAAGGAGTTCGAACGCCAGTTCCTGGCCGGCGAGCTTGAACTCGAATTCACCCCGCAGGGCACGCTGGCCGAGAAGCTGCGCGCCGGCGGCGCCGGCATCCCAGCCTTCTTCACCCGCACGGGCGTGGGCACCATGGTGGCCGAAGGCAAGGAAACGCGGGAATTCGACGGCCACAGGTATCTGATGGAGCGTTCGCTGGTGCCCGATGTCTCGCTGGTCAAGGCGCAGGTCGCCGACACCAGCGGCAACCTGCGCTTCAACCTGACCGCACGCAACTTCAACCCGGCCGTGGCCATGGCCGGCAAGGTCTGCATCGTCGAGGTCGAAAAGATCGTGCCGCTGGGCGAGCTCGCCCCCGACGACGTGCACCTGCCCGGCATCTACGTGCACCGCATCGTGCTCAACGCCACCCCCGAGAAGCGCATCGAGAAGCGCACGATCACCGAGAAGAAAGGAGCCTGACATGCCGTGGACCCAAGACCAGATGGCCGCGCGCGCCGCCCAGGAATTGCAGGACGGCTTCTACGTCAACCTGGGGATCGGCATCCCCACTCTGGTGGCCAACCACACCGGCGACAAGGAGGTCTGGCTGCAGTCGGAGAACGGCCTGCTGGGCATCGGCCCGTTTCCGACCGAAGACCGGATCGACGCCGACCTGATCAACGCCGGCAAGCAGACCGTCACGACGATTCCCGGATCCTCAATCTTCGGCAGCCATGACAGCTTCGCCATGATCCGGGGCGGCAAGATCAACCTGGCCATCCTGGGCGCGATGCAGGTCAGCGAGAAAGGCGACCTGGCCAACTGGATGATCCCGGGCAAGATGGTCAAGGGCATGGGCGGGGCCATGGACCTGGTGGGCGGCGTGCCGCGCGTGATCGTGCTGATGGAGCACGTGGCGCGCAAGAAGGACGGCACCACCGACCTGAAGATACTGCCCGAATGCACGCTGCCGCTCACCGGGGTCGGCGTGGTGCACCGCATCATCACCGATCTGGCCGTCATGGACGTCACGCCCAAGGGCCTCAAGCTGGTCGAGCTCGCCCCGGGCGTGGGCTTCGACGAGGTGCAGGCCAAGACCGGCGTGACTTTGCTGCAGTGACGCAGATTTGAAAAGGATGCAAGGCATGTCATTGAAAGGAAAGACCGCACTGGTCACCGGTTCGACCAGCGGCATCGGCCTGGGCATCGCCAGGGCGCTGGCCGCCGAAGGCGCCAACATCGTGATGAACGGCTTCGGTGACGTGGAGGGGCCGAAGGCGCAGATCACGGCGCACGGGGTGCGCGCCGAGTACCACGGCGCCGACATGAGCAAGCCCGTCGAGATCGAGGCCATGATGAAATTCGCCGCCGACAAGTTCGGCGGCGTGGACATCCTGGTCAACAACGCCGGCATCCAGCACGTGGCGCCGCTCGAGAACTTCCCGGCCGAGCGCTGGGATGCCATCATCGCCATCAATCTGTCCTCGGCCTTCCACACCACGCGTCTGGCGGTTCCCTGGATGCGGCAGAAGAACTGGGGCCGCATCATCAACATCGCCTCGGCGCACGGCCTGGTGGCTTCGGTGCAGAAGGCCGCCTACGTCGCGGCCAAGCACGGCATCGTCGGCCTGACCAAGGTGACGGCGCTCGAGCTGGCCACCACCGGCGTCACGGCCAACGCGATCTGCCCGGGCTGGGTGCTCACGCCGCTGGTGCAAAAGCAGATCGACGCGCGCGCCGCGGCCGAAAAGATTTCCGTCGAGCAGGCCACCCGCGAGCTGCTGCAGGAAAAAGAGCCTTCGTTGCAGTTCACCACGCCCGAGCAGCTGGGCGGCATGGCGCTGTTCTTCTGCTCGCCGGCCGCCGACAACGTGCGCGGTGTGGCCTGGGCCCACGACGGCGGCTGGACCGCCCAGTAAGGCGGCGCCGGCCGGCAGCGCGGGCGCGTCCTGGGGGACAATCGGCGGCATGCTGTTCCTGCTTTCCCCGGCCAAGGCGCTCGACTACGAAACCCCGCTGCCCGCCGGGCTGGCCCACACCCGACCGCAGTTTTCCGCCCAGGCGGCCGAGCTGATTGCCCTGCTGCGCGAGCGCTCGCCCGCGCAGGTGGCCCAGTTGATGCGCCTGAGCGACCCGCTGGCCGGCCTCAACGTGGCGCGCTACCAGGCCTGGAGCGCCAGCCACACGCAGAAGAATTCGCGCCAGGCGGTGTTGGCGTTCAACGGCGACGTCTATGAGGGCCTGCAAGCGCGCACGCTCACGGCCGCCCAGCTCGATTGGCTGCAACAACATCTGCGCATCCTGAGCGGCCTGTACGGCGTGCTGCGGCCGCTCGATCGCATGCAAGCCTACCGGCTCGAGATGGGCACGCGCCTGGCGACCAGCCGCGGTGCCAACCTCTACCAATTCTGGGGAGCGCGCATCACCGAGGCACTCAATGAGCAGTTGGCGGGCGAGCGCGAGCCGGTGGTGGTCAATCTGGCTTCGCAGGAATATTTCAAGGCGGTCGACCGCAAGCTCCTGAAGGCGCGTGTCATCGACTGCGTGTTCGAGGATTACAAGGACGGCCGCTACAAGGTCATCAGCTTCCTGGCCAAGCGCGCACGCGGCCTGATGACGCGCTGGGCGGCGCAGCACAAGGCAGGCAAACCGGAGCAGCTCGCCGGTTTCGACCTGGAGGGCTACGCCTTTGCCCCTGCGGCATCGGATGCCGACCGTCTCGTGTACAGGCGGCAACGCTGAGGGTGGCGATGGGCGATTGCGTGCCGGAACTCGCAACGCCCGAGGGCAGCCCCCTCGGCAAGCCGGCGCCTTTCGTCGACCAGTACGACGCGAGCCTGCTGTATCCGATCGCGCGCGCGCCTTTGCGTGCGCAGCTTGGCATTGATAGGCAGCCGCCTTTTCTGGGCGCCGACGCGTGGACGGCCTGGGAGTTGTCCTGGCTCAATCCGCGCGGCAAGCCGCAGGTCGCGATCGCCCACATCCTGGTGCCGTGCGAGAGCAGCCACATCGTCGAAAGCAAGTCCTTCAAACTCTACCTGAACAGCTTCAGCGGTACGCGCTTTGCCGATGTCGACGAAGTGCGTCGCCATATCGAGGAGGATGTGAGCCGCGCGGCATGGTCGGGCGGGCCGGTGCGCTCGCATGTGGCGGTGCGTCTGATCCCCCCGCACGAGTTCGGACGTCAGGCCATCCACGAGCTCGACGGTCTCGACCTGGACCGGCTCGACATCGAGTGCAGCCACGACCAGCCGGCGCCCGAGCTGCTGACGGCCGCATTCGACGAACAGCCGGTCGAGGAGGTGCTGGCCAGCCGCCTGCTCAAGAGCAACTGCCCGGTCACCGGTCAACCCGACTGGGGCAGCGTGCAGATTCGCTATGCCGGTCCGCAGATCGAGCAGGGCGGCCTGTTGCGCTACATCGTCAGCTTTCGCCGCCACAGCGATTTCCACGAGCATTGTGTCGAGCGCATCTTCACCGATATCTGGGCGCGCTGCCGGCCGACACGGCTGACGGTGCATGCCCGCTACACGCGACGCGGCGGTCTGGACATCAACCCCTGGCGCACCAGCCATCCTGGTGCGATGCCGGCCAACGTGCGCACGGCGCGGCAATGACGGACCCGACAATCGAAGGATGAAGAAACCATGACGCGCCACTATTTCGGCACCGATGGCATTCGCGGAACGGTCGGGCACGCGCCGATCACGCCCGATTTCGTGCTGCGTCTTGGCCACGCCGTCGGGCGCGTGCTGCGCGAACAGCAGGCCAACCCGCTGGTGCTGATCGGCAAGGACACGCGCCTTTCCGGCTACATGCTCGAGAGCGCGCTCGAATCGGGCCTGATCTCGGCGGGTGCCAGCGTGATGCTGCTCGGCCCGGTGCCGACTCCGGCGGTGGCCTATCTCACACGTGCACAGCGCGCGCAGCTCGGTGTGGTGATCAGCGCCAGCCACAACGCCTATCCCGACAACGGCATCAAGTTCTTCAGCGCCCAGGGCACCAAGCTGCCCGACGCATGGGAGCTGGCCGTCGAACAGGCGCTCGGCGAGGCGCCGCAGTGGGTCGATTCGGCGCACCTGGGGCGCGCGCGGCGCCTGGACGATGCGGCGGGCCGCTACATCGAATTCTGCAAGAGCACGTTCGGCCAGGCGCTCAGTCTGCGTGGCCTGAAGATCGTGGTCGATGCCGCGCATGGCGCGGCCTGGCAGATCGCGCCCAAGGTGTTCCACGAGCTGGGCGCCGATGTGACGGCCATCGGCTGCGCGCCCGACGGCCTGAACATCAACGACGGCGTGGGCGCGACGCACCCGGCGGCGCTGGCGCGCGCCGTCACCGAGCACCGCGCCGACTACGGCATTGCGCTCGACGGTGACGCCGACCGCGTGCTGATCGTCGATGCGAGCGGGCGCATTTTCGACGGCGACGAGCTGCTTTACGTGCTGGCCATGGACCGGCTTGCCGCCGGCGCCAGCCCGGGCGGAGCCTTGCAGGGCGTGGTCGGCACGCAGATGACCAATCTCGCCGTCGAACAGGCTCTGCGATCCAGGGGATTCGAGTTCGTGCGCGCCAAGGTCGGCGACCGCTACGTGCTGGAGGAACTGGCGCGGCGCAGCTGGGTCCTGGGGGGCGAGGGCTCGGGCCACCTGCTGGTGCTCGACCGCCACACCACCGGCGACGGCCTGATCTCGGCACTGCAGGTGCTGCAGGCCTGCGTGCAGCACGGGCGCACGCTGGCCGAGCTGCTGGCCGGCGTGGTGCTGCTGCCGCAGGTCCTGATCAATGTGCGCTGGCAACCGGGGGCCGACTGGCAGGTCAACGCGCGCCTGCGCGCCGAAGTCGAGCGTGTGCGGGCCGAGCTTCAAGACGATGGGCGCGTGCTGATCCGAGCCAGCGGGACCGAGCCTTTGTTGCGAGTGATGGTCGAGGCGCGCGATGGCGCCGGAGCGCGCAGCTGCGCCGAGCGGCTGGCAGCGGCCGCCGCCTGAGTGCGAGAGGGTGGTAATCTGGCACTTTGCTGCAAGCAGACATGACGGTATCGAGCGAAGTCAACCTGTCTGAGGCCGATGGCGTGCGCTATCTGCATCTGGGCACCGAATGGGTGCAGGGGTCGATGCGGCTGGACGCGCCGTTCGAGCTGGATCTGGAGTATGTGCAGCGCATGATGGCCTGGCTGCTGTTCGTCGAGCCCGTTTCCGTGGCCGGACGTCACGCCATGCAACTGGGCCTGGGGGCAGGGGCGATCACCAAGTTCTGCCGGCGCCGCTTGCGCATGGTCTGCACCGCCATCGAGATCAACCCGCGCGTGGTCGATGTGTGCCGCGCCTGGCTGCGCCTGCCGCCCGACGACGAGCGCCTGCGCGTGGTGATCGCCGACGCCGCCGAGGAAATCCGCAAGGACGAGTGGGCTGACAGCGTGGATGCGCTGAGCGTGGACCTCTACGACGACCAGGCCGCCGCGCCGGTGCTCGACAGTGCCGAGTTCTATGCCGACTGCCGGCGCCTGCTCACCGATGATGGCTGCATGAGCGTGAACCTGTTCGGGCGCTCGGCGCGTTTCGAGCGCAGCCTGGCGCGGATTGCCGATGCGTTTGGCGCGCGCGCCGTCTGGGCGTTCAAGCCCACGCGCGAGGGCAATACGGTGGTGCTGGCCCGGCGCACGCCGCTGCGACCCGGGCGCGCAGCCCTGCAGGAGCGTGCCGAGGCGGTGCAGGCGCGTTGGGGTCTGCCGGCGGTCAAATGGCTGCGGGTCCTGAAATCGATCGAAAAATGAAACGCAACACCCGCTCCGCTCCCCTGTCACCCGCGCCCGGCCACTACGGCCCGGTGCCCTGGGATCGGCTGGTGCACTGGTTGCAGGAAGATGGCGTCATCACCGCTACCGAGGCCGAGCGCACCATTCGCCGTTGCGCCCAGGCCGAAAGCGCGCAGCCGGCGCTCGAGCGCCTGGCCGCCGTGGGTGTGGCACGCGCCAGCGATGGCCAGCCGCTGGACATCGAGGAGTTGACGCAGGCACTGGCGCGCCGCGCCGGTCTCGACTACCTGCACATCGATCCGCTCAAGGTCGATGTGGGCAAGGTGGCCGAGAGCATGAGTGCCAGCTACGCCGAGCGCCACAAGGTGCTGCCGGTGCAGGTCACGCCGACCGAACTGGTGGTGGCCACCAGCGAGCCTTTCATCGACGACTGGGTGGCCGAGGTCGAACGCCAGGCGCGCCGCACCGTGCGGCGCGTGGTGGCCAACTCGGCCGACATCCGGCGCTACACGGCCGAGTTCTTCGCGCTGGCCAAGTCGGTGCGCGCGGCGCAGAAGACCGGCGGCGCCGCCGGGACAGCCAGTTTCGAGCAGCTGGTCGAGCTGGGCCGCAGCGGCCGCCCGCTCGACGCCAACGACCAGGGCGTGATCCAGGTGGTCGACTGGCTGTGGCAGTACGCGTTCAACCAGCGTGCCAGCGACATCCACCTGGAGCCGCGGCGCGAGCAGGGCGTGATCCGCTTTCGCATCGATGGCGTGCTGCACCCGGTCTATCAGGTGCCGCCGGGCGTGATGAACGCCATCACCGCGCGCGTGAAACTGCTCGGACGCATGGACGTGGTCGAGCGCCGCCGCCCGCAGGACGGGCGCATCAAGACGCGCAACCCGGCGGGCGACGAGATCGAAATGCGTCTGTCCACCCTGCCCACGGCGTTCGGCGAAAAGCTGGTGATGCGCATCTTCGACCCGGAGACCGCCGTCAAGGACCTGGCGTCGCTCGGCTTCACGCCACATGACGCCGGGCGCTGGGAGCAGCTGGTGGCGCGCCCGCACGGCATCATCCTGGTCACCGGCCCCACCGGCTCGGGCAAGACCACCACGCTGTATTCGACGCTGCGGCGCGTGGCCACCGAGGAGGTCAACGTCAGCACCATCGAAGACCCGATCGAGCGCATCGAGCCCATGCTCAACCAGACCCAGGTGCAGCCGCAGCTGGACTTCAGTTTTGCCGAGGGCGTGCGCGCGCTGATGCGCCAGGACCCCGACATCATCATGATCGGCGAGATCCGCGACCTGGAAACCGCCGAGATGGCAGTGCAGGCGGCGCTGACCGGCCACCTGGTGTTCAGCACCCTGCACACCAACGACGCGCCCTCGGCGCTCACGCGCCTGATGGAGCTGGGCGTGCCCGCCTACCTGCTCAACGCCACCATCCTGGGCGTGCTGGCGCAGCGCCTGGTGCGCACCCTGTGTCCCCAGTGCAGGCAGGCCGACGAGCGTGCCAGCATCGAGCTGCTGCAGGAGGCGGTGCGGCCGTGGAAGATCAACAAGGGCAACTACCAGCCGTTCAAGCCCGTGGGCTGCGTCGAGTGCCGCATGACCGGCTATCGCGGCCGCATGGGCATCTATGAATTGCTCACCGTCACCGATGGCTTCCGGCGGCTGGTGCACGCCGATGCCGACATGGCGGCGCTGCGCAAGCAAGCCGTGGCCGATGGCATGCGTCCGTTGCGGCTGGCTGGCGCCCAGCGCGCCGCCGAAGGCCTGACCACGCTGGCCGAAGTGATCGCTGCCACGCCGCCGCTGGAGTGACAACCGATATCGTGACTGCGTTCCACATGATCGGAATCCAGTGCCGAATCGGCAACAACCCTAGGGTAACCACCAAGTATTGATTGCGGCTCGGCTTGTGTCAGCAGGGCGTAAGCTGGTATAAACCCGCCAACACAAGCAGTAGAGGAGCAAGCCCGTGCGGATCAAGAGCCAGAAAGATTTTTTTGCTGGACTGTTTTACCTGGTCGTGGGCGGCGGTTTTGCCATTGGCGCCACCAACTACACCATCGGCGATGCCTCGCGCATGGGCCCCGGTTATTTCCCCATGCTGGTGGGAACCCTGCTGGCCCTCCTGGGCGTGATCATCATCCTGCAGGCGCTGATCGTCGAGACGCCCGATGGCGACCCGATCGGGCACTGGGTGTGGCGGCCGCTCGTCTATGTCATTCTGGCCAACTTCCTGTTCGGCATCCTGCTGGGCGGCATCCCCACGCTTGGCATCCCGCCGACCGGGCTCATCATCGGCATCATCGTGCTGACCATCGTTGCCGCTATGGCGGGCACCGAATTCAAGCTCAAGGAGGTGCTGATCCTGGCCGCCATCCTGGCCGTCGGCAGTTGGGCGATCTTCATCTATGGCTTGAATCTGCAGATGCCGGTGTGGCCGAGCTTCCTGGGCGGTTGACCGGCAGAGGAATCTGAATCATGGAAATATTCAATCACCTCGCCTTGGGGTTCAGCGTCGCCTTCACGGTGCAGAACCTGTTGTATGGCCTGATTGGTTGCATTCTGGGTACGGTCATCGGCGTGCTGCCGGGCATCGGCCCGGTCGCCACCATCGCCATGCTGCTGCCGGCCACTTACGCGCTGCCGCCGGTGGCCGCGCTCATCATGCTGGCGGGCATCTATTACGGCTCCCAGTACGGGGGCTCGACCACCGCCATCCTGGTCAACCTGCCGGGCGAGGCCTCGTCGGTCGTCACCACGATCGATGGCTATCAGATGGCGCGCAAGGGGCGGGCGGGTCCGGCCCTGACGACGGCGGCCATCGGCTCGTTCATTGCCGGTTGCTTTGGCACGCTGGAACTGGCCGGTTTTGCCATTCCCCTGACCGAGGTGGCGTTCAAGTTCGGCCCGGCCGAATACTTCTCGCTGATGGTGCTGGGCCTGATCGGCGCCGTGGTGCTGGCCTCGGGTTCGCTCACCAAGGCCATCGGCATGGTGGTGCTGGGCCTGCTGCTGGGGCTGGTGGGCACCGACGTCAACTCGGGCGTGGCGCGCTACAGCTTCGACATCCCGGAGCTGACCGATGGCATCGGCCTGATCGCCATTGCCATGGGCGTGTTCGGCTACGGCGAGATCATCGCCAACCTGGCCAAGGACCAGGTCGAGGGCAAGCGCGAGGTGTTCGGCGTCAAGCTCTCGCAGTTGTATCCGTCCAAGGAAGACTGGAAGATGATGACCCCGGCCATTCTGCGCGGCACCGTGATCGGCGGCGCGCTGGGCATCCTGCCGGGTGGCGGCTCGGTGTTGGGTGCGTTTGCATCCTACGCGGTCGAGAAGAAAATCAAGCTCAAGCCGGGCGAGGTGCCGTTCGGCCAGGGCAACATCCGCGGCGTGGCGGGGCCCGAGTCGGCCAACAACTCGGGCTCGCAGGCCTCGTTCATCCCGCTGCTGACGCTCGGCATCCCGCCCAACGCGGTGATGGCCCTGATGGTCGGCGCCATGACCATCCACAACATCCAGCCCGGGCCGCAGGTGATGACCAGCAACCCCGACCTGTTCTGGGGCCTGATCGCATCGATGTGGATCGGCAACGCCATGCTGGTGATCCTGAACCTGCCGATGATCGGCATCTGGATCAAGCTGCTCACGGTGCCCTATCGCTGGCTGTTTCCTTCCATCGTGCTGTTCTGCGCCATCGGTGTCTACACCACCAACAACAACACTTGGGACATCTGGATGATGGGCTGGTTCGGCATCCTGGGCTACATCTTCCACAAGCTCGGGATGGAGCCGGCGCCGCTGCTGCTGGGCCTGATCCTGGGGCCGATGATGGAGGAGAACCTGCGCCGGGCCCTGCTGCTTTCGCGCGGCGACTGGAGTGTGCTGGTCACGCGGCCGATCTCGGCTTCGCTGCTGGCGCTGACGGTAGTCATGATCGTGATCGTGTTCCTGCCGTCGATCAAGAAGGGCCGCGAAGAGGCCTTCGTCGAGGAGGATTGAGCGGACGTTTCGGCGGCACGGAACAAAGGAAAAACGGCGCCTGCGGGCGCCGTTTCCTTGAGCGGGCAAAATGCCTGTCTTCATGCCCGCCTTGCTCGACGACCACCGCACCGCACAAGCTGGTTCTCCCGGGTTGCTGGCGCGGGCCCTGTCAAGCCGACGCAAGCTCGGTCTGGCGCTGGCCGTACTGGGCGCCATCGGCTTCAGCGGTCGCTCGATCGTGGTCAAGCTGTCGTACCAGTATCCCGTTGACCCCGTCACCCTGTTGATGCTGCGCATGCTGATGGCCTTGCCGTTCTTCCTGCTCATGGCGTGGTGGGGCGGACGCGGACAGGCGCCGCTGTCGTCGCGTGATCGCCGGGTCGTGCTGGGCCTGGGCTTCTGCGGCTATTACTTTTCCAGTCTCGTGAATTTCTACGGGTTGCAGTTCATCACGGCCAGCCTGGAGCGCCTGATCATGTATCTGATGCCGACCATGGTGCTGGCGATCGGCTGGGCCTTGCGCGGGCAGGCGATCACCCGGGGGCATGTGCTGGCCACCGCGGTCAGCTACGGCGGCGCCCTGCTGGTGTTCGGCACCGAGGTGCGGCTGGCGCCGGGTCTGGCCACAGCCTGGGGCGCCTTGCTGGTCCTGGTCTCGGTGGCCTCTTATGCGCTGTATCTGTATTTCAGCGGCGAGTTCGTCGGGCGCATCGGCAGCCTGCGGCTGGTGGGCTGGGCTTCGACCTTCGCCACGCTGTTCTGCATCGCGCATTTTCTGGTGGTCAACCCACTCGCTTCGGCCCGGGTGGCCGAACCGGTGCTGTGGCTGTCGCTGCTCAACGCCACGCTGTGCACGGCCCTGCCGGTGCTGCTGGTGATGCTGGGCATCGAATATCTCGGAGCGCGCCTGGCGGCCCAGGTGGCCACGGTCGGGCCGATCTCGACCATCGCCATGGGCATCGTGCTGCTGGGCGAGCCTTTCACGCCAGAGCTGGTGGCCGGCAGCGTGCTCGTGATCGCCGGGATTGCCTTGTTCGGGCGCGCGGGTCGTCGCCCCGAACCGGTCTGACAAAGTCATCGAAGGAGCAGGAATCATGGATCTGGGCATTGCAGGCAAGTGGGCGCTGGTGTGTGGCGCCAGCAAGGGTCTGGGCCACGGCTGCGCGCAGGCGCTGGCGCGCGAGGGCGTCAATGTGCTGATGGTGGCGCGCGGGCCTGAGGCACTGGAGGCTGCTGCGGCGGCCCTGCGCGCCGAGGCGGGCGCTGGCGCACAGGTACTGACCGTGGCCGCCGACATCACCACACCGCCAGGCCGTGCAGCGGTGTTCGCGCAGCGCGCCGACTTCGACATCGTCATCACCAACGCCGGCGGCCCGCCGATGGGCAATTTCCGCGACTGGGACCAGGGCGTGTGGGTCAAGGCACTCGAGGCCAACATGCTCACCCCGATCGAGCTCATCAAGGCCACCCTCGACGGCATGCTGACGCGCGGCTTCGGGCGCATCGTCAACATCACCTCCAGCGCCGTCAAGGCGCCGATCGACGTGCTGGGCCTGTCCAACGGCGCGCGCTCGGGCCTGACCGGCTTCATCGCCGGCCTGGCGCGCAACCCCGAGGTGGCGGCCCGGGGCGTGACCGTCAACAATCTGCTGCCCGGCAAGTTCGACACCGACCGCCTGGCCAGCATCATGCAAGCCGCCGCCGACAGAAGCGGCAAGGCGCTGCAGGATGTGCGCGCGGCGCAGGCAGTGCCCATTCCGGTGCGGCGCTTCGGCACGCCGGCCGAGTTCGGCGCGGTCTGCGCCTTTCTGTGCAGCCAACAGGCGGCATATCTGAACGGGCAGAACATCCTGCTCGACGGCGGGCTGTATCCGGGGACGTTCTGAATTCGCGTCGGTCGCGAAACTGGGGCGCCGGCATGGATTTGCCGGCAGACGCAAAATCGGTGGCAGGAATCTTCGCACGAGGAGCAGGTCGTGAACAGGAGTCCGGGCGAGCGGGTCGCGCGCATGAAGGCGGCCATAGGTCAGGCGCTCGCAATCGCGCCGCAATTCCTGCGCGGCGAGATCGATGCCGACCGCATGGCGCACACCATGGTCGATGCAGTGCGCGGCTGTGCCGACCACGGGCAGGGGCCGGATGCCAGGCCGCCGCACGATGCGCAGGCCGAACAGTTGCACGAAGCGCTGGCCGAGTTGCAGGCCTGCGGCTCTGGCTATCTGGCCGGGCGATGCGACGCCGCCTGCGTCGGCCGCACCATGACCTGGATGGTCGAGACGTTCGGCGAAAGTTGAGGCCGGCCGGCGCTCGGCGCTCAACGCCGCTGCGAAACCAGGATGCCCGCGGCGATCAAGGCAAAGGCCAGCCCGTGGTAGGGCTGCGGCCAGTCACCCAGGAACAGCGCCGACAGGATGGCGGCGAACACCGGCGCGAGGTTGAAGAAGATCCCCGCCATCGCCGGCCCCGCGCGCTGCACGCCAAGGCCCCAGCAGCGGTAGGCGATGACAGCGGGGCCGACCGCGATGAAGATGAGCGCTGCGACCAGCGGCAACCCCCATTGGACGGGGCCGGGGTACAGCACCCACTCGCCGGCGGCAAACAGGCTCGACCAGCCGACACCCCAGACCACCTGGGCCAGCAGCAGCGCTGCCCAGCTGTCACGCACACGCGCCGAGTCGCCGGCGCGCGGCAACAGCATCCATGAATACCAGGCCCACAGCAGCGTGGCCAGCAGCATCAGCATGTCGCCCGGAACGAAGTGCCAGTGAACCAGTTGCCGCCAGTCGCCGGCAGTGAGCACCACCATCACCCCGCCCATCGACAGCAGCACGCCTCCCAACTGGGCGCGGCTCACCGGACTGGCAAAGAACAACTGGCCCAGCACCAGCATCATCAGGGGCAGGGTCGATGCCACCAGCGTCACGTTCAGCGGCGTCGAGGTGTGCAACGCCAGATATTGCAGGGCGTTGTATGAGCCCACGCCCAGCAGCCCCAGCAGGGCGTAGCGGCGCCACTGGCCCCACATGGGGCTGTTCTTGCCGAGCACCCAGGGCGCCAGCGGCAGCAGCAGCAGAAAGGCCAGCACCCAGCGCAGCAGGTTGAGCGTCATGGGCGGCACCAGGTCCACCACCATGCGGCCCACCACCGCGTTGCCGGCCCACAGCAGGGGCGGCACCACGAGCAGGATCAAGGTGCTTGGGGTCGGGGTCTCCTCGTTTTCAGTGCAATAAGTGACGGTACGAAAAGCTAGCACTGGCGCGGAGGTGGTGTTGGTAGATCGTTGATTTCATTGA
>WBZO01003896.1_pt1 | contig 16759 bp, 14 predicted proteins | sample 5204261 | NCBI WGS metagenome assembly WBZO01 (sample SAMN12412400, study PRJNA552823) | activated sludge metagenome | isolation source: activated sludge from anammox sidestream of wastewater treatment plant... | place: USA: North Carolina | collected 2017-09 | reverse complement strand
CCTTTGGCAAGGAGACCTTCAAGATGTTCAAAGTCCTCCTTGCTCAATTTTAAGTGCTGCTTTTTCATTATCTGTCGGATTTTTCCGAAAGATACGAATAACCGCTAAATTTAAATTACACTGTACTTAGTAGTTGCAATTCAAAGTAAAATTAGAAAATGATATTGTACAATGTCACTGTAAAAATTGACCGGAGTGTGCATGATGACTGGCTCGAATGGATGCGCACGATCCACATTCCCGAGGTCATGAATACAGGTTTTTTCACAAAAAACCAGATGATGCGCCTGCTTGACCCGCCTTCCGATGAAGAGGGAATCACCTATGCTATCCAGTACCACTGCAAAAATATCGGTGCGCTGAAGCGCTATTGGGACGAAGAGGCACCGGCTCTGCAGGCAAAGCACTCGGAGCGGTATTACGGCAAATTCGTGGCCTTCCGAACGGTGATGAAGCTAGTCGAATGACACCCCTGCTTGCTTTTTTCCCTGCCTTTTAGTTTTACAATAGCCTGGAGTTCGCTTGCAAATTGTGCATTTAGCGCATGCCACAGGAGGGGCATCAGCAGCTGCAGAAAGAGAAAAAAGAACCCTTGCATTCTCTCCTCTCAGCCCTTAAGAAGCTGTTTGGATTTAGAGCTTGTTTGCGATGGGGTCACTTGGTCAAAAACGGCCCTTTTTCGCCCCGTTTTTCCTCTTTTTTCAAACCCCAAAGGCTGCTACGCTACTTCAAAAAGCTAAAAACCTGACAAGAAATTGCCCGTTTTCAGATGCTGTTTGGATGGGGCTGCTGTAGATAAAAAGACGACTTTTTAGCTCGATAAGCTCTATTCAAACAGCATCTTAGACAGAGGTGATTTCTAAAATACCGGAGGATTGCCGGCGTTAAAGTACCCTTAAACGAAGGAGCCTGCAGGGAGCCGCCCTTTCGCCGTCCTATCTGCTTCCTTATCTTTGCCCCTCGCTACAGCCAGGCATAGCTTTTGAAAATGGCTGGAGTGAAAAAACGGGCTTTCCCGATTGGCCTTTTTCAAAAATCAAAACCGGGCGGAATGTCAACCCTGAGAGTAGTTGACGACAAACTCATTCCAAAATTATTTCTTAGATGAAAAAAGTAAGTATTTCCCTTTTTGCAAGCCTTGTATTACTTGCTATCGGGACCTCTTCACTCAATGCACAAAACGAACAAAACATGACTACCTACACGCCACCAGTAACTCCAAATCCAGCCAATCCAAAAGTATTTTTTGACGTAAGCATCGGCGGTGAAGCGGCCGGAAGGATCACTTTTGAGCTATTTGCTGATGCTGTTCCCAAGACAGCGGAGAACTTCCGGGCGCTTTGCACGGGAGAAAAGGGAACCGGAATTTCGGGCAAGCCCCTTTCCTACAAAGGCAGCAGTTTCCACAGAGTTATTCAGCAGTTCATGTGTCAGGGTGGCGACTTTACGCGTGGCAACGGTACGGGCGGCGAGTCCATCTACGGTGCAAAGTTTGCGGACGAATCCTTTGAAGGAAAAGCAGGTGTTCACGCTGGCCCCGGCATATTGTCTATGGCGAATGCAGGCCCGAATACTAACGGCTCGCAGTTTTTCATCTGTACCGTGCAAACGCCCTGGTTGAATGGCAAGCACGTCGTCTTTGGCCAGGTAATCGAAGGGTATGATGTAGTCCGAAAAATCGAAGCGGTCGGCAGCAGAAGTGGTGCTACTTCCCAGCCCGTAGTGATCGAGGATTGCGGCCAGCTTTAGGAGCACATTGGCAAACAGCTTCTGAAAACGAGCAATTTCTTGTCAGGTTTTTAGCTTTTTGAAGTAGCGTAGCAGCACTGCGGGTTTGAAGAAAGGTGAAAACAGGACAGAAAATTGCTCGTTTTTGACTAAGTGACCCCATCGCAAACAAGCTCTAATACTTCCACTTGTATGGGGATATAACCTGCACGCCTATAGGCCACCTTTATTTCCCCGGAACAGACTTCTCTCTTTGTACACATGAAAGCCATGATCTTCGCCGCCGGTCTGGGTACCCGTCTTCAGCCACTGACAGTTACCATGCCTAAAGCCCTGGTGGAAATTGACGGACAGCCTCTGCTGGAAATAGCTATTCGCAGGCTCATGGACGTCGGCTGCCGGGAGATCATCGTCAACGTTCACCACTTCGCCGGAATGGTGATTGATTTTTTAGAAAAAAAGCACTACTTCGGTATTCACATCGCCATCTCGGATGAGCAGGCGCTGCTGTTAGACACAGGCGGCGGCCTGAAAAAAGCAGCATGGTTTCTATCGGACGGCCCCTCGTTCCTGGTTTGCAACGTGGATGTCCTGACCAGCCTCGACCTTGCAAAGTTTTACCAACAACATCTCGAATCAGGTGCTCTGGCCACGCTCGCCGTCCGGCAGCGAACAACCTCCCGCTATTTTTTAATGGATAAAAAGATGCAATTGCAAGGCTGGCAAAACGTCCGGTCGGGTGAATTGCGCTGGTGCAAGCCCATGCAGAGCCAACCGCTGGTACAGCCCTATGCCTTCAGCGGCCTGCATGCTCTCCGGCCTGAAATCTTTGAATGGATGCCCCAGGGCGAAGTCTTCTCCATCGTGGACGTTTACCTGAAAGCTGCGGCTGCCCGCCCAGTCACTGGCTACCTGCACGACGAGGATGTCTGGATGGATGTCGGCAACCCCTCTTCGCTGGCCAGCGCGGCAGAACTATGGAGAAGTATTAAAAATCATACAACTACTTAAGGAACGTGTCGGAAATAACTTACGTATTTGGGCGGCGTCTTTTGGCGCTGGCTGTGTTAGTGAAATAGTTACGTAGCTAAGGCTATGCGCCTATTTCACTGCCTTGCCAGCCCCCAAAATACACTCGCCGAAACACCCAACTTATTTCCGGCACGTTCCTAAGCGCTTGTTTGCGATGGGGTCACTTGGTCAAAAACGGCTCTTTTTAACCCAGTAAGCCCAACCCCAACAGCATCTGAAAACGAGCAATTTTTCGTCAATTTTTCTCCTTTTTTCCGTTGCGTAGCAGCGCTACGCAACGGAAAAAAGGGGAAAAGTGGCGTAAAAGGGTCGTTTTTTAGCCAAGTGACCAAACTGCAAACAAGTTCTAAAGTAGTTAAAAATTACGACCTACAATGAGATTTAGCCTACATTTGCCGCACCCTGGAATCGGAATGTAAGCACGATACACCTCTATTCTTTCGCTTTTGAGCAACTGGAATTCCGGAGGTGACATATTTGGAGTTTGCCTCACCGGTTTTTAACTGCAATCTGCATAGTGAAGCTAACATCGTTTCTCACCCGGAAGCGCTCCCGTCTTGAACTCGAACGCAAAATTGATCTGGTAGTCTTTTATTTGGCACTACTGGGGTTCATTGCTGTTTTTATTGACGTCGGAAAGATCTACAGCAATTGGCATCCCTACTTTGACAAATTCTATTTTGGGTGCCTCATTTTATTTCTGATTACGTTTAGCATTCGAGCCTACCTGCATCGCTTTGTCTTTAAAAAAAAGAGAGAACGCTGGTTGGTACTTCTTGAGCTTCTCTTTCTGGTAGTCCTGCTTCTTGCGCAGTATGACATTGAATTTTTACAGGATATTTCCTCTCGCAACTTTCTACAACTGGCTATTTCCCTGATTTTTATTGTAGAAATTTCCAAGCGCAGCTTAGGCTTGGAGAAGTTGAAGGTCAACCCGCCGCTTCTTTTTATTTTCAGCTTCCTCACAATTATCATAATTGGCACACTGGCGCTGCTCCTTCCCATCTCCACGCACAACGGAATAGACCTGGTTGATGCACTTTTTACCTGCACCAGTGCGGTTTGCGTCACAGGGCTGACGGTCGTAGAGACGAGTACGCACTTTACCCGCTTCGGGCAGAATGTCATTATCTCCCTGATCTTTTTAGGCGGGCTGGGGGTAATGACCTTCACCAGTTTTTTTGGCTTTTTCTTCAAGGGGGAAACCTCTTTCCGCAACCAAATGATTTACAAAGACTTCATGGGGGAAGAAAACCTGCGCAACGTTTATTCCACCATTATAAAAATTGTATCGCTTGCCGTTGGGGTAGAGGTTGCAGGAGCAGCCTTGCTTTTCATGACGCTTAGCACCCAGGAGTTTTCGGGTGATGTTTGGGAACGCGTCTATTTTTCGGTGTTTCATTCCGTTTCTGCATTCAACAATGCGGGGTTTCAATTAAAAATTAATGGCCTGTACAACGAAGCGTTGAGGTACAACTATTCTTTCCAGACAATTCTTGCTTCGTTAATCATCTTTGGAGGGCTTGGTTTTTACATTTGTTTTAACATCGTTCACTACCTGCGGGACCGGGCAAGGGCACGCATCCGCCACCTTTTGTTCATGGAGCCGTACCAACACAAGTCCTGGGTGCTAAACTTTAATTCCAAGATTGTTTTGATCACCACTGCCATGCTTTTAGTAGTGGGGACACTCCTTCTCTTTTTGACGGAATACAACGGGGCGCTCAAAGAGCACGAAGGCATCGGCAAGTGGGTAGTTGCCTTTTTCTGCGGCGTTACATCCAGGACGGCGGGCTTCAACAATATTGATTACGCTTTCCTTTCCAGAGAAGGAATTCTGGTCACCATGTTGTTGATGTGGATAGGTGCATCGCCTGGTTCAACGGGGGGCGGGATTAAGACCAGTACCATTGCAATAGCGCTGCTCGGCATTTTTAACATAGCCCAGGGCAAGGACCGCGTCGAATTTGCCAGGCGGGAGATTGCCAAGGAATCGCTGCTGAGAGCTTTTGTCATCATTTGCCTGTCATTGATCGTACTGGGGCTGTCCACAGCGGCAGTCGTGTATTTTAACCCCTCGCTGCCCATGGAGAAGATTGCATTCGAGTGCTTTTCAGCATTCAGCACAACAGGGCTTTCCTTAGGCATCACCTCTGACCTATCGCAAGCCGGCAAGCTTGCCATCATCCTGACGATGTTCGTCGGCAGGGTGGGTACGTTGACCATACTCATAGGCATTCTGAGAAAGTCAAGAGTTGCAAATTTTTATCGCTATCCCGTTGAAAACGTGATTATTACATAATAAAAGGCCCGGGGCTAGCCAGCAGTAGCTCCCGGTGTCTGCCAACCTTCAGGCGCATGAAATTCATTATTATCGGCATGGGCAACTTCGGTGCATCACTCGGCATCAAGCTGACCGAAATGGGGCATGAAGTTATAGGTGTTGACAAGCGGCAGGATAAAATTGAGGCCATCAAAGAGAAACTCACTTTCACGATTTGCCTTGATTCCACCAATCCAGTTGCCATCAAAAACCTGCCCCTTAAAGAGTCGGATGTGGTCGTTGTAGCCATCGGTGAAGACGAGGGCAGCTCCATTCTGACCACGGCTCTGGTCAAACAAAACAACCCAAAGCGGCTGATCAGCCGCGCCATTACGGTGCTACACTACAATGTACTTGAGGCCATGGGTGTGGATGAAATCGTCCAGCCCGAGGAGGAAGCAGCATACCGCCTCGCAAAGAGGTTAGAGTTGCATCAGATCATTGACACCTTTGAAATTTCGGAAAAATACTCCATTTACGAAGTCACCGTACCAAATGAACTGATTGGAAAAACGATTGGTGAAAGTGAATTCCGGCAGCAATACCGGATGAATATCATTACCATTATCCGGAAAAAGAAGCGCAAGAACATCCTCGGCATTACCCGGGAAGTGAATGACGCCATCGGGGTTGTGTCGTCTGACACGGTACTCCAGCAGGGAGATTTGCTCGTTGTTTTTGCCAAAAAGCAGGATCTCGACTGGTTTTTGAACGTGTAACCATACCCCTGGGGCTGTTGTACCGCAAAATCAAAAGCCCGTTCACCAAGCCAGCAGGCTGTGAACGGGCTTTTGATTTTACCAAAGGAGAAATTATCCTTGTGCTACCTCGGTATTTTCTGTTGCTTCGGTAGCCGGTGTTTCGGCTGCAGGTGCGGCAGCACGTGCCTCTGCAGCCGCATTTTCTGCGAGGAGGCGGGCAATTTCAGGATCATCTGATACGATCTCGATTGCTACCTTAGCATCAACCTCTGGGTGCAGGTCCAGCACAGCAGTATAAACACCCACCATTTTGATGTGGTCTTCGGGCAGCAGAATGTCCCTGCGATCCACTTCAATGGCGAGTTGCTCTTTGAGTGCTTGTGCGACCTGGATGTTGGTAACGCTGCCAAAAATCTTTCCGGATGTACCTGTTTTAGCAGTCATTTTCAACATCTGCCCCTGCAACCGGGCTGCAATGTCTTTAAAGTAATCCAATCTCTTGTTGAGCTTGGCTGTTTCCTGGCGTTTGAAACTTTCCAGGTTGTTGCGGTTGGACGTGTTGGCTACGATAGCCAGCCCCTGAGGGATCAGGTAGTTGCGTCCGTAGCCGGATTTGACTTTGACGATGTCGAACTTCCGGCCGACTTTTTCTATGTTTTTTAAGAGAATCACTTCCATTTTCCTAAGATTTTGTGGGTTGAGCTTGCCGTCCGGTTATCAGCCGGGGTGAAAAACCCAAAACCCGGAATCAAAGATTATTTGTACTACTTAGGAGGGTGTGGAAGGAGGAAGAGAAAATGAACTTTTTCTTCCTCCTTTCACACAATTGGGGGTATTTTTTGGGAAAAATTGAAAATTTTCTTCAAAAAACACCTCCTGCAAAGTAGTTACGATTATTTCAACAAGTCCGTCACGAATGGTAGCAAGGCCAGGTGCCTTGCCCGCTTTACGGCTGTGGCAACGCGGCGCTGGTATTTCAGCGAGTTGCCGGTAATGCGGCGTGGCAGGATTTTGCCTTGCTCGTTCACGAATTGAAGAAGGAAATCAGCGTCCTTGTAGTCAATATATTTGATGCCGTACTTGCGAAAACGGCAGTATTTTTTGCGTTGCTGTCCCAGGTTGGGATTGCTGAGAAACTTTATATCATCTCTTGATGCAGCCATGATTTTTTATTTTTGATAAATGAAAAGAAGGTGTTGTCGCTTGAGAATTGGTTTTTATTCTTCCTCATCTTTAGAAGCGACGGTTTTACCGCTCTTGAGTTCTTCCTGCCATTTTTTGAGCTTGTCCCACTCGCGGTTGGCAGCAAGTTCAGCCTGTGCAGGCCAGGTGGTCGGGTCCTGAAAGTTAAAGCGATCGCCTGCTGCGATCAAAACTTCCTTGATCTCGTCAGGCTTCATGCTGGCCAGTTTGGCAAATGAATCAATGCCGGCGACTTTCAACACTTCGGCAATTTTTGGTCCGATGCCTTCAATGCGCTTGAGGTTATCAGGCTGTTGCTGCGGAACTTGCTTGACGGGCTTGGGCTTTGCTGCTGTAGGCGCTTCGCCTTCTGTTTTCCTTCTCCGCTTAGCTTTGCCGATGAGGCCTTTGCGCTTATCGTCATTGTACTTGGTGCCATACTTGTCAAGGGTTACGGTAAGGAAGCGCATGATGCGCTCATCACGCTGCATGTTCAGTTCAAAAGGGGCAAGGAATTTTCCTGTTTCGGAGGTAAACTCCACGCAGTAGTAGTATCCGGAATGGCGCTTGTTGATCTCATAGGCCAACTGGCGCAATCCCATCTCATCCACATGTACGATGCTGCAGCCATTTTCCTGCAAGTGATCTACATACTTCTGAGCTGTCGTCTTTATTTCATCGCCCGACAGAACTGGATCTACGATGAAAGTTACTTCGTAATTTCGCATAAAAGTTTTGAAGTATTTAATGGTTGTGTTTCAAGTCCCGGTAGCTGATTTTCAACTGTTTGAAGAGGAACCAGGCTGCCGTCACCCGAAACTTTTCAAAAAGGCGCGCAAAGGTATGGAAAATCGCCCAAGCTCTGCAAAAAATCGGGATGAAAGATTTAATTCTGAAAATGTACAAAGCTCCTCTTACTTTGGGGGTAGCTTTTTCAAAAACTATCGCTTGTGATGTCTCAAAAAGGAAAACTGTTCCTCATCCCTTCTCCTCTGGGCAGCGAAGGGTTAAATGCCATCCCCACCAGCACGACAGCCGTGCTGCACCGCCTGAAGTACCTGGTCGCCGAACGGGCAAAGACCGCCCGTCATTTTATCAAAAGTACGCATCCACCTGTTCCGCTCAGCCATTTTCAGATTTCGGAGCTAAACGAACATACCCCTGCTTCTGAACTCGAAGCACTCTTCAAGCCGGTTATGCAAGGGCACGACCTGGGGCTGCTGTCGGAAGCCGGTTGCCCCGGCGTGGCAGATCCTGGGGCAGAGCTAGTGAATCTGGCGCATCGGCAGGGCGTTGAGATCTGGCCGCTGACAGGCCCTTCTTCGATTCTGCTGGCATTGATGGCCAGTGGCATGAACGGGCAGTGCTTTTGTTTTCATGGCTACCTCTCCGCAAAAGCTGGCGAACTGTCCAAAGACCTGAAACGACTGGAGCAGATTTCGGCAAAAAGCCACCAGACGCAGATTTTTATCGAAACACCCTATCGGAACAACAACCTGATTGGCCAGGCGCTCAAAGTGCTTTCCGCTGATTGTCTCTTTTGCATTGCCTGCGACCTCACCTTGCCCTCGCAGTACGTGCGCACGCAAAAAATTTCGAACTGGCAGAAATTCCCTCCTCCTGACCTGCACAAGCACCTTGCTGTTTTTCTCATTTACGCAGGCCGTTAAGCAACGTGTCGGGGGTTAGGCCACTTGGCTAAAAACAGCCCTTTTTCACCTGCTTTTCACCTTTTTTCAACTCCGTAGGGATGCTACGCTACTTCAAAAAGCTAAAAACCTGACAAAAACTTGCTCGTTTTCAGATGCTGCTTGGATTGCGCTGCCGGAGATAAAAAGGAGGAGCTTTTTGTCTAAAGCCAAATCCAAGCAAGCTTCTTAGTGCCATAGCACCTGTCGTGCCATACGTCCGGGGGAGAGCAGGTCATCTCTTCGACTTTTTTTTCTTTTTAAAAAAGGAGGCTTCGTGCTTGCGCGGCGTGCCTTTTTTCCCAAAAACCTTTACAGGCCGCAGGTGATCAAACCCACTGCGCCGGGCAGGAGCTGCTCCTTTGCGCTGTGGCTCTGCAATTTCGGGGTAAGCGTTGGGGTTCATCGAGCCGCCGAAGTGCATTTTCAGAAGAGAAGCCAATAATTGCTTGGGCTTTCCGGAGGCGAGGATTTCTTGCGCCAGCACGTGGTACTCCTGGGGCACCTCCTCTTCTGCAACGGCGAAAACCTTGGCCTTCATCACATTGCGTTTAGCTTCTACCACAGCCTGGCCGGCTGGCAGAAAGGCCTTGCGAATCGGCGTTTTGGTGATATCCATGATGAAGCGGATCCTGCGAAACTCTCCGGGGGTGACGAAGGAAATCGCCTTACCTGTTTTACCTGCACGTCCTGTGCGGCCGATGCGGTGCACGTAGGCCTCAGGACTATCGGGCATATCGAAGTTGATGACGTGTGTGAGGTCGTTGATGTCAATGCCTCTTGCGGCCACGTCAGTAGCCACCAGAATGGTCGAGTGTCCCCGCTTAAATTTTGCGAGGATGCGTTCGCGTTGCGCCTGGGTGACGTCTCCGTGCAGCGCCTCCACGTCAATGCCCATGCTTGTGAGTTTTTCAGCCAGCCGGTCGGCTCCTGCGCGAGTGCGGCAGAAGACTAAAGAGTAAAACTCCGGCTCGGTGTCTATCAGGCGGCGCAGGGCACGGAGCTTGTCTTTTTCATACACTTCATAAAAGACTTGCTCGACGTTGATGGCAGATTGCTGCTTTGCTGCCACTTTCACCTCGTCGTAGTTGCCCATAAATTTTTGAGCCAGCCTGATAATAGGCGGCGGCATGGTTGCAGAGAACAGCAACATCCGGCGCTCTTCGGGCATGAAGGAAAGGATGGTTTCGATATCTTCGATAAAGCCCATGTTGAGCATTTCATCGGCTTCATCGAGGACTGTGAATTTCACCTTGTTGAGCTTCAGGGTTTTTCGGTTCAGGTGGTCAATCGCTCTGCCGGGCGTAGCAACGACGATGTCCACACCCTGTTTGAGCAGGCGGAGCTGGCTGTCCATTCCCTGGCCACCATAAACCGGCAGGATGCGGATGTCTCGGTTGGCAATCAGGCTTTCAAGTTCTGTTGAGACCTGGCTTGCCAGCTCCCGCGTCGGGGCGAGGATAATGGCCTGTACTTCGTGCAAGCCAGGTGTGATGCGCTCAATGATGGGCAGGCCAAAAGCTGCCGTTTTGCCTGTGCCGGTTTGTGCCTGTGCGATGATGTCTTTTTCGCCTGAGAGCAGCAGGGGGATGGTCTGCTGCTGGATGGGGGTGGGGTTTTCAAAACCCTTTTTCAAAACTGCTTCGAGGATATCAGCCGACAAGCCAAGGTCCCCGAATGTGAGATTGGAAGTCATTTAAGCGTTGCGTTAAAATGTCCGGTTGGTTTAGAATGTATAATCTGAGAAGTCAGGAACGCTCAGCAGTTTTTTAAAGCTGGTATTCAGGCGAGTACTCAGGCGGTTTAACGGTGCGTCCGTTCATGACCGTTTGCTTTGAGAACTATTAGAGCTTGTTTGCGATTTGGTCACTTGGCGAAAACTTGCTCGTTTTCAGATGCTGTTGGGGTTGGGCTGCCGAAGATAAAAAGACACCTTTTTAGCCCGGTAAGGAACGTGCCGGAAATAAGTTGGGTATTTTGGCGAGTGTATTTTGGGGGCTGGCAAGGCAGTGAAATAGGCGCATAGCCTTAGCTACGTAACTATTTCACTAACACAGCCAGCACCCAAAAGACGCCGCCCAAATGCGTAAGTTATTTCCGACACGTTCCTTAAAATCTATTAAATCACTTCAGGAGCCATTTTACTCGCAATGTGCAAATGCCGCTTGGGGCATTTTTCTTTTCAAATCCCGTCTAAACCTTTTTAAAACGGTTAAAAATCGCAACTACTTAGGCGGGAGCGCCTGTCTCATAAGCCAAATCTCTACTGTTGACGGCGAATAAAATTCTTGGAGAGGGTGCTTTAGGGAAAAAATTTTCAATTTTTTTCTCATATCCCTTGCCCAGTAGTTACTGAAAATCTGATCAAAAAAGGCCATGAAGTAAAGCGTTACGTCATGGTTTCTTTAAAACAGGCCGCAAAAGTAAGGAACGTGCCGGAAATAACTTAGGCATTTAGGCGGCGTCTTTTGAGCGATGGTGGCAGTGTTGTAAAATAGTTACGCAGCGAAGGTTATGCTTCCATTTTACTGCTTTGCCAGCCCCCAAAATGCCCTGGCCGAAATACCCAGTCTGTTCTCGGACACGTTGTGGCTGTATCAAAAGCCAACTGGCGGAGGCCGCCCCCAAATAACTCTTTAGAGCTTGTTGGGGAAGAATCCAGAATACTGAATCTACGCTGAAGTTGTGTCGGGTGAGAAATCCCCTCAACTACGCCAATTTCCCAAAGCCTCAATGCCTCGCCGTTTCAACCTCAATCCCCATTTGCTGCATCAACAACGTGGCATTAAAACTTTGGCTCACGCCTTTTTTGATTTTGTAGTCAAAGGTCAGGGTGCCGTGTCTGACCTCTACTTCCATGCAGAGGTTTTCGATGGCGCCCTTTGCTTCTGCTTCGAGGCTGCCCAGTTCGAGGTCGTGGGTAGCGATAAGGCCACCGCCCTGCAACCGGATTAGCTGCTCGATGAGCGCCCGGGCGCCCGTATGGCGGTCTGTGGAGTTAGTGCCTTTGAGGATTTCGTCAAGGAGAAAGAAGACGGGGCGCTTCGGGCTTGCTGGCAGATGTGCCTGCTGCACGGCTTCAATAATGACTTTGAGGCGTTTCAGCTCGGCGTAAAATGAGGAAGTGCTCTCGTGCAAGTCGTCCCGGGTACGCATACTGGTAAAAACCTCAAGGGGCGGCAGCACCATTTTTTCAGCGCAGACAGGAGCTCCGGCCTGCGCCAGCACGATGTTTAAGCCTACAGTGCGCAAGAAAGTGCTTTTACCTGCCATGTTGGAGCCTGTGACGAGCTTGATGTGTCCCCGGACTGGCATGTCAAGGTCATTGCCAATGCGCTTGGCCGGGTGAATCAAGGGATGGCCAAGGTCGATGCCTTCCAATTTTGCACCGGATTTGATCTCCGGCAAAGTCCAGTCTGGGTTGTTGAACCAGGCGTTGGCGAGGCTGCTCAGGGCTTCAAACTCCCGTAGCGTTTCAAACCAGACGGGCAAGTTGTGGCGAAAGCGGGCTTTCCACTTTTCGAGCCGATACAGCCATTGCAGGTCCCACAGCCCGGCGAGGTTCAAAAAAATAGCAAAGAAATTAAAGCGCACATTCAACTGCTGGATGATGTAGTCGAGATGGCGAATCCCGGCGGAGGAGGTTTGGTTTTCTACCCGCAGAAAACCTTGCAGCAGGACGAGCTTGGGAGACTGGAAGGTGCCGTCTTCGATGTGAGCCAGCATGTGGGCATAGGAAGCGAGCATGCCTGCTGTGTGCGTGGTACGCAGGTGGATGCGATCCACCTTTTCATTTGTTTTTTTTAAAATAAAACCTGCAGGCAACAGGAAGAGCAGGGCAATTTGCCAGGGTACTAAAAAAATCCAGAGCACCAGCGCTACCACCGTCCAGGCAGGAATTGCAACCAGTGCGGCGATAAGTCTGCGGTTGCCCAAGACGAGGTATTCGTCCTCGAGCCATTGTTGAAGCATCAGCAGGTGCTGTGGGTTGTCTTTGATGTTGAGGCCGTAAGCCCGGAAGTGCTGCCGCCAGTCCAGCAAGGGCAGCAGCTCGGAGATGGCCTGCTGCCGGGCTCCGATTTCAGGGGGTTCTGCGGGTTGAAGGAGGTAACCAGCCAGGCTTTGGCGGCCGATAACGGTCGTAGCTCTACAGATGAACTGGAAGAGGGAATGTTTCCCGAAAATATCGAGGTCAAGGGAGTAGGGGTGATCTGCTTCCAGGAACCCGGCACCCGAAGGGAAAGCCTCGCTCCGGTAGTCCAGGGCTTCCAGTTCTTCGGCATTAATCCTGGCCATCCGCTCCAGGTGGTCTGCCTCCGACTGCATCTGGTAGTGCCAGCGCATTAGCCGGTAAAAGCCCGCCAGGAATAGCAGGATAAATGAGATTGCCACAAGCCAGTGAGCGCTGAAAAGGAAGATGGCAAGGGCTGCTGCACCCAGGAAAACCAGCAATCGCAGGAGGGATACCCGGTCATACCGCTTGCGGAGCGCCAGGGCTTTATTCACAAAACCGGCTTGCCGCTGCCGGTATTCGTCTTTTAACTTTTGCACGTAATTATTCATAAGGAACGTGTCGGAAATAACTTACGCATTTAGGCGGCGTCTTTTGGGCGCTGGCTGTGTTAGTGAAATAGTTGCGTAGCTAAGGCTATGCGCCTATTTCACTGCCTTGCCAGCCCCAAAATACACTCGCCGAAATATCCAACTTATTTCCGGCACGTTCCTAAATTTTGGCGTCTGTGTGGCTTGAAGTTATCTCTGCATTGCCATTTTACCTGGCAATCACGTTCCTGAGAAACGAGGCATTAATGAATTGTACCCATCCTTTTCAAAAAGTCCGTAATGGAAATGGCTTTTTAAAAATAAGATATACATTTTACTTTTTCTTCAATTCAAACAGCTTCTTTAGAGCTTGTTTGCGTTTGGATGCTTGAGTAGAGATGCTGTTGGGTTAGGGCTGTTGGAGATAAAAACGAGCAACTTTTCGTCAATTTTTCTCCTTTTTTCCGTTGCGTAGCAGCGTTACGGAACGGGAAAAAGGGGAAAAGTGGGCATAAAAGGGCCGTTTTTTAGCCAAGTGACCAAATCGCAAACAAGCTCTTAGTGGTTTCCAGGTGTTAGAATTTTTGCTAATACGGTTTCAAGCTCTATTTCGCTTGCTTCGCCCAGTCGTTTGTAGGCAATTTTTTTGTCTGCATCCAGCACAAAGATGCGGGGGTAACTGCGTATGTTGTACAGCGAAGCCATGCCGGAGCGCCGTTGAGGATCGGCCACGGCATACCAGTCTTCGGGCAACTGCCTTGACTTGTTAAACTCCCAGCAGGCAGAAACTTCGTCTAACATTTTTCCACACACCGACATGATCTTAAGTCCTCTTGGTTTGTACTTGTTGTAAATCTCTTTGAGGCGTGGCAATTCCCGTTTGCAGTGAGAGCAGTCGGGCAGCCAGAAAACCAGAATTGTGCAAGGGGCTTCAATCCCGTAGAGGTGGACCGGGTTATTTTGTGGGTCGGTTAGCCTGATATCGGGTGCTTGTTCACCGATGAATAAAGGCTGCATCCTATCTGCATCGGCGATCAGCCTTTCCATGTCGCGTGGCTCTCCCCAGGCAACTTTGCCCGTGCGGATGTAATTGTGCACCAGATAAACGAACACCTCATCCCGGCGGAACTGACTCATGTGGGCCAGCGAGGTAATCAGGTATTTTTGGTAGTACTGCAAAGCTTCCGGGCAGCCTGCCAGCCGGTCAAAGACTTCTTCAATGAGAACTTTTAAGGTATCGGGATCAGGAGGTGGGAGGTTGAACAGGTAAAAGTCAGTTGCATTCAGCCACTGGATGTAACGCATAAAGTCTGGCTTGCAGATGTCCATTTTGTCGAAATAGTGCTCTCGTTGCCAAAGCCAGCGACTGCGGGCTTCCTCTTTCCAGTCAGCCGGTTTTCTCTTGAGAGCAGGAGGCAGGGGCAGAGAGGTCTGCTCTACCAGGGCTGCTGTCAGGGTACCTGCATTTTTTTTGGAAAAATCGTCCTGAAATTTTCGCATTTCTTCTTCTGCTTTTACTCTTTGCCTGAAGGAGACTTCGTCTTGTCGGTAGCACCAGTCGTTGATGAGTGAATCGAGGCGCTTGTTTTGTATTTCGAATTGTTGGAGGTAGCTGTAAAAAGTCTCATTCTCGGGTGAGCCTTTAATTTTTGCAAAAGCATAAGGCTTGGTCAGGCTGGTGGTCAGGGTAAACTCCCGTTGTCCTTCTGCCAGCCAGCACTGGAAAAACTGATAGCTGGCTCTCGGGCTTCGCTTGTGGATGATGGCATACATACCCGGCTCCAGCGGGCCAGGGCTTTTCAGCTCAAAAAAGCCCTCTTTATTTTTCAGGCCATAAAATTCGGGGACAGCCCGCTTGCCGAATGTACGTCCAAACCAAAGGGTATCGTAAGAATAATTGCTGAACCTGACGAGGATTTCGCAACCCTGCTGGGCGCTTGCTACTCCTAAAAAAGAAAAGAACAGAAAGAAGAAAAGGATTTTTTTGAGCATAACATAGAGATTTAGAAGCTGTTTGATTTGAGATCTCCGAGCAAAAAAGGCACCTTTTTATCTCGGGTAACCAAATCCAAACAGCTTTTTGGGAACGTGCCGGAAATAAGTTGGGTATTTCGGCGAGTGTATTTTGGGGGCTGGCAAGGCAGTGAAATAGACGCATAGCCTTAGCTACGTAACTATTTCACTAACACAGCCAGCCCCCAAAAGACGCCGCCCAAATGCGTAAGTTATTTCCGACACGTTCCTAAGTTATTGTGACGGAGCCAGGTCTATCTGGCTTTTACGTATGGATGCCAGCGAAAATGCAAAATGAATCAGACTCAGACTTTCTCATTAATTTTCAGGTGCTGTGCTGTGTGCAACCTGTTCGTTTTTAATAATAACCGTTTGCGTAGGAAAAGGGATGACAATGCCCTCCGCATCAAAACGCTCTTTGATGCGCTCCAACAGCTCGCATTGCATGACGTATCCGTTGGATTGATTGGCTGCCCAGACCGAAGCTTGCAAAACGACAGAGGACTCCTCCAGGCGAACTACCCGGACGACCACTTCGTCCACGCCATTTTTGATTTGCTCAGCTGTCCGGGTATCTATCTGGAAGGGGTGGCTGGTGGCTTCTTCCTGCATGATTCGCCTTGCTTTTTTGATTTCTGAATCGTAGCTGATACCTACTTTGATGAAGTAACAAATCTTTTTTTCCTCTAGGTCGGCATTGATCACCACTTCGTTGTTGATGACGTTATTGGGAATGACAATGCGCCTGTTTTCAGCATCCCGTATAACAGTGTGCCGCAAGGTGATGTCCTCAACCACGCCTTGTAGCTTGTCTTTAACGATGATTTGATCGTTGATTTTGTAGGGTTTAAAAATGATGATAAAAACCCCATTGACGATATTGCTCAGAGCAGACTGAGAGGCAAGCCCGATCGCTGCTGCTAATATACCTGCGCCGGTTAGCAGGGAGCTGGCGAGCGTTCGAAGGGATTCAACAACGTAAATGGCATGGCTAAATCCAACAATGTATATTATCGCTGTCAGGGTATGTTTCAGAAACTTGTACTTGGTCGGGTCTCTTTTGGAAATGATAGCCGATTGCAGAATTGCTCGATTGAAGAACCTGCCAAAAACATAAGCAACAACTGCCGTGAGGAATAGGATAAACATTGAAGTGATCACCGGCGCCCACTTGTCAAGTGCATTCATACTTGCGGAAAATTTTAATTTAAATAACAGTTCAGTATCGAAGAAAAAATAAAATGTGTGTTTTACTTTAAAAAAACCATTACCACTACCAGCCTTTTGAAACGGATGGGTACAACTAATTAATGCCCCGTTTCTCAGGAAGATGGGGGAGAATCCCATTTTTCTCCAAAACACCGCCTGCTAAGAGCTTGTTTGCGTTTTGGTGCTTGAGCAGAGATGCTGTTGGGATGGAGCGAAGGAACGTGTCGGAAATAACTTACGCATTTGGGCGGCGTCTTTTGGGTGCTGGCTGTGTTAGTGAAATAGTTACGTAGCTAAGGCTATGCGCCTATTTCACTGCCTTGCCAGCCCCCAAAATACAC
>WBZO01001830.1_pt2 | contig 16761 bp, 9 predicted proteins | sample 5204261 | NCBI WGS metagenome assembly WBZO01 (sample SAMN12412400, study PRJNA552823) | activated sludge metagenome | isolation source: activated sludge from anammox sidestream of wastewater treatment plant... | place: USA: North Carolina | collected 2017-09 | reverse complement strand
CATCCCGGGCTCGAATCGGGCTTCATGATCGCGCACGTGTCCGCGGCGGCACTCGCCTCGAGCGTCAAGGCCCTCGCGCATCCGGCCTCGGTCGATTCGATCCCGACATCGGCCGGCCAGGAGGACCACGTCAGCATGGCGCCCTGGGCCGGCGAGAAGCTGCTGACGATCTGCGAACGCACGGCGGCCGTGCTCGGGATCGAGTTCATCGCCGCGGCGCACGCCATCGACGTGATGCGCCCGCTGCACACGAGCGCGAAACTCGAGGCCCTGCACGCCCGCATCCGCGAGCGCGTGCCGTTTCGCCGCGAGGACCATCGCCTCGACCGCGACATCGCCGCGATGCAGGAACTCGTGCGCACAGGCGCGCTCGCCGCCGCCTGAGCGGTCACCCCGCCCTGGCGATGCGCCTCAGTCGACCCAGACGCGCGCGTTGCGGAAAAGGCGCATCCAGCCGCTCGCCTCGCCGGCGTTGCGCGGGCGCCAGGAGTTCTGGACGTAGCGGAACGAGCGCTCGGGATGCGGCATCGTGAGCGTCACGCGCCCGTCGGCATTGGTGATCGCGCCGATGCCGCGCGGCGAGCCGTTCGGATTGGCGGGGTAACGCGTCGCGACTTCGCCCGCATGATCGACGTAGCGAAAGGCGGTGAGTCCAGCCGCCGCAAAGGTGGCCTCGGCCGCGGCCGACGCGAACTCCGCGCGACCCTCGCCGTGCGAGACCGCCACCGGGAAGCGTGAGCCGGCCATCCCGGAAAACAGCACCGATGGCGACTCGACGATCTCGACGAGCGAGAAGCGCGCTTCGAACTGTTCGCTGCGGTTCCTGACGAAACGCGGCCAGTGCGTGGCGCCCGGCACCAGCGACTGCAGCGCGGAGAGCATCTGGCAGCCGTTGCAGACGCCGAGCGTGAACGTATCGGGCCGCGTGAACCACGCCACGAACTCGTCGCGCAGGCGCGCATGGAACAGGATCGACTTGGCCCAGCCCTCGCCCGCCCCGAGCACGTCGCCATAAGAAAAGCCGCCGCAGGCGACGAGGCCGCGGAAGTCCGTGAGCTGTCGCGCGCCCGACAGCAAGTCCGTCATGTGCACGTCGTGTGCCTCGAATCCGGCGCGGTCGAGCGCCGCGGCCATCTCGACCTCGCTGTTGACACCCTGCTCGCGCAGCACCGCGACGCGCGGCCGCACGCCGCGCGCAATGTACGGCGCCGCGATGTCCTCATCCGGATCGAACGTGAGCGCAACGCTGAGTCCCGGGTCGGCCCCGTCGCAGCTCGCGGCAAACTCTTCGTCGGCGCAATCCGGCTCGTCGCGCAGCCGGCGCATGGCATGAGAGGTGCGCGACCACGCCTCGCGCAGTTCGCGCCACGGCAAGTCGAGCGCGAGTCCACCAGCGACGATCCGCACCTGCATCGCCGCGGACGGCGCGCCGATGTCGCGCGCAGCGTCCGCGAGGCCGTGCGCGCCCAGAACGGCGAGCACGGCCGTGCACGCCGCTGCCGGCACCTGCAGCACGACGCCGGGCTCTTCTGCAAAGAGCTGCGCAACTGCGGCGTCATCGGTCGCGGGCAGCACGATGTCGAGCCCACAGTGGCCGGCAAAGGCCATCTCGACGAGCGTCACGAAAAGCCCGCCGTCCGACACGTCGTGATAGGCGAGCACATGCCCCGCCGCTCGCAGTTCGCGCAGCGCCGCTGCGAAGGCGACGAGGCGCGCCGGATCGTCGAGATCGGCGGGCTCGTCGCCGAGTTCGCCGTGCACCTGCGCGAACACCGATCCGCCGAGGCGTTGCCGGCGGCCCGAGAGACCGACGTGCACGAGGCGCGTGCCGCCGGCATCCCGGCGCAGGACGGGTGTCAGCGTGTGGCGAGCATCGGCGACCGGCGCGAACGCCGAGACGATCAGCGACACCGGCGCGACGACGGCCCGTTCCTCCCCGGCGCCGTCCGGCGCCTCGCGCCACACCGTCTTCATCGACAGGGAATCCTTGCCTACCGGGACGGCGATGCCGAGCGCCGGGCACAACTCCTCGCCCACCGCCCTCACGGCGGCATAGAGCGCGGCATCCTCGCCCGGCTCGCCGCAGGCGGCCATCCAGTTTGCGGACAGGCGGATGTCGCCGAGCGCGGCCACGTCGGCCGCGAGGATGTTGAGCACGGCCTCGGCGACGGCGAGGCGCCCCGAGGCCGGTGCATCGAGCACCGCGACCGGCGTGCGCTCGCCCATCGCCATCGCCTCGCCCGCATGACCCTCGTAGTCGGCGAGCGTCACCGCGACGTCGGCCACCGGCACCTGCCAGGGCCCGACCATCTGGTCGCGGCTCACGAGACCGCCGACCGTGCGATCGCCGATCGTGATCAGGAAGGTCTTGTCGGCTACGGCGGGGAACTGAAGGACGTGCAGCGCGGCCTCGCGCAGGGCCACCGCATCCGTGATACGCGCCGCGGCCGCGAGCGGCACGCAGGGCGGCGCGATCGCGCGCACATCGCGCAGCATGCGCGGCGGCTTGCCGAGCAGCACGTCGATCGGCATGTCGACGACATTCGTGCCGAGGTGCCGGTCGTGCACGACGAGCTGGCCGCTGTCGTCGATGTCGCCGATCACGGCGTACGGCGCGCGTTCGCGCACGCACAAGGCGTCGAACAGCGCGAGGTCGCCCGGCGCGATCGCGAGCACGTAGCGCTCCTGCGCCTCATTGCACCAGATTTCCATCGGGGTCATGCCCGGCTCGTCGTTCGGCACGTCGCGCAGTTCGATGCGCGCGCCGCGCCGGCTGTGCGCGACGACTTCCGGGACGGCATTGGAAAGCCCGCCCGCGCCGACATCGTGGATCAGCAGAATCGGGTTGGCCGCACCCATCGCCCAGCAGCGGTCGATCACTTCCTGCGCACGGCGCTGCATCTCGGGATTGCCGCGCTGCACGGACGCGAAATCGAGCGCCGCACTCGAACTGCCGCTGCCGACGGACGACGCCGCGCCGCCGCCGAGCCCGATCAGCATCGCGGGGCCCCCGAGCACGACGATCTTCGCACCGACCGGCACTTCGCCCTTCTCGACGTGAGGGCGGCGCACATTGCCGAGCCCGCCCGCGATCATGATCGGCTTGTGGTAGCCACGCAGGCGCCCCGGTGGATCGCCGGCGCCGCGCAGTTCGAAATTGCGGAAGTACCCGCAGATGTTCGGCCGGCCAAACTCGTTGTTGAACGCCGCCGCGCCGATCGGCCCCTCGAGCATGATCTCGAGCGCCGACGCGATGCGGTCCGGCTTGCCGAACGGCGTCTCCCACGGCTGCGGCAGGCCCGGCAGGCGCAGGTGCGAGACCGAGAATCCCGCAAGGCCCGCCTTCGGCTTTGCGCCGAGCCCCGTCGCACCCTCGTCGCGGATTTCGCCACCGGCCCCGGTTGCGGCGCCGGGGAACGGCGAGATCGCGGTCGGGTGGTTGTGCGTCTCGACCTTCATCAGGATGTCGATCGGCTCGCGGCTGCGCTGGTAGGCGCCGCCCTGCGGCGCGGCGAACCAGCGCGCACCCTGCGCACCCTCGATCACCGCCGCATTGTCACGATAAGCCGAGAGCACGCCGCGCGGGCTCTTCGCGTGCGTGTTGCGGATCATCGCGAACAGCGATTTCGCCTGACGCTCACCGTCGATGATCCAGTCGGCGTTGAAGATCTTGTGGCGGCAATGCTCGGAGTTCGCCTGCGCGAACATCACCAGTTCAACGTCGGTCGGATCGCGGCCGAGGCGGTCGAACGCCGCGAGCAGGTAATCGATTTCGTCGTCGGACAACGCGAGCGCGAGTTCGCGATTGGCATCGGCGAGCGCGACCCGCCCGCCGGCGCGCGGCACCGTGCGCAAGGCGCCGGGCGCAGCGTGGGCAAAGAGTGTCGCGAGTTCGTCGCGCGCGAAGAACGCCGCTTCCGTCATGCGGTCGTGGAGCGGCGCGGCGAGGCGCGCGAGCGCCGCCCGATCGAGCGCATCGACACCGGCGAGGCGATACTCGATGCCACGCTCGATGCGCGCGATATCCCCGAGATCGCACACGTGCGCGATGTCGGTCGCCTTGCTGGCCCACGGCGACACGGTGCCCGGCCGCGGTGCGACGATCACGACGCGGCCGGTCGCGACCGCCCGATTCGCGGTCACCCGCGGACCGTAGGTCAGCAGCGACTCGAGCACCTGTCGCGCGGCGGCGTCGGGCTCGCGCCGCACGTCGACGATGTGCAGGAAGCGCGCGTCGATCGCGCTCACGCGCCGGTCGAGCGCCCGCAGGCGTTCGAGCAGCTTCGCGAGTCGAAACGGGGAAAGTGCGGGCGCGCCTTCGAGTACCAGCATCGTGCGAGCGACCTACTTGCGCGGTCCCTCGCTGCCGGGAGGCGGGGAATAGATGGGGCCCGGAAACTGCGCGATGTTGCCGCCCTCGTAGGCGGAGATCTTGCTGACACCCTGCTTGCGCACTTCGTCGATGCGCAGCACCGAGTGCAGCGGCAGCCAGGTGCGCTTGACGCCCTCGAATTCGCCCTTGATGCGCTCCTCCCCGGGGTCGAGGACCACCGTCGAGCGCTCGCCGAAGATGAGTTCTTCTATCTCTATGAATCCAAAGAGATTTCCGTGCTGGACCTTGCGGGCATATACCTCGTAGACCTTGCCCTGGTTGACGAACATGACCTTGAAAATGTGACTGGCTGCCATCGGAACCGGTGGATCGCTTGTTAATTTAGGCGCTCCATTATATGTCTGTACGGGCCCGCGGCGGGTCTGTGCGATGGGTCGTTCCTGCATGGCGCTCAGACTGCGTGTCGTCAGCTCCCAGCGGCGCTCTCTCGGAGAGCGCGGCACGATCGTGTTCGGCGTCGGCGGCGGCACGATCGGACGTGCGGCCGACAACGACTGGGTGTTGCCCGATCCGCTGCGTTACGTGTCGAGTTGCCATGCACGCGTGCACTTCCGCAACGGCAAGTGGCTCTTCGAGGACCTCTCGACGAACGGCACTTTCGTCAATGACCAGTCGCGCCCGATCGGCAAGCACGCGACACACGCGCTCGCGAACGGCGACCTGATCCGCATCGGCGAGTACGAACTCCTCGTCGCGATCGATACGGTGACGGACTTCCCGCCGACCGACAACGCACGCGTGGCGCTCGATGCCCTCGCGGCCCACCGCGTCGACCCGGCGGTCACCGACGGCGACATCGGCGCGTCGATCGACATGGATGCGCTGCTCAGCGCCGACCCGGCGCCGAGCGACAGCTTTCGCGCGGTCAATGCGTTTGGACAGGCCGTCGCGACACCGCTCGACCGCGACGAGGATTCGAACGTCGTGCGCCAGGCCGAAGCCGATGCCGTGTCGCGGCGCATGGCGCGCCTCGCACGCGCCGCGCGCGCCCGCGAGGCCGCGCAACCGGCGGCGTTCTTCGACGTGCAGAGCGGCCTCGCCGCGTTCTGCCGTGGCGCCGGCATCGATCCCGACCGCCTGCCCGCCGACGCCCAGACCCGCATGCTGCACCTCGCGGGGCAGGTGTTCCGCGAGGCGCTCCTCGGCCTGAAGGATCTCAGCCGCCATCACCACGAAGTGCGCAACAGCTACCGTATCGAGCTGCCGGTGTCCGCCGCGGACGAGCCGTTCCCGCTCGATCGCGGCGCGGTCGACGAACTCGTGTCGAGCGTACTGTCGAGCCACGACAGCCGCCGCATCGACGCCGTGCAGTGGTTGCGCGAACGGTTCGAGGACATGCGCAGCCACGAGAAGGCGACCGGCACGGCGCTGCGCGCGGCATTCATCGAATTCATCGACCGCCTCGACCCGAACGAACTCGAGAGCCGCTTCGACCGGGCGCTGAAGCGCGGCAAGCCCGCGGGCGGACAGCGCGCGCAGTACTGGGACCTCTACGCGGACTTCTACCGCAATATCACCGAAATGCCGGACAACCAGCTGCCGCACGTGTTCGTCGAAGCGTTCGCACGCGCGTACAGCGCGGCCCGCAAACAGGGCAAGACGGGCGGCGGCTGAGCCGCGACACTCGCGCCCGCCGCCTCAGTCCGGGAACTTCTCGTCCGCGTAGATTGCGATGTGCGGTGAGCCACCGGCGGCCAGGCGGCCACGGTACATGCCGAGGTCGTTGATCGCGAACGCCGGTTCACCCGCCGGCCCCATCGCGATGAGCCCGCCGTCGCCGCCGATCGCGCCGACCGACATGATCGTGTCGTGCGCCGCCGCGGCAAGGTCCTGGCCCTTGTACATCACGCGATCGCACACCTGCCTCGCCGCGCTGTCGCGGATGAAGAACTCGCCGGTGCCGGTCGCCGACACCGCGCACGCCCCGTCGCGCGCGTAGGTACCGGCGCCGATGATGGGCGAATCGCCGATGCGGCCCCAGCGCTTGCCGGTGGTGCCGCCCGTCGAGGTCGCGGCGGCGAGATGGCCCGCCACGTCGAGCGCCACCGCACCGACCGTGCCGTAGGCATGCGCGGGATCGACCGCCGCCTCGTGCTGCGCGCGCCACCGCAGCAGTTGCTGCCAGCGCGCCTCGGTGCGAAACCAGGCGGGATCGACCTGCTCGAGGCCCTTCTCGACCGAGAACCGGTCGGCGCCCTCGCCGGCCAGCATCACGTGCGGCGAGCGCTCCATGACCGCGCGCGCGAGGCTCACGGGATGCCGCGTGCGGGTCACACCGGCGACGGCGCCCGCCTTCTGCGTCGCGCCGTCCATGATCGCCGCATCGAGCTCGTTGCGCCCGTCGGCCGTGAACACGGCGCCGCGACCGGCATTGAACCGAGGATCGTCCTCCATCACGCGCACCGCCGCTTCGACGGCATCGAGCGCACTGCCGCCGCGTTCGAGCACATCGCCGCCGGCGCGCAGCGCCGCCGCGAGCGACGCGCGATAGGCGCTGTCCTCTTCGGCAGACAAGCTCGTGCGGTCGATGACGCCCGCCCCGCCGTGGATCGCGAGCGACCAGCGCGGCACCTCGGCCATCCGCCCGTCGCGCACCGTCCACGCCCGCCGGAATGTCGGCTGCTCGACCTGCCTCGCCGGCAGATGCAGCACCGAGCCGTGCCCCACGCCTGTCACCTCGACCCGGCGCAACGTGAGCGGCTTGCCCGGCGACTGCGCCTCATCGAAAGCGCCACGGACGAGCCACGCTGCGCCTTCGGGCTCGGTCGAGTAAATGCGCGCCGTGCCGTCCGGTTCGACCGCGAGCGCGGCGCTCTCGTCGACGCCGAGACCCGCGAGCGGCGCCTTGCCCGGGGTGCCATCCGCAGCGGCGCGCAGCGCGCTCGCCTTCGCCAGGAAGGCAAACAGTCGCCCGAGCCGGTCGCGCTCCCGGAAGTGCGTGTCGGTGACGGTGCCCTTCAGCAGCGACAGGTGCAGGAAGCCGGTCTCGATCGTCACCGCCGGCCCGAGTGGGTCGGCCATCGCGTCGGGTGACTTGATGCTGCCGCCATCCATCGCGCCGTAGAGGTATTCCCCGAGGATCGCGAGCCCGGCGCTCGTGCCTCCGAGCGGCTTGCCGGCCGCGACATGCGCATCGAGTGCGGCCGCGACGGGAGTCCCCTTCCAGAAGCGTACGTAGCGGGCCTGGTCACCGCCCGCGATGAAGATGCCGTCGGCACGGGCGAGGCTCGCGAGGACCTTCGGATCGGAAGACGGTGCGCGCGCCCCAAAGACCCAGGTCTCGACCGAGGCGACGCCGCCGACCGTGTAGTAGAACTCGTCCGCGACATCGGTCGACTGCGAGGCGCGCAGCACCACGAGGTGCCCGTGCCCCGCCTTCGAGACGAACCAGCGCAGCGCATCGTAATTGCGGTCGCCGCCCCCCATCAGCAGCAGCCCGCCGCTCACGGGTGACGGTGTCGGCGCCGACGGATCGCCGACCATGAAATGGCGCAGGTCGCGCGCGAATGACGGCGCTGCGCCGAGCAGGGTGGCGGCCGCGGCGAGGACGATCGAGGCGAATGCGGTGCGCCTTGCCATGGGTTGTCTCCTTGGCTGGAACGACGAACGATAAAGGCTCCGGCGTCTCACGAGCCGACCGGCGGACCGAGCCCCGCGAGGAGATCGCTCACGCCGCTCCACAGCACCTGCACGCCGATGCACAGGAGCAGGAAGGCCGACAGGCGCTGGATGATCACCGTGCCGGTGGGTCCGACCAGCCGCGCAACACGGTCCGAATAGCGATACAGCACGTAGATGAGTCCCGAGATGCACAGTGCCGCGACCGCGACCTGCCAGATGAAGTTGAACAGCTGGGCAATCTCGCGCGGCCGCGTCGCGCCGAGCGACACCGCCACCGCGATCGTGCCGGGACCCGTCGTGAGCGGCATTGCGAGCGGGAAGAACGCGATGCGTCGCACGGTCTCGCGCTCGGCCAGCGCCGCGGCCTTCTCTTCGCTCGCGCCCTCCGGCTTCGAGGGCACGTCATCCGGCTGGTTCAGCATGCGCCAGCCCGCGGTGGCGATCACGAGACCGCCGGCAACACGCAGGACCGGGATCGAGATGCCGAAGAAACCGAGGACGTGCGCCCCGATGTACACCGAACCGATGACGATCGCGAACGCGTAGATCGCAACCCAGCGTGCGAGCTGCGCGCGGGTGCGCGCCGGGTAGTGCCGCGTGAGCGACAGGAACACGAAACTGCCGCCGATCGGGTTGATGATCGAGAACAGGGCCGGAAACGAGATCAGGAAAAAGGCCATGAATTCATCGCCTGTCGCGCTGCGCCGCGCCGTTGATCTCCCGGCTGGTCGCGACGTGCACCCACGCCTCCTCGGCGTTCTCGGCATAACGGAACAGCGATCGGTCGGCCGCATCGACCATGCCCTGCGCAACCAGCGCATCGACGCGGATCACGGATGTCCAGTACTCGCGGCCGACGAGCACGGTCGGAATGCGCGGCGCCTTGTGGGTCTGCTGCAGGGTCAGGATCTCGAACAGCTCGTCAAGCGTGCCGAAGCCGCCCGGAAACACGACGAGCGCGTTGGCCCGCATCGCGAGGTGCATCTTGCGAATCGCGAAGTAGTGGAAGCGGAACGTGAGCTCGGGCGTCGTGTACGGGTTCGGCTCCTGTTCCTGGGGCAGCGTGATGTTGAAGCCGATCGACGGCGCACCGGCGTCGGTCGCGCCGCGGTTCGCCGCCGCCATGATGCCCGGGCCGCCGCCCGTCGCGATCACGTTCTCGCGCAGGCAGCCGTCGGTGCGCAGCGCCCCACCACGCTCGGACGCGATGCGCCCGAAACGGCGGGCCTCGGCGTACCAGGCGCCCCGCTGCCCCGGGTCCTCCTCGCGGATCCGCGCGCTGCCGAACACGACGATCGTCGAGTGCACATGCCAGCGCCGCAGCGCCTCCTCGGCCTTCGAATACTCGAGCTGGAAGCGTATGCCCCGCGTCGAGTCGCCGAGCAGGTAGTCCTGGTCGAGCGCCGCGAGTCGATAGGACGGCGAGTCTTTCTGCGCCGCGTTCGAGGGCGCGCCGGCATCCTGCTGCTGCATGGACGGACGATATCGTGCCGGCACCGCCTTGGCGACCCCCGCCGGCCAGCCGTGCCGTGCACGTTGCCCGTCGTCAGGATCGGTGCTATTTTTTGCATATCACTCGATATCCAACCTAGCAAGGCCATGGACATGGGCCGAATGCCCTCCCGACTACCCCTCGCGCTGCTGCTCGCGCTGCTGCCCGCCGGATCTGCCGTGGCCGCGCAATCACCCCCTGCGCCCGACGCGCAGGCAAACAGCGCATCGGCCCGCGGCGAGACGCTCTACCTGCAGCGCTGCGCCGCCTGCCACGATCATCCGCACGACCGCATTCCGCCACGCCTGCTGCTTGGCCTGCGCTCACCGAACGCCGTGGTGCAGGCGCTCACGCATGGCAGCATGCGCCCGATGGCCGCGGGGCTCTCCGCCGATGACCTCGCCGCGCTCGCCACTTTCCTCACCGGTCGGGCTCCCGGCGAGGAGCCCGTGCCGTCCGCCAATCACTGCGCGAAGGCGGGCGCACCGGTCACCGTCGGCGCCGGCGACTGGCCGGTGATCGGCCAGGACATCGGCGGCAGCCGCTTCCAGTCCGATCCGGGGCTCACGGCCGCGGATCTGCCCCGCCTTTCGCTGAAATGGGCCTTCGCCTACCCCGGCGGCGCATCGGGGCCGGTGCAAGTCGCCGGTGGGCGCGTGTTCCTCGCCTCGGGCAATGGCCAGGTCCATGCGCTCGATGCACGGAGCGGCTGCGGTTACTGGACTTTCGACACCGGGCGCACGGTGCGTGCCGTGGCGGTCGCGGCACTCGCCGCCGAACGAGGCGCGAACGACCGGGCCGGCGTGTTCTTCGGCGACGACCATGGTGTCGTCACGGCGCTCGACGCCACGAGCGGCGCGCTGCTGTGGAAGACGCAGGTCGAGACGCATCCTCTGGCGCGCATCACCGCACCACCTGCGGTAGCAGGCGGCCGGGTTTTCGTGCCCGTCTCGGGCATGGAAGACCCGCTCACCCACGATCCGGGTTATGCCTGTTGCACGCATCGCGGCAGCGTCGTCGCGCTCGATGCGCAAAGCGGCAAGGTACTCTGGAAGAGCTACACCGTCGAAGAAGAACCGAAGCCGCTGCCGAAGACCGACAAAGAAGGCGTGCAGCACTTTGGCCCGGCCGGCGGCTCGATATTCACGCCCCTCGGCATCGACACCCGGCGCGGCGTCGTCTACGCGGCGACCGCGGAGGCGTACGGCCCCGAAAACCCGCCGGGCACCTACTCCGTGATCGCCTTCGACGCGAAGACGGGCGCGCATCGCTGGGAGCGGCAGTTCATGCCGGCGCAGAAGGACCGCGCACGCATCTGCCATGAAGCCGGCGAGAGCGATTGCCGCAACCTGTTCTCGATGAGCACCCAGGTGATGGTGCACACTTTGCCGGACGGTCGCGACATCCTGTACGCCGGCAGCAAGTGGGGCTGGATATACGCACTCGATCCCGATGCCGGAGGCGAAGTACTCTGGCAGCGCAAGGTCGGTGAGGGCGGCGATCTCGGCGGGATCATGTACGGCCCCTCGGCCGACACCCGCACGCTGTATGTTCCGGTCGCCGACACGATCGTCCTGCCGCCGAAACGCGCGGGCGGGCTCGCGGCGCTCGATCTCGCAACCGGCAAAGTCCGCTGGCAGCTCGAGTCCGAGCCGGCCCTCTGCAGCTGGCAGCCCGGAGTGCCTGCGCGCTGCGAGAACGTGAATGCCTGCGACTGCAGCAGCGCGAAGGCCGCCGCGACGACCGCGATACCGGGCGCCGTGTTCGCGGGCGGCTGGGACGGGCATGTGCGCGCCTACGCTGCCGGCGACGGGCGGCTGCTGTGGGACGTGGACACCGCCCTCCCGCACGCCGCGGTGAACGGCGTCGAGGCGCGCGGCGGGCAGGTCGGCGGGTATCCCGTCGTCGTGAGCCACGGCGCGATCTACATCACGTCCGGCGCGAGCGCGATGGGCCGGCCGGGCAACGCGCTGCTCGTGTACGGCATCGAATGAACCGGCGCGAGTACCTCGCGGGGTCGGCTGCGCTGCTGGCTGCCACTGCCATGGGCGGGTGTGCGCGTCGTGAGCAGACCGCACCGTATCCAAAGCAGATGTACGACACGGGCACAGTACCGATCGAGGCCAGCGGGTGGACCCGCCCGAAGGGCATCCGGCCGGGCTATGACAGGCTGCGCGCCGACGTCCAAGCCGACGTCGCCGTCATCGGCGCGGGCCTTGCCGGTGCCTCGCTCGCGCTGCACCTCGCCGACGCCGGCATCAGCGTGGTCGTCCTCGAGGCGCGCCAACCGGGCTGGGGCGCCTCGGGGCGCAATGCCGGACATGTGCTGCCGGTGCTGAAGGATCTCAGCGTCTTCGACTCGTTCCCCGATCGCGGCAGGCGCTTCCTCGAGCTGTTCCGCGAGCATCACGCCCTCACCTTCGATCTGGCGAGGAAGCACGGCATCGAATGCGACGCCGTGCAGGCCGGCTACCTGAACGTGATGCGCAGCGAAGGCGCGTTCAGGGATTTCAGCGACGAATCATCACGCCTCGAGAAGGCATTCGGACTGGCAGTGGAACGGCTCGGCGCGGCGGACGTCGCCCGGCTGACCGGCTCGAGCTACTACCCGTTCGGCGTGCTCTACACCGATGGCGGCCGGGTCAATCCGTATCTCTTCACGAACGGCCTGGTCTCGGCCGCCGTGCGTCACGGCGCCGCGGTGTATGGGGAGAGTGCAGCCCTGTCGCTCGCCGCATCCGGCAGGCGCTGGCGCGTCACGACCGCGAACGGCAGCGTCGTCGCCGACCGCGTCGTCTTCTGCACCAACGCCTACCCGACGGACATCGTTCCGGCCTTCACCGACAGTTTCTATCCGCTGACGGCGTACGCGGTCTCCACCCGCCCGCTGCCGGAGAAAGCGCGTGAGCTCGTCATGCCGTCGGGCGCGACGCTCGCCCAGGCGCCGATCGACCTCAATCCGTTCGTCGTCGACGGCAATGGCCGCATCATCACCTCGTCGATACCGAGCGCGTCGCGCCCGCAGGATGCACGCTGGCATTTCGGCCATCACCTCGCCTGGATCCACCGCACCTGGCCGGACACCCGCGATGTGAGCATCGAGATGGAAGCGTACTGGACCGGCCGAGTCGCGCTGCGGGACCGGGAGTTCCCGGGAGTCTTCGAAGTGCGCCCCGGCGTGTACGGCCTGATGTTCTTCAACGCGTGGGGCAATCTGATGGCACCGCTGATGGGGATGCTGCTGGCCGACGGGCTCGCGCACGACAGTGTCGGGCGGCTGCCGTTTCCGGTGGACCGGCCCCGGCCCGTGGACAACCGCAACAAACAGGATTTCATGATCAGGAAGTTGCTGATCCCCGCCGCGAGGCTGGGCCAGCGAATCGGCTTCATCTGAAACATATCGATCGATATTTCACAGGGGGATGATGGACGTGAAACCCGTAGCCAATGCGCTCCTCGCAGCCACGGCGCTGGCGATTGCCGCGCACGCCGAGGACAGCACATCGACCAGCGTACGGACCGCGGCAGCGGCCGAGCCGACCTTGCAGGAAGTCACGGTCACCGCGCAGAAGCGCGCCGAACCGCTGCAGCAGGCGCCGCTCGCCGTCACCGCGATCACGGCCGACGTGATCGAGGAGCTCGGCATCACCAATGTCTCGGACATCGGCACGATGGCGCCGGGCTTTACGTTCATGCCCGGCACGCTCGGCAATGCCGAGGGCGTGATGAGCATCCGCGGCATTCCGACACCCGCCGACCCCCAGGGCACGCTCGATTCCACGATCGGCATGTATGTCGACGGCGTCTATCTCGCGCGCCCGACGCTCATGGTGCTGGATCTCGCCGATCTCGAGCGCGTGGAAGTGCTGCGCGGGCCCCAGGGCACGCTCTTCGGGCGCAACACCACGGGTGGGGCGGTCAGCATGATCACGCGTCCGCCGTCCGAGGAGTTCGAGCTGACCGAGAAGGCCGGCTTCAGCAGTTATTCCGGCCTCAGCAGCCGCACGACGCTGCACACCGGCAATCTCTTCGGCGGGCGGCTGCGCGCCTCGGTCAGCTACCTGCACGACCAGCGCGACGGCAGCGTCGACAACACGAACGCGCCGGATCGTCGCGATCCGGGCGCGTTCCGCAACGACGCCGCGCGCTTCGCGCTGCGGCTGCTCCCCTCCGATCGCCTGACGATCGATTACACCTTCGACTGGGCGCACATGCACAACGTGCCTGCCGCCTTCCAGCTCTTCGCCGCGACACCGGACGTGACCGACTATCTGCTGGCTTCGCCGTCGCTCGGCGGCGCGACGCCCGTGATCTCGACGCGGCGCGTGGACCGTCTGACGCTCGACGATCGCAGCGCCGTCATGAGCACCCGCATCAACGGCCACGCGCTGACGGTCGCCCTGGATCTCGGCGCGAGCACCTTGAAGTCGATCACCGCCTACCAGGACAGCGACCACAAGGAGCCGGGTTACAACCTCGACAGCCTCGGCCCGGATGTTCTCGGTCTGATGCTCGACCCGGTCACGTTCGAATTTGCGGGCGTGGCCCCCATCCGGTTGTTCGGCGGCCAGCTGAGCGAAGGGCACCGCCAGTTCCAGCAGGAACTGACGCTGCTGTCATCAGGGACCGGGCCGTGGCAATGGGCAGCGGGCGCGTTTTACTTCAGGGAATCGATCGACTCGATGGACGCGCAGGCCTTCACGTTCGTGCTGCCGCCTGCGCCGCCCGACCTGCCCATGCCGATCGGCCTGCCCCTCGCGGCCGCCACGAATTTCGCGTCGGTTGCGCGATCGCTTGCCGCCTATGGCCAGGTCGGCTACCGGCCCCTCGCACTCGACGATCGCCTCGGCATCACGGTCGGTGCACGCTACTCGCGGGACAAGCGCACGCTCGACCAGACGCAACCCTTCGCCAACAGCGGTGAGGCGACTTTCAGCGAACCCACCGGCCACGTGAGCCTCGACTATCGCTGGACACCCGACCTCAACGGCTACCTGCGCCTCTCGCACGGCTACCGCTCGGGCGGATTCAATGTGCGATCGTTCCAGAGAGCCTTCAAGCCGGAGACCATCGATCAGCTCGAGCTCGGTCTCAAGAGCGACTGGCTGCAGAAGCGGCTGCGCGTGAATGCCGCCTTGTACGCGAGCCGCTACCAGGACCAGCAGGTCAGCCGCTTCGACACCGACCTGAGCGGCGGTGCCGCCTCGATCATCGAGAATGCCGGCAAGACGAAGTATCTCGGCGGCGAGATCGAGGTGACGGCCCTGCCGATCGAAGGACTGCAGATCTCGGGCAGCTTCAGTCATGTCGACATCGACATCACGGAAGTGCGCGCCGCGGACGGCAGCAACATCGCCGATCAATACCGGCCGGCCTACAGCCCGGAGACGACCGCCCGGGCGGCGATCGAGTACTCCTTCCCGATCGCGCCCGGTGGCAAGCTCGCGGCGCGCATCGACTGGTCGCACGAGTCCGGGATCTACTTCTTCCCGCGGGACGACGACAACCCGTTCAACAGCCTGATCAGGCGCGGGCCGACGTACCTCGTGAATGCGCGACTCAGCTGGAACGACCTCGAACTCGGCAACTCGCGGCTGCGTCTGACGACTTCACTGTGGGTGAGGAACGTGACCGACGAGATCTACCACTCGCGCGCGATCGATTTCGGAGCGCTCGGCTATGCGGGCATGACCTTCAGCGAGCCGCGCACCTACGGGGCGGATTTCACGTTGCGCTTCTGAACCGCGGGGGCCACGCGCGCGGCGCTGAGGTGCGGCTCGATGAGCTTGCGCAGCGTCTCGCGCTGTCTGACGGGGATTAAGGATCAAGAGCAGATTCGACGATCCATCTGAACGTGTCACTCACTTTCATGGTGAGGTTCATCAAAACCGCACGCCGACACTTAGTCCAAAAGTGCGCGGATCGATGAAATTTGCGGTGGTCAGGCCGCCGAAGCTCGAGCCGAAATCAATGAATGTGAAGGGCTTCTTCTCGTCGAGGAGATTTCTGCCCCAAAGCGACATCTGCCATGTGCCCTCGCCCACCGCCATCTCACTCAGCACGAGGCGGGCATCGATCACCGTGCGGCTCGGTGCACGCGTATTACCGGCATTGTGACCTGCGAGGTCCACGCCACGCAGCGGATAGGGATAAATGTAGTGATCGTCCATGAATCTCGCGTCGGCAATCAGGTTGAGCCTGCCTTGGGAGCTTCCGCGCCAAGCCGTCCAGTCGAGGCTGGCGGAGGCCTGATACTTGGGTGCGTGACTGAACGCCCGGTTGTCGGCGACGTTCTCACCGGCATCGATGAACTCCTTGTACTTGGGGTCCAGATACGCAAATGAAGCCTGCGCAATGAGACTTTCGTGCAGCTTTGCTTCCGCCTCGAACTCGAGTCCGCGGATGCGTGCCCGCCCGGCATTCAGCACAAAGGACTCGAGCGCATTTCTCCCCGTGAACACCGAGAGCTGCATATCATCATGCTCGTCCCAGAAGGCCGCGATGTTCAACTGCAGGCGGTTGTCCAGCAGACGAGACTTCAGTCCCAATTCGTAGGAATCGACCGTCTCTGCGTCATAGGGATCGAGCAGCTCGTCGAGGCTGCTCGTTTCGCCGTTGAAGCCGCCCGACTTGAAGCCTCGGGCGTACTTGGCGTACAGCATCACATCCTCGAGCGGCTGGTAGCTCAACACGACGGTCGGTGTGACGTTGCTGTACTTCGCATCGGGCACGTCGCCTTCCCCGACCTCGATGACTGTGACCGGAGTGGGCACAAGACTACGCAACAGGCGGGTAATGCCTTTCTTCTCACGTGTGTATCGCAGCCCACCGGTCAGTGTAAGGCGATCGGTCAGCTCGTAGTCTGCCTGGCCGTAGGCAGCGCTTGTCTCCGTGTCGAAGCTGTAACGTGGATCGAATGCCGCAGCCCCTCCGAAAAAGACTTGCGGCGTATTCTCGTCGGGAGGCTGGGTCTTTCCCGAATCGTTCGAGTAGTAGAGCCCGATCACGTAATTCAAGCGGTCGCGCTTGCCGGTCAGCTGAAGTTCCTGACTGAAGAACCGATAGTCCGAGAACAGTGAGGAGTCCGCGAGCTGCAGCGGTGTGCCATCGAGATCAAGGTGATTGTGGAGCTGCACGTCGCGATAGGCGGTGGTGGACTTCAGCTCGGCGAGCGCCCCGAGATCGAACGCTGCTGTCAGGCTGTGTCCCCAGACCTTCGAACGCTCGAAGACATCCGTGTCGTAGCTCGCCTTCT
>WBZO01003894.1_pt1 | contig 16762 bp, 15 predicted proteins | sample 5204261 | NCBI WGS metagenome assembly WBZO01 (sample SAMN12412400, study PRJNA552823) | activated sludge metagenome | isolation source: activated sludge from anammox sidestream of wastewater treatment plant... | place: USA: North Carolina | collected 2017-09 | reverse complement strand
TGTAGTCGTTCGATGCCACGCACCCGACCGAGTCGGTTACCGTCACAGTGAACGCGAAGGTGCCGGTATTGGTCGGCGTCCCGACAAGGGCACCTCCGCTGCCGAGCAGCAGGCCGTTCGGCAGGCCGATGACACTGGCAAGGACCTCGAACCCCATCAGCCAGACGAGCAGCGCCGGTGCCAGCACGGACAGCGGCCGCAGCCGCGGCGACAGGCGGGCGGTGTACCAGGGGCTGAGCGAGGCGGTGAAGATCAGCACGGCGGCGGCGATCATGGTCACCGGATATGCCTGGAACCAGGGAGCCAGCAGCGGCTCGCGCATCAGCATCGACCAGGCCGTCCAGGCCAGGACGGCGCCGCCCGCCAGGATCACCACCGGGAAACGGTCCACCAGGCGGATGACGAGCCGGCTGCCCCAGACGATCAGCGGCACGCTGATCGCGAGCCCCAGGATGACGAGCAGCACGCTGCCCTTGGCGGCCCCGCCGATGGCCAGCACGTTGTCGATTCCCATCACCGCATCGGCGATGACGATGGTACGGATCGCGCCAGCGAGCGATGCGGCGGGCGCGTGCGCCGCGGCGTGATCGCCGCCGCCGGCCTCCGGCGTCAGCAGCTTGCGGGCAATCCAGACCAGCGCGGCCGAACCGACCAGCATCAGCCCGGGCAGGTTCAGCAGCCAGACGACGATGATCGCCATGGCGGCGCGTACGACGACGGCGCCGACGGTGCCCCACAGGATGACGGTGCGCTGCTGGTGGGATGGCAGATTGCGGGCGACCAGGCCGATGATCAGGGCGTTGTCGCCCGCCAGCACCAGGTCGATCAGAACGATGGCAAACAGGGCCGACAGGAAGCCGGCCGACAGAATTTCGAGTTCCACGGTTGTCTCCGACGAAAACGGCGATGCGCCGGGGCCCGTCGGGCGCCGGCGTGACAGCTCATTCGTCGGGGATCAGATCGGTACCTTGGCCAGGCCTGCCGGGCAGGCGCCCTGGGGCAGCCTGGTCGCGAACGGCGCAGGGCGGTGATGCCGCCGCCATCGGGCGGCTACGGCAACACCGGTGAACAGCAATGCCAGGCCGGTACCGTGGGGCAGGGCGAGCACCGAGAACTCGGCGCCCAGGTCGAATATCGCGAGGTCGAAGCCGGCTTCGCCCGCCGTCATCGGCCCCAGCGCATCGCCGAGGCAGGCGAGTGCGACGCCGACCAGCACTGCCACGAACCACAGCCTGTCATGGGACAGGCGGGGGCGGGGCGGATCGTCCGCTGCCGGCCGGCCGAAAGCGCGACGCACGGCCCCTTCTCCGGCCGGCCTGACGGGCGACGGACAGGGCAGAGGCGGGCGATCATGCGAGGTCATGACAGGAGCTTGGTTTGCCGGCATCGGCGTTCAAGGGTGGGGCGTTCAAGGGCAGGGGATGGGTCGGGCGCCTCAGCGGCTGCGGCGCCAAGCCTCATAGCGCGCCTTGTTCTCGGCATTCGGCGGATAGAGGCCGGGCAGCGACGCCCCGCCATTCACCTCGCCCATGATCCATTCCTCCATCCGCTCCTGCTCATGGGCTTCGGTCGCGACGGCCTCGATCAGCGTCTGCGGGATGACCACGGCGCCGTCATCGTCGACCATGATGAGGTCGTCCGGGAACACCGCGACGCCGCCGCAGCCGATCGGCTGCTGCCAGTCGACGAAGGTCAGGCCGGCGACCGAGGCCGGTGCCGCCGCCCCCTGGCACCAGACCGGCAGGCCGGTGCCCAGCACGCCGGCGATGTCGCGCACCACGCCGTCGGTCACCAGCCCCGCGACGTTCCGTTTGGCCATGCGCGCGCACAATATGTCGCCGAAGATACCGGCGTCGGTCACGCCCATCGCATCCGCGACGCAGATGCAGCCTGCCGGCATCGCCTCGATGGCCGCGCGGGTCGAGATCGGCGAGGACCAGGATTCCGGCGTCGCCAGATCCTCCCGCGCCGGGACGAAGCGCAGGGTGAAGGCCGGGCCGATCAGCTTGGGCTGGCCGGCGCGAATCGGCCGCGTACCGCGCATCCACACGTTCCGCAGCCCTTTCTTGAGCAGCACCGTGGTGATGGTGGCGGTCGAGACGCCGGACAGGGCTTGGGCGATGGCGGGATCGAGGCTCATGGCGGGTTCCGGTCGCGAGTGAAGCGGCGGGCCGACTGTGCGCCGGCACGCGGCGCGCGGCAACCCGGCTTCGGCGGCCGGTGACGCCGGCGGGCCGGCCCCGGTCCCCTCGGACGACGGTCGCCGCCGGCTCCCTTGAACCCAGCCCCTCAGGCGACGGTGGGCGGTGGCTCTGCTCTCGAGTCGCTTCTTGGAGCCAGGCCGCGGGCGGCCACGATCTCCTGCCACAGCGTCAGGACCGCCCGGGAGGTCGCGTCCGCCACGAAGCAGTGCCCCTCCTGGTCGAAGGCGCAAATCATTGCCCGCGCGTCACCGCGCACCTCGCGCAGCGCGTCGGTGATCAGGGTCAGACACTCCCCCACCTGCTCGGGCGCGCGCAGATGGGCGTGGTGCTGGATGTCGATCACCCGGAAGGCGCGGACCGGCTGTCCGGCGACCAGCGGGGCGTCGCGGCCGAGCTCGAAGAAGACGGAGACGACCGGCAGCATGTCCTGGATCTGGGCGAGGATCGCGCGTGCCTCGGCCACGGTGCAGGTGGCCAGGGTCTGCGGGTCCGGCCGCGGTGCCGGCCGCGGCATGTCGGCGAACAGGGTGGCCACCTGTTCCTGCAGCCATGCGCGCACCTGTGGTGGGGCGGAGCGGATTTGCGCCGCGTCGAGCGTGATGCCGGTCATGGGTCCTCCGGGGCCAGGGATGATTGCCAGTGAAACCAGACCGCGCCGCCCGCGGCATTGATCAGGGTCAACCGCGCCAGGGGTGGGGCAGCCCGGATCGGCCGTGCCCGAGGTCAGGGGTGCCCGGGTTGACGGTGCCCGGGGTTGGTGCTGTCCTCGCGAAAGCGAAGGCCGCACGTTCGAATCGTGCCGAGTGTGCCATTTTCCCTACAATTTCAAATTCTTAGAATGTTCTTGGCCGGTTATCGTGACGTTTGTATAGAAGTCTCGGGAAGCGCTGCGAAAACAAGGACGCGTTCCAGGGCGGTAGCGAGAAGCACGCTGGGATGTGGCGATGCTTGCGAGATGGATGAAAAAGGAGCCGCGCTTCGATCGTGCGTGAGAATGATGCCAGGATTGAAGTGGAATATTCATCAGCATGTTCTTCGTAAGACTTTGCACGGACTCTCGACCACGATGTGGCTCAGCTAGAGACGTTGGCCCGCTTGCCCTGCAAAGCAGCTCGTGATCGCACCCCTTCGCAAGCGCGGCCTCCCAGAGCTTCCCCTCGCTCTCGTCCTGGTGTGTGGCGAAAACCTCGACAATGAAAGCGCCATCTCCGGCATCGGTCTGTAGAGCCGGCGTGTATCCGTCTCCGGACGCAGGCGTGACCGAAAATCCGGCTTTTGGCAAACCGCCACAGGCACGCGGTTCAGCGACCGCCTCTTCCGGATCGTCAATGCGCACAAGGCGGGGACGAGGCCGCACAGCCCGATTGCCCAGATATTCCACGGGCCGGGGTGAGGACCAAAAGGCCGGATACCAGGTTGAACGCCACCCCGTTGCAATTTGCGGCGCATCCCAAAGCGCCGCGAGGTCATCGTTTGTAGGCGGATCGCAGATGGTTCGTCGCGTCATGGTTTCTTCATAACGGCGCGGTCTTTGACGATGGGCAGGCGTTTGAGATGCGCATCGAGCTTTTCCGTAACGCGCTTGTCCTGCGGCAGGTGCGCCTTGTCGGCTTCCCAGACATCGAGAAACCGCGCGACGGTTTCCCACGCGGTATCGAGCACCGGCTTTTCCGGCAGGCCGGCTTTGGCTGCCAGATAGGAAAGCTCGTCCAGCCTGAATTCATCGAATCGACGGGTGCGCACGAATTTGAGCGCTGCCTCATCGTCCTCGATATAGGCGATCGTCGACACGAAATCGTAAGCCGGCGAGAGCAGGGGCGTGCGCCGGTCGGGATAGATCAATGACCAGTTCTTGATGTGCATTTCGGCATTGCCAATCAGCGTGTCGAAGGTCAGCCGTCGGATGAATTCCGCAATCCCGGCCTCGCCGGTTTCGGCGGCGAGCACGGCGGCGATGTTGCGGTAGCTTGCCTTGCCATATTTGTCGTCCGGATAGACGCCGAACACCTGCGCGAAGTCCTCGGTGTGCACCGGCCCCTCAGGCGTGCGGTCAAAGCGCGCGATCGCAAGGGCCTGGCCGCGCAGGTCGCCGATCCCATCGGGCAGGTTGCCGATGTTGTCCACATTCACGAGCGCGATAGCGACGAGATCGGTGACGTTGCGGCCCGCGCTTTGCAGATTCTTGAGGAATTGCAAACCATCCTGCACTTGTTTCAGCGCGGCCTGGTTGGGAAGCAGCGTCCGCGCGGTTTTGACTGTGTTCAGCGTCCGCTCGAGTTCCCGGACGGCCTTTGCCGTGTCGGCCGGCGGAGGCGCCGACCGGGGGACCGCGCTGCGGACAACCGTTTCGACAGCAGGGACGGCCTTGCGCGGAACAAGTTTGAGTTCCAGATCGAGAACGCGTGGCAGTTCGATCAGACTCGATAGCCGGATATCCGTCCTGCCGCTCTCGATCTTCGAGATGTGGCTCTGCGGTACTCGAGTTCGCGCGCTGAGGGCACGCTGGCTGAGGCCCTCGGCCTCCCGCGCCTCTTTGAGCGCCCGATTTAGTAAGACATACCAAACGAGCGGCGCAGGCGCCCTCCGGGCGCAGCCAAAAGCAGGCGGAACTTCAACCTTTTCGGCCCGCGGCCCGAGCCGCCGTACGTTTCCGAGGGGCCATGCAGCCCGGCGGATAACCCCGCTTTCTCCGCCGAAGCGTGCAGATCACGAGGTCACTCCAGCCTGGCGACGACCATCATGATCATGAAGAGGGATAGGGACCGGCATCACCATCGGTATGGCGACGCCTGCGGCAACGATGACGCGCATCATCACCCGGTCCGCCGGTACCGACGCCGCTGTCCATGATGATCACCGCCACCATCGTCGTGATCATCCCGTCATCGCTGGCCACGCGAACCTCGCAGCTCCGGCGCCGCCTGTCAGCGGTGATGAATGATGCCGAGCTGCCGGACACTATCGGTCGTGCGGGATGTCGCATGCCGGTACGGTCAACCGGACGCGCCGAAGCGCCCTCTTTGCTGTCGGTCAGTGCTCGAGGCCGGCGCTGCCTCGCCCCGGCGGTGTCCGACAGTTGGACGACGCACACGATCATGCGCCCGCCGGCGTCCCGCATGGCCGGCCGCGCGCCGGGATAGCCGAACCTGGGGGTGTGGCGGGTCGCCGGGCTCCCCGGGCCAAAGCGCCCCGCGTCGGGTGGACCAATGGCGCGAGGCCGGCCATGCGGGATGCCAGCCTGCGCCGATCCTCCTATTGTCGCATCGCAGTACTCCAAGGCCCGATACGATGACCCAAGCCGCCCGGCAACTGGCGCTGATCAACTCCGCCCACACCTTCACGCACTACAGCCTGCTGATCCTGCCGACCGCCGTGCTCGCCATGGTCGTGCCGGGCGGCCCGTTCGGTGACGCATATGGTCCCGTGCTGGCGCTCGCGACCGGCATGTTCGTGCTGTATGGGCTGTTCTCGCTGCCGCAGGGCTGGCTGGCGCAGCGCCTGGGGCGCAAGGCGCTGATGACCGCGTTCTTCCTGGGCACGGGCGGCAGCATGGTGGCCGCCGGCCTGGTCTCGACCCCGCTGTTGCTGGCGGTGGCCCTGTCGGGGATCGGTCTGTTCACCGCGATCTATCATCCGATCGGCACGACCATGCTGGTCGAGGCGGCGGGGGAGAAGCCGGGGCGGGCTATCGGGCTGAACGGCGTATTCGGCAATGTCGGCGTCGCCCTGGCGCCCGTCGTCACCGCCTTCCTCGCCACCCAATTCGGCTGGCGCTCGGCCTTCCTCCTGCCTGGCGTGCTGTGCCTGGCGTTCGGCGCGGCGTGGATGGCGGTGCCCGCGGTGACCGGCGCGGCGCGCGCGGGCGGGCGGGCGTTCCCGCCGATCCCGGCCCATCTGGTTCGCCGGGCGGTCCTGGTGCTGATGCTCATCGCCGCCGTCTCGGGCCTGGTGTTCAATGCCTTCACGCTGCTGCTGCCCAAGCTGATGGAGGAGCGGCTGGCCAGCGATCCGGCCCTGCTGCCGCTGATCGGATCGGCAGCCTTTGCCGCCACGCTGTGCGGTGCGCTGACGCAGTTCTCGGTCGGGCGCCTGATCGACCGGCACACGCTGAAGCGCGTGCTGGTGCCGGTCAGCGTGATCCTGGCGCCGTCGCTGGCCCTGCTGTCGGTCATCGAGGGCTGGCTGGTCCTGCCGCTGGCCGGCGCGGTGGCGGCGTCGCTGTTCGGACAGGTGACGGTGAACGAGACGATGGCGGCGCGGTACGTCTCTCCCGAGTTGCGGGCGCGGGTCTATTCCGTGCGGTTCTTCGTCGGTTTTCTCGGCGCCGCGGCGGCCGCGCCCCTGGTCGGCTTCCTGCACGCACGTACCGGCAACCTGGCCGCGGTGACCGCTCTGCTGGCCGCGTTTTCGGTCGTGACGCTGGGCTGCGCGCTGTGGTTCCCCAACCGGAAGGAGGAGCTGCAGCCCGACCTGTGGGCCGGGACCGGCGCGCCGGTGGCATCCGCGGCGGAATAGCGGGTTTGCAATCTGCGGCGGGAGGCGCCACATCCCCCGCATGCTCAGCCGCCGCACTTCCCTTCTGGGCCTGCTGTCCGCGTTCGTCGGCGGCACCGCCCTTGCCGTTCCGACACCGACCACGGGATCGTTCACGCCAGGCCCGCAGGATCGCGCGGATATTGCGCGGGTCGAGGCCTATCTGAACAGCCTGAAGACGCTGAAGGCGCAGTTCCTGCAGGTGGCGCCGGACGGCGGGCTGTCGCGCGGCACCGCCTGGCTGTCCCGCCCGGGGCGATTGCGCTTCGAATATGATCCGCCGGCGCCGTTCCTGCTGGTCGCCGGGCGGCAGGGGCTGGTGTTCCAGGACCGCGACCTGCGTCAGACCAGCTATATCCCGCTGTCGCGCACGCCCCTCGGCATTCTGCTGGCCGACAAGGTCACGCTGTCGGGGGATGTCACCGTGACCGGCGTCCATCGTCTGCCGGGCCAGCTTCAGATCGGCCTGGTGCGGACCGCCAGCCCGGGGGACGGCACGCTGACCCTGATCTTCGCCGACAATCCGCTGACATTGCGCCAATGGATCGTGGTGGACGCGCAGCGGAAGGAGACAAGGGTGACGCTGAACGCCATCGAGCTGGGTGGCCGGTTCGATCCCAAGCTGTTCGAGGTCGCGCCTGACCAGCCGATGTCGGGTTCCAGCGGCGGCTGACCGGCCGGATACCGGTCGTGGCGCCACGCCCGCGCAACGATGCCCGGAAACTCGCCATTCGCATGGCGGTCATGATCCGTGCTCCGGTGGAAATGACTTCTTTTTGCCACGGGAATCGGCAATGATCCGACTAGCATGAGGTCAGTTCGGGTCGTCAAGCCGCTGGTGGGCATCAGTTGCTGCACAAAGCAGTTCGGTGTGTTCGGTATGCCGAACCACGCCGCCTCCGATACCTATGTGCGGGCGACCGATCTGGTGGTGGGCGCCGTCCCCGTCCTGATCCCCGCGAACGGGCCGACCGCCGATATCGAGACGTTGCTGGAACGGCTGGACGGCATCATCCTGACCGGCAGCCGCTCCAACGTGCATCCGACATTGTATGACGGTCCCCCGCATGCCGAGGGCACGCCCGAGGATCCGGCACGCGACGGGATCACCCTGCCGCTGATCCGCGCCGCGGTGGCGCGCGGCGTGCCGCTGCTGGCGATCTGCCGCGGCTTTCAGGAGCTGAATGTCGCCATGGGCGGCTCGCTGCACCAGCGGCTGCAGGACCTGCCCGACCGGATCGACCATTCGACGCCGATGCAGCCCTTGTCCAAGGTCCGGCAAGGCAAGGCGCACGCCATCCGCGTCACCGCGGGCGGCTGGCTGCACCGGCTGAGCGACAGGTCCGAGATCGCCGTCAACTCGCTGCACAACCAGGGTATCGACCGCCTGGCGCCCGGCCTGGTGGTCGAAGGTGTTGCCCCCGACGGCACGATCGAGGCGGTGCGTGTCGTCTCCGTCCCCGGCCGCCCCGCCCCGGGACACGCGGTCGGCGTGCAATGGCACCCGGAGTATGACTGGCCGACCGACGACCTGTCGCGCGCCATCTTCGCCGAGTTCGGTGCGGAAGTCCGCGCCTATGCCGAAAGGGCTCGGCTGGGCGGGGTCGCGATCGCGGCGGACTGAGGCCAAGCAGGCAAGGTCCGCGCCGTTTCATATCCTGTCCGAAGCCAGACCGGTTGCCGGTATATCCTGTGTCACCGCAACAGTCGGGATCCGGCGATGGCCCATCCTCCGCGCACGCTTGCCTTCATCCTGGCGCCGACCGATCAGGGCACGCTGATCGTCAACCGCTTCGACTACAAGATGGTCGATGCGACGCGGGGCTTCGGCGTCGGCCACATGCTGCTGAACCAGGCGTCGTATGACGCGCAGGAGGTCGCCACGGCACTGCGCCTGCTGGCGCTGCGGCGGCAATATCATGGCGATGGCGTGGTCGCGGTGGATTGCGGTGCCAATATCGGCGTCTTCACCGTGGAATGGGCCAAGGCGATGACCGGCTGGGGCTCGGTGCTGGCGATCGAGGCGCAGGAACGGATTTTCTTTGCCCTGGCTGGCAATATCGCACTGAACAACTGCTTCAACGCCCGTGCGATGCACGCCGCGGTGGCCGCCGGTGCGGGCGTGCTGCACATCCCTACGCCGGACTACCTGTCGCCGGGCACGTTCGGCAGTCTGGAGCTGCTGCCCTCGCCTGACGCCGAACCGATCGGGCAGCCGATCGACTACAGCGCGGAGCGCACCGTGCCGGTGCCGGCGATCACCCTCGACGGGCTGAACCTGCCGCGGCTCGACCTGCTGAAGATCGATGTGGAGCGCATGGAGCTTCAGGTGCTGGAGGGCGCGCAGCAGACCATCGGCCGGCATCTGCCGATCATCATCGTCGAACGGCTGAAAGTGCCGGCCGAGGCGCTGGACGTTGTGCTGGCATCGCATGGCTATCGGCGTTTCGCCTCCGGCCTGAACATCGTGGCGGTGCATCCGAGCGATCCCACCGTCAACCATGTCGGCGTGCGAACCGCATGAGCCGGTGGCCGGTAACGCGCCTGTAACCCGCTGACGGGCAGGATCGGGCGCCTGCTCGCACCTGGAGCGGGATGACGTCGCTTTCGCTCAGTCATCCCGCTCTAGCTCATTGTTTAGTCGCGTGATTCAGACCTCCGGCGATCCCGCCTCCGGTCATCCCGCTCCAGGTCCGCCGTGTCCGCCACTCGTCTGCCGCGCCTGCTCGCCGCCACACCCGCCGTATCCGCCGATGCCGCCCGTTCCCGCGTGCCGGCACTGGCCCTGACGGCGGTGCTGGGCGTCGCGCTGGCGGTGCGCCTGGGGGTGATGCTGACCCAGACCTATGTCGTCTTCGCGGACGAGACCTTCCAGTACCTGGAGCAGGCGCACCGGCTGGCCTTCGGCACGGGTGTCGTGCCGTGGGAGTTCCAGGATGGCATCCGCTCCTGGCTGCTGCCCGGGGCGGTGGCAGCGCTGATGCGCGTCGCGGCCTGGGTCGGGGACGATCCGCTGATCCATCTGCGGCTGGTCCGATCAGCCTGTCTCCTGCTGTCGCTGGCCGTCGTCGCCACCGGGTTCGGCCTGGCGCAGCGGCGGGACGGGCTGGCGGCGGCCATCCTGACCGGCGGATTCTGCGCGCTGTGGTTCGACCTGGCGTATTTCGCGCCGACGGTGATGACCGAGGTCGTGGCCGCCCATCTCGCCATCCTGGCTATCGGCCTCGGTGACGCCGTCACCGGCACGTCGCGGGTTGATCGCCGCCGCCTGGCCTGGGTGGGCGCCTGCTGTGGCCTGGCGGTCTGCTTGCGGTTCCAGTATGCGCCGGCGATCGCGGCGGCCATGCTGTGGCAGAACCGCCAGTGTCGGGCACGCTGGCGCTCGATCCTGGCGGGTGGCGTGGCCGTCGTGCTGCCGGCGGGCGGCGTGCTCGACTGGCTGAGCTGGGGTTCGCCATTCCAGTCGATCTGGCTGAATGTGCGGCGCAACGCGATGGACGGCGTCAGTTCCGCGATCGGCACCGATCCGGCGGCGTTCTACCTGGCCTATCTGGATGTCGCCCTGTGGCCGGCGCCGGTTCTGCTGTTCCTGGTGACAGTTGGTGCCGTCCGCGCGCCCGCCCTGGCGCTGGCTGCCCTGGTGACGCTGATGCTGCACAGCCTGGTGCCGCACAAGGAGGTGCGGTTCATCTTCCTGGCGCTGGCAACGGCGCCCATCCTGGCAGGGCTGGGCGCTGCCACCCTGCTGCGCGCCCTGTCGGCACGCCGGGACGGCCGGGCGGTTGGTGGTGGGGTGGTGGCGGTGCTGGGGGTGGCGGCGCTGCTGTCATGGCGGAACGCCACGGCCCCGGCGCTGGCGGCGCGGTGGTCGTTCAACCGGGCGACGATCGGGATGTTCCTGGCCGCGCACCACCGACCCGACCTGTGCGGGCTGGGCGTGCGCGATATGCGCGTGATTGACAGCGGCGGCTATGCCTACCTGCACCGCGACGTGCCCGTGCTGTTCGAGGCGTTCGATCCGGCGATCCGGCTGGACGGCGTGCAGGTGCCGCTCCGCTTCGCGGTGATGCGGCACGGCGTGGCGGTGCCGCAGGCCCCCGGACCCGCCTTTGCCGCAGCGGCCAAGCGGTACAACTATCTGATCGCGGCGGAGGGGACGGCGGCGCCGGGATTCACCAGGATACGCTGCACCAACGATGCCGCCCGTCCGGGCCAGCCGGCCCTGTGCCTGTTTCATCGGGACGGCGGTTGCGCGGGCGGGTAGGCGGCTGCCGCGTCCGCATCGCCGATCCGTGCGGTGATACGGGTGGGGGCCGCTACAGCAGGTCCAACGGGCGTTTCCGAGCCGGCGGGGGGTGCGCCGCGTCGATCTCGGCCAGGTCCGCCGCGGTCAGCGTCAGCGCGGCGGCGCCCGCATTCTCCCGCACATGGGCCTGGCTGGCCGCCTTGGGGATCGAGATCACGTTGGGATGGCGCAACCCCCAGGCGATCGCGACCTGGGCTGGCGTCGCCCCGTGCCGTTCGGCCACGGCCTGCAGCGCCGTGGAGCCAAGCAGGCGCCGGACCGAATGGCCGAGGGGCGAGTAGGCCATCACCGCCACCCCGCGCGACGCGCACCAGGGCAGCAGGTCGAACTCGATGCCCCGGCTGTTCGGGTGGTACAGCACCTGGTTGGCGGCACAGGAACCGCCGTTCGGAACGCCGGCCAGCTCCTGCATGTCGCTGGTGTCCAGGTTCGACACGCCCCAATGGCGGATCTTGCCCTCTGCCTTCAGCTTCTCGAACGCCGCGACGGTTTCGGCCAGCGGATGGCTGCCGCGCCAGTGCAGCAGATAGAGGTCGATCCGGTCGGTCTTCAGCCGCTTGAGACTGCGCTCGCACGCCGCCGGCACACCGATGCGGGAGGCGTTGTGCGGATATACTTTCGACACGATGAACAGCTTGTCGCGCTGCCCGGCGGCGGCGAGCGCCACCACCTCCTCGGCACCGCCATTGCCATACATCTCGGCCGTGTCGATCAGCGTCATGCCCAGATCGATGCCCAGGCGCAGCGCGTCGGCCTCGGCCCGGGCGCTGGACGCACGGTCGCCCATGTACCAGGTCCCCTGGCCCAGGGCCGGCACCTGCTCGCCGCCGGGAAGGGTGACCGTGCGCATCAGCCGGCCGCCTGTTCCGCGACGCGCATCACGCGCAGGAAATTGCCGCCCCACAGTTTTTGCAGCGCACCCCGGTCATAACCGCGCCTGACCAGCTCGGCCGTGATGTTGGCGCTGTCGGCCGCGTCCTTCCAGTCGCTGAACCAGCCGCCGCCGTCGAAATCCGAGGAGATGCCGACATGGTCGATGCCGATGCGCTTCACCGCGTAGTCGATATGGTCGCAGAAATCGGCGGTGGTCACCTCCTCGGGCTTGGCGTTCGGCTTGATGAACACCGAGACGGCGGTGATCTGGATGACTCCCCCGACGTCGCGCACCACGTCGAGCTGCCAGTCGGTCATGTTGCGCGAATGGTCGCACAGTGCGCTGACGCAGGAATGGGTGGACACGATCGGGGTACGCGACGTCTCGGCCGCCTGCAGCATCGTGTCGCGCGACACGTGCGCCACGTCCACCAGCATGCCGACGCGGTTCATCTCCCGCACTGCCGCCTTGCCCAGCTCGGACAGGCCGCCATGTTCGATCTCCCGATCGCCCAGGTCGCGCCGCGGATTGCACGAATCGCCGATCGCGTTGTGCCCGTTGTGCGTGAGCGTGATGTAGCGAGCACCCAGGGCGCGAAGACGGCTGATGCGGGACAGGTCGGCGCCGATCGCGAACCCGTTCTCGACCACCGGCACGATCGCCACCACGCCGTCGCGCTTGGCCGCTTCGACCGCATCGGCGGTGGGCGTGACCCGTGCGGTGATCCCGGCCTCGGTGCGGCCCATCGCGTTGATGTGCTCCAGCATGGCGACGGCGCGGTGGAACGCTGCGTCCTCGTTGGCCGGCGTGCGCGGCGCCTGCGGCACATAGGCGACGAAGCAGCCGGCGGACAGGCCGCCCCGCCGCATCTTCGGCAGGTCGACCTTGCGGGGCCCGTCCTCGAACGCGCCGGGACCGGTGGGCCAGGGGATATCGATATGGGTGTCGAGGGTCACCAGCGAGCGGTGCAGCGCCAGCGTATCGGGATGGATGTCGTCGCTCATGGGCCCGCACGCTCGCAGATATCCGCGTGACACGGAAGAGGCTGGTTCCTAGAAGTCGGCCCGCGAATGCCTGGGATCCCGAAGCGATGGGCTGCCGCCCCCGATGACGACCATTCTCGCCCCTTTGCTGCTCGCCGTGCGCCAGCTCGACGATCGCATCCTGCTGGGCGTGGTGCTGCGCTCGGTCCTGTGGTCGGCGCTGTGCTTCGTCGGGCTGCACGTGGCGGCCATCTGGGCGGTTCATGAGCTGCTGACGCTGGAAGGGCCGCTGGCGTGGGCGGCGGACATTCTGGCGTCCATCGGCGCCTGGCTGCTGGCGTTCTGGTTCTTCATCCCGGTCGCCGCCGGCATCGCCAGCTTCTATGTCGAACGGATCGCCGTCGCGGTCGAGCGGCGCTACTACCCGTTCCTGCCGCCGGCCTTCGGCGCACCGCTGCTGGACCAGGCGGTGGACGGTATCGTCCTGACCCTGCGGCTTGCCGGGCTGTCGGTGCTGGGCCTGGTCCTGATCCTGCTGGTGCCGGGCATCGGCGTCGTGATCGCCTGGGTGATCACCGGCTATTCGCTGGGCCGCGGCCTGTTCGTGGCGGTTGCCATGCGGCGCATGAGCCGGGAGGAGGCGGCGTGGCTGTACCGGCGGAACCGGGGGACAGTGATGGCGCAGGGCATGCTGCTGGCGGTGGCGGCCTGGGTGCCGCTGCTCAACCTGTTGCTGCCGGTCGTGGCCGCCGCTGCCATGGTGCATGCGCTGGATTTGAGCATGATCGGGTCGGCGAACGGCCGGAACCGCGCGAATGTCTCAGCAGCGGATCGATGTGGATAACCGGCGCTGGCGGCTGTTCCGACGGGTGCGACCGTGCTAGGCGTCAGGGCGATCGATCCCTGAGGACCAGCATTGGGGGAAACATTGTTCAAGCGCCGCAAGCCTGATGAAGCGACCGCCGCCCCATCAGGATCCGCCCCGCAGCCTGGCCGGCCCGCCGGCGCCGACGACGCCGTGACGGGTTCATCCGGCGCGCGCTCGGCGCCGGCTCCGTCGCAGGATACCGGCCTTGGCGTGCCGCCGTTCCGCCCCGCCGCTCCAAAGGAAGCACCAGCCATGTCCCGTCCGCCGCTGTCGACTCCGACCTCTGCGTCTCCTCTCTCGCCGTCGCCGGCCATGCGTCCAGGCGGGACGCTGGCCCCACGCGCTCCGATCGCCGAGGTTGCCGAGCGGCGGACACTGGTCGTCGGCCGCGGCATCAGCGTGCAGGGCGTGGTGCAGGACGCCGAACGCCTGGTGGTGGAAGGTACGGTCGAGGCCAGCATGATCCACGCGACCGAGCTGTCGATCATGGTTGGCGGCGTGTTCAAGGGCGAGGTCGAGGTGGAGGATGCCGAGATCGCTGGCACCATCGACGGCACGCTGACCGCGCGCGGCAGCATGATTGTCCGCAGCACCGGCCGCGTCCTGGGCACTGCGCTGTGCCGCCGCCTGCAGGTCGAGGATGGCGGCCAGATCACCGGCCGGATCGAAATGATCACACCCGACCAGCCCAAGAGCGACCTGCCGCCACGTCCGGTTCCGGCCACCGATCCGGCCGGCGAATAGCGCGGCCGCCTGCCGCCGCAGACGGGACGGCGCGACTCAGGCGATCAACGGCGTCGCGGTGAATGGCGGCCATGCGGCCGCCATCCCCGGCTGCATCAGACCGTCAGCGCAACGGGTTCGGTCCGCTCACGCTTGACGATCAGCTTGTTCAGCGCATGCACATAGGCGCGCGCCGAGGCGACGATCGTGTCGGTGTCGGAGCCCTGGCCGTCGACCATCTTGCCGTTCTCCTCCAGCCGCACCGTCGTCCTGGCCTGCGCGTCGGTGCCCTCGGTCACCGCGCCCACCGAGAACAGGACCAGATTGGCGGTGTGCGGGAAGATCTTCTGGATCGCGTTGAAGGTCGCGTCGACCGGGCCGTCGCCGGTGGCCGAGGCCGTCCTCTTCTCGCCGTCCACCACCAGCTCCAGATCGGCCGTGGCGGGCCCCTTCGAGCCGCAGCGCAGGTCCAGCGCCTCGAAGCGGATCCGCTCATGGTCGCGCATGACCTCGTCGTCGACCAGGGCGACGATATCCTCGTCGAACACCACCTTCTTGCGGTCGGCCAGGTCCTTGAAGCGGCGGAACGCGTCATTCAACTGGTTCTGCCCGATCTTGTAGCCCAGCGTCTCCAGCCGGTCGCGGAACGCTGCCCGGCCCGAATGCTTGCCCAGGACCAGGCTGTTCTTCGCCCAGCCGACGCTCTCCGGCGTCATGATCTCATAGGTCGCGGCCAGCTTCAGCACGCCGTCCTGATGAATGCCCGCCTCGTGCGCGAAGGCGTTGCGGCCGACGATCGCCTTGTTCGGCTGCACGTCGAACCCGGTGATGGTCGACAGCAGCTTCGACGTGCGCAGGATGTTCTTCGTCTGGATCTTGTTGTCGTACGGCACCGCGTCATGACGGGTGCGGATGGCCATCACGATCTCCTCCAGCGAGGCGTTGCCGGCACGCTCCCCGATGCCGTTGATGGTGCATTCGATCTGACGCACGCCGGCGCGCAGCGCGGCGATGGTGTTGGCGACCGCCAGGCCCAGGTCGTTGTGGTTGTGGGTCGACAGCACGACCTGGTCGGCGCCCGGCACACGCTCCAGGATCATGGTGAAAATCCGCATCATGTCCTCGGGCAGCGCATAGCCGACCGTGTCGGGGATGTTGATGGTCGTGGCGCCGTTGCGGATCGCAGATTCGACGCAGCGGCACAGGAAATCGTCTTCCGTGCGGGTGCCGTCCTCGGCCGACCATTCGACATCGTCGGTGTAGTTGCGGGCCAGCGCGACCGAATCGCCGACGGCCTGCAGCACATCCTCGGGCTCCATCCGCAGCTTGTGCTTCATGTGCAGCGGGCTGGTGGAGATGAAGCTGTGAATGCGCTTGCGCCTGGCCGGTACGATCGCCTCACCGGCGCGCATCACGTCTTCCCGGCCCGAGCGGGCCAGGCCGCAGATCACCGGCCCCTCGGCATTCTGGCCGATATGGCTTTCGGCGATCGCCTTGACGCTTTCGAAATCGCCGGGGGAGGCGATGGGGAAGCCGGCCTCGATGACATCGACGCCCAGCTCGGTCAGGGCCTCGGCCATGCGGATCTTCTCGGAGATGTTCATCGAGAAGCCGGGCGACTGCTCTCCGTCCCGCAGCGTGGTGTCGAATATGATGACGCGGTTCGGATCCAGCTTGCCGAAGCTGGGATGATTGATGGCCATGAGTGAAATGTCCTTGGACTGGAGTGCGCGACAGTAGCCTCAGGTTCCCCTGAGCGAAGCCGGCACTCAGCGGCCCGGCGCGACGCTCAGGGGCGGCTAAGTCGAAGGAGGAGGATCAGGCCAGCAATACGCGCGCATGCGGACGCGGGGGCGTCGGCGAATGGGCTGAACGGGCGCGCGGCGTGGGACATGACGTGTCCTATAGGTGCTGGCGCGGATCGATGCAAGGGCTGAGGCGGTGAAGGGGTGGGCCGCGTCGGCCCTTCGTCGTCCCCGGGCGTGACCCGAGAACCCCCGGCCAGCGTGGTGCCGCGAGGGATCCTCGTGTCAGGCACGAGGATGACGAGGTGTCAGGCACGAGGATGACGAGGTGTCAGGCACGAGGGTGGCGAGGTGTCAGGCACGAGGGTGGCGAAGGGTCAGGCACGAGGGTGGCGAAGGGGGGACCGAGGCCGGGGATGGGGCGACGGCGGGCGACGAAGCGGCCGCGGACCCCTTGGGCGTGACCCGAGGACCCCTCCGGCCAGCATGGTGCCGCGAGGGATCCTCGTGTCGAGCACGAGGATGA
>WBZO01003893.1_pt1 | contig 16763 bp, 13 predicted proteins | sample 5204261 | NCBI WGS metagenome assembly WBZO01 (sample SAMN12412400, study PRJNA552823) | activated sludge metagenome | isolation source: activated sludge from anammox sidestream of wastewater treatment plant... | place: USA: North Carolina | collected 2017-09 | reverse complement strand
AAGCTTGCGCAATCATTCAATTTCGATGTATCGACAGATTTTGGCGAACTTGAAAATATCATCCAGAACCGGATCGATACCAACCGGGCCAAGGTCCGTGTCGCCAGCGACCTTTCCAGCCAGGGTATTGCCGAAATTGAAGCGGAACGCCGCAAGGAAGAGGCCGAAGCCGAAGGGCTGCTGCAGCAGTTCGAAGTCGATATGGGCCTGAAAACCCCTGAGACATCCAATGTCCAGCAGCAGGAGAAAAGCCTTGGCCAGGCGGAGAGTTCTGCTGCACAGCAGGAGGACGCCCTCAAGGAAATTGAAAAACAACTGGGCGCCTGATCTCTGAACCGGCCTGTCATCATGGTTATGGCTGACTGCAACCACCCTGGCCTATTCATTCCTTCTGCCACTGCGGGATCCGCTATGCCCGTAAATTTCACACTCAAAATAATTCCCTGATAAGGAGGATAATCAAAATGCAATCAAGCGGCGGTGGCCCCAAGCCCGGATTTTATGTCGTATTGTTTCTTGTAGCAGCAGGACTGGTCGTTTATGGCCTGCGGGACACACTCTTTCCCAAGGGTGGCCAGCCTGGCCCTTCTGCGCCTGCACCAATCACGGCGGATGATTTGCAAAACGCAACCCCAAACCAGCCTCCCTCTCCTGCAGCGGCTGGCGATTCCGCCCCCGAAGCCCCTGATTCCTCCCAGCTGACGACAGTTAAAGAGTATGCCTATGTCCCTTCCGACAAGCTTCCACCGGTTCAGGGGGTATCCAACTACTCGCCACTGGCCGATCGAACCGTCAAATTCTCGCTCAATGTCTGGGCAGGCTGGGCGCCGATCATCCTTTTCAACGAAGGCAAAGGGCCGGGGAAGCTCTGGAAAACTCCGGGCGGCCAGGATTTCAAAGTTGAACTGGTATTGATCGATGATCCGGTCGCAATGCGTGATGCCTATGCCTCCGGCCAGGTGCATATCGGCTGGGGAACGCTCGATATGGTTCCTCTCTTCATGGAAGAACTCCAGAAAGACAGCCGCCTCCAGCCTCGCATCTATCAGCAGGTGGACTGGTCCAATGGGGGCGATGGCATCGTCGTGCGCCGTTCTCACTGCAAAGACCCCCAGCACCCGTCGATCTCCGACCTTCGCGGGAAAACGGTCGTGCTCGCACAGAATTCCCCCAGCCAGTTCTTTGTCCTCAATGCCCTGATCAGCGGAGGCGTGCAGCCCGCTGAGGTCAACTTTGTCTATACACAGGATGCCTTTCAGGCTGCCGCGGCTTTCAACACCAACAAGGAAATCGCCGCCTGCGTCAGCTGGGCACCTGACATTTACAACCTGACAAAGATTCAGGACAACCATCTGCTCGTGACCACCGCGACCGCCAACAAGTTGATCGCCGATGTCTGGTTCGCACGGGCTGATTTTGCCAAGGACCATCCGGATATCTGCGAGGGCCTTGTCAGAGGCATCTTCGATGGTATGGAATTGCTCAAGACCGATGAAGGCCGCCAGAAAGCTGCAACCTTCATGTCGAAGCTCTACAACATCCCGGCCGATGAATGCATGGGGATGCTTGGGGATGCTCATTCCACCAACTACAGTGAAAACCGCGATTTCTTCCTGAACCAGAACAATCCGACCAACTTCGAGAGAACCTGGAACACAGCCAATTACCTCTACCGCCACATCGGAAAAATCTCCCGCCCGGTGTCGTTCGATACAGTCATGGATTTTTCTGTTCTTCAGAAGCTGGCTTCGGAACCTGTTTACGCCAGCAGCAAGAATGAATACCAGGTGCAGTTCACCCCAAAAACTGTCCAGAGCATCAAAGCGGAGAGCGGCGAAATTCTTACCAAAGTCGTCATGGTTCACTTTTTCCCGAACAGCTATGACCTGTATAAAAAAGTGACTGTCAACGAAGATGGGAAGGAGATCGAACGCCTCTATGACCCCAATGTCGAAATGGTCCTGGAGGAAATCGGCAAGCTGGCAGGCCAGTATGGCGCCGCACGCATCGTGATCGAAGGCCACGCCGACAGCAGCATGAAGGGTAGTGTCCCTGGTTCTCTCGTGAAAGAACTCTCCCAGAACCGCGCCAATGCTGTAAAAGAGGCGCTGCTGAAGAAATTTCCATCCTTCGATCCCAGGCAGTTCAGTGTCGCAGGCATGGGATGGGATGTCCCATCCGATTCCACCGATCCGTTGAACCATGCCAAAAACCGCCGTGTTGAAGTCAAAGTCTACCCCCTGGAATCGGTCCAGTAGAATGGAACAGGAAGATCTCTGGAACGGGATAAACCGGATTCAAAGGCCCTTTCATGAATGGCTCGTTTAAGACTGCCCTGATCAACTACATCCGGCGCTGGGCAGTCATTCGTGACCGTCCAAATATCATGGAAAGCCTGGCTGCCTCCCTGCTCTGCATCGGTCTGGTGCTGCTGGCCTGGTTTGTCGTCACCGCCGGCCCGGTTGAAAAACGGCTGGTTGACCCCATCACGCTCCCCAGCCTGAGCGAGGCTGTTTCTTCCTTTCCCCGCCTGTGGTATGAACGGGCGGTGGCACGCAGCGCAATCTGGAGCCTGGGGCGTGTGTTTGGCGGCTTTCTGCTGGCCATCGCCATCGGAGTCCCGCTGGGGGTGCTGTCGGGCGCCTTTCTGCGGCTCAATGCCTTTCTGAAGCCGGTTTCGATCTTTGGAAGAAATATCCCCATCGCCGCTCTGATTCCACTGACACTGATGTGGTTCGGCCTGGGTGAAACGCAGAAGGTCATGTTCATCTTCTTCGCCTCGGTCGCATTTATCTTCTTTGACAGCACGGCCGCGGTACAGGGAGTTCCAGACAGCCATCTCGATGCGGCCTACACTCTCGGCGCGCACAATTCCTGGAGGAAAGGCGCGCTGCTTGCGGCGCTGGCCGGCCTGGCCTATTGCATCATCTTCATCTCGGCCAACTGGTTTCTCTCTCAACAGCCCGGGCCGAATGATGCGGCTCTGTGGTCCGCCTGGAGGTGGCGCTTTTTCTCCCTGGGGTTTTTCGGATTTGCCCTCGGATTCATTCTGTGGTTTCCGATTTTGAGCATTCAACCCATCAGCAAAATCCTGTTTCCGCTTGCGCTGCCGGATATCGTCAACAGCCTGCGGCTTCTTTTCGGCCTTGCCTTCGGCTACATCATGCTGGCTGAAGTGATCAATGCCGAATATGGACTGGGAGCCATCATCAACCTGAGCCAGCGCCAAGGCCCGCGTGAACACATTTATTTGTCGTTGATCCTGATTGCGCTGCTCGCCTTCGCAATTGACCGTGGCATTCTTTCCCTGCAACGGCGGCTTTTCCCTTATCGAAGCGCAGGAGAACACTGAAATGGATGCCGCCACTGCAGCAGCACCCTGTTCGCTGATCGATCGCCCGCAGGTATCTGCCAATCCTGAAGTCTCGCCCATTATAGAATTCAGGCAGGTCGCTAAGACCTATGGCATCGGAACCGAACGGGCGACGACAGTCATCCAGGATATTGATTTTACAGTTGAAGACCTCCAGGAATCCGGAGAATTTGTCGCAATTCTCGGCCCAAGCGGGTGTGGAAAAAGCACAGTTCTGCGCCTGATCGCCGGGCTTGCTCCACAATTTCCAGCCACTGCCGGAGAAGTCCTTTACCATGGAAACCCCATAACAGGCCCCGATATGGAACGAGGGATGGTTTTTCAGGATTACGCCTGCTTCGATAACCGCACAGTCATCGACAATGTCGCCTTCGGCCTCGAATGCCGTGGAATCCCGAAATCCGAAAGATATGCGCTCGCTCATGAATGGATCGAAAAAGTCGGGCTGAATCCTTCCCGTGATGCGCACAAGTATCCCCACCAGCTCTCCGGAGGGATGCGGCAGCGTGTCGCTATTGCACGGACCCTGATTCTCAAACCGCGTGTCATTCTCATGGATGAACCCTTTGGAGCGCTTGATCCGGCAACACGGCATAACATGCAGGACCTGCTGGTCGCGCTCTGGAAGGAAGTGCAGGCGACAGTCTTCTTTGTCACCCATGATGTCAGTGAGGCGGTTTTCCTCGGGGACCGTGTTTTCATATTCAGCAATGCGCCCGGAACAATCCTTCACAAGTTTTATGTCATGCCTCCGGACCGGCCTTCGAGGCTGATGATGCGCGAGAGATCCTTTCTCGAGACAGTATTTCATATCCGGGGAATTCTGGACCAGCTGGAGGAAGGGTCAGACTGATATGCCTGCCAGAGGCGGTTTCGTGACATACATCAGGACCGCCTTTCTCTGGCACTGGAATCTGCTGGCGCTCGGCGCAGGTGCTGTCTTTTCATTTCTATCAGGCCAGCCGGACACCTTTCTCCCGATCTTTCTGGCAGCAGAAATTCTATACCTTGGCCTGCTGGCGACACACCCGCGATTTCAGAAGGCAGTCGATGCCTCTCTCATATCCCGGCAGCAGCCACTTGTCAACCATGCCGAAATAATCGAACAGATACGGCAGCGGCTGACTCCCCCCGACTGGAACCGCTTCGAACAACTCAGGGATCGCTGCTTGTCTCTCAACAGGATCGCCGAGCAGATCCGGGGGCCTCAGGCTGGCAATTCATCCCCGATACACAGTATGCAGACCGATTCACTCGAAAGGTTGCTGTGGCTGTTCCTGAAACTTCTATACTCCCGTGATGCCCTGCAACGGTTTCTTTCTGGGACCGATAAAAGCGGGCTTGAAGCGCAGATACAGTCTGCCCAGCGGGAAATTCAGGAGGCCACCACCAATCAACGCACCGACAAATTGATCCGCACTTTGGAAGACAAGCACGATACGCTCATGCAACGCCTGGCCAACTACCAGCGTGCTGAAGAAAACCGTGAAATCCTTGCCGCCGAAATCGACCGCATCGAGCAGAAGGTCAATGCCATCAGCGAGCTGTCCATCAGTGCACGGGATCCTGCCGATGTATCAGCCCAGGTGGATGGAATTGCCGAAGGCGTCTCGGTCACCGAGGAGGCAATACGCAAGCTGGATGTGCCGCCCCTTTTCGATTCCGAGACTGCCCCGCGATTCCTGACACAGACAGAGTGAGATACCATGACCGAACAAACCAACGATATTCCCGCATGGTCTTCCGAACTGAGACAGGCTTATCTTGCCGGAGCCGCAAGCCTGTTTATCCTTCACGGCAATGTTTCCGACCTTGCGGGAGGCACTGAACAGAACAACTACATCCTCGACCCTCTCGCGGATTATCTCTCCAAAGTCCACTTTTCGAATTATGATCTCATTCTTCATTACGATATGGGACGTGGGTTGCGCCCCTATGCGGCCAGCGACCCACGCCGCTATTCGCGCATGAACTCCCTCCTTTCCCGGCTCCTCGGTGATGCTGTCCAGCTCCCCCGGGATGCGACACCGGCCCTGCGCATGGTCGATCGAATCGTATCTCTGCTGCTGGTCGGTGAAGAAAACCGCACCATCAAGACCGCCGTGCTGTTTGACTACGCCGAACTGATCTGCCCTCCCGATGACCGTTATGGCGAGCATCTCGCAACGCTGTTGAACTGGTCACGAAGCCCGATTATACGGAAAGTCAACCTGATTTTCATACTCATGACCGAAAGCCTTTCCAGGCTGAATCCATCCCTGACTCAAAGCGGGCATCCGTATGAAATTCAAATCCCTCTGCCAGGCAAAGAAGCACGAAAACAATTCATTGAAAACCGTTACCCGCCCTTCGCCTCAGATGCAGCCCGCCTGGCTGTCCTGAGCTCCGGTGTCACACTGACAAACCTCGACAGCATGATGCGCCGCATATCCAATGAAAACGGCAGGGAAGATGACCCTGGCAGCACAGTTAATCCCAAGTCCATCGGATCGGAACAGGTGCACACTGCGCACAGCAATGCTCTGGCAAAGCAGCGCCAGGTCAGCGACAAGCAACTTCTTGAGATCAAGAAATCTCTCATGGAAGCCCAATGCCCTGGCCTTCTCGAATTCATCAAGCCCGACTACACACTCAGTCTTGTCGCCGGCCATACCGCTGCAAAACATCGATTGACACAGGACTCACAATTGATCAGGAACGGCCAGCTCGATGCAGTTCCGATGGGGTACCTTCTCTGCGGCCCGGTTGGGGTTGGAAAAACATTCCTCGCTTATTGCTATGCCGGAGAGGTCGGCATTCCTTGTGTCACGATACGCAACTTTAGAAGCAAATATGTGGGTGAAACCGAGGCGAATCTTGAACGAATTCTGAATGTTATCCGGGAGCTCGGCCCTGTCGCAGTCATCATCGATGAAGCCGATGCGGCTGTTGGTGACCGGTCCGCATCCGGAGATTCGGGAACGAGCGCCCGGGTGTTCGCACAACTGGCATCCCAGATGGGGGACACACGCTATCGTGGAAGGATCATCTGGTTCCTTCTGACATGCCGCCCGGATTTGCTGCCGGTCGATATCAAGCGTCAGGGACGCTGTGAAGAGCATATCCCACTGTTTTATCCCCAGACACCGGATGAATTGCGCGACATGTTTCTCGCCATGTCCAGGAAGGCCAGGATCAATCTGCCCGATTCCTCCCTGCCTGATTTCAATCAGTTCCCTTCCATGAGTGGAGCCGATATCGAAGGCATCCTGATGCGTTCACGCCGTGAATCACTGCTCAGAAACACTCCTGTCGATGCGGCTCTGATTCATGAAGTCGCTTCGACCTTCCGGAGCGTCAAAAGCGACGAGCATGAACTGCAAACTCTTGCCGGCGTTCTTGAATGCACCGATCTCCGCTACCTGCCGGCAGACATTCGGAAAACCATGTCTGATGCCGCAGGCTATGAAAAGTATTCCCGTCGCTACCGGGAACTCAAAGCCCTTGAGGATATCGAGATGTAAGCGGGAGTTGGCAATCCTGCACACGGCTCATCACCCGGAGGAAATAATCTCATGCTGCAGTATCTCCTGCCTGTACTGGTTTCATTTGCCTCCCCACAACAGGAAGTTGAGTTCAGGAGCGTCCTGATACAGACCAGCCCCCAGGCCTCGGCCGTCGAGATGCGCATCGCACACCTCCTGCAGCAGCGCCTCCAAAAGCCCAACCAGCTTCCAGTGCGGATCAGTTCTGCAGCAGCACCTCCTGCATCTTCGACAAACGAGCTTGTCGTGTACTTGGGTGTTTCGAAGGACCATCCAATAATATCCGAAAAACTGGAGTCACTTCACATCAAGCCATTGGATAACCAGGATCCAGGTCCGGAAGGTTATCTCCTGAAAAGCGGATCGGAGGGGGGCCGGCATTTCCTTATTGCAGGTGCAGTCGATGAACGGGGAGTGCTTTATGCGGCTGGTGAAATCCTGAGGCAGGCAGATTGGACAGATAATAGCATTCACCTGAAGTTCCCACTGGAAAAGCGGTCTGCGCCTGCTTTCCAGATTCGTGGCACCCAATATGGACAGAGCAGTGTCGCTAAATCACTCGGCAAGGTTAGGGATTGGACCGAAGAGGAAACTCAATCTGTCATTCTCGATTATGCCCTGGCCGGGGCCAATATCTTTGCTGCAGAGCCAGGACCGATGTTCGATTTCATCAAATCCTATGGATTGATGACTCAGGGTAATTATGTCCCCAACAAGGGGGTGGGGCCGACGGAATGGCAGGCCAGTGAATCGATCGGGCGCCCCTGGTTTCTCTGCCCTTCCGTTCCGGAAGCACGTGCCGCTCTGTTAAAATCCTGCGACGAATACTTCAGCCAGTCCCCCAGCTTCGATCTGATAAAGTTCCAGGGCGGCGATGGCGGCGGCTGTGAGTGTGACCGTTGCGACCCCTATGGCCGGACCTTCATCCACCTGGTCGAAGATATGGCCTCGATAGTTCACAAGTACCATCCCCAATCGAAAGCCTATATCACCAACCAGAAATTCGATAACGATGACGACATCGCGATATTTCAATACCTCCAGGAAAAGCCCCGTCCCTGGTTATGGGCCTTCGGTTATGGGCCGGGATCCGATGCGATGAGCTGGCAGCCCGGCCATCGGCAGACCCACCGCATGGACCTTTTCCAGTACCCCGGGTTTGGACCTTTCGGCAGATATTGCCAGGAGATCCTCCACCAGCTCCCACCCCAGCAGGTCCTGGTGTTCTATAACGAAATCACTCACTGGCGGTACTCGCAGCATGGCTACATTCAGATGTACCCGCGTGCCGACCGCGACGGCAGCCAGCCACCACCTTCGAATCACTTCATCTATGAGCGCCGCCCCGATCAGGCCCTCACCCAGGTGTATGACCGGCTGACCTTTTATGCCTGGCCGCGGTTTTACCATTGGGTATTCAATCAGCTGCTCAGGTATGGAGTCGGAGACATCACCCATTCAAGCGGGTCTCACGACCATTTCAATCAGTGGATGTGGCAGCGCCTCCTCTGGGCCCCTCAATCCTCTGTCGAAGACGTGGTCAATGAATACTGCCGCACCTGGTTCGGGCCAAAAGCAGCGGACAAGATGGCCGCTGCGATTTTTCTGATGGAAGAATACCTCGAGGAACAACCCGGCAAACCGATCACAGAAAAAAAAGAAATCGGCACCTTCTATAACCTTGTCAAAGAAGCCGGCTCGCAGATGCCCGAATGGCGTTGCCAATCCTCCTGGCTGTGGCGCGAATTCATGCAGAAGGCATCCATCGACCTGTATGTCAAACATCGTGTGCAGCAGCAGGTTGATCTCCAGAATCAAATCGAATCACGAATCCGGCAGGGCTTCGAAGAGGGTGATGTTTCTGCCGCGGTTGCCCAGTGCCTGGCCTGGTTCAAGCCATTCGAAGAAACCCCCGAGATGAAGTTGCTTCATGAAGAGGCGGTCCGTTATGGCGCAGAAAGCAATCAACTCTTTGGTGTGCGCAGCGAAGGGATCGACAACCTGGAGCATGACTTCATCGGCCTGGGGTGGCTGCAACGCCAGCTCGAGCGGGCGCAGGCTGCCACCGGAGACAAACAGCGTGAGCTGCTCTGGCGCATCATCCATTATGAAGATGCCGGAGAGGGTGGATTTTACGACAACTGTGGCACCTTCAATCCAGCCCCCAATCTGGTTGCCGGTTACCCGTATGATCATGGCCAGCCTTATGTTCCCGGGATGCTCGATGAAGCGAACCGTCCCAGCCAGCGGTCCATGTCCTACACCCAGGATGAGGCTCAGGGTGTCACCTTTCATTACAGAAACCTGGATCCGGCTGCGGAGTACCAGGCCTGCTTCACTTTTGTCCGTCCCTGGTATCAGGAGCGCTATGCGGCCTGGATGAACCAGCACAGCCAATCGATCCTCGCCGATGGCAAACTCATTGCCGGGGATGTGGAACTGCCGGAGCGCATGAGTGACTTCTTCACCTTCGATATCCCAGGCGAATGTGTGGCCGATGGGAAGCTGGAACTTCGCCTGCAGAAGGCCGGTGATGTAGCCAATGGCTCACGAGTGGAGCGGGAAATCTGGCGAAACAGTGGAGGCTGGGGGACTCTGGTCTCCGAGGTCTGGTTGATGCGAAAAGACCGCCTTCCCTGGAAACAGAAGTGACCTATGCATTCACCCGCAACTGCCGTTAAAGATGGTTAACGGGCGCCGTGGGGTTCCGGGCGCCATTGGGTTCCGGGCGCCATGAATGTCGCCCCTACAGCAGGCACTTTCCACCCATTCTGCCAGCAAGCCGGGGCGTTGCGTCTTTCCTGCTCCTCCCTTTTGTCATCCTCGCGAAAGCGGGGATCCACTCCCGCCATCCAATGGATTCCCACTTTCGTGGGAATGACGGATTGTGTAGAGGATCCGGGCGCCATGAATGTCGCCCCTACAGCAGGCACTTTCCACCCATTCTGCCAGCAAGCCGGGGCGTTGCGTCTTTCCTGCTCCTCCCTTTTGTCATCCTCGCGAAAGCGGGGATCCACTCCTTGGAAGAACCAGCCCAGCCCAATTCTTCGCACCTGTCATTCCTGCGAAAGCGGGAATCCAGCGCATAAATGGAGACAGATCGAATTCTCCAAGGACAGCCGCAGCCACAATCATCCCACAATTCATCTCAAATTTGGTGTATAATCCTATAAACAAGGGGAGTTTCCCTTGACATTTATCAGGGGATGTCGAAACTTAGAACTTGTTAAAATTTTCGAAAGAAGGTTGTGTAACTTTGAACATCACAGTATCCGGCAAACATGTTGAAGTAACTCCAGCGCTTGAAGAGCAGGTTCGCAAGGGCCTTGAGAAACTGACCAAATTCTCGGATGGCATCATTGAAGTCCATGCGATCCTCACTGTCGAAAAACTGGCGCACAAAGCAGAAGTCAACATACAGGCGGATGGCTACCATATCCACGGGGAATCGACCACCGAAGACATGTACAAGTCAATCGATGTCGCCATTTCCAGGATTCAGACACAGATTCTTCGCCACAAAGAAAAAATTCGGGATCACCGCATCCGCAAAGGCGAAGCCCCTCCTGCCAGGCTTGGAGTCCAGATCGAGGTTCTCAGCGGAGAGGATCTCGAGCATGGCAAAAGCCAGCCGCGTGTTATCAACAGCCGTGATTACGCCATCAAGCCCATGTCCGTCGATGAAGCGGCCATGCAGATGGACCTGATGGGGCAGGATGTTCTGGTGTTCCACAATTCAGACACCAATCGCCTGAATGTTCTCAGCCGTCGTAAAGATGGCAACTATAACCTGATTGCACCGAACCTCGGATAACTTTGCGGGTCGATCCCGGCCCAGGGCCAGAGGGAATGGACTTCCCGGACTCAATCCGGGTTATTTCTCCCCATCGAAGGACTGTTTTCAGCCTTCCGGCACCCTTGGCGCAAAGGGGATCCCCTCTGGATGGCCGCACAGTCGCCTCACAAAAGGTATTGGCAGCATCCCCCGAACAGGGGATATTTCCCTTCGGAGGCTGGCTGTGTGTGTCAGGACTTGCATATCCGGGATTTATGCAGAAGTGAGATATTAGAATGAACCTGGCTGATAATTTACGCGATGGCCGCATCCTCATCTCCATCGAGGGCCGGACCAAAGCGGATATACTCAAATCGATGATCGCAGTCCTGGAAAACCAGGGGATCATCAGCAACTCTGAAAAACTGTTTGCTGATTTTCTGGACCGTGAAAGCAAAGGAAGCACCGGAATCGGAAATGGCATTGCGATTCCTCATGTGCGCTCCGATCAGGTTCAGCAGCTGGAGTATGTATTCGCCAATTCGGTGGAGGGTGTCGATTTTGAATCGCTGGATGGAGAACCGGTTCACATCCTGTTCCTGATGGTCGCACCGGCCGGTTCCCATGGCATTCACATCAAAGCCCTGGCACGGATATCCAGGATTCTGAATGATGAGGGAACCCGGGTCCGGCTGCGCAAAGCCGCCACACCGGATGAAATCATCCAGCTGATCAGGGACAGGGAAGAGGAGCTCGGCTGAAATATGGTTCAGGTAGGCATTCTCCAGGAATTCAGGGATCTCGGCCTCAATCTGGTTTGTGGTGAAGAAGGCCTTGAGCGTGAAATCCGGTGTGTCGACCTGAATCGGCCCGGCCTCGAGGTCGCCGGCTGTTTCGAGTTCTTTGATGAAGAACGGATCCAGATATTCGGCGGCGGGGAGATGCGATATATCAATACGCATCAGGATTCACCGGCGCTCCGGGAAACCATTCACCGGATTTTCCAGTCCCGTGTCCCCTGTGTGATCATCACCAATGATGAGGAGACCCCTGACTTTCTGATTGAAGCCGGCTGCCAGAAGAAAATGCCGGTTTTCCGCACTGCCATTTCCACAACACGCCTCTATAAGCGCCTGTTCGAATCCCTCGAACACTTCTTCTGCCCGACCACACTGATCCACGGAACCCTGGTGGATATCCTCGGGATGGGCATCCTTCTGATTGGACAGAGCGGTGTCGGGAAAAGCGAATGCGCCCTCGAGCTGGTCTCCAAAGGCCATTCCCTGGTTGCCGATGACGTGGTGCGGGTCCTGTGCCTGGGAGAAAGAGCCTTGCAGGGAAGCAGCCCCCACCTGCTGAGGCATTATATCGAAGTGCGCGGACTGGGAATTGTGGACCTGTCGAAGCTGTATGGCATTCGTGCAGTCCGCCGCGAAAAGCAGATCGACATGGTCATTACCCTCGAGGAATGGAAACCCGAAACCTATGTCGAGCGGGTTGGCCTCGAGCAGCAGTATTATTCCATTCTCGGAGTGTCATTGCCGCATTTGACCATCCCGGTCAAGCCTGGAAGAAACCTTTCGACCATTGTCGAGGTCGGGGCGCGAGATCAGCGTTTGAAGCTGCTCGGGATTCATTCCGCCCAGGATTTCAACCAGAAACTGATGAACATGACCCGGCAGAAAAAATCATCCGTGGAAACCCTGGAAGAAGTTCTGTAAAACCATGGAGCACCTGGAGCAGCCCTCTGCATGATGAGCAAGGAAATCCGCCGGCAGATCACAGTTTGCAATGAGGAAGGCCTCCATGCCCGCCCGGCATCCCAGCTGGTCCAGGCGGTCCGCAACATGAAGTGCGATATACGCATGTCAGTCCATGAAGGTGAAGAAATCGATGCCAAAAGCATCCTCGGTGTCATGATGCTGGCTGCGGAACGTGGCACAAAGTTGATGGTGCGCGCCAAAGGCGATGAGGCTGAAGAAGCCATCAACGCCATCGCAAGGATTCTCGAGGATCACTCTTCGGGGGCGGCATGAGCTTCTCCACGCGGCAGGAAACTGTCATCCGTGGTGTGCCTGTTTCTCCGGGTATTGCAAGCGGTCCGGCCTATCTTCTCCAGCACGCGGGAATCCATTTGCCCATCAGCACCATCTCTCCCGGCCAGATCGAATCGGAACTGGCACGCCTGGAAAATGCCTGGACAACCACTGTGCAGCAGATCGAGATGATCCGCGCCAACCAGAAAGGCGATGAGCGCCAGCTGGTCAATGACATCATCGACATTCACCTCATGCTGGCACAGGACATCCCGGTTTATATCGGGGGAAGAATTGAGGAACTGGTCCGCAATGACCTCATGCATGTCGAAACAGCACTGAACACAGCCCTCCAGGAGCTGCTCGAACGCATGACCAAAAGCCCCTTCCAGCGCTCCGAGGATGTGGCCGATATCGGCCACCAGGTGCTGTCCAATCTGGTCGGGATGAACCTGGACCAGTTCGAAAATATCGATGAACCGGTCATTGTCGTTGCCGATGACCTGACCCCCTCCCTCACTGTCCGCCTTCCCCAGGGGAAAGTCCTGGCCTTTGTGACCGCTCGTGGCAGCCGCACCTCACACACCGCCATCATGGCGCGGGCAGCCCAGATTCCGGCGATTGTCGGCGTGCCCGATCTGCTGGAGTCTGTCGATGAAGAAGACTTTCTGATTGTGGATGGTGATCGCGGTGTCCTGGCCATCCGCCCGGCCGAAGAAACGGTTCAGCGTTACCGCCGCATCCAGGAGGAAGCTGTCCATCGCATCGAGGCCCTGGAGCATTTCCGGGATCTCGACCCCGAAACCACCGATGCCTTTACAATCCCACTGGCCGCCAATATCGAACTCCCCGAAGAAGTCATCTCTGTCAAACAGTATGGCGGACATGGAATCGGCCTGTATCGAACCGAGTTTCTCTACATGAACCGAAGGGATCTCCCGACCGAAGATGAACAATTTCTGGCCTACCGCAAAGTGGTGGAGGAATCGGCTCCCGATCCTGTGATCATCCGGACTCTCGATATCGGAGGAGATAAGTTTCCCTCCTCGATCCGCATGCCAAAAGAACGCAACCCTTTCATGGGCTGGCGCGCCATCCGCTTCAGCCTCGAACAACCGGAGATCTTCCACACCCAATTGCGGGCCATGCTCCGCGCCAGCATCTATGGCAACCTGTCGATCATGTTTCCAATGATCTCCGAGGTGCGCGAAATGAAGCTTGCACGCGCCGCTTTCAATCAGGTCCGCGACCAGCTGCGCGCCGAAGGGGTCGCGATCAACGATCAGATTCAGGTCGGCACGATGATTGAAGTCCCATCGGCGGCATTGGTCATGGATGGGTTGCTGCCCTTGGCTGATTTTTTCTCGATCGGAACCAATGACCTGATCCAGTACACCCTCGCAACAGATCGTGGGAACGAACGGACCGCATACCTGTATGACCCCCTCCACCCGGGGGTTCTGCGGCTGATTCGCAATGTAGTGTCCATCGCCCACCAGGCTGGAAAAAAAGTCAGTGTGTGCGGAGAGATGGCTGGATCGATCGAGTTTACATTGATCCTGGTCGGCCTGATGGTGGATGAGCTGTCGATGAGCCCGATCGCCATCCCGGGCATCAAACGACTGATCCGTTCGATATCTTACGAAGAGGCTGTCGGCATTGCTGAAAAGGCTTTGGCCATGAACGAACCTGAAGAGATCCGGGAGTATCTTCTTTCCGAAACCCGCCGGATGGCTCCCTGGAGTGCGGATCTTCTCTCCATGGATTCCCGCCCGGCCAGCGCCTGAGTGAGATCATTGATCGACCAGCGATGTCCACACTCATTGAAGTGCGGGTGAAGCCACGATCGAGCCGGAGCTGCATTCTCGGTTGTGAGAGCGGGATCTGGCAGGTGGCACTCCATGCTCCGCCCGAAGGCGGGCGTGCCAATTCGGAATTGCTCCGCCTGCTCTCCGAAGCCCTGGATATTCCGGTATCACACCTTGATATCCAGGGAGGATCGAAATCCCGCAATAAACGAGTATCAATCGAAACACTGGATCAGAGAGAAGTGATCCTGCGTTTGAATCGGCAATTGGAATAATATCCGCCAAAGCCAGGAAAGGGGTTCCATCCATGAGTGCTGCCATGACCTGCCGTGAGATGAATCTCAGGATTTTCCAGAAACAACCCATCCCCCATGTGCTGTTTCAGCCCCGCATCGAGCCATGGGTTGACCTTTCAATCCGCAAAGGAACTTTTCCTCCGGCGATGGCCGGACTGGAGATGCGCGATGTCTACAAACATCTCGGCCTTTCCATGCGCTATATTCAGTATTTCACCGGCCAGCCCGATCCAGTTCAACGGTCCTTCAGCCGCAGGGTCAAAATTCATTCTGCCGCTGATGCCCGGGGAGGCATGCAGGTCTTCGACACTCCCTATGGGGAATTGGTGACTCGTTTCCAGGCTGCTGGCGAGGCCGGCTGCCGGATTGTCGATTTTCCGGTTCATGGCCCCGAGGACCTGCGCAAGCTCCAGTGGCTGTATGAAAACACCCTGTTTTCATACAACCAGGACAACTTTGAAAAAGGAGCCGCTTATCTGGGAGATCTCGGGGAGCCTCAATTTTTCCTGCCGCGCAGCCCTTACCAGTCCCTGGCCCTGGACTGGATGAAGTTTGAGCAGTTCGCCATCGCCCTGATGGAAGACCCTGGCCAGTTTGAATCCGTGATCAAAGCGATCGATGCCTCTTATGACCCACTCTTCTCGCAGCTGAGTGAGGCTTCCGGCCCGAATGTGCTGAATTTCGGTGAGAATATCGATGCCCAATTGCTTTCTCCACGTTTCTTCGAAACCTATCATATCCCCTTCTACCAGAAGCGCGCCGAACAGCTCCGTAAAGGAGGGAAGTTCACCCATGCCCATTTCGATGGCAGCCTGAAGGCGATTCTGAAATACCTCAGGCACCTCCCCTTCGATGGCATCGAGGCCCTCACCGCTGCCCCGATGGGCGATGTCACTCTGGAACAGATCAAGGAAAATCTCGGAGATAAAATCCTGCTGGATGGCATCCCGGCAGTGCTGTTCCTGCCACCCTTCACTCTCGAAGACATTCAGGCTTGTGTGGAAAAAGTCGTGAAGCTTTTTTCACCCGGGCTGGTCCTTGGAATATCCGATGAAATCCCGATGGCCTGCGGTCCGGAGGCCATCAAAAGCCTTGAGTGGATCCGGGACTACTGCCGCTCAACCAAACACCCATCGTTCCACTGAACAGGAGCGGCACGGCCGAGCCGGCTCAGAACTTGTAGGTGGTCATGAGGTAAACAAAGTCCGCATCATCATCCCCGGCGCCGATGGGGGCGGTATCAGCGGCATACTGGCCGGCAAAGTAGTGGCCATAACCGGCTTCCATCTCCAGCTTCTCGGAAACTTTGTAAGTGGCGAAGAGGTTAAACTCATGCCCGAGAAAACTGGAAACATCCTTGCCGGCGGCATTCCGGAAAACCCTTCCGGTTGAATCATACCACGCATCGTTCTGTTCTTCATCGAGCCAGAAGGCATGCCATTCGGTCGTGATCTTGAGGTTCCTGGTTTGCGCCCAGGAAAGCCTGGAACCGATGCTGTGCATATTCTTCCATCCAATGAAATCCATGATGCCCCAGGGGACATGGTTGGTTGGAAAGAGCTGATCAAATGTGTTGTTGGAGCTGTCCAGTGGGTCGTCATCGCCGGATGCGAAGTTGTACTCCACCCCGAGCCGCGGCTTGAGTGGCTGTGTTTTCCAGGTGTATCCCAATTCGGCATGGGCCGCCCAGGCCTCCTGGTCGAGAACCTCGCCTTTGCGGTTCGGAACAACCTTATCCGTTGCGGTGCCCCACTGATACACGCCCTCGAAGTTCCAGTCGACTGGCCCTTCATCCCCGACAATGCGGGTCCCCAGGGTATATTCTTCGAGCATGGCGGGGTTGTTGTCCCGATAGATCAGATAGATGTCCTGCAGCCCCTGAGGGAGATTTTTGATCGTGGCATAGGCACCCATCAGGTTGTCATGGTGATCCGGCTCATCCCAGGCATTG
>WBZO01003892.1_pt1 | contig 16766 bp, 11 predicted proteins | sample 5204261 | NCBI WGS metagenome assembly WBZO01 (sample SAMN12412400, study PRJNA552823) | activated sludge metagenome | isolation source: activated sludge from anammox sidestream of wastewater treatment plant... | place: USA: North Carolina | collected 2017-09 | reverse complement strand
ACGACGAACGGCTTCGCGATCGCCGCGCCCGCGAGGTGCTCGGCGCCGCGCGGCTCGCCCGACACGACGAGCCAGTGCAGGCCCCTCGCGAGCGGCGGCAGCGTGAAGCGCGCGCGCGGGATCGCGTCGCCGGGATCGAGCGCGACCGGGAGCGCGGCGGCGGCGACGCGACCGCGCTCGTCGTCGACCTCCGCGTACACGACGTGGCGTGGGTTGGGCGCGACGAGCACCACGGTCTGCGGCTCGCGCTCCGGCACGACCCGCGGCATGCCGACGAAGAACGCCCCGGGCGCGACCGGCAGCGGCCCGAACCACTCGCCCCTCTCGCCGTCGCCCTTGCCGTGCGCGGTGACGCCGATGCCGACGACGTGCGCCTCGGCGATCGCGGGCACCTCCGCCCAGCCGCTCTCGCAGGTGGTGACGTGGTCCTTCGTCACGCGGAGGCCGGGCTCCGGCACGAGATCGAGGGCGCTCGGCTTCGACGCGTGGATCCACAGCGGCGTCTCGAAGCCGGGCACGAGGCGCTCGCCTTCGACGAGCACGTCGAGCTCGATCGGTCCGCTGCGCTTCGCTGGACGCGCGGCGGCGCGGGACCACGACGATCCCGCCCACGTCACGTCTCGGTAGTCGAGCGACCCGCTCGCGAGCGGCTGCGACTCGCCCTCCACGCGGAGCTCGACCTCGAGCGGATCGCCCTTGGCGTAGCCGTCGATCGCGAGGTTCGCCTCCGCGATGCCGTCGGCGTTGCTCGCGCCGGTCCAGCGCGCCTCCTTGCCCCTCGAGCGGGCGACGAGCGTGAGGCCCTTCATCGCGATCGTCTCGCGGACGCTGCGCTCCTCGTAGTAGGTGAGGATCTGGAGCGCGAGCGGCGTGGGCGCACCTGCTGAGGCGGGGCGTCCCGGCGGCGCGGCGAAGATCGAGGCCGAACGCACCGCCTCGCCCGCACCGACGCGGAGGCCGAGCATGAACGTGGCCACCGCGAGGAGCGGCGCGGCGACGAGGAGGAGCTTCCGCTTCACGGAAGGATGTCCTTCACGCCGCTCTTCGCGAGGACGCGGAGCCCGCCGTCCTCGGCGCGCTCGACGTCGATGAACGCGTCACCCTGGCGCGATGCGCGCACGATGCGGATGCCGTAGGCCTGCGTGTCGATCGGGCGCACGCTGCGGAAGGTGACGCGCGCGGGCCGCGACTTCGCTCTCACGGTCGCCGCCCGGTCGACGACCTCGCGGATGTAGCGCACGACGAGCGGCCCCTCGTGGCCCATGCCGGGCACGCGATCGAAGCGGACGTCGAAGCCGCGCTGCTTCATCGCACGTTCGAGCATCTCGCTCTGCGCGATGGGCGAGGTGTGATCGTCCTCTCCGTGGACGAGCCACACGGGCAGGTGGCGTGCGTTCTCCACGATGTCGAGCGCGTTCACCTGGTGCGCGCCGGCCTCGCCCCCGAGGATGCCGCGGACGTACGTGGTGAGGTCGTACTTGCTGTCGCCGAAGAAGCTCGTGACCGAGGCGAAGCGATCGGGCCGGTGGAACGCGATGGTCGTGGCCCCGGCGCCGCCCATCGACGCGCCCCAGATCGAGACGCGCTCGGGATCGATCGCGACGCGTGCGGAGGCGGCGTCGATCGCGCGCATCACCTCGTCCTCGGCGCTTTCCACGTAGAGCGAGTTGCCGAGGCCGCTCGGCATGAGGAGCACGACGTCCTTCGCCTGGGCTTCGTCGAGGAGCTCGCGGTAGGCGGCATAGGTCCACGGCGTGCCGTTCCAGGGATGGACGCCGACGAGGAGCGCGCCCGGCTTCGCCGGGTCGTGGCCGCGGGGAACGAAGAGCACCGCCTCTCCGGCGAAGGGCTTGCCCGCGTGGGGGCTGTCGAAGCGCAGCACCGAGGTCGATCGCGGCGAGCGCCACGGGGCGCAGGCGACGCGCTTCTCGTAGGTCGAGACGTTCACCTCGACGCGGAGCTCGTGGAGGCCAGGGCCGATCGCGAGCTCGAGCGGGCCCTTCGAGCCCGCGTCCCGGGGCGCGCCGTCGACGGACACGCGGCCGCGGCCGTTGCAGTGGGGCACGGCGATCCGCGGGCCGAGCACCGGGAGCCGGATCTCGTGGGCCCCGGGCGGGGCCGGTGCGCCCTGCGCATCCCAGACGAGCGCGGCCGCAGCGTCCCCCGATCCGTGCGACATCGCTGCGAAGGCGGCGATCGCCAGGGCGCCCAGCTCGTCGATCATCGGTGGCCATCGTACTTGTCAAAGGGCGCCGCGACCCCCTAAACGTGGGGCGCGATGTCTACTGCCGTGACCAGCGCGAGCCACGCCGACCGGGGGTTTCTCAGGGCACGACTCGGCTCGGCGGTCGCGATCGCGCCGCTCGGCATCTGGACCGTCGTTCACCTCTGGAACAACCTCGCGGCGTTCAAGGGCGGGGCCGAGTGGGAGCGCGCGGTCACCGAGTACGAGCACCCGTACGCGTTCTTCGTCTCGGCGCTCGTCGCGCTGCTTCCGCTCGCGATGCACACGGTCTGGGGCATCGGCCGCCTGGTGTCGGCCAAGCCGAACAACGTCACCTATCGCTACTACGCGAACCTGAAGTACCTCCTGCAGCGTCTGTCGGCGGTCGGCGTCCTCCTGTTCCTCGGCGCGCACATCTGGAAGGCGATGCTCGAACCTCGGCTGATGCACGGCCGCGCGGAGACGTTCGCGGACATCTCGAACATGATGCACCACCACCTGCCGACGCTGCTCGTCTACGTGCTCGGCGTCCTCGGCGTGGCCTATCACCTCGCGAACGGCGTCCAGACGTTCACGATGGGCTGGGGGATCGTCTCGAGCCGCGCCGCGCTCAGGCGGCTCGAGAAGCTGATCGTGGTGCTCTTCCTCGCGCTCCTCGCGATGGGCTGGTCCGTCGTCTACGCCCTCTGGGCCGCGGGCGCCTGAGCCCGGCCGGGTGGCCGCGGGCGGACTCGCGTCCGGTTCACGGCCGCATGCCTCCGTGGTATGCCGCGGCCCATGCTGACGCGGCGGATCTTCACCTTCGGTATCGCGGCCCTGGCCGTGACCGCGCTCTCGGCCACGGGCTGCGGGCGCAAGAACGATCAGGAGATCCCGGTGGGCGCGTTCTTCTCGCTCTCCGGGTCCGACTCCACCTTCGGGAGCGACTCGAAGGAGGGCATCGACCTCGCGGTGGACGAGGTCAACGCGGCGGGCGGCATCAAGGGCAAGAAGGTCCGCATCATCTTCGAGGACGACAAGTCCACGACGCAGGAGGCCTCGCAGAAGGTCCGGCAGCTGATCGATCGCGACAAGGTCGTCGCCATCCTCGGCGAGGTCGCCTCGAGCCGCTCGCTCGCCGGCGGTCTCGTCGCGAACACGAGCAAGGTCCCGATGGTCAGCCCGTCGTCGACCGCGCTCGAGGTCACGCAGGGCCGGGACTGGGTCTTCCGCACCTGCTTCACCGACGATCAGCAGGGGCAGGTCGCCGCCCGGTTCGTGAAGAACGACCTCAAGAAGTCGAAGGTCGGCATCTTCTACGCCGCGCAGGACACGTACTCGTCGGGCCTCGCGAAGAGCTTCCGCGACGAGGCGAAGAAGCTCGGGCTCGAGGTGGTCGTCGACAAGGGCTACCAGAAGGGCGAGACGAACTACCGGACGTACCTCCAGGAGCTCAAGGCGGCGAACCCGGAGATCATCTTCGTCCCGAACTACTACAACGAGATGGTCCTCATCGCCCGCCAGGCGAAGGAGGTCGGCATCCCCGGCTCGAGCTTCCTCGGCGGCGACGGGTGGGACTCGTCGAACCTCGTGGAGGGCGCGGGGACGGAGCTCGAGGGCGCGTACTTCACCAACCACTACGCGCCGGACGTGCCCTGGCCGAACTCGAAGAAGTTCCGCGACGCCTACATCGCGAAGTTCAAGCACGACCCGCCGGCGCTCGCCGCGCAGGGCTACGACGCCGCGCGCGTCCTGTTCGACGCGATGACGCGCGCGCCGGAGATCACCCCGGAGGCGATCCGCAACGCGCTCGCGGAGACGAAGGGCTTCCAGGGCGCGACGGGCGCCATCACCATCGACAAGGACCGGAACGCGCAGAAGCCGGTCGTGATCGTCCAGGTGAAGGACAAGAAGTTCACCTTCAAGTCCGAGCTGATGGCCGGCGGCTGATCGCCGCCCCGTCCGATGAAGGTCCTCGAGGCGCTCCTCACCGGCGTGACCCAGGGCGCGATGATCGCGCTCGTCGCGCTCGGCTACACGATGGTGTACGGCGTCCTCAAGCTGATCAACTTCGCCCACAGCGAAGTGTTCATGATGGCCGCGTACGTCGGCCTCTTCCTCATCGTCGCGCTCGGCGGCGCGTCGGCGCCGGTGTTCTCCGGCGTCGCGGGCACGCTCGGCGCGATGGCGTTCGCCTCGGCGCTCGGCATCGCGGTCGAGCGCGTGGCGTACCGGCCTCTCCGCACCCGGGGCAAGGGCGCGCTGCTGCGCATCACGCCGCTCGTCACCGCGCTCGGAATGTCGGTGCTCCTGCAGAACCTCGCGCAGCTGCTGTTCACCGCGAAGTTCCGGCCGTACCCGCAGCTCATGACCGGCACGGTGAACGTCGGCGTCACGATGAGCTCGTCACGCGTGCTCATCCTGATCACCGCCGTCGTCGTGATGGCGGCGCTCGAGCTGATCGTGAAGCGCACCTGGTTCGGCAAGGCGATGCGCGCGCTCAGCACCAACGAGGAGGCTGCGCGCCTGATGGGCATCCGCACCTCCCGCGTCATCGCGATGACGTTCTCGCTCGGCTCGTCGCTCGCCGCGGTCGGCGCGGTCCTCTACTGCCTCGATCAGAGCCAGGTCTACCCGACGATGGGCTTCGTCATCGGCACGCGCGCCTTCGTCGCGGCGGTGCTCGGCGGGATCGGCAGCATCACCGGCGCGATGCTCGGCGGGCTCCTTCTCGGCGTGATCGGCGAGCTGGTCAAGCTCACCGACTACTCGGGCGGCGTCGACGTGATCGTGTTCGTCGTGCTGATCGTCGTCCTGCTCGTCCGTCCCGCGGGCCTGCTCGGATCCGCGCGCATCGAGAAGGTCTGACCGCGATGCAGCCGAGGCTCGTGCTCGTCGGGTGCGCGTCGGCGGCGGCGGCGCTCGCGCGGGCATTTTCACAAGTAACGTACCTGTGAAAATGCCCGTGGACGGGGCGACGCCCGTCGGGGGCGACGCTCGTCGGCGGCGGCGCGTCAGACGTCGGTCGTCGGCTTGCGCGGGCGCGGGATGTCGACGTTCGGCGCGGCCCGGAGCGTGGAGCTCGAGGGCCTCGGCGGCACCGGCGGCGGCTTCGGCCCCGCGGGCGCCGGCGCGGGGGTCTCTGCGTCGTCGGACGGGAGCATCGGCTCGGTCTCGGTCGCCGGGAGGTCGATCGGCATGACCGACGGGGGCTCGGCGGAGTTCTTCTCGTCCTCGAGCCGCATCGCCTCGAGCACCAGGGCGCCCACCGATCCGCGCGGCTCGTGCGTGCCGACGTGCTCGCGCGGCGAGAACGCGAATCGCCCTGCGCGCCAGGAGAGGACCTCGCGCAGGACCTCGAGCGCGGGCCGGTCCTTCCCGTCGATCTCCGTCGACGAGAAGAGGCCCGAGACGAGGAGCAGCTTCGCGCGCTTGCCCGACCCCGCGACGATGTCGAGGAGCCCCGAGCGCCGCTCCATCTCCATCATCATGAGGATGCTCGCGAGCGGGAACTGCGCGAGGTCTCCACGGATGGCGGCGCCGAGCGAGGTCGACGAGGGAGGCCCGTCCCTGTCCCCCACGAGGCGGCGGGACATGCCGACGAGGGCGGTCACATGCGTCGCGATCTCGTCGATGGCGGCGGGGCGCGTCACGTAGGCGTCGACGCCGACGGCGAGCGCCTGCTGGCGGACGGCCCTGTCCCGCGACTCGCCGATGAGGATGATCGGGGTCTTCGCGACCTTGCCCGGCTCGGTGCGGATCCGGCGGACGAGCCATGCCCCGTCGAGATCGGGGAGCTCGGCTGCGCACACGATGCAGTCCGGCGGCAGCTCGCAGGCGCACTGAAAGCCCGCGCGAGCCTCCGATCGGCGCTCGACGAGGAAGCCCTCGTCCGAGAGGGCGCGCACGAGCGGATCGGCGATCGAGTCGTCGCCTTCGATCACGAGCACGCGGCCGAGAGACACGCCGAAACCCTACCACGTGGGATAGTGATGGGCGAAATCCTCACCAAATTCGAACGAATGAGCGCGGCGCCCGCTTCTGCCGGCGGCAGCGGGTGGCGCCATCCATGTAACATACACTCAGTGCGCGCCGCGGCCGGCCGCCCGTCGTCCGGCCGGAGCGATGCCAGACGTGGTTGTGGATGAGGAGGACCTCTCCGGCGACGGTCGGGACCGGGACCGCGCGGGCGTCCGCGCCCTCCGCGGCGAGCTTGTCGGCCGGCACGACCCCTCCGAGGGGCGTGGCGAGCCCGCGGAGGTGGCTGCCCTCGACGAATTCGACGCAACCTCCGCCGAGCGGCGCATCGTCGAGGCCGGTCCAGATCTGGAGCGTCGGCTCGCGATCGAGGCCCCAGAAGGTACCGCCGTCCTGATGCCACGGCAGGTTCGATCCCCCTCCCGCGTGCTTGTTCATGAGGAACGCGCGGTAGAGGGTCACGCCGTCCTCCTCGAGGCGGGGATAGACGCGGGCGGCGACGCGACGGAAGACCTCGCTCGAGATCCACGCGAGAAACAGCGGATCCTTCTCGAGCTTCTCGACCTTGCGGTACGCGAGCGACGGACCCTTCCAGCCCTTGCCGTACTCGAGGTCCTCGTAGCGGCCGCTGTCCGAGTCGTGCTGGAAGAAGAGACCGTCGTAGGTGACCTCCCCGAGCATGATCGCGTCGGCGCGCGCGCGGAGCGGGGCGAGCGTCTCGTCGTCGGCGAGCTTGCCGAGGCGCGCCCAGCCCTTCTCGCGGTAGTGCGCGACGGCGGCGTCGATGGCGTCGTCGGTGAGGGGCGGGCTCGGCACGGCTCGGATGATAGCGTCTATCGCGGTGCTGCCTCCTCCGCCAGGCATCCGCGTCATGGCGCGCGAGGACGCGGTCGAGCTCGCGATCGCGCGGCCGGGCCGCGTCCGCCGCGCGCTCCTGCTCGCGGGCGCGACCGGGATCGCCTTCGCCGTCGCCGCGATCGCCGTCGCGCTCGATGCGCGCGCACCCAAGGAGGTCCTCTTCGTGCTCGCGACGTTCCTCTTCGCGTGCTTCTGCGGCGCGGTCCGGGCCGCGCTGCTCGGTCGCGTGCCCCTGCGGCTCGTGCTCGGGGCCGATCGCGTGGTGGTGGCGAACGCGCGACCGTGGTCGGGCGAGAACGTGCGGCTGCCGCGTTCGGCGATCGCGACCGTCGAGCAGATGCCTACCGGCATCGCGGTGCGGCTCACCGACGGCTCGGTGAGGCCCGTCGTCCGGGATCTCACCTTCGAGCAGGTGCGGTTCGTCGAGCGGCTGCTCTCGGCCGAGGCTCAGCGGACGTAGCTGGCGTCGGTCCCCATCCACACGCGATGGAGCGCGTCGACGACCCCGCGGACCTCGGGGGTCAGCCCTCGGCTGCACGCCGCCACACCTTCCTCGAGCTGCTTCACCGAGGCCGGCCCGAGGAGGATGCTGTCCACGCCGGCGGCGCCGGAGAGCCATGCGTACGAGAGCTCGAGCAGGCTCATCCCCTCGGCGCGCGCGAGATCGGACAGCGCGTCGACCCGGTCGAACATCGCGTCGGTGAAGTAGCGCCCCTGGTAGAGGCGGTTCTTGTCGAAGCGCGAGCCCTTCTGGGTGGATCCGTCGCGTACGTGCTTGCCCGAGAGGAGACCGCCGGCGAGCGGGTTGTACACGATGGTGTGGAGCTCGTAGCGCCGCGCGAACGCGAACCACTCCACGTCGAGCTGGCGGAGCAGCACGTTGTAGAGCTGCTGCGCGATGATCGGCCGCGGCATCTTCCGCGCATCGGCGAGGTGCATCATCTCCAGCACCTGCCAGGCGCCGTAGTTCGACACGCCCCATGCCTTGATCTTCTGGTCCTCGAGGAGGTCCGCGACGCCGTCGAGGGTCTCCTCGATGGGCGTGTCGTGATCGGGGACGTGGAGATAGTAGATGTCGACGTAGTCGGTCCCGAGCCGCTCGAGGCTCTCGTCGATCGCCGAGTGCAGGCGCGGACGGCTCAGCCCCTCCGGCTTGCCCGCGACGCGCCCGAAGCCGCACTTCGTCGCGAGGACGATCTCGTCGCGCTTGCCCTTGATCGCCTCGCCGACGATGCGCTCGGAGTTTCCGTCCGTATAGGCGTTCGCCGTGTCGATGTGCCTGATGCCGAGCTCGAGCGCGCGGGCGATGAGCGCCTTGGAGTCTCGCTCGCTCGTGCGCTTGCCGAAGTTCATCGCGCCCAGGGCGATGCGTACGGGCTCTCCTGCCGCGCGGCGAAGGGTCACCTTCTCGAGCAAGCTCTTCTCCATGACGGCAACGAAGGATATACCTTCGCCCCGGACAAGTCGGATGAACAACGACAAGCTTGCGATCCTCGTCGGCGGCGGCCCCGCTCCCGGCATCAACAGCGTGATCGGCGCGGCCACGATCCGCGCCTGCCTCTCGGGTGTGGAGGTGCTGGGCGTCCAGGACGGCTACCGATGGCTCATCGAGGGCGACACGAGCCGGGTGGTCCCGCTCTCGATCGCCGACACCAGCCGCATCCACTTCCGCGGCGGGTCGACGCTCGGCATCTCGCGCGCGAACCCCACGAAGAAGCCGGAGATGCTCGCCAAGTGCCTCGAGACGCTCGATCGCCTCGGCGTCGGCATGCTCATCAGCATCGGCGGCGACGACACGTGCTTCAGCGCGAGCCAGCTCGCCAAGGCCTCGCAGGGCCGTCTTCGCGTCGTCCACGTCCCGAAGACGATCGACAACGACCTCGACCTGCCGCAGGACGTCTACACGTTCGGCTACCAGACCGCGCGTCACATCGGCGTCGAGATCCTGCAGAACCTGATGGTCGACGCGAAGACGACGTCGCGCTGGTACTTCGTCGTCGCGATGGGCAGAAAAGCCGGCCACCTCGCGCTCGGCATCGGCAAGGCCGCGGGCGCGACGCTCACGCTGATCTCCGAGGAGTTCACGAACCCCGTCCGCCTCCAGACCGTCGTCGACACGCTCGCCGGCGCGATCATCAAGCGGATGTCGCACGGCCGGCCCGACGGCGTGTGCGTGCTCGCCGAGGGCCTCGTGGAGCACATCGTTCCGAGCGATCTCGAGGGGCTCGAGAACGTCGAGCGCGACGCGCACGGCCACATCCGCATCGCGGAGGTCGACTTCGGCAACATCGTGAAGGCCGCGGTCCAGAAGCGGCTCGCGGAGATCGGCATCAAGCCGACGATCGTCGCCAAGAACATCGGCTACGAGCTCCGCTGCGCCGATCCGATCCCGTTCGACATGGACTACACGCGCGACCTCGGTTACTGCGCCGCGCGCTTCGTCATCGAGGGCGGCGACCGCGCGCTCATCAGCGTCCAGCGCGGCCACTTCGTGCCCGTTCCGTTCGACGACATCATGGACAAGAGCACCGGGCGCATGCGCGTGCGGATGGTCGACACGACGTCGGATCGGTACATGATCGCGCGCAGCTACATGCTGCGCCTCAAGCCGCACGACTTCGAGGACAAGGTGGAGCTCGCGCGCCTCGCGCAGGCGGCGAACATGAAGCCGGCCGAGTTCAAGGAGATGTTCGGCTACCTCGTCGAGCACGAGACGCGGCACAGCCTGCCGCCGCTGCGCTCGCGGCAGCCGGCCTGACCCACTTTCGCCGGCGCATGTAGATCATCCCGATGGGGATGAATTACTTTCGCCGGCGCATGCAGATTATCCCAGTCGGGATGACGGGCTACTTCTTGAACAGCTTTCCGAACAGACCGCCGAGCGTCTCGGGCTGCGGCGGGGGCTTGCGGCTCGGGCTGCCGGCGCTGCCGCCCATCGAGGGGGGCGCCTTCGAGCCGCCGCGCATCGTGTAGAGGCGCACTTCCCGAGCGGCGTCGAGGTTGCGCGGGTTCATCTCGGCGACGCGCTTGAAGTCCTGGATCGCCTTCCGCGGCTCGTCGTTCCGCTTGTAGAGCATCGCGCGATAGAAGTATGCGCGCTCGCAGTTCGCGTTCTTCTGGATGCACTTGTCCAGGATCGCGATCTTCTCCGCCGTCTTCTCCTTGCTCTGCCACTGCGGGAGCTGGGCCTCGAGCCACGCGTGCAGCGCCATGTAGTCGACCTGCTCGGGATCGAGCGAGACGGCGCGCTTCACGAGGTCGAACACCTGCTGATCGGTCGGGTTCCTCTTCATGAGGATCTCGGCCTTCTGGAACTCGGTCGCGGCCTCGAGGACCTGCTGGATCTTCGCCTGGTCGTCCGGCGTCGCGCCGCCCTCCTTGACCAGCGTCAGGTAGTCCTGGCGCTTCTTCGGATCGGTCAGCGTCGCGTGCGCTTCGGTGATGTGCGAGAAGACCTTGCTGCACGCGTCCTTCACGTCGGCGAGCGCGCCCGGCAGACGATCCGGGTGCCACACCTTCGCGAGCGCGAAGAACGCCTTCTGCACGGCCTCGGGCGCCGCGTCCTGCTCGACGCCGAGCATCTGGAAGTAATTCTGCGAGGTGATCTGCTCGGCGCGCTCGAGGATCTTCTGCTTGAGCGCGTTCTGCTCCGCGGTGAGCTTCGGGGCGCTCGCCGGCGCGGGCGGGACGGCGGCCGCGGCGACGCCGCGCTGCGACGACGGCGGCGCCGGCGGGATCGCGGGCCCGGACGGGGGGACCGGCGCCGCCGGGGTGACGACGGGCGCTCCGGGGATCGGCGCGGCGGGGAAAGGCATCGGCGTCATCACGGCCGGCATCGGCGGGGGCAGCGACGACGCGATGGTCTGCGTGATGAGCGCGTTGATCCCCTCGACCCCTTCGACCCCCTCGACGACGGGGATGACCGGGATGACCGGCGGAGGAGGAGGCGGCGGCGTGACCGGCGTGCCGTGCGGTCCCGGTGCCGGCGCGTCGGCACCCGGGATCGACGCGCGATCGTCGTCGGCGGTCGATGCGGCCACCTCCTCGACGACGAGCGGCGAGCGAGCGACCGGACGTGCCTGGAGCTGCACGCGTGCGAACGCCTGACCGGACGGGGGACCGAAGCGGCCGGTCTGGTTCACGTTGGGACCCGCCGGCTGCGGCGGGCGGAGCGACCCCGCATCGACGAGCTCGACCTGCTTCGTGATGACGAGGAAGTAGACGAGCTGCTGCGCGATGCTCGGTCCGATGAGCTTCGCGTTCGCGATGTCCACGACGCGCGCGGGACGCTGGCGGATCATGTCGATCGCCTGCATCTCGGGCCGCGTCAGCTCGAACCGCTCGATCTGCGCGGTCGGCGCGATCCGCACCGCCATGCCCCCGACGCGGCGCAACGTGGCATCGACGTGCTCCCACGACGGCGACTGCTTCACGCCGCGCCACAGCACGGGAAGCGGATCGATCGGCGTCGGAGGACCGCCGTAGCGCTGGAGCATGTCGATCGCGTCGAAGTACGCGTACGTCGTCTCCGCGGGGAGCGTGAAGAGGTGTTCGAGCTTGCGCCGGAGCTGCGCGCGGACGCCCGCCTCGATGCGCTCGTCGTCGACGGCGCCGAGCTCCTTGAGCAGCTGGCCCTGGAGGCGGGGGCTCTCCTGGAGCCGTGCGAGCGAGGCCTGGAGCTGCTCGGGCGTGATCATCCCGAGCTCGACCATCACCTCGCCGAGGTAGTGCACGCCCTCGGTGGTGCGCAGCTTCGCCGGGAAACCCTGCACCACCAGCATCGTCGCGACCGAGCCCTCGCCGACGTGGAGCTCGAACGTCCCGGACAGCCGCCGCTCGAGCGCGTAGACGAGCAGGTGCGGGAGGGGCGTCTTCGCGAACGATCCCTGCGCCGTGGGTGCGGGAAGCGGAGGCTGCATCTTCGGGTGCTAGAGCCAGCATACACGCCGGAGGGACCGGCGTGCGAGGGAGACCGTGTACAATCGGGGGCCGCTTCGTCTGCGCACCGCTTCCGACGCGCTCGCCTCATGCCCACCCCGAACTCCGTTACTCCGATCCCGAGCCAGATCGCCCAGTTCGAGATCGTGCGGCGTCTCGGGATGGGAGGCATGGCCGAGGTGTTCCTGGCGAAGAAGCGGGGCGCGGAGGGGACGTTCAAGGTCGTCGTCGTCAAGCGGATCCTCCCCGGATTCACCACTTCGCGGCGCTTCCGTTCGATGTTCATCGACGAGGCGCAGCTCGCGACCCGCCTCAACCACCCGAACGTCGTCCAGGTCTACGAGTTCTCCAACGAGGGGGACGAGGGGCACATCCTCGCGATGGAGTACGTCGAGGGGTGCGACCTCGGCCATCTCATGAGCGCGGCCAAGAGCAAGGGCACGCGCATCCCGCCGTGGGTCGCCGCCTGGGTGATCGCCGAGGCGGCGAAGGGCCTGCACTACGCGCACGAGAAGCGCGACGAAGGCGGCGCGCCGCTCGACATCGTGCATCGCGACGTCTCCCCGCAGAACGTCCTCCTGTCGTTCGAGGGCGTCGTGAAGATCGCCGACTTCGGCATCGCGAGCGCGCGCCTCGTCGACGAGGAGGAGGGCGTCCTCAAGGGCAAGTTCGGGTACATGTCGCCCGAGCAGGCGCGCGCCGAGAAGGTCGACCGCAGGAGCGACCTCTACTCGCTCGGCGTGATCCTCTGGGAGTGCCTCACCGGGCGGCCCCTGCACGGCGGGCTCGGCGGCGAGGCGCTGCTCGACATCGTGCGCTCGGGGAAGATCGAGCCGCCGAGCACGTACGTGCGCGACATCCCCGACGAGCTCGAGACCATCGTCCTCAAGCTCCTCGCGCCGAAGGCCGACGATCGCTTCGCCACCGGGCGCGACGTCGCGGCGGCGATCGCGCGTGCGATGCTCGTCAAACAGGTGCTCGTCGACGCCTCGGCGCTCGAGTCCTCGATCGCGCAGCTCGTCCCGCGCGAGGCGCCCATCGCCGGGATGATGGACGCCGAGGCCCCGGCGGACGCGCACCATCGCACGCAGGCGGCCGCACCGAACGCGCTCTCGCAGAGCGACGCCGAGCGGCGGAAGTCGGACCGTCCCGAGGGCCCGAAGAGCTCGCCTCCGAGCGGGGGATCCCGTCGTCCCGAGGCGCGCGAGGTGCGCCACGTCGCGATCGTGACCTTGCGCCTCGAGCCGGGCGGAGACGCCGCGCAGAGCCAGGAGCGGAGGCGCGCGCTCGCGCGGGCGCTCGAGCGATCGCGCTCGATGCTCGGCGACATGGCCTACAAGCGCGGGATGCGCTGGGTGTGGACCAGCGACTTCGAGGCGCGCGCGATCGCGGGGCTCGGGCCGAAGCCGGCGAAGGCGGCGAGCGACGCCGCGTGGCTCGCCGTCGAGACGCACGAGGCGATCGACGCGATCAAGGAAGACCTGCCGTCGCCCATCGGCGCGTCGCTCTCGATCGTGCGCGGCATCGCGTCGGGCTCGCGCGATCCCGAGGGCAACCTCGTGCGCTACGTGCTGCACGATCCGGTGACCTACCTCGCGGACGTGCTCGCGCGCGCGACGCCCGTGGGAACGACATGGGTGGCGGGCGGCGTCTATCGCCTCGTGCGCCGCGATTTTCGCTGGGGCGACGCGCCGACGCTCGATCTCGCGCGCGGCGACGTGGAGGTCGAGATCCCGAACCTCCCGCCGACGATGCGCATCTACGCGCTCGAGCGGTCGCTGTCGCGCGAGGAGAAGGCGGCCGAGCAGTCGAACGCGCACAACGATCTCGTCGGTCGCGACGCCGAGAAGGCCGAGCTCCATGCGGCCTACCATGCGGCGGTCAACGGGCGCGGGCGGGTCACGAGCCGCGCGGTCATCGGCGAGCTCGGGATCGGCAAGACCGCGCTCGTCGCGACCTTCCTGGAGGAGCTGCCGCCGAACGCGCGCCTCGTCCGGACCGAGTGCACGCCGGTGCGCATGGAGGTCCCGTACAACGCGATCGCCGATCTGGTGCGCGACGCGATCGGCGCGACCGGCGACGAGACGTACGAGGACATGGCGGCGCTCATCGCGCGTGCGGGCGGGGGAGCGGCGAGCGGCGACGCATCGAACCCGATGGTCGCGCGGCTCGCGGAGATCGCCTCGAACCAGCACCATCGCGAACCTCTGGCGGAGGACGAGGACGCGCACTACAGGAAGAAGCTGCTCGTCTCCGGCGCCCGACATCTCGTCGCGGCGATCGCGCTCGAGCAGCCGCTCGTCCTCGTCATCGAGGGGCTGCAGTGGGCGGACAAGCCGTCGCTCGATCTGCTGACCGAGCTGCTGAAGACGCCCGATCCGCTGCCGGTGCTCGTCGTGCTGGTCACGCGCCCGGACGACCGCGCGCTGCCGCTGCTCGAGAACAAGGTGAAGATCGAGCTCCAGGGCCTCTCGAGCGAGGAGCAGATCCGCCTCGTCGAGCAGCGCCTCTCGGTGCGCGAGGGCGCGCGGCAGGTCTGCGCGGAGCTCATGCCGCGGGTCGGCGGCAATCCGTTCTACCTCCTCGAGATGATCGACGCGCTCCTCGAGCGCGGCGTGCTCGAGATCCGCGAGGACGCCCTCGTGCGTCCGGGCGGCGCCGACCTCGACGCGATGGGGCTGCCGTCGACGCTCGAGCAGCTCCTCGCCGATCGCATCCAGGAGCTGCCGGGATCGGAGCGCGTGATCGTCGACTGGCTCGCGATCGCCGGCGGACCGCTCGGCCTCGCCGATCTCGCGACGCTCAACACGAAGAGCTCCCTGCGCGCGAGCGAGGACGCGATCATGCGTCTCATGGCGCGCGGCCTGTGCGACCGCAAGGGCGACGTCCTCGACTTCCGTCACCCGCTCACCCGCGACGTCGCGTACTCCGCGCTCGACGCGACGACCCGCGCCCGGATGCACCGCGCGCTCGGCGAGCACCTGGCCGACACGTCGCTCGCGCGCGGCGTGTCCGCGGCGATCGTCGCGCGGCACCTGGTGAAGGGCGACGCGCAGGCGCGCGCGGCCGACTTCTACCTGGAGGCGGCGAACGCGGCGCGCTCCGCGTACCAGACGCAGCTCGCCGTCCGCTACTACCTGCGCGCGATCCAGCACGTGCCCGAGGGCGACCCGCGGAAGCTCGCGACGCACGACGCGCTCGAGTCGATCTTCCGCGTGCTCGGGCGGAGGCAGGAGCGCGTGCGGCACCTCGAGGCGCTGCGCAAGACCGCCAGGATCGTCGCCACCCCGCGCGCGGCCTGTCTCGCGCTGCTCCGCACCGCGCGCTGGGACTTCGACGAAGGCCACCTCTCGCACGGCCTGCCCGTGGCGAAGAAGGCCGCGGAGCTCGCCCACGCGACCGCCAATCCCATCTTCGAGATCGAGGCGGAGCTGCTCGTGAGCGAGCTCTCGCGCGAGAGCGGCGACGTGCAGAGCGCGCTCGCCGCGTCCGACCGTGCGCTCGCGGCGTGCAACCCGAAGGTCAACCCGACCGTGCCCGCGCGCATGCGCGCCGAGGTCCTCCGGACGCGCGGCGTCCTCCTCCGCCGCGTCGGCCGCGTGCGCGAGGCGGTCGACGCGTACGTCGAGGCGATCGCGGTCTTCAAGAAGGGCGGCCAGCGCCGGCAGGAGGCCCGCGCGAAGAACGCCCTCGCGTACGCGATGTTCGTGCAGGGTCGGTACGAGGACGCGATCGCGCTCGCGCTCGAGTCGATCCGCATCGACCTGTCGATCGGCGGCCGGTTCCAGCTCGCGAAGACCCTGACCAACATCGGCCACTCGTACGCGCGCCTCGGCGACATGCCGCGCGCGCTCGCCTACCTGAAGCGCGCGCGAGAGGCGCACGAGCGCTACGGTGATCAGGACGGCCGCGCCGACACGCTGCTCGTTTCGGCCGAGGTGCTGCTCGAGCTCGGAGACGTCGAGGCCGCCGAGGCGTTCCTCCGCGAGGCGGGCCAGCTCACGAAGCACACCGGCAACGCGTACGACATCACGCACGCGGCCGTCGTCGGCGCCGCGCTGGCGCGCTACCGGCGCGACGCCCCGATGGCGATCCACAACGCGCTCTCGGCGCGGCGATCGGCCGAGCCGCAGGCGCTCGTCGCGTATCATTTCTACGCCTTCGCGGTCGAGGCGGCCGCGCGCGTGGACGCCGGCGAGATCCATGCTGCGACGCTCCTCGCGACGACGGCGCTCGGTGCGGTCGAGGCGCTCCAGGGCTGCGAGTACGGCCTCGAGATCCGCGTCCTCTGCGCCGACGCGCTCAAGCGTGCGGCCTCCCCGCAAGCTCCAGCGGCGAGGCAGCGCGCGGTCGACTACGCGACGGCGCTCGTCGGCACCATCCGCGACGCGCGTCTGAAGCGCAGGTTTGCCGAGCGTCCGCTCGTGGCCGCGCTCTTCGACAACACGCCGATGCCCCAGGCCCCGCAGGCGAGCGAAGGTCCCTGAGCCCGGCGGCGCGCCGGTTCCTTCGCCTTCGTACCAATTTGGCGTTACGCTCGATCTCGCGCGACGGCGGGAGGCGTGGCGCCACCTCGAATGACGACGACCGCGACCAGCACCAAGCCCCGCAACCGCAAGCGACGTACGGCGATGATCCTGTCGGGCGGTGGTGCCCGCGGCGCGTACGAGGTCGGCGTCCTCTGGTACATCTTCGACGATCTGTCGCGCATGCGCGGCGCGCCGCCGAAGCTCGACGTCCTCTGCGGCACGAGCGTCGGCGCGATCAACGCCTGCTACCTCGCGGCGAA
>WBZO01002701.1_pt3 | contig 16766 bp, 13 predicted proteins | sample 5204261 | NCBI WGS metagenome assembly WBZO01 (sample SAMN12412400, study PRJNA552823) | activated sludge metagenome | isolation source: activated sludge from anammox sidestream of wastewater treatment plant... | place: USA: North Carolina | collected 2017-09 | reverse complement strand
CCGTCAATCCCCTGGGCACCATGTAATAGGCCATGAGGCGCGCCGTCTCTTCGGGGGTGTGTGGCGAAGCCGTAATCGGGAAATTTAGTGCGGCATATTCGTAGGTGAGTTTCTCGTCAGTAGCCACTGTCCGCCCATCCGCCAGGAGCCAGGCCCAGCCACCGACGGTCTCGGGCGGAGCCACTCGAAAGACAACCGGCTCACCACGATTGATGAAAGCCGAGGCATTGACATCCCCAGGGCTCGAGAGCGCAAACCAATCGCCTGTGCCAATCCGAAATTCCTGGGAACCCTTGAGTTCCGCCAAGGGGACCGTCTCGATCTTGCCTCCTCCCCGGCCAATGGCCAGGAATGCCTCCGGATCAGGGAACCCTTTCGCAAATGCTGCCAACGTGATCTGCTTGAGCGCCTGGTCCTGCTTGAAGCGCAGTCTCGAGCGGAACAGCGTCGGCTGGATGCCATCCGTAATGCGCACCGAGCCATTCCGCACGGGATCCACGTTGAGGGCGGGATTCAGCCAGGCCCGAAACCAAGCCTGATAATCAAAGAGCTTCGACGGTCTCGTGGGGCCAAAGCCATGCCACGGATTTGCAAAGGGAACGGTTTCCTCCGGATAATATTCGTCTCGCGGACTCGTAATGGCCACCGCTCCCTCATCGGTGAATTCCAGGAGGGGAGTCTGACGAAAACGTCCTCCCTCCTCGATGCCGAGGTCACTCTGCACCGAGGGCATTGTCCCGGCGGCCTCGAGCAAGGCCCGCATCGCCGGTGGACCCCCATCCCATGTTTGGCCGGCATCCGGAACCTGCGGTGTTGCCAGCAGGGGAAGTTGATACGGTCCATGCGCCATGAGCATCGGCCCGTCAGCCGGACTCTTGCAGTCGTTCACGTGGTCGCTGCAATAGACGACCGCCCAGCCCGATTCCTTCCAACTGCGCCGGGCATAACTCACGGCCCGCCCGCCACGAATATCCTCGACCTCGAGTACCAAATTCTTCTGGACGGCCGCCTCGAGAATCAGGGTCGTCTCAAATGCCTTTTCCCCATTGAGAATAATGCGCCGATACAAACTCGCCCCATTGTAAATCCGGATTTCCTTGAGCCCCACGTCGGAACGCGCGCTCAAGTGTGCGGGCATAAGAATCTGCTCGGTCAGGAAATTGTCCCCCCCAAAAGCAAAGACCCGAACGCACTGCGGCCAGGCGAGGATTTCCGGTCCATCGGACGGAAAAATATTGAGCGCATCGTACTGATGCGACCAGCGCAGGGCATCCTTGAACAGGGTGTCCAAGGATCCCGCCCGCGCATGGGTGAGCGCATGACCCTGCTGGACTTCGCGCCGCATCCCCTCGACGGAGTCCACTTCATTGAGGACCATCGGCCCCGGCGGGATCGCCCCCTGCGCTGTCACGCGGTATTCTTCGGTGTTGTCCTCGAGCAATTCCCCGTCCCGGTAGTGCCGGATGGGCGCCAATGAGAAATCGCGGCAGTCCCGCAGCCGCATCCCATGCGTCATCGCCGCGTTTTTGAAGTCTGAGAATCCCACGTTGTTCTCCCGCCCCACGCGCAAGAGCCAGTCACTCACATGACTCGGCTGGCCCGGCGCCCCCTGCAGCCGCAACAGCGAATTGTCCGGTCCCGTCAGACAGGAATCTTCCGGCCAGAAAATCGTGGGGCCAAAAAGGAAGGCCCGATTGCCTCCGTCGGTGGCCATCGAATACCCCGCAAACAGACGCACCTTTTCATCGGAATATTTCTCGCAGTCCGCCTTGAGCGCTTCGAGCTTCTCGGGAGTCAATTTGGCAAAATCATCCAGAATCACCACAAAATCCAGGCCCAATTCCTTGGCGGCAGCGGCATATTCCTGGACCGTACTCGACCCGCCCCCATGCGTCGTCCGCGCGCCGATGAGGCCCCGCATTGTCCGTCCTCCCTGCACTGGACGCCCATGACCCAGCGCCGGTTCGCGACGCCAGAAGTTTTCCTCAAACGCCTTCTGGGCGCCCTCCCGCCAATTCGGCGGCAGGAGGCGCTGCTCATCAGTCACATGACCCCCCAGCCCCACTCCCTGCATGGAAGGCTCCGCCAGCCACCGGAACGTATTGATCAAGAGACGCCCATAATCGCTTGGCCTCCCATCCAGTCCTTTGGAGAGAACCTGACTCTGAAAAAGCCAATGGGAACCCGAGACGAACGAAAATTGCGGCCACTGGCTCACGGCCGCCAAGCGACCCGCCCCATAGTCGCGGATTGCGAAGAGAACCGGCGCGCGCGTCCCCTCCTCCGCAAAATAGAAGGGGTCCTTCAGCGGATTGGGCGCGTTCGCAAAATCCACGCGCTTGTTCACGGTCGTCTGCGTGGCGCGCACGACCGGCGTCCACTCGGGACTCACCCACAGCGGATTGGTCTGCTGCGCAAGATACACTTCACGGTTCGGATACCAAATCCCATGAACCCCCTCGCTCACCGGCGACGGGAGGATCGCGTCCGTGTACGCAAGCGTCTGGCCCCCCGGAATATGCGTCATCGGTCGCACATTCTCCGGGTTCTCCTCGACCATCCGCTCTGCGGGAATCCGCAAACCAAGCTTCTCGGAAAATACCGGCAAGAGACACGGATCGGTCCAAAAATGATTGTCCGGAACATACAAAAAGACGCCCCCCTTTGCCTCCAGAAACCGAAAGACGCATTCCTCCAATTTTGCATCCTCCTCTGCGCTCCGCTGCGCATCATGCTCCAGGAGATTCTTGGGCCCCGTCACCAGCACATTAAACCGCTGCACATCCTCCCACGTGAGATCCTTCACATCCCGCACATAGTCCACCTCGAATCCCGCCTCGCGCAATTGCTTCACAAATCCCGCATCGAGCGTCAGCGCGTCCATGCCAAACCCGCTATTGATGTTCGTAAACAGAATCGCGGACCGACGCGCAGGCCCTGAAGGCTCCGCCTTCGGACGAGGACCCGCTGAGCCATAGGTTACCGCCATCGTGATGACAAGACTTAGGGCTGAGAGAAATTTCATGGGATTTGTAATTGATTTGAAAACACGGAGCAGACGCTCCGCAAGGCGAAGTAGGGACTAACGAGACATGGGGAAAATTCCAACCCTAAGAAGAACGACGTTTCCTCACGGCAAGAATTCCCGCGCCACCTCCCAGAATCAAGAGGCTGACTGCCGTAGGCTCTGGAATATGGGTGACGAGGAGGTTGTCCACAATACCGCCGCTCTCGGCCAAGGCAGTTCTGTTTGCGCTGGAGTTGAAGTCCGTTGCTTGAAAATCCACATAGCTGAAACGAACATTCCCATCTTTCTGAACAAATTGTAGATTTTCCGCTGTACCAATATCGGATATAGACACATTATAGAGTCCAGTGTCAAAATTCAGAGTCAGTTTAATAGTGTATTCCTTGCCCAGCTCCAATGAGGCACCACCCATAAGTACGCTTAACGTACTTGCAGTGGTTGTGCTATTCGTTGAAAGAATATTCCCAAGACCATTAATCTCAAAATTAAGATATTGTTCACCTGCGCCACTACCATCAGCCCCTAAACCTGCTATACGAAACCAAAGAGGATATTGATAAGGCTCGAAAGCCTTGCCATCAATCACTTCCATTTTGAAATCAAAACTCGCCTCAACGATTCCCGAAGTGATATTGTTTGCAGGAGCGGTTTTAAAAAGTGCGCGAGGCATCTGCCCGGCCACCCAATCATATAATTTTAAAGCCTTGGTAGATCCGCCCAGTCCCCCAACAATCTCCGCTGAATCATTTGGGAAGGACTGATAAGTGCCTTCCGTTGGACTAATGCCTGTCTGATCCGTGGGGCTCAAGTCCGGACCAAACTGCCCGCCAAGAGAGGCCTCTTGGAAGTTTTCCTGGATCAGGACGAGAGGTGCGGCTTGGGATTGGTGTGTCAGGAATGCCACGCAGGAGAGCATGGCCATGATGAGAAGCAGTCGGATTTTCATGGGTGTGAGGAATGAATTCTTTGGAGAGGCGAAACGATACCGCCAGCAGGTCTTGGTGCTGTTCAGTATTGTTGTCATGACCGCAGCATGACAGAGACTTTTGGTTCTGCAAGAAAAATTTTCGAAAATTTTTTGATCGTCGCAGGTCCCTCTGAGAAGGCTGGGCACCCATGATCATGGCGCGTTCCGATGCCAAAGCGGCAGAGGACTGCCGCGTTTCGAAACGTCGATATGACGGGCGCGATGAATGCGGGATGCAAAAGCCGGAATGCGGAAAAATTCCGCGCCGGAGGCGCAGCCATGGCAACGCCAAAGGCGTGTCAGCCCCGCCGCGGGGGGCGGGAGGAAATGCGAAAACCGGAAAGCGGAATTCCCGTGCCTCCGGCGCGGCACTCGGCGGGTGCCGCAAGTACCCTCTGGGGTTTGGACATTTTCGAGTGCGCCAAAGGCGCATTTCATTTTAGCCTGGGGCAACGCCCCAGGATTTGGTAAAAACGGAGGAATCAGGGCTGAAAGCCCGATTCATCATGCCCCAATCGCTCGACAATATCGTATTGCACGTTGTTTTCAGCACCAAAGACAGGATGGCCCTGTTGGGCGATTCCGTCCGGCCTTCCCTTCATGCCTATCTGGCAACCCTCGTCAGAGACTCGGGGTGTGAATGTCCAAGGGTCGGAGGCGTTGCGGATCATGTCCATCTCGCCGTTCGATTTTCCAGGACCCTCACCGTAGCCGCGCTGGTGGAAACTCTCAAAACCGCGTCGTCAAAATGGCTCAAAAAGACGTTTCCGTATCTCTCAGGTTTTGCCTGGCAGCGCGGGTATGGGGTATTCTCTGTTGGCCCGACTGACTTGGAGGCTCTAGTGGCTTATATCGACCATCAGGACGAGCACCACCGATCCCGTTCGTTTCAGGAGGAATATCGAGCGTTTCTCAAAAAATACGCGGTGAGCTTCGACGAACGGTACGTTTGGGACTGAAAGATATATCGGGCTTTGATTCGCTTCGCTCACCCCTTCGGGGCAGCCTGTCGGCTGTCTGTCTCCGCTTCGCTCCGGCTCAGCCCTGATCCTTTTTTACCGGTTTTCTTGGGGCGTTGCCCCAGGCTCCCATCAAATGCGCCTTTGGCGCTCCTGTAAAAATGTCCAAACCCCAACGGGATCGCAGCAGGGCGTACGGCTACGATCCGTTGCCTCGCTGCCCCTTCGGGGCAGCCGGCGGCTGGCTGTCTCCGCCAGCTCGGGATGAGGCTTACTTGAAAATATCCGCCATTTCCGGGCGGATATCCTCCAAGGCGCACGCCTCGATGTGTCCGTCACAGAACAGGACATGGGATTTGCCGTTATGGAGTTTATCGGCAATCCGATAGTCCGGATTTCCTGGAGTAAAATATATGGGATTTGAGTCAAACATGTATCCGCAACGGAAAGGGTTGCCCCAGGCCTCGACCGGACCGCCTTCGAGCATGAGAATTTTTGCGGACGGGTTGTTGACTTCCACCATACGTCGGATGGGGTGATCGGGATCGGGATGTTCTGGTCCTTTGCTCAGGGTACCCACAGCCATGTTGTAAATATAGTTCGGGGTACCATCGTAGAAAATGCTCTGTGGGGAGCGATTGACGGGCGGCATGTAGCCATTGTGATTGGCCGGACATTTGGCTGAGGGCGCGAGGATGGTCTGCCCATAATCTCCCGGCGCGACGGGTAGATAGCCTCCCTTGAGGAGAACCGTCTGCCAAATCACGTTCGAGTCCGCCGGGTCATCCCGATTCTGATACACAACGAACGGCAGAAATTCGCCATTGTGGTCGCCCGTGTATTGGGTCATGGCCGCAAAATGCCCCCGCAGGGCGCTCGCGCACCGGGCGGCGTATCCTGCTGCGCGGACCCGCTCCAGCGCCGGAAGGATCAGAGCGATCAGCGCGGCCAGGATGGCCACGGTGGCGAGGAGTTCCACAAGGGAAAATCCCGTGCTCACCGGACCCGCATTCTCCCCCTGTGGAGGCACTCCTCCGGAGGACGGCAAATCCTGGGGGGTCATGCAGGCTGGAGGGTGGCTCTCGGAGAATCCGCAGCGGCGTCCGCGGCGGGTTTCCAATCAAATCCGACAGACGCAGGATGGGGCGTCTTTCCAGCCAACAATTGCTCGATTGTGTCCTGCGCGGCGAGAGCCACTTTTGCGGGGTCTATTTCCATGCGGTGTGTTGGAAAGGGAAAAAACATGCCGGAGCCCCTGACCGAAAAGACGGCCACCTCACATTGGGTCGGCGCGCGTATTCCCATCTCCAGGATCGCCGTGGCTGCGTCCGAATAAAAGTGGTCGTCCGCGATAATCAGCGCGTCGGGCTTTTCAGATCCGGCCCGCCAAATATCCTTGAAACCCTCGTATCCCGCGCCCGGAATGGTCGGATGGGCGCTGGACTGCAACCAAGCCTCCCGAATCGGCAGCGCCAATGCGGAGGCTGCGGCGCGAAATTCCGCGGGAGCACCCACTTCGCCATCCGCAAAATGACTGAGCAGGGCCACCCGCCGCCGACCGCGCTCCTGGAAAAACGCGAGAATCTCGCGAAATTCCACAGACCGATCATAGGGGAACAGGGAATATTTTGTGTGACCCCCCATCTGCGGAATTGTCCCGGCTTCCCGCAGGAGCCCCCGCCAGCGGTCATCCAGTGGACCCTTGATCAGAATCACCGCCTGAACGCGCCCCGCCTTGAGATTGGCCGCCAATTCCTCATGGGCCGGATCCGCCTGCAGGTCCTCGTGCTCGGTTGCCCAATATGTCCGAACCAGACGCCCCGCCGCCCCAAAAAGCGCGTGGAATTGATCAATCAGTTCCGAAACATAAAACCCAAGCTCGGGATGGGTGCGGTTGGATCCCACAATCAACGCAATGTGCCGATTCCCGCCGGAATCCACAATGTAGGTGCCGCTGCCATGCCGCCGATCCAACAAACCCTCATGGACCAACGCGCCCACCGCCTCCCGAATCGTCCGCGTCGAAACCCCCCACTGCTCGGAAAGCTCCCGCTCCGAAGCAATCCGCTCCCCCACGGCCCGACCCACCACGAACTTGCGCAACTCCTCAACAACCTGATCCGTCAACGTACGTCTCGAAAAATGCTTGCGTGGTGTCATGATTTCAGCATCAAATATCCCTGAAAAATGGCAAGAAAAAATTTCCAATGGCCAGCCTCAAGAATAGGGAGTCATTCCAGGAATCGCCCTTGGCGGTCGGCAAAATGACAATCATGAATGAATTAGAAAAAGCGCGGCGGATCGAGGCGTCCCCCGCCATTCGGGAGCGGGCGTTGGATCTTCTTGCGCGGCAGACCAAAATCTGGGGCGTCGCGCTTCCGAAAGCCGCCCCGCTTGTGCTGGATTTTGGCCTCGGACATTTCGAGACCATAGGGTTGACCGAAATTTGGATCGCCAATGAGGAGGACGCGGGTTACTGTGGGAAGTATATGTTTGTCCATGAGGGGCAGACCTGTCCCATGCACCATCACCTGTCCAAGCACGAAACCTTCTTTGTGGTTCAGGGGCGGGTGAGAGTGCTCCATGAGGGGAGAGAGATCACACTAACCGGCGGCGATGTGCTGTCCATCCCAACGCGCACAAAGCATAGTTTCACGGGCATGGAGCCAGCGCTCCTGCTCGAATTGTCGCAGCCCTGCCGCATCGAGGACAATTACTTTGAAGACACCCGCATCCCCATCGGCGGCAATTGCCGTCATTCCCAAACACAATGAGCCCTTCCGACACAAAAAAACAACCAACCTCATCTCCAATCACGCGCAACAGGAGACTCCACTCCATGCTTCCATTAACATTGCGCGCCGCGCTCATCGCCGTCAGCCTGGCAACGGTCGTCGCCCAGGACAACATGCTCGAGAATGGCAATTTTGAGAATGGCTCCTGGGAGCCGACATGGACGGGTGTCTATTACAATTTCCCCGATGGGGGCAACGAGCAGAAGCAGATCCCCTCTGAGGAGATGCTCAGTCTGGAAACAGCGGACACACCGGACAAATCGGGCGGCGCGCTCAGGGTGACACTCTCTCCCTCCGCGCAGCCTGAGAGACAGATGAGCCATAATGCGGGCGCCCAATGTGTGATGGGCGCGGCCATCCCCGCCAACATTCCCGTGAAGATCTCCTTTGACGCCAAGCTCATCGAGGGCCCTCCCTTTCTCATGGTGGATCGCACATGGTCAGGGAATCCCACGGTCTTCGAGCTGAGCGACCAATGGCAACATTTTGAGACAACCCTCACGCTGCCCAATGAAACCCCCAGCTTCTTATTCTCCTTGGTCAGCCAAAACGCGCAGAATATTCAGCCCATCCAGGATGGGATCTTTCTGCTGGACAATGTGACAATCTCATTCGCGGAAGATTAAAGACCGGGTCGGTCTGCGGATCCTCGCGCCGCAGAGGATCAATTCATGGATTCCCAAGCCTCCCTGCAAACCAGCACACCGAGACAACGCACCCTGACGACATTTCGCCTCCAAGCTCATGATCTACTATCAACAACTCTTGGACTGTCTCCGAAGCCCACGCCCTCGGGAACATGCCCCCCAATTTCACATCCAGGAAGACCCGCTGGGCTGGCTCATCTTGGACGGAAACCGCGCCCTTGGACGGATCCATTCCGAAACACACGTCTTCGATCTTTGGGCATTTTCGCCCTTTGAGGCGGATGTGGGCGCGAACAACGCGTCATTCGAGACATCGCGCACGAGGGATATCCACACCATGCGGAATACCCTCATCAATCTGGGCAAGTCGGGCTGGCCCCGAAGCTGGCATAAGCAGAAGACCGCGCTCGAGTGGACGTGGCTCAAAAAGAGAGGGGCGGAATTGCGCGTCCGCGTGGCGGGCGCCTTTGACCGGGGAGAAGGCGCCTCCTGGATCCTGCGCGTGGATTATGACCCGACCGGCGCCCGCTACCGCTACATTTGGGACATCGAGGCTTGGACGTTGGATCCCGATGAATTCGAGGGCTTCAATTTGATGGCGCCGGGCGCGCTCGAGGACCGCACGGAGAATCGGCGCTGGACCCACAGCCTCTGGGAAAGCGCGGAGGGAGGATTGCGGCGGATTGTCCACTCGAATGTCCTGTTTCAGGCCACGGACTATGGTCTGGCATGGCGCGGGGGCGACGGGGACGCGGGACCGCTGCGTACGCGCCATGCGCCGTATCCCAGAGCCTGGGTGGGCTACGCCGCGAACGAGACCTTTAATCCTGCGGTCCTCATCCACGCGACCAATGGGCCACTCCTGTTTGCCACATGCTCCCAACTTTTCGACGAGCACATCCTCTGGGCTCGGGCGGGGCAGGATCAATTGGATGCCAAGGGGTATTTCCACCGCCGGATGCGGACGGAATTGGTCAACCTGCCCCACAAGACCGCCAAGAGCCTCCTCGCAAAGGCGCTTGATCCGGTCCGACTGTCAAAATGGCGGCGGCGACGCGCGGCCCTGCCATTCCACTTGGACCGCGTGAATTCGTTTTCCCGGGAAGCGAAGGTATGGGCGCCCGAGGACTGCCCGCTCTTTATCATCCCCGAGGAGGCCGAGAGGGGAATTTTTTGGGATCGTTCCGTGGGGCGCAGGGATTCCCGATCCATCCGACTCGAGAGCGACGGAGCGCGCCGCGAAATTTTTCCCGTTGGGGCGGTTTGCAAATTTCCTCCGGGGACGCGCTGTCGTCTCGAGGGCTGGATCCGGACGCGCAACGCGCGCGGAGCCGCCCGGCTGGAATTGGCGGTCTTCGAGTATTCCTATGGGAATATCCACGCGAGGGGCCTCTCGCCAGCGGTCAAGGGTACGCAGCCCTGGACCCGCGTCGTGGCCGAGGTGGATCTCGGGGAATTTGCCTGTGTCCTGCCCACTCTGGTCCTGGAAGGTCCGGGAATTGCCTGGTTTGATGACCTCCAATTGAGCGCTGCTCCCTGACGGGCGCATCTCCGTTAAGTGCAAACCGCGAGCGAACGACCGAAAAATGTTCCATTTTCCGCTACGTCGTAGAGGAACGCGGAACGCGTTTCTTCTTTTTGCATTTTTCGGAGATGCGCCCTCCCTGACTCAACCCTTCCGGATCCAGCGCGAGCCCAAGGAAACGCCGTATTGGAATTTGCGGGCCTGTTCGCGAATGATGAAGGGCAGCTCGACGGTCCGGTCCAGGTCAAAGGCCGTCGACAGGATTTCCCGCAGCCGCTCGAAGCAGGGTTTGTCGCGTCCCAGCCAGAATTCCCGGGGCGTGTAATCCTCGCTCCACGTGAAGGGTGTTGCCAGGAGGAGTTGGCCGCCGGACTTTACCAGGTCCGGCAGGCGGGAAAGAAAATTCATGGGGCGCGGCAGGCGGCAAACCAAATTGGCGGCCAGAACCACCTCGAACCCGCCAAGGTCGGACGCCAAATCCCCCGCGTCCCCAAATTGGAATTCCACCCGCGACCGCTCGACCCCTTCCGGCACACGGGCTGTGAAGGGAATGGTCCGACCCGCCTCTCCAGGAATGGCCGATTCGAGGAAGCCCTCTTTCACAAGATCATTCGCGGCCCGGACAAACCCCTGGGAATAGTCAATCCCCAGAACCGAGGCGCAAGTCCGCGCCAGTTCGAAGGATGATCCCCCCACGGCGCAGCCAATGTCCAACGCGCGCGCGCGCTCCGGGAGCCGCCCCCCATCGAGCAATTCCCGCACACACCGCGCGGGGAAATCCACCGCCTCCCGGGGCCCGGGCAATTCCCCAAAAATGTCTTCCGCGCCGCCGAAATGCAAAAGAAGGTATTCCCGGAGGAGCGAGTCGGTTTCGTAAGGATTGGCCATCGCTCAAGAAAACCGCCACTTGGGGCCGAGCGCAAGAATTCGCGCGCCGATTCCAAAAAAAGACTCAGCGGGTTGCGCAGTCATGCGTCCTCCCCGTACCAGCAGAAGCGACGGTCCTGCCCTCGACAAATTCCGTCATGACCCGGTAATGGGTGCGGATATGCCTTTTGTCGAGGAGGGTAAGGATGGCGCGCGTGAATCGCTTTGCAGCGGAGGGCGGCTGACGGTAATGCGCCGGGAGGGGATAGAGGCTCTCCAGGGTGTCGTCATAATCGCGGCTGATGAGGGAAACATCCCGCGGGATCCGGAAGCCCTCGCGCATCAGCCATGTCATGACCCCAGCCACGCGCTTCGTGTGCGCGACGACCAGGGCGGTGGGAGCGCTGGCTGCATCCGGAAACAAGACACGGAGCAGGCGCGTAAAATCCGTTGTGGTGCCATCGTAGAGGCGGATCGGCTCCCAGGCCTCACCCGGAGGCAGGGATTTTTTCACGCAATCCCGAAACACCTCAATGCTCGCCGGATTGATCCCCGCGCTGTGTTTGGTCGTCACAAGACAAATCCGGCGATGGCCCTGTCTTTGCAGATGATTGACCGCATGACGATAAAGCGCAACAAAGTCCACTTCAAAATCGGGCAAGGGAAGCCCTTCAACAGCCACCCCGTCTATGATGCACGGAAGTCGGGCCCGCGCAAAAAATGCCTGAGCCTCTTCGGGCGGCCCCAGCAGAACCCAGCAATCCGGCTTTTCCGCCGCCGTGAGTTCCTGCAATCTTTTTTGCAACAGGGCCTTGCTGGTGGAGAGACATTCCAAGTGCAGAATATGGATGCCGAGCTTCCGAAGATCGTGCAGGACATTCGCGTAATAATCACTGCCCGCGATCCAGTTCCGGGCAAAGGTCAGAAAAACAATTCGGCGCGGCTTTACCTCCCGTTTTGAGGGGGGCCGCTTGGAGGAAATAATCTGAGCGCGCTTTCCCGGCTGGGAACGCACGAGTCCCTCGGACTCCAGAACACGCAGGGCGCCGAGGACCGTCGGGATGCTGACCTGCAGGTCATGGCTGATCTTGCGGACGCCTGGGAGCTGGTGGAGGAATTCCCGGTGTTGAATGGCATCCCGCAAGCAATGCGCCACCTCGCTGACCATCGAATTGCGTTGGGGCAGCCTCATGTCGGCATGAGCCTACGGCGCGAAGCGTTTTGTTTCAATGACGCGAAAGCGATAGAGCGGCTCGAGGGATTTGGTGTCAGGGTCATGGCTCTTCAATCGCTCGTCCATGGGATCAATATAGCGCTCAATGACACTGGACCCCCGGTATTCTCCCGTGACTTTCCCGGTTTCGGGCGCGAGGGATTGCGCCCGCATGTAAACCGTAAATGTGTTCGATTTGGTCGTGAGCAGAGGATAGAGAGTCGCATAGGGACGCTCGCGGAGGTTGTCCCCGGTGATACGATGACTGTTCCACCAATTTGGGGTGTCCCCCAGAGTCGGTCCCTCGGGAACGAGCCAAATAGAGCAAATTTCCGCCGCGCTGTGAAACAAATCCCCGTTCTCCGGCTTGCCGTCGGGAGAAAATCGTGACCAAAACTGTTGCAGGGTTTCCGATGCGTCGATGCGGTGGCGTATGCGTGTGGTATTGGCTTGGATGACTCCTTGTGTCGCGAGCAGGGGGTGTCCGTCCCGAATCTCCGCAATGGAATCCGGCAGGGCCGTGACGCGCTGGGAAGCCAGAACGGCGTGGAGGCCGGTGGTCCTCTGGATTTTTGTGAAAGGGATGATCTGCTGGTTCATGTTGATGCGGCCTGCCGTCGAGGTCGGCTCGCTGATTGCGTAGGGCTCAACAACAGGCATGGTGAAGAGATCCAGCAGGAGGCTGTCCGCCGGAGAGGAAAATCCGAAATGGGAATCGCCAATGGCGGGATTCGGGCAGAAAAGAAGAGTCCGCCAGGGAGCCGCATTTGCGTCGTTTCCACCAACATAAGCAGCCAACGTCCTTTTTACGCCGGTGGGCAGAGAACCAAACATCACTGCGGAGGGCATCTGTTGGGTGGGTGAAAAAAATCCCGCTCCGGAATACCAGTTGAACTCCCCATTAAGGTACAGGGCGCTGGATACAAGGCTGCGATACCCGTCATCCGACTTCCCGAGATACGCTCCATCAGGGAAATCCCCCCCTCCATTGTTCCAATCGCCCGTCCACCCAGCGGAAATCAAATCGGTGATATCCGGCGGAATGTCCGGGTGATCCGTCCAAAAATATCCCGAAGGACTACCTGTCCAGAATCCGCCCCCTGAAAGATCCACCTTGCCGTACGGCAGGTTGACGAACGTGCCGTTGCTCGTGCCATCATCAACGGTCGTCCCCATAAGACCAAAATATCTCCTCTGGCGAAGGGAATGGGCAAAATTCTTGTTGCTTCCGAAATCCGGATGCGGACGAAAAAACTGTCGGGGAACGTCCTGCAAGTACGCAATGATGCGATAATCCCCGTCTTTCGGAACGAGGCTGTGGACGACGTCCTGGGGCTTGAATTCCATGCCCTTGTTGTGGCCAAATCTCGCCCTCCAGTCGGCATTGTCATTTGCACTCCCTGTCGGAGTGCTGGGATCGGGAATCTTGAGGGAAGCGCTTGGAAAACCCAGCTCATAATTCTGGTAGATCGTGCCCGCCATGAGAAAATCCACCTTCAGTGTGCCCGCAGTGATCTCCAGCTTATGCACTCCTACGGGCGGCGGCGGGGGAATCGGAATGGCTGTACTGAGATTTCTTGCGAACGCAGGAGCCTGATAAATCCCCCAAAAATTGAAATCCAATCCCATTGTCCAGGCAAACCCGTCCGTGCCGCCAGCAGGCTGGCTGGTCGAATGTCCGGAAATGTCCGCGATGGCACGATTGAAGGCAGGAGTCGTACTTTCAACATCGGCGTTGGGAAAGGGAAATTCCCCGGCAATGGTCATGTCCGTTTTTGCGCGAAGCTGAAAGTCCTTGGGAGTCCACGGCATGTAGCCTTGCATCGGGGAGAACGTCTCGAAAAACAACGCGGTCTGGAGAAAACCGCTGCCTTGAGGGGCATCTCCCGGATTGGAGGGCGTGATGCCCTGCTGCATGGCAAATAAAGCCACTTCCGAAAGGACGGGAACACGGCCCGCCCCACGCGTGGAATACGCGCCATGGTCGATATAAATGGGCAACACCATGCCTGCGCCTTTATACGAAAGGAAATTAGCGAGATTCCAATTATTGTATGCCGCTACGTCCTGTTGCGCTGAAGGAGGCACGTCAATGGTCGGCGTGTAGCTCTCAAACCCAGCGGGCTTGAATTCAAAGACCTCATTCAAATTCACACAGCGAATATAATCAAAAATCTCCGTCAAGATCTGGTCGCGCTCTCCTGTCGCTCCGGCATCGTATTTGTCCTTGAAGTTGCCGCCAAAGCCGGGGATGTCGCGGGATGTCATCCCCTGAAGATACGTGAAGAGAGCTTGGTTTCGCGGGATGCCTGTCCAGTCTTCGGTCTGGCTCATGGGGTTCTTCCGCTGAAAAAAATACTCCTTTCCCTCCGGACCATAAGTCGAGCAGAAGGCGATCATTTGATCCTGCGTCGTCCGATGATTCGCGTCGTCTGTAGCGTGAATGGGCCAGATGGTCACGCGGGGCTGACCGAAAAGGTTGAGATCCGGGGCGCGGCTGGTGGCGGTCAGGAAGAAACGCCAGTCGTCCAGCCGGGTCTCATCAAAAGTGACGCCTCCGGGGAGGGTGTTTTCGATGCGATGGCCTCCGGAGGAGCCGGGGCTAAAGCGCAATTCATCCACGGAAGCATAGAGACGTTCGCTTTTCTGGTTTGTACCGGAGAGGGGCGTTCGGCTGGCCATGAGCGTCCACGGGATGCGGCCATTTTCCGATCCACCCCATCGGTAGGCGGGGAGGAGATCGAAGAGGCTCTTGAGGATGGATTTTTGTTGGGATTCCGGGAGGCCGGAGAATGTGGCGCCACCCAGAACCGTGAGCAAGTCCACGCTGGCCGGATGCCCTGGATAGCGCTGATATTCCGCCTGACTGGGAGCGGAGCGGGCCATGTTCCAATCTTGTTGCAATTGGGTATAAGGCAGATCCCAATAGCTGTAACCAAGACGGGTTTCTGCGCCCGGGCTTTCACTTCCGGGAGGGAAGCTAATGATATCCTTCCAGGATGCCGTCGCCGAAGCGGTGTTGATATTCACCTTGCAGGTTTCGTCATCCGTCCAAAAGGCGATCCGCCCGATCGAGTCGGGTTGCTGAGAACTCCGGATTTCCCCCGTGCGGCTGATATAGAGCCATCGGACGGGCATGGAGGCGCGGGTGTCCCAGGCCGCGCCGGGGTCTCCCGTCTGATTGGAGGAAAAACCTGTCATCGTCCCCAGGGCTCCCGGATTCAGGATCGGATAAATCCAGCGCGAGCTGCCGCCAGCGCCCTTGGAGATCGGCTCGTTGAGGTCCACATATGCATCGAGGTCCCCCCACCACCCGTTCGGGATTTCGCTGACAAGAAAGGCCAGCGAATCCTCCTTCATTCGGGAGGCGGAATACAATTTGTAAAGTTGGACGAGTCCCCCGCTGGCATTCCACACGCGGATTCCACCGGGTTGGCTGGCCCAGGCGTGCGTTCCCTTCCCATCGGTCGCAATTCCAAGGAGAGTCGCCTCGCGAATTTGCGCCATGACGATGCTGGTCGCCGTTTCGGCAAGGGACTGGGCCTCCCGTCCGGCCTCGTATTGGATGACCTGCGAGAGGTCGTTCCGCGCCGACGACATGAAGGCAACAACCACGGCCGCGAGCAGGACAATGATGCTCAGCACAAGGACGAGAGCCGCTCCCCGGCGGGTCCGGTTTGCTGGATGGAGGAAGTTGCTCATGGGCGATAAATGGAGGGGCGCGCTGTCCAGGGGTCAATCTGGATGGTGACAAAATCGTCAATGCTCCCGATGGCCTTGCCGGAATCCCGGTCACGCAGAATCGTGACGAACCACGGTTGATCGAGCCCAATGCCGGGCTGCGCCTCCAGAAAGCCCGCGGGACCAATGGCAATGGCGACATGACGGAGATTGGGCGCGGGGGAATTCGTCGCGGGCAACAGGCCAATCATCGAGGACAATTCCGGCCGCTCCGAAAAGAGGATCCCCTCGGGCAGCCGCGTGAGCCGCGTTGCCGGCACAAAAGTCCCCGCGCTGTCATACCATCCGGACTGAAGGCCGTGAAAGGAAGGCGCTCCGTTTCGGGATTGTTCGATGAAGCGCAATTCCACGTCCCGATTGCGCGAGGTGGCAAGCTGACGCGCAAAGTTGATTTCATCCACCAACATCCGTCCAGCCTGGTCCATGCGCGAACTTTGCAGGATCTGATTCAGCCCCAAGGCTCCCATGCCAAGGAGCAGGACAATGACAGCAGTGACCGCCAGCAATTCCACAAGAGAGAAAGCCGACACCGCAGACAAAAATTGGCGAAGCCTCTGTCGTTGTGCGTCAATAGCGCATGACGCTAAGTTAAGATGGTTCCGAGACGCAGCCCCTTCAGGGCTGGGACTGGTTTTTATCATCAACCCAGGGTGGCTTTGCAACCCTGGGCTATTGAAAGGAGCCCTGTTGGGGCTCAATTTTGCGTCAATATCCATTGTCCGGAAGATGGAGGCAGTTGGTTCGGGTCTGCCCGTTGACGAGATTTTCGATTCGCAGAATGGTTGTTGTCAGCCTGGGAGCGTTCTGCGCGTCGGGCAGGGATGTCCCCGCAGTGCGGACGAATTGCGCTTCATAGAAGGCATCCTTCCCCGCGGCACCGCTGTCCACCTCGGCGCCGTCAGCGTCAAAGAAAAAGGATCCCGTCGCGGGGAGCGCGCTGTAGGGGCGGGCGAGCAGGTCCGCCTGGACGGCCTGGAGAATGCGCATTTCAATCCCGCGGTCCATCGCGTCACGCGAGGTCCTC
>WBZO01003891.1_pt1 | contig 16771 bp, 15 predicted proteins | sample 5204261 | NCBI WGS metagenome assembly WBZO01 (sample SAMN12412400, study PRJNA552823) | activated sludge metagenome | isolation source: activated sludge from anammox sidestream of wastewater treatment plant... | place: USA: North Carolina | collected 2017-09 | reverse complement strand
GCGCGTAGAGGTCGGCGGTGAGCGGCAGACTGGCGTGCGCGTGCACCGCGCCCTTGGGGCGTCCGGTCGAGCCGGACGTGTAGAGCCAGAAGCACATGTCGTCGCAGGTGGTCGGCGCCGTGTAGGATTCGCGCGGCGCGCCTGCAATCAGCTCTTCGAAGCGGTGATGGCCATGCGCGTTCGCTCCCGAGACGACGGTGTGGGCGAGGTCGGGGCTTTCGGCGATGAGGGTGGCGAACTTCGGAAACAGCTCCTCCGACACCACCAGCACGCGCGCCCGGCTGTCGGCCAGCATGTAGCGGTAGTCGTCCTCGGTCATCAGCGTGTTGACCGGGATCGGCACCACGCCGGCCTTGATCGCGCCGAGGAAGGCGGTCGGCCAGTCGATGGTGTCGAGGAGCACGAGCACGATGCGCTCCTCCCGCCTCACCCCGAGGGTGCGCAGCGCGGCGCCGAAGCGGTCGACGCGTTCCGCAAGCTGACCGTAGGTCCAGCTACCCCTCGGGTCGATATAGGCCGGCTTGCCGGCCCGGCCGGCCTTAAGATTTCGCTCCAGCACGTCGGCTGCGAAATTATAGTCGCGCGGAATGGCGTCGATCGCCGCGCGAGGATCAATGCTTGGAGACGATGGATCAGGCCGTTCTGCGAGCGCCATTGCGCGATTTCCTTCCCACGTGGGTTTCCTCCCATTCTGGTTGGCGGGCCAAGGCCCGCGCAGCAATTATGCAAGCGCGCCGCCCGCGCTGCAATGCTTACACCATCATTCGGCGCAGGCCACTACCGGCGCCTGGCGGCCCTGGCTAAACGGGGCCGCATGGCTGGGCATGACGACAGCCTACCGTTATAAGCTCCACGACAACGCGCCGGCCCGGCCAGAATAGCAAAAGGAGGCCTTCATGGACGACATCACGCGCGAGCCCAGGCAAATCCGCGCCGAGGACATCAATCCGCGCTACAATTGGGGGCGCGCGCTGCCGGCGCTCGGCACCATGGGGGTCGATTTCGAGGAACGGGTCGATTACCGCCGGCTCCACCGCTACCGCCTGTCGCGCGTGCGGCAGGCGCTGGAGAATTCCGAGGTCGGCGCGCTGCTTGTCTTCGACGTCAACAACATCCGCTACATCACTTCGACCAAGATCGGCGAGTGGGAGCGCGACAAGCTCTGCCGCTGGGCGCTGTTGACGCGTGGCGGCGAGCCGATCCTGTGGGACTTCGGCTCGGCCGCCGTCCACCACAAGCTCTACACGCCCTGGCTCAAGCCGGAGAACTGCAAGGCAGGCCTTATCGGGCTACGCGGCACCGTCAATCCCGCCTTCGGGTTGATGGAGCGCCACGCCAAGGAGATCGCCGCGCTCATCAAGGAAGCCGGTTGCGACAAGATGCCGGTCGGCGTCGACATCATCGAGCCGCCGATGCTGTTCGAGCTGCAGAAGGCCGGGCTCAAGATTGCCGACGGCCAGCAAATCATGCTCGAGGCGCGCGAGGTCAAGAACGTCGACGAGATCGCGCTGCTCAATCGTGCCGCCGCGATGGTCGACGGCGCCTATCACCTGATCAACGAGCAGCTCAAGCCGGGCATACGCGAGAACGACATCGTCGCCAACGTCAACCAGTTCCTCTATACCCACGGCTCCGACGACGTGGAGGCCGTCAACGCCATTTCGGGCGAGCGCTGCAATCCGCACCCGCACAACTTTACCGACCGCATGCTGCGCCCCGGCGACCAGGCGTTCTTCGACATCCTCCAGTCGTTCATGGGCTACCGCACCTGCTACTACCGCACGTTCAATGTCGGCCGCGCGACGCCGGTGCAGCACGACGCCTACAAGAAGGCGCGCGAGTGGCTCGACAGCGCGATGGAACGCATCAAGCCGGGCGCCTCGACCGCCCACATCTGCGCGGCGTTTCCCAAGGCCAACGAATTCGGCTTCCCGGACGAGATGGCGGCGTTCGGGCTGCAATTCGCCCACGGTCTCGGTCTTGCGCTGCACGAGCGGCCGATCATTTCGCGCGTGGTTTCGATGGATCATCCGACCGAGATCAAGGAAGGCATGGTGTTCGCGATCGAAACCTACTGTCCGGCAACCGACGGCTATTCGGCCGCCCGCATCGAGGAAGAGGTCGTGGTCACCGACAAGGGCTGTCGAATCATCACGCTCTTTCCGGCCGAAGAGCTACCGATTGCGAATCGTTATTGATTGGCGGCAGAAAGAAGCCACCATCGGCAGACACCCGCAAGTTGCTGCGCGGCGCGGCAACTCCAACATAAGGAAGAACAATCATGGACGTCCGCCGCCGATCGCCTCGGCAACTCATCCTGTGCCTCGCCACACCGGCTGGCCTTGTGTTGATGACGGCGCTTGCGTCTTCGTCCGCCGCCGCGCAGGGCACGCCGCAGCAGCGCGCGGCATGCGAGCGCGAAGCCCAGTGGCTCTGCAGCAACTACATTCCGGACGAACAGGCGATCACCGCCTGCATGATCCGCAACCGCCACCTGCTCAGCCCCCGCTGCCGGGCGTTCTTCCGCGAGCCCGCCAAGAAGCGCAGGCGCGACTGATGCGGGCAAGTCAGTTGCGCACGTGCTCCGGGCGGAAGCCGACGCCCACGATGCGCGCCGGAAGCCGCTGCAGCAGGGGGCAGCGGTCGATGAGGCGCGCCGGCCAGGGAACCGACAGGTCTTCCCGCGCAGCCAGCACGCGGCTCAAGATGCGGTTCTGAACCTGCACCTGCAGCCATTGCGTGGCGCGGGTCGGGAACAGGCGCCGGCGCTCGACGGCGGCAAGGTGATAGACGGTCACGCCTTGCGTGCGCAGCGGCGCGCTCAGGAGATTGGCCGCCGCCACCGCATCCTGGATCGCAAGATTGATACCGACGCCGCCGACCGGCGACATCGCGTGCGCCGCGTCGCCGATGCAAAGGAGGCCCGGCCGGTACCACTGCCGCAGCCGATCGACCTTGACGGTGAGGAGCTTGATGTCGTCCCAGCTCTTGAGCTCCCCGACCCGGTCGCGCATCTGCGGCGCAACTTCGACGATGGCAGTGCGAAACGCCTCAAGCCCCTTGGCGCGCACCGCGTCGTAACCGCCCTTGGCGATGACGAAGGCGCACTGCCAATACTCGCCGCGGTCGATCATGATGAAAATCCTGCCGGCCATCGCGCGGCCGAGCGGCTCGCTGCCGTCGCTTTGGCGGCGCGTGAGCCGCATCCAGAGCACGTCGATCGGCGCGCCGATCTCCTGCACGATGAGTCCCGCCCGCTCGCGCAAAACCGAATGGCGGCCGTCGGCGCCGATCACGAGATCGGCCGCGATCTCAAGCCAGCCTGCCGGCGAACGCGCGCGCACGCCTGTGACCCGTCCCCTTTCTTCGATCAGATCGGTTGCTTCCGTCTGCATGTGCAGATGGAAGGCCGGATATTCGCCGCCCTTGCGCGCGAGGAAATCGAGAAAATTCCATTGCGGCATGAGCGCAATGAACGGGCAGCGGGTCGGCAGATGAGTGAAGTCGGCAATCTGCACCTGCTTGTTGCCGATGAAGCCCGAGAGATGCCGCGCCTCCTGATGCGGCAGCCTGAGGAATTCGTCGAGCCAGCCGAGTTCGCCGATCACGTCGAGCGTCGAAGGATGGATCGTATCGCCGCGAAAATCGCGCAGGAAATCCTTGTGCTTCTCCAGCACGACGACATCGACGCCGGCGCGCGCCAAGAGCACGCCGAGCATCACGCCGGCCGGCCCGCCGCCGACGACGGCACAGGTGGTGCGAATGGACTGAGAGTGAGTGGCGGTATCGGCCATGGTCCCGCTTGTATTGGTAGCGGCGCGGTTGTTAACCGTCATCCTGAGGTGCTCGGCGCGATAACAGGCATCCCCTGCGTATACTTGGCTGCGATGCGCCGAGCCTCGAAGGATGCACGGCCCCGGTGTTTCCGCGGCCGGGACCGCCGCCCTTCGAGGCCCTCGCTTCGCGAGGGCGCCTCAGGATGACGGGATAAAGAGAAGCGTACACGGCAACACGCGATATGCCTACCGGCACTCGCCGATCCATTGCGCCTCGATGGTGACGCGCGATTTCTGCATGAGCTTGCCGGCCATCGAGGCTTCGGTCGTCAGCGTCGCGGTGTAGCGCTGTGGCGTCTCGAATATGAACTCCCCGGCCACATCCATGTCGAGCTGGCCGGTGCATTGCATGCGCCACTTCAACCGCTGCGGCGTCGACTCGTGCTCGATGCGCTCGCAGGCCGAGTTGGTGGTGCGGCTCACCGGGCTGAAGGTCTTATCGAGGTCGGCGACCGCCTCGGCGGTGAGGCAGCGCAAGTTCTGCTGAATCGGGGCGGTGATGTCGTTGATCACCGGCTGCTGCCGCACGGCCCAGAGTCCGGCCTGCAGGCCATCACCGAGAGCGCCGGGCGGCAGCGCCAGCAGAAGGGCGCCGACCGCAATAATGGCACGCGCGCAACAACCCCGCGAGCAAATCACGCCCTGCTCCATTCGTCTTCGTCTATTTTGCTCAGCTTAACGCCGACGTTAACCATTCGCTAACCATAAACCGGGCAATTTTTGCCGAGGAGGCATGTGCATTTCGCGGGAAGCGAACGGGGGTACCCCTTGGACGCCAGCATGAGCCCTCTCGCGCGCGTGAGCGGCCTGCCGCCAGCCGCGCAGTCCTTCCATGCCCAGGACCGGGCGAGGCGAGCATCAGCCGAACACATGAGCGACGTAGCAGCAGGCGGAGGCGGTGGCGCCGGCGGATTCGTCCTGCCGAGGCTGGGCGACATCGGCGCGATCTTCAAACGCGGCGACATCGCGCTCGCCGTCGGCGTGATGGCGATCCTGGTGGTGCTGATCCTGCCGCTGCCGGCGACGCTGCTCGACATGGCGCTGGCGATCTCGATCATCCTGTCGGTGCTGATCCTGATGACGGCGCTGTTCATCCAGACGCCGCTCGAGTTCTCCGCCTTCCCGACCGTGCTTCTGATCGCCACCATGTTGCGGCTCGCGCTCAATCTCGCCTCGACGCGGCTCATCCTGTCGCGCGGGCACGAGGGCACCGCCGCCGCCGGCCACGTGATCGAAGCGTTCGGCAATTTCGTCATGGGCGGCAACTTCGTCATCGGCATCATCGTGTTCACGATCCTGGTGATCGTGAATTTCGTGGTGATCACCAAGGGCTCGGGCCGCATCGCCGAAGTCGCCGCGCGCTTCCACCTGGACGCCATGCCGGGCAAGCAGATGGCGATCGACGCCGACCTTTCGGCCGGCCTGATCGACGAGGCCGGCGCGCGGACACGGCGCAAGGCGCTGGAAGACGAATCCGGATTCTTCGGCGCGATGGACGGCGCCTCGAAATTCGTGCGCGGCGATGCGATCGCGGGCCTGCTCGTCGTCTTCATCAACGTGATCGGCGGCATGATCGTCGGCATCGCCCAGCAAAGCATGCCGTTCGCGGAAGCCGCACGCACCTATACGCTGCTCACGGTCGGCGACGGTCTCGTCACGCAGGTGCCGGCGCTCATCGTCTCGACGGCCGCGGGCCTCCTGGTCACCAAGGCGGGTATCTCGGGCTCGGCCGACCAGGCGCTGATGAAGCAGCTCTCCGGCTACCCGAAAGCGCTTGCGATGTCGGCGGCCGTGATGGTCGTGATGGCGTTCCTCCCCGGCATTCCGATGCTGCCGTTCCTGGCGCTCGGCGGCGGCGCGGGCGCCCTCTCTTATCTCATCGACAAGCGGCAGAAGCAGCAGGTCGTCGCCGACGCCAAGAAGGGCGAGGCTGCGCAGGCGCCGCCCGCCGAGGAGCCGATCTCGGCCGCGCTCAAGATCGACGAGCTCAAGATCGAGCTCGGCTATGCGCTGCTGCCGCTGGTCAATGGCGCAGGCGGCACCGACCGGCTCACCGAGCAGATCAAGGCGCTGCGCCGCTCGCTTGCGGTCGATCTCGGCTTCGTCATGCCGGCGGTACGCATCCTCGACAACGTGCAGCTCGAGGCCAACGCCTACGTGGTAAAAATCAAGGAAGTAGAGGCCGGCACCGGCCGCATCTGGCCGGGCCAGTACATGGTGATGGACCCGGCGGGCGCGCAGGTGGCGCTCCCCGGCATCCACACCAGCGAGCCGACATTCGGCCTGCCGGCGACCTGGGTCGACATCGCGCTGAAGGAAGACGCCGCGCTCAAGGGCTACACGGTGGTGGATGCCGCGACGGTGCTGTCGACGCATTTGACCGAGCTGATCAAGGCCAATGTCGCGGAGCTCCTCTCCTATGCGGAGGTCAGCAAGCTCATCAAGGAGCTGCCGAAGGAGCAGGGCGACCTGATCAAGGACATCGTGCCCTCGCAGATCACCGTCTCGGGCATTCAGCGCGTGCTGCAATTCCTGCTCGCGGAGCGGGTGTCGATCCGCGATCTCTCGACCATCCTGGAAGGCATCGCCGAGGCCATTCCGGGCACGCGCAACCCGGCGGCCTTGGCCGAGCACGTGCGCGCGCGGCTGGCGCGGCAGATTTGCGCGCAGCACACCACGGCGGCCGGCTATCTGCCGCTGATCGCGCTCTCGGCCAGATGGGAGCAGGCTTTTGCCGAATCGATCATCGGGCAGGGCGACGAGCGGCAACTCGCCATGCAGCCCTCGAAGCTGACCGAATTCGTCACGCTGGTGCGGGCGCGCTTCGAGGAGGCGGCGCAGGGCGGAGAAGCGCCCGTTCTGGTGACGTCCGCCGGCATTCGCCCCTTCGTTCGCGGCATTGTCGAGCGCTTCCGGGCGCAGACCCCGGTGCTCTCGCAGGCGGAAATTCATGCCCGCGCCCGGCTCAAGACCGTCGGGAATATCTAGGGCGACGCTCCCCCCGGCGGCCGGATCGTGACACGGGGTCAAGCGCAACAATCTGAAATCATTTGGATTTTCTCTATGAACCTTTTTCCGGATGGCGGCGACTAACAGCCGTAATCCTGGGGAGGGTGTGTATGAACAATTCCTCGCTGTTGACCGCCGACCGTACGACCCACCTGAAAATCGTCGTGGTCGCGCTGCTTTGCGCGACTTTTGTCGCCGCCATCGGCGTCGCCTCGCACATGACGGCTGCCGCCAAAGGGCGCCTCCAAGCGACCGCGCCGGTCGTGGTGATGCCGGCGAAGCCGATCACCGCAGCGAGCAGCGAGCAGATTGTCATTCGCTGAGCGGTTTCCGTTTCTCAACCCCCAAACTCAAAGCGCCCCGTGCGGGGCGCTTTTTTCTTGTCCAATCAAGATCTTGCGCCGCTACTCCTCGTAGCGCGACTCGGGCGGCGCCGGCCGGCGGGGGGGCGGTCCGACGACCGTGACGGGGGTGGCAATACCCATGGCACGCAGCACTTCGACCGGCTGCAGCGGTTGCGGCAGGCGGTCGGGGACGAACCGCCAGGCCGCGACCAGCGCCGCAATACCAAGCAAAATCAAAGTCATAACCGTTGCGATAAAGCGCGACAGCCAGCGCCTTGGGGCAACGGGAACCTGCGGGCGGCGTTCCGGGCGGACTGTGAGCGCGGGTCCGACGGGCGCCGCCTTGGGCGGGATCGGCACCGACAAGGTCGCGGGCGGAGCGGGCGCCAGCGAGGGCTCTTTCGAAGCGGCGGTGAACGAGGGCGGAAGCCCGGCGAGCGGCCCGGAAGACGGCGGAACGACCACTCCCGTCGGCGTCGGTTCCGGCATGTCGTCGAACACCCCGCTCGGCGTACCGTCCCCGTCGGCTGCCGCCGCCGAGCGTTCCTCCGCAACCGGCGTCTCGGCGGGAGTGCGCTCCACCGTGTCGGCGGAACGCTCCGCGGATTGCGGCTTCTCCGCCGTTTCCGCCGCCCTTTCCGTGACGGATTCCGCCGGAACAGCTTCGCTCAGCGCCGCTTCCACGGCCTTTGCTGCATCGAGCGTTCCGGCGAGCGATTCCGCCTGCTCGCTCGCCTGGGGTTCGCTCTCCTCCGACGGCTTGAGCGGCACCAGATTGGGCGCCGGCGGCAGCGATGGCGGTGGGGGTGACGGCTCGCGCGAGAGCCACGACGGCGGCGTCCCGGTGACGACGGGCGCTGTGGCCGATGTCGCCGCACTCGAAATCGAAGCAGCCGCCGGCGTCGTTGCGGCGACAGCCGTGGCCGCGGTCGCCGGCACCGCCGTATCGGCGCTTGCCGCAGCCTTAGGCGCCACGAACACCATCTTCGCCTTGATGCGTTCCCAGATCTCGTCGTCGGGCGCGACCGGTTCGACCATCAGGTGCAGCTCGCTCAGGCGGCGTTCCCAGATGCGCACCTTGGCGGCCAGCGCCTGATCGACCGCCAGCATCGCCTGCGCCTGCGCGCGTTCCTGCGCGTCGAGCGTGCCGAGCACGTACTCGGCCGCCAGCACATCGATGTCGCCTGCTTCGCTCATCCGCTCGCACTCATGTACCGATACTCATAGGCTCATACCGACGGGCTCAGGCATTGATCGACCTCGGTCAAGCAGCGGCGCAGCGCGGTACGCACCAGATTGACCGGCGTATCGAGCTTCAAGGCGAGCTGCTCGTGCGTGAAGGCGCCGTAGTACGCCAGCAGCAGCATGCGCTGGCGATCGGGCTCGAGCCGGCCGATGCAGGTCAAGAGCTTGCGCAGATCGTTGGTCATGGCGCCGCGCGGCACCGGCCCCGGCCCGTCGTCGTCCTCGGCGATATCGGCCTCGCTCTCGGCGCCGCCGTCCTGCGTCTTGCGCGCGAGGTCGATGGCGCGGCTGCGCGCCATCGCGACGATCCACGCGATGGGCGACTGGATGGTCGGGTCGAACTCGGCCGCCCGCCGCCAGACCTCCAGGTAGGCATCCTCCATCACATCGGCGGCGAGGTCGGAGCGGCGCAGGATGCGCAGCACCACGCCATAGACCTTGGCGCAGGTCGCCGCATAAAGGCGCTCGAAGGCCTGGGCGTCGCCCTTGGTCACGGCTGCGAGCAGCCAGGTAATTTCAACCGGCGTCGACGTCATTGCTCAACTCAACCGACAATTTCTTGTCTATTTCGGAGGCCCAAGACCGACCGATCGCTTGGAGCGCAAATCCTCCCGCCCCGGGGTCCCAGGCTTCCCTCAAGTGTTATTATCGCAGGGAAATCCGCCCCGCGTCGAGACGCAATTGAAGGAGGGTGCGCCGCATGAATTGTCCGAGGTGAGCCGGTTTCGTAGGGGCGGGTTTGAAACCCGCCCGCTGTGTCCGCATTTGCTGCATCAGGGCGTGCTGCATCAGGGCGGGTTTGAAACCCGCCCCTACAGGAGATGCTGCGGCGGTTTACGCCGAGCAGGCGCGGGCGACGGCGAGGAAGTGTTCGCTCACCGGCCCGCGCGTCACCTCCATGCGGGTGACGGCCGGCCCCTCGTCGACGAACGAGATTTCCCAGCCGAGGTCCGAGCGCACGCGCACCCGCCCCTGCTCCTCGGACTTGCTCATCTTCCCCGCCTGTCGCTTCGCAAGTTGCGTCATCGCGCAGTTGGCGAGCGTCTGGTAGTTGCCTTCGAGCTCTTCGATATTGGTCGCCCCGATCGACAGCCCCGCCGGCAGGCTGGAACAGGCGGGAAGGGCGAGCGCCGCGGCGACGGCGAACGCAGCAAGCGCAAGACCCGGGAATGTCGCTTGGTGTCGTGTCCGTCCCATAAGTGAAAGTGTCGCAGCAAATCGCAGGGTGGGCAACGGCACGACGCGGGCTGTAGTGGCTGTAGGGCGCAATAAGCGGGAACGCTTACGCCGAAGGCGTAAAGCGTCCGCGCGCATTGCGCCGAACCGTCGTAGCACGCATAGTGAGAAGGATAACCCGAGGCCTTGCGGCGCAATGCGCTTGCCCATTGCGCAGATGGCGCAATGGTTTCGCTTATTGCGCCCTACGAGTTGCGCCCTACGAGCCTCACACGCCGCAAGCCTGGGAGAAAAGCCATGAGGAAACCTTCCCGCCGCACGGTCCTGAAGCTTGCCGCCGGCGCCGCCGCGCTGCCGGTCGCGTCGCGCATGGCGCGGGCGCAGGCTTATCCGGCGCGGTCCGTCACGCTGGTGGTGCCATTTGCGGCCGGCGGCTCGTTCGACGTGATCGCGCGGGTGATCACGCCGCGCTTGAGCGAAGTCCTGGGCCAGCAGGTGATCGTGGAGAACGTGAGCGGCGCGTCCGGAATCCTCGGGACGCAGCGCGTCGCGCGGGCGGCGGGCGACGGCTACACGCTGCTGCTCGGCACCGTCGGCACGCATGCCTACAATCCGGCGCTCTTCAAGAAGCTGCCCTACAATCCGGTGTCCGACTTTACGCCGGTCGCGCTCATCGCCGAGCAGCCGCTCGTGCTGGTCGTGCGCAAGGATTTTGCGCCGAATACGCTGCCGGAATTCGTGGCCTACGCCAAGGCGAACACCGCCAAGCTGCAATACGGCTCGGCGGGCGTCGGCTCGACCACGCACCTTGCCTGCGCGCTGCTCAATGCCGCAACCGGCATCAGCGTGACGCATGTGCCCTATCGCGGCGGCGGCCCCGCGATGGCGGACGTGATTAGCGGGCAGGTCCAGTACATGTGCTCGAACACACCCGGCGCACTGCCGCAGATCCAGGGCGGCACCCTGAAAGGCATCGCACTCCTGGCGCGCGAGCGCTCGCCGCTCATGCCGGAGCTTGCCACCGCCCATGAGCAGGGCGTTGCCGATTTCGAGGCGATCGCCTGGAGCGCGCTGTTTCTGCCGAAAGGCGCGCCGGCACCGGTCGTGGCGAGGCTCAATCAGGCGGTGAGTAAAACGCTCGACAGCAAGGCCGTGCAGGATCGCCTGCACGAGCTCGGCACCACGCCGCCCGGCGCGCAGCGCCGCTCGCCCGACTACCTCAAGGCGCTGGTCGAGAGCGAGATCGCCAAGTGGGGCCCGCCGATCAGGGCGGCCGGCATTTCGGTGGATTGACGCCATCTCCAATTGCCGTGCGACTCATTCGACCCTCATCCTGAGGAGCCCGCCGAAGCGTAGCGAAGGCGAGCGTCTCGAAGGATGGCGGCAGGCACAATGTCATGACCATGCTTCGAGACGCCGCGCTTACGCGCGGCTCCTCAGCATGAGGGCTAGGGTTTGGGCGGCGCACCGCTTATGACGCAGTAAGTTTATTGCGCCCTACGCACAGCAGCCGGTACGGTAGCGCTTCTGCGGGTAGGGAGACGACATGAACAAGCTCAAGGCGCGGCTGAGGTCGGGCAATGCCTGTGTCAACGCGTGGCTGGCGATCCCGTCGGGATTTTCCGCCGAGGTCGTGGCGCAGTGCGGCTTCGACAGCGTCACCGTCGACATGCAGCACGGCGTGCAGGACTACCTGTCCATGGTGCAGTGCTTCCAGGCGATGGACAAATATCCGGTCACGCCGCTGGTGCGCATTCCCTGGAACGAGCCGGGCATCATCGGCAAGGTCCTGGACGGCGGCGCCTGGGGCGTGATCTGCCCGATGGTCAATACGCCCGCCGAAGCGAAGGCGCTCACCAGCGCGTGCCTTTATCCGCCGCAAGGCAGGCGCAGCAACGGCCCGATCCGCGCGGCGGCCTACGGCGAGGCGAGCCCCTACCAGTCGATCGCCAACGACGAAGTGCTGGTGATGCCGATGATCGAGACGCAGGAGGCGCTCGACAATCTCGACGCCATCCTCGACGTGCCGGGCATCTCGGGCATCTATATCGGCCCGAGCGACTTGGGCTTCTCGCTCGGCTTGAAGCCGATGCTCGACCGCGAGGAGCCGCAGATCCTGGCGATCTACGAGAAGCTGATCCAGGCGACGGGCAAGCGCGGGCTGTTCGCCGGCATCCACAATATGACCGGCGCCTACGCGGCGCGCATGATCGGCATGGGTTTTCGCTTCGTGACGCTGTTCAACGACAGCGGGCTCCTGGCGCGCGCGGCGCGCGCCGAGATCGCGGCCACGCGGAAGAACGCCGGCGCGGTGGCGAGTTGAGGGCTGCCCTCATGCTGAGGAGCATCGCGAAGCGATGCGTCTCGAAGCATGGAGCCGCACATTAAGTGCCTACCGCCATCCTTCGAGACGCGTCGCCAAGGCGACGCTCCTCAGGATGAGGTTCGAGTTTGGTTGGGCGAAAAGCTACGCCCTTGCGCTGCGCATCAGCATGTAGGGCGCAATAAGCGACAGCGTTTGTGCCAATTGGCACAAGCGCCAAGCGCATTGCGCCGAACCAGCGCAAGATACACGGTAAGCAACCGAGCCAATACGATGCCGATCGGCGCAATGCGCGCACGCCATTGCGGTGTGGAACGGTATCGTGTGGCGTGCGCTTATTGCGCCCTACGAGCGCCTACGCCCTTGCGCTGCGCATCAGGCCGATCGAGTCGAGCTGGGCCTGCTCGCGCGCTTCCATCTCGGCGCGCTCGCGCGCCTGGTCGCGCTCGTCGAGCAGTTCGACCTTCTTGAGCTCCTCGAACGCCTCGCCCAATGCCGCCTGGGCGTCATCGAGCTGCACCTTGAGCTCGTCGGCCGAACGCTTGAGATTCTCGCGCCGGTTCATCGCCGCCTTGGCATAGGTCGGATAGGCGAAATGCGCCGGGTCGTGGATACCGGCGCGGTCCTGCTCGGACTTGATTTCGCGCTCGAGATCGGCCGCCATGCGGTCGAATTCGGCAATCATGCCCTCGATCTGCACGACCCGCCGGCGCTTCTCGTCGACCTGAAACTTCTTCAGACGAAGCAGCGTCTCACGTGACTTCATCGGTTACTCCCCCGCGACGCCCCGGCCCGACCCGGGCCGCACAGCCTTCCTAACGAATGGCTGCTGGTGACTTTGGCCGGCGCCGCTCCACCATGCATGATCGCAGGGTGGCCAGAAGGCGAGTGTGCCGCCACAATGTTATTATTCGGTTTCCACGCTCCCGAGAATTTCCTTAAGATTCAGATAGGCTTGGGCGAGCGTGGTGGCGTCCTCCTTGGCCTGCGCGAGAAACTTTTCGAGCGGCTTGTGCAGGCGGATCGCCTCGTCGACCTCGACGCTGGAGCCCGCCCGGTAGGCGCCGAGCCGAATGAGCTCCTCCATGTCCGCATAGGTCGCCATGATCTGCCGGGCGCGGGTGATGACCGGGAGATAGGCCGGATCGGCCGCCCGCGGCATGGTGCGGGAGACCGATTTCAGCACGTTGATCGCCGGATAACGGCCGCGCTCGGCAATCTGGCGCTCCATGACGATATGGCCGTCGAGGATCGAGCGCACCGCGTCGGCGACCGGCTCGTTGTGGTCGTCGCCCTCGACCAGGACCGTGAAGAGCCCCGTCACGGTGCCCTCCCCGGTGCCCGGCCCGGCCCGCTCCAGGAGCCGGGGCAACTCGGTGAAGACCGTCGGCGTATATCCTTTGGCGGTCGGCGGCTCGCCGGCCGAGAGCCCGATCTCGCGCTGGGCGACCGCAAAGCGGGTGACCGAATCCATCAGCGCCAGCACGTCCTTGCCGAGGTCGCGGAAGTATTCGGCGATGGCCAAGGTGAGGTAGGCGGCCTGGCGGCGCATCAGCGCGGGCTCGTCCGAGGTGGCGACCACCACCACCGAACGCGCCAACCCCTTCTCGCCAAGGTCATCTTGCAGGAATTCCTGCACCTCGCGCCCGCGCTCGCCGACCAGCCCGATCACCGATACATCGGCCGCGACGTTGCGGGCGAGCATGGAGAGCATCACCGATTTGCCGACGCCCGAGCCCGCGAAGATGCCCATGCGCTGGCCGCGGCAGCAGGTGAGAAAGGTGTTGAGCGCCCGCACGCCGAGATCGAGCGGGCCGCCCACGCGCCTCCTGGCATGCGCCGGGGGTGGCGCGTTGCGGAAGGGATAGAGCGTGGGGCCCGCCGGGAGCGGCCCCTTGCCGTCGATCGGCTCGCCCATGGCGTTGACGACGCGGCCGAGCCATTGCGGTGACGGCCGCACGCCGGCGGTCGCCGAGACCACGATGGCCTTGCAGCCGCGCCGCACCCCTTCGAGCGCGCCGAACGGCATCAGCAGGGCATTGGCGCCGGAAAAGCCCACCACCTCGCAAGGGATGGGCTTGCCGTTGTTGGTTGCTGGCCCGGTCTCGATCAGCACCCGCGCGCCGACCGACATGGCATGGATCGGGCCCGCGACCTCGACCATCAGGCCGCGCACCCCCACCACCCGGCCATAGACCTCGACGCCGTCAAGCGCGTCGATCTGGGCGGCGAGCGTCTTCATGCGGCGGCCAACCCGTGTGTCCCGGACGGAGCGGTCACACCGAATCGGCAATTACCAATTCTGGCGCAATTCTTAACCTCGTGTTTACCCGCGTCGTTAATCATTGCGTCACCGTTTTGGGGATGTGCAGGCGGCGCTCAGCCGGCCGGCACGGGGCACTCGAATCTTCTGAATCGGTTACAACAGAGTCCTGACGTTGAACATGAACTGGCGCTTGGCCAAAAAACCTGTACGCTGCAATATCTTAGGGCGATTCGTCGGGTCTTGCCCAGAGGGTATGGGCGCGCGGGAAAGAGGATTTGTTAACCACGCGCCGTTAATGTTCGACTCAAGTTTGTCCCAAAGCGTTTTCGACGGGCCGCCGCGGCGGCGTGCCGCCTGAGCCGGGTGCGGCGAGGAAGGGGACTGGCATGCGCGTTTTGCTGATTGAGGACGACAGCGCAACCGCTCAATCCATTGAGCTGATGCTGAAGTCGGAAAGTTTCAACGTGTACACCACCGATCTCGGCGAAGAGGGCGTCGATCTCGGTAAGCTCTACGACTACGACATCATCCTGCTCGACCTGAACCTGCCCGACATGTCGGGCTTCGAGGTTCTGCGCAGCCTGCGGGTGTCGAAGGTCAAGACCCCGATCCTGATCCTCACCGGGCTCGCCGGCATCGAGGACAAGGTGCGCGGACTTGGCTTCGGCGCCGACGACTACATGACCAAGCCGTTCCACAAGGACGAACTGGTGGCGCGCATCCATGCCATCGTGCGCCGCTCCAAGGGCCATGCGCAGTCGGTGATCAACACCGGCGACCTCTGCGTCAATCTCGACACCAAGACCGTCGAGGTGAACGGCGCGCGCGTGCATCTGACCGGCAAGGAATATCAGATGCTGGAGCTGCTCTCGCTGCGCAAGGGCACGACGCTGACCAAGGAGATGTTCTTGAACCATCTCTACGGCGGCATGGACGAGCCGGAACTGAAGATCATCGACGTGTTCATCTGCAAGCTGCGCAAGAAGCTGGCGAACGCCTCGGAGGGCAAGAACTACATCGAGACGGTGTGGGGGCGCGGCTACGTGCTGCGCGAGCCGAGCGAGGACGAGGCGCGCATCCCGGCGTAGGCCGGCGGCTGACGCGAGCGCCGCGCGACACGAAACCCCGCCGGCGATGGCGGGGTTTTTGTTGGCGCGTGCTATTCGATCACCTCGTCGGCGGCGATCAGCAATGTGTCGGGCGGCGTCAAACCCAGCGCCTTGGCGGTTTTGAGATTAAGCGCGCTCTCGTATCTGGTCGGCGTCTGTACCGGCAGGTCGGCCGGCTTGGCGCCGCGCAAAATCTTGTCCACGTAGAACGCCGCCTGCCGGTAATGGTCGGCCGCGACAATCCCGTAGGACATGAGACCGCCGGCGCGGACCATGTAGTTAAACGTGTAAACCGCCGGCAGGCGATGTCGCGCCGCCAGCGCGATAATGAGATCGGCGTGGACGCCGGTGGTGCTTTCCGGAATGACGACCATGGCGCAGTTCGCCGCCTCGCCGAGGCCGGCAACGACGCGTTCGATATCGGCAGGATCGTTCTCGATGCGCGCGGAGATCGCCGCGATGCCGAGCGACGGCGCAGCCGCCTCGGCGGCGCGAAAGAGGTAGTCATAATAGACGGCGCTTTTTGGGTTTCCCAGGAGCGCCACCCGCGCCGCCTGCGGCGCAATCTCCTTGAGCATGCTCAGCCACTTGCCGACCATCTCTTGTTCGTAAGCCATGATGCCGGTGAGATTGCCGCCGGGGCGCGGCAGGCTGGCGATGAAGCCGGCGCCGATCGGGTCGATGACATAGGTGAACACGATCGGTATGGTGCGAGTCTCTTTCTGCAGCGCAGCGGTGGCGGGTCTCCCCATCGAGAAAATAACCTCGGGCTGCATCGCAACCAGCTCTTTGGCCAGCGACTGCGCTTGCGCGCCCGCCGGGGCATAGCGGAATTCGGCGTGAATATTGCGGCCCTCGGACCAGCCCAGTTCTCCGAGCCTTTGTTGAAAGGCTTTGATGTTCGGATCGTTGACAGAGACAAGCATGCCGATGCGGCGCAGGCGCTCCGGCTTCTGGGCGCTTGCCGCCAACGGCCATGCCGCTGCCGCTGCCGCCGCGCCGCCGCCGATGAGCGTGATGAATTCCCGGCGTTTCATTCGATCACCTCGTCGGCAGACCGTAGGGTGGGCAAAGGCGCCGCCGCTTGTGCGATTGTGCATCGCTCGATGACGCCTTTGCCCACCAAACATTCTCGCGCGGCCCATGGTGGGCAAAGGCGTCGTTCACCGAGGACTTTCGCAAAGGCAGGCGCCTTTGCCACCCTGCATCATGCCCTCAAAGCCAGATGTTCAATCTTCAGCGTCAAGAAGCGCGCACGCCAAGGCTGCGACCTCGCCGAAGGTGCCGGCATTGACTTAAATCAAGCGGCCGGCGGTACGCATGGCAAGACCCGCCGGCGCCATGACGTAGCAACCATTAAGTCGCGGCCGGATTTGTGGTCCAAGGAGTACCGCGTTCGACGACGGTGTTGGCGTAGATGAGGAGCTTCCTGGCGCAGGCGACGAGCGCGACTTTGTGGGGCT
>WBZO01003888.1_pt1 | contig 16781 bp, 13 predicted proteins | sample 5204261 | NCBI WGS metagenome assembly WBZO01 (sample SAMN12412400, study PRJNA552823) | activated sludge metagenome | isolation source: activated sludge from anammox sidestream of wastewater treatment plant... | place: USA: North Carolina | collected 2017-09 | reverse complement strand
GTCCTCGGGCCGGTATTCCTTGTGACGCAGCTTGGCCCAACGACTGGCTGCGGCCGCGGCCAGACGAGTGGCTACTTTGGGCGAGCGAAAGGTGAACGCCGCCCCCGCCACGACGAGACAAATCGCCAGCAGGACGACGGCAAAGCCGATTAACTGCGTCCGGCTCAGATCGTGGGCCGCGAGCAGATAGCTGACCCCGATGATGGAGACGCCGGCCAGCACGATGTTATTCAATATCGGCGGCAGGGCGCCGGCCAGGGCTGCTGCGTCGCCGTCCTGGCTTTCCCGCCGAGTCCAGCTATAGGTCGCGGCCGCGCCGCCTACCCAGCCCCCGGCCACCAGGCCGATGCTGGCGGAAGCCATCGTGATGAGGGCGCCTCTCAGGGGCGATAACCTCTGTTTCTCATTGGCCAGGATGGCGTGCAGGACAAACCCGCTACCGAGATAACTGAGTATCTGGGCAAAAATCGCTAACGTCACCGCCCACCAGGTCATCTTCCTGATAACCGACCACGAATTGGCCAGCGCCGTGATCTGCGGCACGAGCAAATGTACGGCCAACCCCAGGATGATGAGGATGGGTAGATAGCGCCAGGCGCGTATTTTGGGGGCGGAAAAGCGTCGCAAGTGCTTAGACATTATTCTTGACCTGATGATAGAACCAACGCTTGGTTAGTTCGGCCGAGAGGAAGTATAAGGCAACGATGCCGAAGATAGTCAGCAACAGTGGCCATGAGAGCGGGGTGAATCCCAATAAGTTCGCCAGTGGAGAATAGGGTAAATACAGTGTGATCAGGATGACGATGGCGGTCATGGTCAGCATGGTGCGGCTGGGTTTGCTGCGCATGAACGGAAGGCGCGTTCTCACGGCAAAAACCACTACCCCTGCGGAGAGAACGGATTCGATGAACCAGCCCGTTTGAAAAGTCTGTTCATTGGCCCTGATGACCCACATGAGAATAGCGAATGTGGCATAGTCGAATACCGAACTGAGCGGGCCAAAGACCAGCATGAAGCGGCGGATGAAGCCGATATCCATGCGACGAGGGCGTTCCACGTAGACATCGTCTACGTTGTCATTGGCGATAGCCATTTCGGGCAGGTCGGTCAGGAAGTTGATCAGCAAGATTTGCTTGGGCAGCATCGGCAGGAACGGGAGAAGCAGCGATGCTCCCGCCATACTGAACATGTTGCCGAAGTTGGCGCTGACGGCCATGAACACATATTTAATCGTGTTGGCGAATGTTTTCCGCCCTTCCACGATGCCCTCGCGCAGCACATCGAGGTCCTGTTTGAGCAATACCAGGTCGGCGGCTTCCTTGGCCACATCCACAGCATTGGCGACCGAGATGCCCACGTCAGCGCTGTGCAGCGACGGCGCGTCGTTGATGCCGTCGCCCATGTAACCCACCACATGTCCGCGCTTTTTGAGCGCCAGGATGACGCGCTCCTTCTCGTTGGGGTCCACTTCCGCGAAGATGGTGGTTTCCTCGGCCGCGAGCCAGAGCGCTTCGTCGCTCATGGCATCCATCTCCGAGCCGGTCAGCACTTTGACGTTGTCCAGCCCCACTACCTGGCCGGTATGGCGGGCGACCAATTGATTGTCGCCGGTGATGATTTTTAGCTGGACGCCAAGCTTCCACAATGCCTGAATAGTCTCCTGAACCCCGGGTTTGGGTGGATCGAAGAATAGCAGGAACCCCATCAGGATCATGCCGGCTTCGTCTTCCTTGGAATAAGGGTGCTTTTGCTCATTGATCGGCTTGGACGCCACGCCGAGCACGCGGTAGCCTTGCGCGCTCCACTGCTCGTATTGCGCCCGCACCTTGCCCAGGACTTCATTGTCCAGCGCCTTTTGTTCATTCCCGACCTGCACCAGCGAACAGATGGCCAGAATGTTTTCCAGCGCGCCCTTGGTGATCATAGTCGCTGATGAGTTTTCCTGAGCTACGACGACGGTCAGACGTTTGCGAATGAAATCATAGGGGATCTCGTCTACCTTCGAATACCCTTCCGAACCGTCGCCGCCCGCTTCGATGATGGCTTCGTCAAGAGGGTTCGCCAGACCGGTCTGCATATGGGCGTTCAGGTAGGCGAACAGTTTGACCTGGTCCGACGCCTGCCCGTTCACGTCCAGGGCGCCATCGAGTTGCACGACCCCCTCGGTCAGCGTACCTGTCTTGTCGGTACAGAGGATATCCATGCTCCCGAAGTTCTCGATGGACTCCAGCCGTCGCACGATAACCCCATGCCTGGCCATCTTCTGTGATCCTTTCGACAGGTTGATATTGATGATGGCGGGCAATAGTTGCGGCGTTAGCCCAACGGCCAGGGCGATAGAGAAGAGCAGGGAATCGAACACCGCCTTATGGAGCAGCACGTTGAAAAAGAAGATGCCGATGACCAGGATGAACATGACCTCGGTCAGCAAGTAGCCCAGGCGCTTGATGCCGCGCTCGAACTCGGTCTCCGGCGGCCGCAGAGTCAGGCGATCGGCGATCTGGCCGAACGCGGTGTTCCGCCCTGTTTTAACGATCAGCACTCTGGCATTGCCGCTGCGGACGTTGGTGCCCATGAAAACCGTATTGGTCCGCTCCGGCAATCCGGCACTCTCAGGGACCACGCCGGGCGTCTTCTCCACCGGGAAGGTCTCACCGGTCAGCACGGCTTGATTAACGAAGAAATCCTTGGCCTCGATCACTAACCCGTCGGCGGGGATCAGGCTGCCCGCCGAGAGCAGGGCGACATCGCCGGGGACGATCTCCTCGGTCGGAGTAGAGACGGGATTCCCATCGCGGAGCACGGTTGTCTTGAAAGAAAGTTGATCCTTCAACTTCTCGGCGGCGTTGTTCGCGTTGTACTCCTGAAAGAAACTGAGTAACGCGCTGCCCATCACGATCAGCAGGATGATGATGGCATCCGTCCAATCCTGCAGGAAAGCCGAGATCACCGTAGCGACGACGAGGATGAGCACGATGGGGCTTTTAAATTGATTGAAGAACAGGCCGAGCGGCGTGACTTTCGCCTCGGCATGAATGAGATTTGGGCCGCTGCGTTGCAGTGCTTCCTGCGCGGCCTGCTCGCTCAAGCCGTCAATCGAGGAGCCTAGCTCTGTGGCGATCGCATCTACCGGTTTTGACCAAAAAGGAGAGTCTGTCATGATGTCCTTCTGATTATTGATCAGACTGTTTGTCATTTATGGTATCAAATATATGCGCACTTCCATAGTCCGTGATGAATGGGAATTGAGACAAACCCATCGGGCCGCGCTATAATTAAGGGGGAGTTTACAATGATAATTGATGACCCGGCTCAGATCGGGTGAGGGTAGGGGAAAAATGAACAAAGCGATCAGCTTCATGGCCGGTGCGGTTTGTGGCGCGTTGATTGGGGCGGTCACGGCCTTGCTTCTGACGCCGTCGTCCGGCTCTGATTTGATGCAGAGCGCGGAGGAGCGCTGGCAGTTAGCCAAGGACGAGGCGCGGAACGCCATGGAAGAACGGCGGCGCGAGCTGGAAGAGCAATATCGCTCGGCTAAACAGTCCTGACTGTTTACCTCTCGACGGACAGCCAATAATCAGCCGTTGACTCCACAAACGGTGTCAACGGCATAATGATCAGCGCACCACCCTCGGCGCCCAGTTCTGTTTCTATCCTCCCCCGATTCAGCTCATCGAGTGTCAACGGCAGAACTTCGGGCGCGCCCCCTTTGCGAATCAATCGAACCTCCCATTGTTGCGGCAGGATATGACCTGTCTCGACGAACCCGCTCGGCCGCCACTGGGGCTGTTCCGCCAGTTGGGGAATGGTCAGATGGCTGAGAGCGAAACCACGGCCGAACGCTTCGAAGTCCGTCATAACATCGAAACGAAGCAGGACGGCCTTGCCCGTGTAGGCGCTCAAATCGATTTGTTCGGACACCCAATTGTTGTCATGGTCGAGGGCCTCCGCGCTTTGCCCGCCCCAGCCCGGCCCGTAGGCTCCCATGATGGCGTGCCCCGGCTCCAGGACGCGCCATGTGGCTCCTTCATCGGTTGAGATAGAAAGATAGGCGAAATCGTAGAGGGGTTCCAGATCGTACCAGGCTGCGAATGAGAGTTCGGCGTTCGACAAGCCCGACAAGTCGGCGGCGGCCGTCAATCGGCTGCGGGCGTTGTCTGCCGGTGGCGCGAACCAGATCGGTCCTCCGCCAGGCGGCTCATCAGTTAGGGCTGTCACGGTGTCCCCGGCGAATGTAAGCGCCGCTCGGCCGCGAAAATCCAGGTCGATGTAGTCGATGGCATATTGATCGAGAGTCGCCGTCTCCGAAAAGGGAAGCTGCCGCACCCGATTGGCGAAGAATGGCCGCGGCAGGGCATACCCGTTGATGTTGTAACGAGGGTCGGCTGACTTGCCGTCCAGGAAGAGCGCCGTCGCCCAATCGGCCGTGAAGCGTTCCAGTGACAGCTCGGGCAGATGACCAGCCAGGGTGTTGCGCACGGCCGCCAGCCCGTTGGCCGGCTGGCGAGCCAGTTCGGCCAGGGCCGCGTCGCCCGCCTGTTGCCAAAAGTAGAGCAGGTAGAGGAACGCGCCGCCGTAATGGGCATAGATCTCCGGGTCGAACTCCGTCCATCGATCGAGCCGGATGTTGGTTTGCTCCAGATAAGGTGACGGATCGACGGTGTCCAGACCGGCCATGACTTCGGCGATCTGTGATAACCCCTCATTGAACCATTGGTCCTCGTTGGCGTCCAGGTTCCATTGGATGAGATGTTGCACTTCATGAACGAGCGTGCCGTCATAAAGGGGCGTTCCTAACGTCAGTTGGCCCATATTCAGGTAAATCATCTCCCGCTCGTTTGATTGGCTGAATAGCGAGCGCGGGTATTGATTTTCATCAGTGAAGTAGCCCAGTTGATAAGTATCGGTCGCGCCCAATACGTGAAGTACCGTGAAGCGCATGTCGCCGTCGATGCCCGGCCGCCATTCCTGTCCGAAATTGCGGCTGAGGATCGGATAATATTCATTGCGCAGGCGTCCGGCAGCGGCGACCAATGCCGGTTGATCGAGCGACAACCCTGTCTCGACCCAGAAGGTGGCCAGGTCGTCCATGTAGGCCAACTCCGCCTCGCGAGGGCCATCGGCCGTCTGGAAAATCGCCGTCTGTCCCACCGCGTAGCCGGCCGCTTGCCCGGTCCGATCTCCCAGCTCGCGGTTGCCCAGTTCTTGCGCGGTGGCGAAGTAGTCATGAGCCGGTACGAGGGTGGTGAATAACCGGTCGAGATCGCCTGCCGCCCGTTCAGGAACCGGGACTTGTTCGATCGATGGTGGAATGTTCGAGTAGTCCGCAGTTTCTGCGGTCGGGGGCATGAGCTTGCCGTCCGGCGGGTGATTACCGGCGGCGGGGTTGCTGAATGTCGGCGGCGCTTGGGGCGATGGGACCACGACGATCTGTTCGGCCGGCCGGGCCAGACGCCACATCATCAGCGCGAGCAAAGCAAGGGCGATCCCTGTCAGTATAAGAGCGATACCCCATCGAAAAGGCCCGCGCCTGCTTCCCCCGGAAGATGATGACTCGTTCATGGCTTGCGGGTGATTGTACTCATCGGCCGAACCCCGGCGCAACTGTTACCGAGGCGCAGTGTTGTAACTCTCTGTAGAGGTTGTTCAACGATCAAGCATGATGACGCGATACGCCCATATCGTCGGCTGGGGGTGCTACCTCCCTGACCGCACAGTGACCAACGACGAACTGTCGCAGATCGTCGATACGAGCGACGAATGGATTTACCAGCGCACGGGTATTCGCACGCGCCATATCGCCGCCGCTCACGAGACCACAGCCACCCTGGCTTTTGAGGCGGCCGCGCGCGCGTTGGCGGTGGCTGACATGCATCCTTCGCAAGTGGATCTGATCATTGTCGCGACCTCAACCCCCGCGTATATGTTTCCCTCCACCGCCTGTTTAGTGCAGGATTACCTGGGGGCGACGAAGGCGGCCGCCTTTGACTTGAGCGCGGCGTGCTCCGGATTCGTCTACGCCTTGCAGATGGCCGCGCAATCGATCGCTACCGGCTCGATGCGAAATGCTATCATCATCGGTTCGGAGACGATGTCGCGCGTGCTTGACTGGAGTGACCGCAGCACTTGTGTCCTCTTCGGCGATGGCGCGGGCGCGGTCGTGTTGAAAGGCTCCAGTATCCCCGGTGGCGTGATGGCTACGACGTTACGTTCGGATGGATCGGGGGCCGATCTGCTCAGCCTGCCTGCGCTCTACCATAACCCTGTGCCGGTCATGGGCGCGGAATTCTCAACCAACGGCCATCACAAGAACATCATTGACATGGACGGCCGGCAGGTCTACCGGTTCGCAACCAATGTGATCGCCTCGTCCATCCAGGATGTCCTGAGGCAAGCTGAACTCACCGCTGACGACATTGCCCTGATCATTCCCCACCAGGCCAACACCCGAATTATCGAGACAGCGGCTAAAAAGCTTAAGATGCCGATGGAGAAGTTCTATCTGAATGTGGAACATAACGGCAACACGTCGGCCGCGTCGATCCCCTTGGCCCTGTGCGACGCCGTCCGCGAAGGGCGACTCAAACCGGATGATAACGTGGTGTTCGTCGGTTTTGGCGGCGGGCTGACCTGGGGCGCGTCTGTAGTCAAATGGGGCGTGCGACCTCAGGAGGCGGCGCCGAGCGGCAATGAGTGGAAGCGCGTCCGCTATGTCCTGGCTCGCGGCCGTTCGCGCCTGCGCCGTCTGCAACGTAAGGTCGAAGCGATCGTGACCGGCCGTTCCGACAACGGGAAGGAGCCTGAACGCTAGGACGCGCCGCCCGCCTTGCTCCCGCTTTTGAGCGCCAATCCGATTTGCCGAACCAGCTCGTCCTCTTCAAGCTCGCCGTTGTAATGTACCCGCTGATTGATGACTACATGCGGCAGATATTGTGCCGAGTATCGCTGCGCGGCTTCGGGGAAGAAGTCGGTGACAATTAGAAATGTTCGGACTCGGTCGGTCGATGCCGCCGCGCCGAATGCCGACTTGGCCACGACGGCCCCGGCCTCGTCTTCGGCCGAGGTCAGGAGTTCGATCGCGACGTCGGTCCCATAGGTCTCCACCATCCGGTGCAGTTTCAATCGCGAGAGAGGCTCGATCGTTTGTCCGCGAAATGAAGCTGCCTGGATCGCCGCGATAAGCGATGTCATCTGGAAGCCGATGGGCAGTCCAATGATCCGCAACCCCAGGTCGGCGGACGCTTCGGCTGTCCCGATCATGATGCCGATAACCGGATAATAGGGATAATTAACCCGGCGCGGGAACAGCCGGTAAGACAGTTTGTCCGGGAAGCGCTCGGTCAATACCTTGGCCAGACGCGCCGCTTCTCGCTCAGCCGCGCCGGCGGACTCGTCGCCCCAGATGTGCAGGCACACCGGCTCGGGCAGGTTGCTCAGAAAATCGGGTAGTTGTTGCCAGGTTTCTTCGTCAAATGGAACGGAACCCGGTACATTTTGAGAATTGTTCATATGATTGAATTACTCATCGCTTTATTGCTTTGGTCTGTATTCCATAGCCTGATGGCCGGCGTAGCGGCAAAGACCTGGTTTCAGGACACCTTCGGCGAACGAACTTACCGGGGATTATATCGATTGCTCTTCAACATCATCGCCGGATGGACCCTGCTGCCGATCCTTTACTTATTGGCCACGCGCGCGCCGAATGGATTGCTATGGTCCGTACCAATGCCCTATCGTCTGATTAATTATACCGTGCAATTCATCGGCGTGCTGGGCGCCCTGATGTCGTTGTGGCAGACGGATGTCTGGCGATTTATGGGATTGCGCCAAATCGTTCGTTTCCTGCACGGCGAGGCGGACCCTGAGCCTCCGTCACGGTTCATCGACACCGGCACCTATAAAGTCGTGCGCCACCCGCTCTATTTTTTCAGCCTGCTTATCTTGTGGGCCAACCCGGTGATGAGTTGGTTAGCCTTCATCGCGAGCGGGTGGGCCACCATCTACTTTATCGTTGGCTCTTACCTGGAAGAGCGACGGTTGCTGGCCAAATTTGGCGACCCCTATCGCCGGTACCAGGCGCAGGTCCCGCGCTTCATCCCGTTGCTTCGAGGGCATGATCAGCCCTCTGCCACCGGTAAGTAGAGGGCAAAGGTCACCCCTCTCCCCGCCTCGCTGATGGCTTCTACGTAGCCGTTGTGTTTTCCGGCGATTAGACGGGCGAGTATCAGTCCGATGTCTGCCCCTCGCAGCAGGGGGGAACCGCTTTGGCCGGTGTCTGACATATCAAATAATCGCGCCAGATTATCGTGATCCAGGCTGCGCTCCGGATCGGTCAACGTCACCCGACCGAGATGATCCTGGCGAGCGAGGGCGATTTGCAATTCAGTGCCGGGCCGCGCGTACTTTGTCACATGGCTGAGAAGATTATAGAGCGCGCGGTCGATCTGTGCCCGGTCGACTTCCACCTGGATGGGAACAGGCAAGGGCTGATAGGAAATAGCGATTTCTTTCAGTTGAGCCAACGCTTCCATCTGCGCCAGAACTGTGCCGACTCGACCGTTGAGATCGTCGCGGCTAACGTTGAGAGTTATCCGGCCGCTCTCCAACAGATCCAGCGTTATCAGATTATCTATTATTTTCCCCAGGGCTTCAGCGTGGGCGAGGATATTGGCAATGTATTCGCGGGCTACGTCGCTCTCGCCTGCCAAATCGGCCGCCAGAAGTTGGGAGTAGCCCTGGATGATCGCCAGAGGAGTCCGCAGATCATGGGCGACCATTGCCAATACGTTCGACCTGTGCCGTTGGATGGCTGTCAACTGCGCTTCAGCCTGGGCAAGTTCCTCCTGTAGGTTGCGTATCACTTTCTCTTGGTTCATGGCGTAGGTCTTGATCTGTCTTGATATACTTGGCGCGCCCGAGATGACTAGGGTGTCGGTGACGGGCTAAGCTCAGGCGGTATCGTGCCTGTGATATCAAGGTAGCGTGTTGAGAGCCACCCCTGCCTGGGCCCAAACGGTGATTGCCATTCGATCAATAACCATGGGTAATCCGTCTCGACCAGAGTCAATGGCGTCCCGGCTTCGATAATGTCGAGCTGCTCTGATTCCAGTGATGGTTCGCGATAGGTCCATACCGGACGATTGGGTATGATGGCCAGCGGGATATCGGTCGGCTCGGGTGTGGTCAATGGTTCGGGTGTTTCGGTGGGCACGTCCGTTGGCGTCATCGTTGGCGTAGCTGTGGGCGTTTGCGTCGCCGTGGCTGTGGGCGATGGCGATGGGGTCGCGGTCATCGTTGACGTAACCGTATAGGTTGGGCTGGGCATGGTCGTCGACGTTGGGGTTGGCGTGGATGTCCCGAATGCGACAGGCAACAAGGCCAGCGTGAACTGGAGATAGAAGCACGCGAAAGCCAGGAGCAATGCCCCGCCGATACCCATCCCGGCCAGGGCCAATTTTTGGCCCCGGGTCAGGGGGGCAGGCTTGTCGGCCGGTGCGGTCATATCGCCGAGTTCAACGGCTATCTGATCGAGCGAGGGCTGTAATTCGCCCAACCGGCTCATATCCCCGTCGAAAGATTGCAAGGCTCTGTAGTGGTCGGTGTGAAGTCGGTTGATTATGCGGTGAAGTTCGGCCCGAAAGCCCGAAGGCTCGATGCCATGGATAACGACCGCCAGATAACACAGTTGGCCATCCTGCACGATGATTCGCTGTTCGCCGTATTGAATTTCATCGATTGATGAGGAGGCTTCCTGGGATTCAAAGGAGTCGTGCATGAAATCACGCACGGCGGTCAGCATTCCACTGATCAGGTCCGAGTCAACAGCTTTATCACTGCCGGCCCGTGCCAGCAGCAACCCGGAACCTCGCTCGATCAGGAATATCTCGCGAACCTGAAAAGGTAAGGCGTCGCGCATCACCAAATCGGTATCCGAAACGCCGCCCAATCGTGCTCTGATTCGCCGGCCGAATTGTCCCAAACTGAAGGTTGATTTCAGCCGCGCGTCGATGTTGCGCTGAAGTTCCCGGAAGTATTCACCGACATAGCGCAGGGCGACATCGCCAATGATCGGGTAAAGAGCTTCGATAAGGCTGTGTCGTGATTGTTGGATCTGTCTTTCGAGCGCTTCGCCCATCACTGGAGCGACAGCCTCGGCCAACTCTCCTCGCGATTGGCGTTCCTGTGCGCGTAGCGCGCCGGCCATCACCGGCCCCAGCGCCTCGGCCATATCTTCGGGAGCGGCCGTGACGCGGCGGGCGATCACGCCATCGATATCGTCTGCCAGCCCGTCGGCCTCTTCGCGTAGTCTTTTCTCGGTGACGACCAACTCGGCTTGCAGCGCCGCCAATTGGGCTTTAAGCGCGTCAATTTCACTCTTTAGGCGTTCTTTTTCTTGATCGAGCTGGTTGATCCGTTCGCTTTCAGCCGCGAAGAGAATGCGCCGAATGGATGAAAGGGAGGGTTCTCCGTTGGATGCCGGCGATGGGCCTGGCGGGTCGGACCCGGTGGGGATATCCATCGTGGATGATTCGGCGATTAGGCCTTGGCTTCCGGATCGGAGGTGGGCGCTTGCGCGTTCCTCTGCAATCGCTGGCCCAATTCTTCCAACATGCTGCCCAGATCGTGCCGAGACGTCTTCTTGTCTTCCAGCCAGGCGCTAACGGTTAGCAGCTCGGCGCGAAGGTCGTCGTCCCGTTGCCGGGCTTGTTCTTCCAGCAGGCGTATCCGATCCCGACTCTCCGTCTGGATGCGGTCCAGCTTTGCCTCAAGCGCCTGGCGCATGCCTTCCAGCTGCTCGTTGACGTCGGTTGTTAGCTGTTCGATCCGCTCGCTTAACAATTGGACTTCTTTGTCGACACGGTTATGGGCTTCCTTGCGCAGGGTAGTCGTTTGGTCGGTCGATGACTTGGCTAGCGATTGGATCAGTGAGTCCTGTTCGGTTTTTAACTCGCGGCGAAGACTTTCCAGGCGCCCGTCGATATCACTGAATCGCCGTGCGAAGTCACGAGCCTGGTTGCCGAATATGAGATCCCTGAGGACCTCCAATTCGCCGGGATTTCCGTCTGGTCCTGCGGGGAGAGAAGAGGCATCAGGCTCCTTATCTACTTGCTTTGCCACTGCATACCTCCAATGTAATGCTAATAATTGCAGTCATTATATACGCAGGACACCAAGGCTTCAATGTCGGGGCATATTCGGGCTGTCATCCGATGGGCGAGGAGCGTATTGATGCTAAGAGGACAGATTGCCAAGGACGTAGAGGATTGAGCGTCAGGCTATTCGTCGATGTCGCTGATACCGTGGCCAGGGAGGTCTGGGGACGTCTCTATGACTAGTGAATCCGGCTCAATTGCCAGACCAAGTTCGACCTCTTCCAGGTACGATAAAGTATCGGGCTGAAAGCGTAGCAAGTTGCGCTCTCTTTCCAATTCATATGCCAGCGAATATTCCTTGCGGGCGATACGAAGACCGCGCCAGGTGCAATTCCGGCAGGCATAGCGATAGGCGGGCACGCCGATCAATCCATAAAGACGATCGTTGAAGTGCCGTTTCACGCGAACCAAATCCTGTTCCTTGCAATCAGGACACCCCGTGCCGAACCAAAGGCGTTTGTTCCTGTTCAGACGCAATCGAATCAGAAGAGCGAAAATAATTAGAACGGCCAGCGCTCCAAAGAAGACGAAGAAAGAATTCTTTCCACCGGCCAGCCAACTGAGGACGGGGCCGGCTACCGGCCATCGTGACAGGGTGCGTAGCGCTGCCGCGTCCAGAAAATTCACCGCGATGGCCGCCACCGCCAGCAACGGCAAGACGACCAGCCCGATTTTTTCCAAGGTGTAAGCCCCTCGCCACGGAATCGGTTCGGACTTGTTGAATACGAGAGGCTCCGTTGATATACCCATTTACTTGATACTAGATAAGTTGTCTTACAAAAACTATTAATCAGATGCCATACCGGTCAGGAGCCGGCCCTTATTCGGTTTCGGCTGGCTCCTGACACGGCGATGAGGTTTAGTCCATGTGTTGCCAGCCAAAATCGACGGTCAGACGTTGCTCGCCCAGGGCTAACCGGATGCCTTGCCGGCCCGTGCCGGGCGCGGGCCAGGTCCAGTTGCCCGGGATAAGCAAGTCTACGTTTTCACTCGAGAGGGCGTCGACCGCTACACAGTAGATGCCTGCATCCAGCCCTTCGAAGCGGTAGAGCCCTTTCTCATCGGATACGGTAGTGGCCAGCCGGCTGGCGGGGGTGGGAATGCCGCCTTCCGGGCATGCCCCCTGGCCCAGGATAAGGGTTATGCCCGGCAAAGGTCGCTCGCTGGCGTCAAAAGTTCCATTCGCTCGATAGAATCCGCTGCCTGATTCAGTCTCTACGCAACCCCGTGAAGGCGTGCCGTTGGTCAGGAAACAGACATCCGACCATAACACGCCGCCGATGACCGCTGAACCGGGGGCGGGCGTTCCGATGAATGTCGCTGATGCGTCGACAACGATCTGCACCCAGAAGGCGTCGTTGGCCTCCCCGTTGATGCCGAACACATTGCCTTCGGCGTCGCTCAATTGCCAATTGCTCCTATAGGTCCCTGGCGTGCCGGGCGAAGTGAGCGTGGCCATGACGTCGAGAGTCTGCCCGGGTGAGACTGCTTTCCCTAACGGTATAGCGGTCGCTCCCATCGCATCGCCGCCGATGAAGGACACCGTGTACTCCTTCGTCCACGGGCATGTGCCGTTATTTCGCAACCGCCACCCGGCTACGAATTCCACGTTGGGAGGAAATGCGGAGTTATCGGGAACGGTCAAGTCCTGGACATATTCGAAACTGTTGACGCAATCCTTCGCCGATTCCGGCACCGGCAAAAAGAGGAAATCATAACCGAAGTTGATACCCGCCAGGCTCTCCCCTTCCTCAAGATTAACTGTGACGCTGTTTGTGGGAACCCCGTTGCTTGTCGGGGAAGTCAGGATGCCTTCTTCCAGTATGGCGGCGTTGTCTTCATCGTCGGTATCCAGGAAGACGCAGTAGGTATCGGGGGTCAGATCCTCGAAGCTATAAGCGCCGGATTCATCGGTTGTGGCGAATATCTCATCGCCCTCCGTGGCCGATGTGCAATCCCCGGCCAGCAAGCTGATCTTGACGCCGGGGATGCCCGGCTCTCCCTCCTGGAACTTCCCGTCTGCCTGGACGGTTTCACCGTCAGGAGACGGCACGCAACCTTTTTCTTCTGTGGCGTCATTAACGGCCGTGCCTGTCTGGGAACAGAGGTCGTGCCAGACGAATCCGCTGATGCTTGGGTTAACGTTGTTTAGCGTATTGTCGGTGTCGAGGGTGAAAGAACCTGTAACGCCGTTGACCGAGACCTGGTAAGTTCCGGCTGCCAGCCCGTCCACGTCCAGCGAGATAGATTGTTCGAAGGGGACGACCATCTGCGCGCAAGCCGGATCGGGCTGGCGCAACGTCGTGATAGCCACCCGGAAGGTGTCGCCCGTCAATTGACTGATGACCTCGTCGATCTGGGTGCAGGTATCCGGCAAGTCGCCGGCCGCTACGACGTTGACCTGAACCGGAAACGACTCCATAACCAGTACATCAATGCCGTTAATCACCGCTTGCCCGCGCGATGGCTCATTGGAGCCGGGAACGGGCGTCGGTTCGGAAGTGGGTTCGGCCGTCGGCGTGGCGGTCGCCTTCCCCGCGCCCATGTTACAGGCCGTCAATATGATAAGCGTACCAATCAGCATAGCCAGGGACACGCCTTTCAGGCGAGCAGCCGGCTTTTTCATTGCCTTTTGATTCATATTACTCTCCTCGAGTGTTAAAGCGCCTTGTCGTCAGAGATTTGACTATGGACTGCGCTAAATAACCCCATGAATTATTTTCCATCCCGCACAATCGCCATCACTTCATCAAACAGGAGGCCGTTCGTGGCGATTGCTTCGCCGCCGAAGATGGTTGGCGTTCCTTGCCAATCCGTAAATGTGCCGCCGGCCTCTTCAAGGATAACTTGTAATGGCCCACAATCCCAGATGGCCATAACGGGATCGAGCATAACCTCAGCCCGGCCGGTGGCAACAAGCGCGTAGCCGTAAGCGTCTCCCCATGTTCGCTGGATATAGGTTGAATCGATGAGGCGTTGGAAAGCACCCTGCCGATTGTAGAGAGAAAAAGTGTTCAGGTCGCTGGCTAGCAGAACGGCCTCAGATAGATTGGAGACGTTTGATACCCTTGCCGGACGGCCGTTCCAGTAACAGCCCCGGCCACGAGCCGCGTAAACCATATCGTTTAGTCCGGGGAAGTGCATCACACCCAGGACCGGTTCGGTATCCTTCACCAGCGCCAGCAGCACGGCGTAGAGAGGCACTCCGCTAATATAGGATTTTGTGCCGTCGATGGGGTCGATGACCCAGGTATACCCTTCGCTTCCGCGCGCGCCTTCAGTGTGCCCGTATTCCTCGCCGATCAGCGAATGTTCGGGCCAGCGTTCCGTAATGAGGCGACGAAGAATCTGTTCGGTCTCACGGTCGGCGATGGTCACCGGTGAATCGTCGGCTTTACGCTCGGCCACCAGACCCGTCTGGAAATGAGCCAGCGTGACGCGACCGGCTTGCCAGGCGGCATCAAGGGCGAAATGAAGCAATGTGTCGAGAGAGGGATCGGGTTTTGACATCGGCGATCTATCAGGGTTTACGCTTGCCGGGGGTAGGCCAACATAACGTTCTCGATGACCAACCGGGCGTTGGCATTCTGGTTTAGTTGGCGCAATGCGATTTCCGTTTGGCGCAACGCTGCCAGGACTCCGCTTTTTGACCAGTGTTCTGTCAACTCGTGGAGTAACTCGATTTCGTCAATATTGGTGATGCGTTCGGCCGGGGTCTTTCGATTAAATGACAGGAGTGTCAGATCGCGCCACCAACTCAGCCAGGTCTGCAGCAGCGATGGTAATGACTCTGCTTTATGGCTTAACGATTCGGCTAGCGCGAAGCGAACGACCAGGCTTCCCGGTAATGTCTGATGTAACGCTTCCAGTTGTGTCCGGCGCGCCTGCAGGAGAGCGGGATCATTGTGGGCGCGAATCGCCCACCCTAAGCGGCCGTCGGCCAGGTGCGCCAACAGGTTGGCGTCTTCCGGGCGGACGTGATGTCGCGTCATCAACGTTTCCTCAATCAGCATCGTCGGTACTGGACGGAGTTTCACCGTCCGGCAGCGCGAGTTGACCGTTGGCAATATCGTGTCGCTATCCATCGCTGTCAGCAGCAGGATGACGTTGCTGGGAGGTTCTTCCAAGGTCTTGAGAAAGGCGTTGGCGGCGTTCGGGTTAGCTGTATCGAAGCGCTTCAATAAGGCTACCTTGTAGCGGGCTTCATAGGCCGAGAGACTCAAATCCTGTTGTAGCCGCCTGATTTGCTCGATTTTGATCGATTGTATTCCCCGATCGCTGATCTCCGGCAGGACAACCCGTACGTCGGGGTGTTTGTCCTCCAGGATCAGCTTGCACGAACGACATATACCGCATGGCCGTCGCCCTTGTTCGGCGGTGCAATTCAAGGCTTGGGCAAACGTCCGCGCCAGGGTCATCTTGCCGATGCTGTCCGGCCCGGTGATCAGGTAAGCGTGGCCAATGCGTTCATGTGCGATGGCACCGCTCAATAAACGGGCTGCCCACTCATGGCCGGCGATCTGCTGCCAGCCTGGCGCGAGGGAATCCATGATGGAATTGTACATCAGCCCTATAAAAGACGAAAACGCGCCCTCTGTTATAATCAGCTTTATGGAACCTTTGCTAATCTCCGGTGAAAATCTGCACGTTGATGATGTTGTCGCCGTCGCTCAAGGGCGACCGGCGGCCCTCGATCCTGTCGCCCTGCCACGCATGGAGCGTTCGCGCGCGGCCGTCGAGCGTTTGGTCGCCGAGGAGCGAGTGGTATATGGCATCACGACAGGATTCGGCCGTTTCAAGGATCGCATTATCTCGCCCGATGAAGTTCGCCAGCTGCAACTAAATCTCGTTCGTAGCCATGCGGTTGGCGTTGGCCCCGATCTGTCGCAGGAGGCCGTTCGCGCGATTATGCTGGTCCGGGCCAATACTCTGGCCCTTGGCCATTCCGGCGCGCGACCGGTCATTGTGCGTCTCTTGCTTGATATGCTCAATGCCGGGGTCACACCTCGCATCCCGTCCCAGGGTTCGCTGGGGGCTAGTGGCGATCTCGCACCGTTGGCCCATCTCGCCCTGGTCATCATTGGCGAAGGGGAGGCGACCGTCGATGGCCGCCTCATGAGTGGCGGCGCGGCGTTGGCTTTGGCCGGATTGCAACCAGTCGAACTGAACGCCAAAGAGGGATTGGCTCTCTTGAATGGAACGGCCCTGATGGTGGGCATGGGCGCTCTTCTTGTTCGTCGAGCTATCAATCTGGCGCTGACGGCCGATATCGCCGCTTCCCTGTCGCTGGAGGCCCTTCATGGGACTGACCGCGCCTATGATCCGCGGGTCCACGCTCTGCGACCCCACCCGCGCCAGATCAAATGTGCTGAGTTCCTGCGCCGCGTCCTCACCGGAAGCCGGTATCTGCGCCTCGACGATCCGCATAACGTTCAGGATCCTTATACCTTGCGCTGCGTTCCTCAGGTTCACGGGGCCGTTCGCGATTCGATAGCTTATACCCAGTGGGTGATCGATATCGAATTGAACACGGTTAACGACAACCCGATCATCTTTGCCGACGATACGGGCGAGATCGACGTCGTTTCGGCGGGGAATTTCCATGGCGAGCCGGTGGCTCTGGCGATG
>WBZO01003887.1_pt1 | contig 16782 bp, 13 predicted proteins | sample 5204261 | NCBI WGS metagenome assembly WBZO01 (sample SAMN12412400, study PRJNA552823) | activated sludge metagenome | isolation source: activated sludge from anammox sidestream of wastewater treatment plant... | place: USA: North Carolina | collected 2017-09 | reverse complement strand
GGGACGCACGGCTTGCACGACGCCCGGCCGCCGTCCGGCACGATCCCGCGCAACTTCGGCATCTCGAGCGTGGCACCGGGCGTGCTGCGGGGAGGATCGGGAGCCATGTCCGCACCGCGCGAGATCCGCTGCTACCAGTACGTCGCCCGCCCCTACTCGAACGTGAGCGAGCTCTTGCGGTCGGACCCCGTCGCGTTCCTCCGGCGCGCGACGGCTGCGGCGGCGACGCGCGCCGAGCATCTCGTCGCGCAGATGAAGGTCGAGATAGCGGGCCTCGAGATCGACCGGGACGTCACCCTCGACGTGACGGTCGGCGACCCGAGCAAGAAGCCTCCGGCCGCGCCCGCGCTCCCGGCGATGTCGCTCACGATCAGCTGGCACGCGGCCAGGAACCCCTCCTTCTTCCCCTCGATGTGCGCCGAGCTCACGATCTATCCGCTCGGGCCGGAGGAGACGCAGCTCGATCTCCACGGTTGGTACTCCCCGCCGGGAGGCCTCCTCGGCAGCGCCGCCGACGCGCTCGTCGGACACCGAATCGCCGAGGCCTCGGTCCATCGGTTCCTCGAAGACGTATGCGAGCGCCTTTGCGCAGACGCGCGCTAGAGTGTGAGCATTGGACCTCGACGCTCTCTTCCGCGCCCTGGCGACGAGCGACGACACCGCGTACGTGCTGTCGCGCGACCGGCGAATCGTGCGGACGAACGACGGGTGGGCTCGCTTCGCCGCGGCGAACGGTGGAGATCCGATCATCACCGCCGGACACGATCTTCGGCTCGATGACGTCCTGCCGGAGGCGCTCCGCGAGCTCTTCGTCACCGCGCTCGAGCGCGCGCTGGCGACCGGCCAGCGCTGGGAGCACGAGTACGAGTGCAGCAGCGCCGACCTCTATCGCCGGTTCCGGCTGGTGGTCTATCCGGTCGACGGCGAGCACCTCCTCTGCGTCCACTCCCGCCTCGTCGAGCACCCGCACGTGATGGAAGCAGCCGACGCACGGGCGTCGACCTATGCGGTCGGCGGCGTCATCACGACGTGCTCGCACTGTCGTCGCATCAAGAACCCGCAGGGCATCTCGCGCTGGGACTGGGTCCCCGCGTTCGTCGCAGCGCCGCCGCCGAACCTGAGCCACGGCCTCTGCGAGCCGTGCTTCGAGTTCTACTACGGCCTCGACGAGCCCTGACTCGGGTAGACTGCATCCATCGAACCCGAACGTACCGAACGCCGGAAGCTCCTCGCCGAGGCACGACGTGCCCTGGGCATCGAGCATCTCGTCCTCACGATCCACGATGCGAGCTTCCCCAGCCGCGCCGACGAGGACACCGGTCGAGGCTCGCCCTACAGCCGTGGCGCGCGCGACTTCCTCGAGTGGGCGCAGGACCTCGGCTTCGACGGCGTGCAGCTCGGCCCGCAGGGCGAGACGACCGCGATCGATGCCTCGCCGTACGACGGCACCGCGTTCGCGAAGACCATCCTCTCGGCGTCGCTGTGGCGGCTGGCCCACGAGCCCGAATGGGAGGGCATCCTCGACCCGCGCGTGCTCGAGGAGATCGTCGAAGGAGCGCCGAGAGACAGCCAGCGCACCGACTACGGCTATGTCTTCGTGCAGCACCGCCGCGCCATGCGCGAGGCGCACGCGAGGCTCGATCGCGGCGGCGATCTGTTCCGCCGCTTCGACGCCTGGCGGCGCACGAACGCCCCGTGGCTCGATCGCGACTCACGCTACGAGGCGCTCGCGGCCGAGTACGGCACCGACGACTGGCGCGCCTGGCCGAAGGCGCTCGCCGGCGTGAAGGGCGACGAGGTCTTCGAGCTCGGTCAGTTCGTCGTCCACGCGCAGCATGCGCAGCTCCTCGCCGACGCGGACGCCTCGGGGCTCCGCCTGTTCGGCGACCTGCAGATTGGCACGTCGCATCGCGACCGCTTCGGCCGCGATCGCCTGTACCTCGAGCGCTATTCGATGGGCGCTCCACCGAGCCGCACGAATCCCGCGGGGCAGCCCTGGGGGTATCCGGTGTTCGTCCCCGGCTCGCAGGAGGCGCTGACGCTCGTGCGCGCGCGCGCGACCAAGCTCCTCTCCGAGTTCCACGGCATCCGCATCGATCATCCGCACGGCCATGTCTGCCCCTGGGTGTACGACGCGACGAGCCCGGACCCGGTCCGTGCGGTGCAGCAGGGCGCGCGGCTCTTCGAGTCGCCCGATCTGCCCGATCACCCGGAGCTCGCGCGCTTCGCCATCACGCGGCCCGATCAGATCGATCCAACGGTGCCGCGCCACGCCGACGGCTGGGTGCGGACGCTCGACGAGGCGCAGGTCGAGCGGTACGCGGGCCACATCGAGATCCTGATGGAGGCCGCGCGCGCGTTCGGACGCTCCGCGCACCCCATCGTCCTCGAGGTCCTCAGCACCTGCCCCTATCCGCTGCTGCGGGTGATGCAGCACTACGGTCTCGGCCGCTTCCGCGTGACGCAGAAGGCCGACCCGCGCGATCCCACCGACGTCTACTCCACGGAGCTCGCTCGCCCCGGCGACTGGGTGATGCTCGGCAACCACGACACGCCTCCGATCTGGCGGTGCGTCGACGGCTGGTCCGACGAGCGACAGGCGGCGTGGCGCGCGTACCTCACGGGCCGCCTCGGCGAGCACGCGTTCGAGCACGGTGCATCGCTGCCCCAGGTGATGCTCGCGGATCTGCTCGCATGCCCGGCGGGCAACGTGTCCGTCTTCTTCGCCGATCTGCTCGGCTCGAGGGACGTCTACAACGAGCCCGGCGTCGTGAGCACCAAGAACTGGACCCTCCGCGTGGGGAACGACTTCGCGCGCGTGCACGACGAGCGCCTAGTCGCGGGCCTCGCGCTCGACGTCCCTCGCGCGCTCGCCGCCGCGCTCCGCGCCCGGGGTCACGAGGCGCTCGCGATGCGGCTCGACGCGCACGGTGGCCGAGTGCCGCGTTGACGCGGATCGTGGGCGCCGTAGCTTCGCCGTTCATGGACGACAGCGGCCAGTGTCGCGTGCTCATCCTCGCCGCATCGCCGGAGGTCGACGGCGGGCGTCATCCGGCGAAGCGGATCGAGGGAGAGCCCGTCGTCGCGTCGTGCGATCTCGTCTCCGACGGGCACGATGCCGTCGCCGGCGTCCTCCTCTGCCGAGGCCCGGCGTGGCGCGATTGGACGCGCATACCGCTCGTCCCCAAGGGCAACGATCGCTTCACCGCGTCGTTCGTGCCGGACGTCGTCGGGCATTGGGAGATCTCGTTCGAGGCGTGGATCGACGAGTATTCGACCTGGTCGCACGGCATCCAGAAGAAGGCGCAGGCAGGGCAGGACATCTCGATCGAGCTGCTCGCGGGCGCCCGTCTCATCGCCGACGGCGCCGCGCGCTCGAGCTCGCCGATCCTGAAGCGGGTCGCCGCCGCGGTCGCGGACGCGAAGCTCCCCTCGCGCGAACGTCTCGCGAACGCGCTCTCGCCCGAGGTCGCGCAGCTGATGGCGCTCCATCCGGACCTGACGAAGGCGTCACGTCTCGAGCGCCCGCTCGCGATCACGGTCGACCGTCCCCTCGCGCGCTTCGGCGCCTGGTACGAGCTCTTCCCCCGCTCGGCGGGCGGCGCCGGTAAGCACGGCACCTTCGCCGACGCCGAGCGGATGCTCGCGTACGCCGCGTCGATGGGCTTCGACGTCGTCTACCTGCCGCCGATCCACCCGATCGGCATCGCGTTCCGCAAGGGGAAGAACAACACGCTCGACGCGAAGCCCGACGACGTCGGGAGCCCGTGGGCGATCGGCGGTCCGGCCGGCGGCCACAAGTCGGTCCACCCCGAGCTCGGCACGCTCGAGGACTTCCGGCGCTTCGTGAAGAAGGGCAAGGAGCTCGGCCTCGAGATCGCGCTCGACATCGCCTTCCAGGCCTCGCCCGATCACCCGTACGTGAGAGAGCATCCGGAGTGGTTCGAGAAGCGCCCGGACGGCTCGATCCAGTACGCGGAGAACCCGCCCAAGAAGTACCAGGACGTCTACCCGTTCGACTTCGAGTGCGCCGACTGGCGCGGCCTCTGGAACGAGCTCGCGAGCGTCTTCTTCTTCTGGATCGAGCAGGGCGTCACCGTCTTCCGCGTCGACAACCCGCACACCAAATCGCTCCGGTTCTGGGAATGGTGCATCGCGGAGGTGAAGAGGAGGTGCCCGGAGGCGATCTTCCTCGCCGAGGCCTTCACCCGGCCGAAGGTGATGTACGCGCTCGCGAAGCGGGGCTTCAGCCAGTCGTACACGTACTTCACGTGGCGCACGACCAAGCACGAGCTCACGCGGTACCTGACGGAGCTCGTGCACCCGCCGGTGAGCGAGTTCTTCCGTCCGGCGTTCTGGCCGAACACCCCGGACATCCTCCCCGAGCACCTCCAGTTCGGGGGGCGCCCGATGTTCCTCCAGCGGCTGATCCTCGCGGCGACGCTCTCGAGCACGTACGGCATCTACGGTCCGGCGTTCGAGCTGATGGAGCACGTCGCGCGCCCGGGCTCGGAGGAGTACATCGACAACGAGAAGTACGAGCTCAAGTCGTGGGACATCGACGACCCCGACAGCCTGCGCGACGTCATCACCCTGGTGAACCGCATCCGGCGCGAGAACCCGCCGCTCTACGACAACGCGTCGCTCGTCTTCCACCACACGGACAACGAGCAGCTCATCTGCTACAGCAAGCGCGACGAGGCGAGCGACACGGCGATCCTCGTCGTGGTGAACCTCGATCCCTTGCACCGCCACTCGGGCTGGGTGGATCTCGATCTCGGCAAGCTGGGCATCCGCCCCGACGAGCGCTACCAGGTCCACGACCTGCTCGGCGACACGCGCCACCACTGGACCGGGCCGCGCAACTACGTCGAGCTCGACCCGCACGTGATGCCAGCCCATGTCTTCCGCGTCCGGCGCCACGTCCGGACGGAGCACGACTTCGAGTACTTCCTGTGATCGCCGACTACGTGACGCAGCGCCGCTGGTTCCGCGGCAAGGCCCGCCCCCTCCGCGAGATGCACGTGGAGGAGGCCTTCCCCATCGACCTCGCGGGCGCACCCGCGTCGCTCATGATCGTGCGCGCGACCTACGCGGAGGGCGATGACGATCGCTACGTCCTCCTCGGGTGGAACGACGCGACGACCCACCACGACGCGCTCGCCGAGCCGCGCCTCCTCTCCGCCCTCCTCGAGAAGCTCCGCGGCGGGGGTACGCGCATCACCGGCGAGCGCGGCACGCTCGTCTTCCGTCCCCTGCCCGGCTTCGATGCGGTGAAGGCGACGAGCCTCGTGCCGAAGCCCTCCGAGACCGAGCAGACCAACACCAGCGTCCCGTTCGGCGACGGCTACATCCTCAAGATCGTCCGCAAGCTCGACGAAGGCCGCAGCGCCGAGCTCGAGATGGGCGAGCTCCTCACCAAGAGCGGCTACGCCGGCACGCCGCCGCTCCTCGGCGCGATCGAGATCGAGCGGCCGAACGCGAAGGAGCCGTCGACGGTCGGCATCGTGCACCGCTTCGTGCCCAATCGTGGCGACGCGTGGACCTTCACCCTCGATCTCCTCGCGCGCTCGAACGCGGCTGCCGACTACGCGCCGTACGCGTCGAGGCTCGGTAAACGCATCGCCGAGATGCACGCCGCCCTCGCGCGGGCCACCGGCCCCTCCTTCGCGCCCGAGCCGCTCGACCGCGCCCGCCGGCAGGCCCTCGCCGACGGCGTGCGGGCCGGCGTCCGCGGCGTGCAGAAGTGGCTCGCCGAAGGCGACGCGGCGCGCATCGATCGCCGGCTGGCCATGTTCGTGGAGCTCGAGCACGATCCCGTCGCGACGCGCGTCCACGGCGACCTCCATCTCGGGCAGATCCTCGTGACCGACGCCGAGGACTTCGTCATCATCGACTTCGAGGGCGAGCCCGCCCGCCCACTCGCCGAGCGCAAGGCGAAGCGCTCGCCCATGGCGGACGTCGCCGGCATGCTGCGCTCGTTCGACTACGCCGCCGCGACCGCGAAGGCCCCGCGCGCATGGTACGAGGGCGCCGCGCGCGAGCTCCTCGCGGCGTACGGCGAGGCGCCCCGCGAGGTGCTCGACTTCCATCTGCTCGAGAAGTGCATCTACGAGATCGGCTACGAGGCGAACAACCGCCCCGACTGGATCGAGATCCCGCGGGCCGGCCTGCGCGAGCTCCTGGCATAGCTCCGTTGGGTCAGCCGCGTCGTGCGCGGACGGTCTCGATCGCCTTCTCGACCAGGAGGCGGACGTCGTCGGGCTGCGCGCCTACCGGAAGGGAGAGGAGCTCGGCGCCCGCGTCGCGCGCGGCATCGCGGACCGCACGCGTGCGCTCGGCCGGAACCGACGCGGGCACGACGACGACGTGCGGGCGCTCGGACGCGATCACGACGGCCGCGCGCAGGACGCTCGCCTCCGAGAGCACGATGATGCTCGCGTCCTCGAGCGCACGCCGCCACGCCTCCGCGCGTGCACCGACGAGCTCGGCGAAGAGCACGATCGGCCACGAGAGGCCTTCGACGGTCCGCATTCCGGGCTCTGACGGCTTCATGCGCTCATCCATCGTACAGCAGAGCTGGTTCGTGATGCGTTTCGAGGCTGCACCATCGAGCTTTCGAGTTTGAAACGAGTCCGGCTCCCGTGTGCGTGATTCCAGACAGTTCGCGTTGGTACGGAACGAGCAAGAGCCCTGCCAGCGCTGCGGCGAGCCAATCGTTCCCCCCCACGACGCCGCCGCAGCGCGCTTTCCTCATCGATGGACACCGACGAGCGACCGACGCTTCCCGTTCCGCGCGCCTTGACCGGCGAGGGCGATCGCACGTCGATCATCCCCGTCGTCCTCAAGAGCCCGCGCGAGCTGCGCGCGCTGCCCCTCGATCACCGCGCGGGCTTCGTGCTCACGCACATCGACGGCAACACGGATCTCCAGTCGCTCATCGATCTCGTCGGGCTGCCCGAGCAGGAGACCCTCGCGATCGTCGCGACGCTGGTCAGCCTGGGCGCGCTCGCGTTCTCGCCCGCGACCTGAGCGGGCACTGCTGGCAGCAGGACTCACGGGGAGGGTGGGTGCAGGGGTCCCGAGTCCACGCATCAGGTCTAGCTATCAAGGCCTGCTCGCTTCCCGCACGACAGCGCGCACGGCGCCGCGCCGCGCAGCAGAGCAGGCCATGATAGATGGGCCTGATGCGCAGGGTCCGGCGGGGTAGCCCCCCGCGCGGCTCCGCCGTGCGACGCGAGCGATGCGCGCTGATCATCGTGGGCGCGGTCGTCCTCGCGGCGACGCGAGCGCGCCCCAGAGCAGCGACGTCGCGAGGACCGGTCCGAGACAGGCCGCCGCCATGACCGCCGCATCGAGCGTGCCGCGCGCGCGCGCGCCCCCGTCTGCGAGCACCTCGACGACCGTGAGCACAGCATCGGCCGAGGTCGCGACCGCGAGCGCCTTCGCGAGGCCCACGCGCCAGCGCGACGCGAGGGCGAGCATCGAGGCGGCGACCGCGACGTCGAAGGCGACCCACGCGATCTGCACTGCGCGCGACGGGAAGAAGCGCGCCGCCGGTGCGCTCGCGAGCGCGACGGTCCACGGCACGAGGAGGAGCGCGAGCACGCGTACGCCGGCGGCCGGTGCGTGGGCCAGGGTCTCGAGACCGAACCGGACGAAGCTCGCGCGATCGTGACCGTCACGCGGGCGCATGGTGAACGCCGCGAGCGCGTCGAGGAGCGCGACGTTGCTCGACCCGTCGCGCGGCCACGCGAGGTGGATCGTCGTCCAGCTGTCCGGCCGGAGCTTCGCCTTGAAGCGCCGCACGCCGTCGAAGTCGTACAGCGCCGCGCTGACCGCGCGCGCGAAGCCGAGCCACGGCGACACGTCTCCCGCGAGCGGCGCGAGGCCGAGCGTGACGTACTGGCTGCCCTCCTCGGCGACCGTACGCATCGCGAGATCGACGAGCAGCTCGGTCGTCCCGTTCGGCGCGTCCGGCGCACGCAGGAGGTCCTCGAACAGCCACCCGTTCCGTCGATACACCGGCACCGCGACGAGCAGCCCGACGACGCGTCCGTCTCGCTCCGCGGCGAAGCAACGCCGCTCGGCGGCGTAGTCGAACGGCTGCACGTCGACGATGAAGCCCATGGGCGGCATCTTCCGCGTCGTGAGCCAGCTCGCGACGAGCTCCTCGAGCCCGGCGCGGAACGGCGCGTCCACGTGCTCGATCTCCGACGGCGACACGGGCCGCACGAGGACGCCCTTGGCACGCGCGCGGCGGAGCTGCTCGCGCAGGCGCCGATCGCGGCGGACCACGTCGGCCCACCCGGCGGGATCCCACGCGGGCTGCTCGCCGATCGGCATGCTCGCGAGCGACGGCGACGACGCGAACCGCTCCTCGACGGCGAAGAAGCAGGCGCGTCGACGCGCGCGGCGTGCCGCGTCGATGAAGCGATCCGCGCAGCGTGCGACGTCGCCCTCCGGCCCGATGGGGGCGCCGGCCGCGACCCACGCGCGCCCCGTGTCGACGTACGCGACGCACCCCTCCCCTTCCGGATCGAACCAGTACGAGAAGCCGTGCTCGAGGACCTGGAACGACGTCGTGTTCCACCCGTGCGCGCGGAGGAGCGCGAGCACGCGATCGCGCTCGTCGCGCTCGCTCAGGACCGTCGCAGCCATGCCGGGATCACCGCCGTGAGCGGGAGCACGCGCTCGCGGCGTTGCTCCTCTTCGAGATGGCGCCTGCGCGCCTCGAGCGCGCTCTCGAGCGTGATCTCGCCGAGGATCCGTCGCTCGTCGTCGTGCGCGACGACGGGCAGCCGCGTCCTTCCGGTCTGCGCCATCCGCGAGACCGCGGCGCGCAGCGGCTCGTCCGCATCGGCCACCACCGCCTTCTGCGCGACCTCGCCCAGCGTCTCGCGGTGATCTGCGACGTGACCGGTCGCCCACGCCTCGAGCTGAGACCGGGTCACGACCCCGATGAGCCTCTCCCCCGCGTCGACGACGTGGAACAGCGGGCGGATCTTGCTCTCCCCGTCGAGCGCCGCGAGCAGCGCCGCGCGCGTGAGCATCGCGGGGAGGACGACGACCTCGCTCCTCATCACCTCGCGCACGAAGAGGATCTCGAGCGGATCGGTCGCGTACTCGCGGCTGAGATGGAAGCCGCGGCGGCTCACTTTCTCGGTGAGGATCGACCGCTTCAAGACGAGCACGGTGAAGCCATAGGCCATCGGCACCGCCACGAGAAGCGGCAAGGCCATCCCCCAGTCGTGCGTGAGCTCGAGCGCGAACACGACGCCGGTCAGCGGCGAGCGCATGGTCCCGCCGAGGATCGCCGCCATGCTCACGAGCGGCCAGAAGCCGCGGCCCATGTCCGGAAGCACGAGCCCCTCGAGACCGCCGAGGCTGGCGCCCATGATCAGGAGCGGCGCAAGCACGCCGCCCGAGGTGCCGGACCCGAGCGAGATCACCCAGATCGAGGCCTTCACGATCATGAGGACGAGCAGGACGCGGCCGACGAGCTCGCCCGCGAGCAGCGCCTCGATGACGTCGTAGCCGACACCCAGGGCGCGAGGCTCGAAGAGGCCCCCGACCCCGATCGCGAGCCCGCCGATCGCCGGCCACCACATCCAGTGGATGGGCAGCTTCTGGAACGCGTCCTCGAAGAAGTAGACGCCTTTCGTGAGCAGCCCGGACATCGCACCCGCGGCGAGCCCGCAGACCACACAGCACGCCGCCAGCGACAGCGACGCGTGTGGTGCATGCGGCAAGACGGGAAAGAGCGGCCCCTCGCCGAGGATCGCCGGTCGAACGCACGCTGCCGCGGCGCTCGCGACGGCGACGGGCAGGAAGCTTCGGGGCTTCCACTCGAACAGGAGCAGCTCGACGGCGAGAAGCGTTGCGGCGAGCGGGGACGAGAACGTCGCGCTCATGCCCGCCGCCGCACCCGCGACGAGCAGCGTCTTGCGCTCGGCGCTCGTGAGCGCGAACAGCTGCGCGATCAGCGAGCCGAACGCGCCCCCGGTCATGATGATCGGCCCCTCGGCGCCGAAGGGACCTCCGGATCCGATCGAGATCGCGCTCGACAGCGGCTTCAGCAGCGCGACGCGCGGCTGCACCCGGCTGCCCCGCACGAGGATCGCCTCGATCGCCTCCGGGATGCCGTGCCCGCGGATCTTCTCCGAGCCGTACCGCGCGATGAGGCCGATGAGGACCGCGCCAGCGACAGGCACGAGCACGACCGCGGCGCCCAGATGATGCTCTGCCGGCGTGACGTTCGCGGTGCTCACGCGCTGGAAGAAGAAGATGTTCGTGAAGAGCGCGATCATCTTCAGCAGCGCGAACGCGACGAACGCGCTCAGGACGCCGATGCCGGCGGAGAGCAGCGTGAGGGGTACGACGCGCGGGGTCGTCGTGAAGTCGCCGAGTTGATCGAGGGCGGAGCGGCGCGGCGCGCTCATGCCGCCTCTTCGCTCAGGAGCGCGTTCATCGCCTCGAGCAACGCCGGCGCCGCCGCCCGGAGCTCGGCGCGGTGCGAACGGGCGAGCTTCTCGAGCAGGCCATCCCCCCGCCGTGTGATCTCGAGGTGCACCGCGCGCCTGTCTCCCTCGGCCTCGCGCTTCACGACGAGGCCGTTGTCGACCGAGCGCCGGACGAGCTCGACGGCGCTGTTGTGCTGGATCTGCAGGCGCTCGGCGATGCGACGGATGCTGGGCGCCTCGCCCGCCGGCAGACCGCGGATCGCGAGGAGGAGCTGGTGCTGCTGGGGCTCGAGCCCGATCTCGCGGGCAGCGGCCTCGCTGAAGTTCAGGAAGCGGCGGATGCGGTAGCGGATCTCGGCGAGGGCGGCGTAGTCGGCAGCGGATACGCGTGAAGGCACGGCGCCTCTATAGCGCGCCGATATATCGTGTCACGATACATTTCGTTCAGGCGGCCCGGCTCGCCCGCCGCACCGCCGAGGCGAGCCGCTCGAGCACCGGCACGGTGTCGTCCCACGAGAGGCACGCGTCGGTGATGCTCTGCCCGTGGACGAGGGGCTTGCCCGGGACGAGGTCCTGGCGCCCGCCGACGAGGTGGCTCTCGATCATCACGCCGAGCACGTCCCGCGCGCCGGCGACGAGCCGATCGGCGACGTCGGCCGCGACGGCGACCTGACGGACCGGATCCTTGCCGCTGTTGCCGTGGCTGCAGTCGATCATCACGCGCGGCGGGAGCTGCGCCCGCTCGAGCTCGGCGGTCACTGCGGCGACGTCGGCGGCGCCGTAGTTCGGACCTCGCTCGCCGCCGCGGAGGATGACGTGGCAGTCCTCGTTGCCGCGTGTCGCGACGATCGCGGAGATCCCCTGCTTCGTCACCGACAGGAAATGATGCGGGTGGCGCGCGGCTCTTATCGCGTCGACCGCGATGCGGACGCCGCCGTCGGTGCCGTTCTTGAAGCCCACCGGCATCGAGAGGCCCGATGCGAGCTCGCGGTGCACCTGGCTCTCGGTCGTGCGCGCGCCGATCGCGCCCCACGAGACGAGGTCGGCGATGAACTGCGGCGTGATCGTGTCGAGGAACTCGGCTCCGACGGGGATGCCTCCCTCGGTGAGGTCCACCATGAGGCGCCGCGCGAGGCGCAGGCCCTTGTTGATCGCGAAGCGCCCGTCCAGATCGGGGTCGTTGATGAATCCCTTCCATCCCACGGTGGTGCGCGGCTTCTCGAAGTAGACGCGCATGACGAGCACGAGGTCGTCGGCGAGGCGCCGGGCCGCTCGGGACAGCCGCTCGCCGTACTCGAGCGCAGCGTCCGGATCGTGGATCGAGCACGGGCCGACGACGACGAGCAGCCTCGGGTCCTTGCCTGCGAGGATCGCGCTCGCCGCCGCACGCGCCTCGGCGACCGTCTCCGCCGCGCGCGGCGTGACGGGCAGCTCCTCGATGAGGATCGCCGGCGGCAGGAGCGGCCGGAGCTCGGCGATGCGCAGGTCGTCGGTGCCGCGGAGCATCACGCGATCCGTTCGCAGACCCGGAGGCCCATGGCCCGGGTGGAGATGGCCGATGCGCGCTCGGAGGACCTCGCGACCATGTCGGCGGTGCGCGCGCCGGACGCGATGACCTCGAAGACCGCGCCGTCGACGGCGTCGGCCTCGCGCGTCCAGCCGAGCGAATGACGCAGGAGCATCGCGGCGCTCGAGATCGTGCCGAGCGGGTTCGCGATGTCCTCGCCCGCGATGTCGGGCGCCGAGCCGTGGATCGGCTCGTAGAGGCCGCGCTTGCCCTTGCCCAGCGAAGCGCTCGGCAAGAGGCCGAGCGAGCCGGCGATCACCGCCGCCTCGTCGGTGAGGATGTCGCCGAACATGTTCTCGGTCACGACGACGTCGAACGACCGCGGGTTCGTGACGAGGCGCATCGCGCACGAATCGACGAGCTGGTGCTCGAGCGCGACGTCGTCGTACTCGGCCGCGAGCTCGCTCGCGACCTCGCGCCACAGGCGCGAAGATTCGAGCACGTTCGCCTTGTCGACCGAGGTCACACGGCGCTTGCGCGAACGGGCGAGCTCGAACGCGAGGCGGACCACGCGCGACACCTCCTCGTCCGTGTACTCGAGCGTGTCGACCGCGCGGCGCCTGCCGTCCTTCTCCTCGCGGAACCGCGGCTGCCCGAAGTAGAGGCCGCCGGTCAGCTCGCGGACGAACAGGACGTCGACGCCTTCGACGCGGGCCGCGTCGAGCGGCGACAGGCCCGACAGTGCGGGGTGCACGCGCACGGGACGGAGGTTCGCATAGAGACCGAGCGCCCGGCGGAGGCCGAGGAGCCCCTGCTCCGGCCGCACCTTTGCGCGCGGATCGTCCCACTTCGGGCCGCCGACCGCGCCGAGCAGCACGGCGTCCGCCGCCGCGCAGGCCTCGAGCGTCGCGTCGGGCAGCGGGTGCCCCGTCGCGTCGATCGCGGCGCCCCCGATGAGGTGCTCCTCGAACGAGACCTCGCGCTCGAAGCGCGATGCGACGGTCTCGAGGACGATGCGCGCCTCGCGCACGACCTCGGGACCGATGCCGTCACCCGGCAGCAAGACGATCTTGGCTTTGCTCATCTTCGTATCCCTTCACATCGAGAGGCGTCCTTGCCTCGGATTCGCGGCTCGCCTTCGCGAGCCAGAGCCCGTGCTCGATCCCGTCGACGAGCGCGACGAGCGACGCCTCGAGGATGCTCGGCGACGCGCCCACGGTGGTCCATCGTTCGGCGCCGTTCGCGTGGTCGACGAGCACGCGTGTCGTGGCCGAGGTCCCGTCGCGACCGTCGAGGATGCGGACCTTGAAGTCCTCGAGGTGGATGCTCGCGATCTCCGGGTACGCGGCCACGAGCGCCTTGCGCAGCGCCGCGTCGAGCGCGCTGACCGGACCGTTCCCCTCGGCCGCGGTGTGATGAACGACCCCGCGCACGCGGACCTTGATCGCCGCGTCGGCGAACGGCTCGGTGCCCTCGCGCTGGCCGACGATGACCTTGTAGTCGACCAGCTCGAACGGAGGCACGTACCCCGGCTGCTTCCGCCGCATCATCAGGAGGGCCGAGGCCTCCGCCGACTCGAAGGCGAAGCCCGCGGCCTCGCGCTCCTTGAGCTCGCCGAGGACGGCGGCGTCCGCCCCCTCCGCGATCGCGACGTCGTACTGCTCGGCCTTCGCGAGGAGGTTGCCGCGGCCCGACAGCTCGCTCACGACCACCCGCGTGCGGTTGCCGACGAGGGCCGGGTCGACGTGCTCGTACGAGCGAGGCGAGCGGCGGATCGCGGCGACGTGCACGCCGCCCTTGTGCGCGAAGGCGCTCCGCCCGACGTAAGGCGCATGCTCGTCGAACGTGAGGTTGGCGACCTCGGCGACGACGCGCGCGACGCGTCCGATGTTCGGCAGCGCCCCCTCGCGGATGCACGCGCAGCCCTGCTTCAGCTCGAGCGTCGGGATGATCGTCGTGAGGTTCGCGTTGCCGCAACGCTCACCGTAGCCGTTGATCGTCCCCTGGACGTGCGTCGCGCCCGCGCGGACGGCCGCGAGGGAGTTGGCGACCGCGCACCCCGCGTCGTCGTGGGCATGGATGCCCACGGTCCCGCCGACGAGGCGCACCACGTCGAGGACGCGCGACTCGACCTCCCACGGGAGCGTCCCGCCGTTGGTATCGCAGAGCACGACCACCTCGGCGCCGCCGCGCCGCGCCGCCTGCAGCGTCTGGATCGCGTAGCGCTCGTCTTCCCGCGCGCCGTCGAAGAAGTGCTCCGCGTCGTAGATCACGCGCCGGCCGCTCCCGACGAGGAACGCCACACTGTCCTCGATGAGACGGAGGTTCGCGTCCGGCGAGATGCGCAGGACCTCGCGCACGTGGTGGAGCGACGTCTTTCCGAAGATCGTGCAGACGGGTGCTCCCGAGTCGACGAGCGCGACCAGGTTCGCGTCGTCCTCGGGCGCGACGCCCGCGCGCCGGGTCGACCCGAAGGCCGCCAGCGACGCCGAGGTCCACGCGACATCCCGCGCGCGGCGGAAGAGCTCGGCGTCCTTCGGGTTGGAGCCCGGCCAGCCGCCCTCGATGAAGGCGACGCCGAGCGCGTCGAGCTCGAGCGCGATGCGCAGCTTGTCCGAGACAGCGAGCGAGATGCCCTCGCGCTGCGTGCCGTCGCGGAGCGTCGTGTCGTAGACGTCGACGCGGGTCTTCCTACTTTCGTTGCTCATGCTCTGCGATGCGATCCGAGAACGAGAGGATGTAGCCGAGCTCGTCGACGCCGTTCTCGAGGCAGTGCTTCGCGAACGGATCGACGGCGAACGAGAACGAAGCGTCGTAGCGGTTCCCGACGAGCGAGAGCCGCTGCGCGCCGAGATCGACGCGCAGGCGGACGCCCGGGTCCGCCCTCAGCGCCGCGACGACGCGCTCGTGGGCCTCGGCGTCGAGCGCGACGGTGAGGAGGCCGTTCTTCACCGCGTTCTGCGCGAAGATGTCCGCGAACGAACGCGCGACGACGACGCGGAAGCCGAAGTCGACGAGCGCCCACGGCGCGTGCTCGCGCGAGGAGCCGCAGCCGAAGTTCGAGCCGGTCACGAGGACCTTCGCGTCCTTCGCGCCGGGCGCGAGGAGCGGCGAGTCGGAGCGCTCGCGCCAGTCGGCGAACAGATGCGCGCCCAGGCCCTGCTTGCTCGTCACCTTGAGGTAGCGAGCGGGGATGATCTGATCGGTGTCGACGTCGTCGGCCAGGAGCAGGACGGCGTTCGAGGTCAGCGTGGTGAAGGGGGTGGCCATGGTCGTCCTCTCTCAGAGCAGGGTGCGCGGGTCGGTGACGCGCCCGGTGACCGCGGCGGCGGCAGCGGTGAGCGGCGACGCGAGGAACGTGCGGCCGCCCTTGCCCTGGCGGCCCTCGAAGTTGCGGTTGCTGGTGCTCACGGCGTACTGGCCCGGCTGGATCTGATCGCCGTTCATCGCGATGCACATCGAGCAGCCGGGCTCGCGCCACTCCGCACCGGCCTCGCGGAAGACCGCGTCGAGCCCCTCGGCCTCGGCCTGGCGCTTCACCGCCTTGGAGCCGGGGACGACGAGCGCGCGGACGTTCGCGGCGACCTTCCGCCCGCGCATCACCTGCGCGGCGGCGCGGAGGTCCGAGATGCGCGAGTTGGTGCACGAGCCGATGAAGACGACGTCGATCGCCCGGCCGAGGAGCGGCTCGCCCGCGGGGAGCGCCATGTACCGGAGCGCCTTGTCGAGCGCCGCATCGGCCGCGGCGGGGACCCGGCCGGTGATCGGGATGCCCATGCCCGGGTTCGTGCCGAACGTGATCATCGGCTCGACCTTGGTCGCGTCGATCACCACCGTGCGGTCGAACGAGGCGCCCGCGTCCGTCGGCAGCTGGCGCCATCGCGCGACGGCCGCGTCCCAGTCCGGGCCCTTCGGCGCGTGCTTCCTTCCCTTCAGGTACGCGAACGTCACCTCGTCGGGCGCGATCATTCCGGCGCGCGCACCGGCCTCGATCGACATGTTGCAGACCGTCATGCGGCCCTCCATGTCGAGCGCGCGGATGGCCTCGCCGGTGTACTCGATGACGTGCGCCGTGGCGCCGCCCACGCCGACCTCGGCGATGAACGCGAGCACCAGGTCCTTCGCCGTGACGCCCGGCTTCGCGGTCCCCTCGAAGCGGACCTCGAGGGTCTTCGGCCGCCGCATGAGCATGCACTGCGACGCGAGGACGTGCTCGACCTCGCTCGTGCCGATGCCGAACGCCAGCGCGCCGAACGCGCCGTGCGTCGACGTATGGCTGTCGCCGCACACGATCGTCCGGCCCGGCTGCGTGAGTCCGAGCTCCGGCCCGATCACGTGGACGATGCCCTGCTCCTCCGATTCGGTGTCGTGGAGCTGGATGCCGAACTGCGTGCAGTTCTCGCGGAGCGTCCGGAGCTGCGCCTCGGCCTCCTGATCGACGACCGCGAGCCGCTTGGGCAAGGTCGGGATCGAGTGGTCCATCGTGGCGAACGTCTTGTCGGGCCGGCGGACGCCGATCCCGCGCTCGCGCAGCCCGGCGAAGGCCTGCGGCGAGGTGACCTCGTGGACGAGGTGCACGTCGATCGCGAGGACCGCCGGGCACTCCGGCTCGCTCGCAACCACATGGGCGTCCCAGATCTTCTCGAACATCGTGCGGGGCTTCATCGCGTGGGTCTTTCGTTCGTTCTCGAGCTCAGGGGCAGCTGCGCCAGGGAAGGTCATCGGAGAGGTAGCGCGCCCTTCGGCGAGCGGAGCGAGCCGAGCGCCGCAGGCGTGCGCGCGAGCCGCTGGGATGAGGAAGGGGGGAGGCTC
>WBZO01003886.1_pt1 | contig 16783 bp, 14 predicted proteins | sample 5204261 | NCBI WGS metagenome assembly WBZO01 (sample SAMN12412400, study PRJNA552823) | activated sludge metagenome | isolation source: activated sludge from anammox sidestream of wastewater treatment plant... | place: USA: North Carolina | collected 2017-09 | reverse complement strand
GTCAGCCCATGCTGCCCGCCCCCCGGCTTTCTCCCCCCTTCCTGCCCCCTGACTTGTCATCCGCCGGGTTGTTGGGTAGGCTTTTGACCGTGACCTGCACAGATCAGAAATGGGGACCCTGTGGAACCGCTTAACACCCTCAAACAACGTTTGAACGAGGTACATAACCTCAAATTGTCGGCGGCTGTGCTCGGCTGGGATCAACAGGTGAACATGCCGCCCGGCGGCGCCATCTACCGCGCAGCCCAGTTGGAGACGCTTTCCAGGCTCAGCCATGAGCTGTTCACGGCGGAAGAAACGGGCCGCCTGCTGGAAACCGCCGAAACGCAATCCGCCGAACTCGATTACGATTCCGACGACGCCGCTCTGCTGCGCGTGGTGCGCCATGACTACGATCTGGCGACGCGCCTCCCGACGCCTCTGGTGGCGGAGCTGACCCGCGTCACCTCGCTGGCCTACGAAGCCTGGGCGACGGCCCGCGCCAACGATGACTACGCGGCCTTCAAGCCCTGGCTGAGCCAGGTGCTCGATCTCACCCTTCAGGTGGCGGAGGCGCTCGGCTACCAGGACCGCATCTATGACGCCCTGATCGATCAGTTCGAGCCGGGCATGAAAACCGCCGTGGTCGCCCGGCTCTTTGAAGAGCTTAAGGCCGTCCAGATTCCTATGATCCGGGCCATCGCCAGCCAGCGCGATCGCGCCGACGGGAGCGTGCTCCGCCGCGAATACGACCTGGAGAAGCAGAAGCAGTTCAGCCGCCAGGTCGCCGAGCAGATCGGCTACGACTTCACGCGCGGGCGCCTGGATGTCTCCGTCCATCCATTCACGACCGGTTTCGGCACGGGCGATATCCGCATCACCACCCGCTATGAGGCTAACTGGCTGCCGAGCGCGCTGTTCGGGACGATTCATGAGAGCGGGCACGCCATGTACGAACAGGGCAGCGGGCCTTCCATTGCCGGCACGATCCTGGAAGGCGGCACGTCGCTGGGTATCCATGAGAGCCAGTCGCGCCTGTGGGAGAATCTGGTCGGGCGCAGCCGCGCGTTCTGGCAGCATTACTATCCGACCCTCAGGGCGCTGTTCCCGGAGGCGCTGGCTGATACCGACCTGGACAGCTTCTACCGCGCCATCAACCGCGTGGAGCCATCTCTGATCCGGGTTGAGGCGGATGAAGTGACCTACAACATGCACATCATCATCCGCTTCGAGATCGAGAACGATCTGCTGGAAGGCCGGTTGAGCGTCGATGACGCCCCGGACGCCTGGAACGCTAAATATGAGCAGTATCTGGGCATCACGCCGCCCAACAACCGGCTGGGCATCCTGCAGGATGTGCACTGGTCGGGCGGCGCCATCGGCTACTTCCCCACCTATTCGCTGGGCAACCTGATGAGCGTGCCGTTCTTCAACAAAGCTGTGGAGGCGCACCCGGACATCCCCGCCGAAATCGCCCGCGGCGAATTCGGGACGTTGCTCGGCTGGCTGCAGGAGAACATCTACCGGCACGGGCGCAAGTACATGCCCGCGGAGCTGTTCGAGCGGGTCACCGGGGAGCCGATATCGGCGCAGCCTTACCTGGCCTACCTGGGCCAGAAGTATGGTGAGCTTTACGATCTGTAGGCCATCCGCGAAAGAGTATGGCAGGCCAGCTTGCTGTTTCCGGCCTGCCTTTTTGTCCGCGGCCCAGATCTGCCGAGGAATAAAGCGGGCGGGGGCGCATCCCGCCCGACAGAGACAGCATACAAAGGAGGTTCATGATCGGGCTGTTGTGGCTCAGGCGCCTGCGCAACGGGATAATCTGGCTGGCATGGCTGCCCTTCTACGCCTACTGCGCCGGAGTCGTGATCTTCCTGATTCTGCGCCTCCTGACCGGGACGCGCCTGTGGCCGGTGGCGATGGCCGCCGCGCTCACCCCCTGGCTGCTGCTGCCCGCCCTGGCTATCCTGCCGCTGGCGCTCTGGCGGCGGAAGCGGGCGCTGATCCTGCTGAGCGGCGCGGGGGCGCTAACCTTTGCCGCGCTGTACGGCGAGCTGTTCCTGCCCCGCCCGCCGGCTTCCGAAGCTCCCACCCTGCGCGTGATGAGCTACAACGTCAACGGCAGTTTCACCGAGCCGGGGCAACTGCTGGAGGCGCTGGACAGGGCGGACGCCGATATTGTCGGGCTGGTGGAAGTCGCCGAAGCGCAGGCGAAAGCGCTGGAAGGCAGCGGCTACCCCTATCACTACACCTACTACGAGGCGCTTCATGCCACTTCTGGCCTGGCCCTGCTCAGCCGGTATCCCCTGCTCGACACCGCTGTTTTCCTCCTGGACACCGAACAGCGGCCCCATTTGCGGGCCATCCTGGATATTGACGGGCAGCCACTGACCGTGCTTGTGGCCCATCCGCCATCGCCAGGAATCAGCCGGCGCGGCTTTCGGCCCCACCCTGAGATGATGGCCGAGATTGGCAACCTGGCGGCGCTGGCATCAGCCGGAGGGCCGGCGCTCCTGCTGGGAGACCTGAATATCACCGACCAGAGCGACGAGTATGCGCTGCTGACCCGCGCCGGCCTGATCGATTCGTTCCGCGCGGCGGGCTGGAGTTTCGGCCTGACCTGGCCGGCGCGCCGTATTATCGGCTGGCCGGACTTCCCGCTGCTGGTGCGCTCGGATTACATCTGGCACACGGCGGACCTGAGCACGGTTGCCGCCTGGGTTGGGCCGGAAGCCGGGTCGGATCACCTGCCGGTCCTCGCCGATCTCCACTTTTCCCCGCCAGATATGACAGTTGATGGCTGATCCGTCTCTGCCGGCTGCGCCGGGCAAGTCCCCCAGCCGGGTGCGGACAGCGGGCTTAGATGGAGCTGCTTTGACCGCCCCGGACTATTTCGGGTGGCATTACGGCGCGCTCTGTCCTATAATCATCAGCCAGGCGCGGGGCGCGCTCCGGCCCGCCCTGTGCCTGTGAAACTGCTTCTAACGGAGCGGTTTCCCCTCAAAAAGCTCCAGGCTGTGTGTTCCCCCCTCTTCACACCGTCTGGAGTTTTTGCTGCCTGATGAAAGAGATATCCCCGGCAGCAGGCCGCTGATTCACTGCGGCGTTTCGGTTTCGTCACGCTGTATTTGAGTTTGCTCAAGAGGCTGGTATGCTATGAAAAGTGAGGGCAAACATATCACAACGGCCCGGGGCAGAAGAACGAAGTGAGCCATAGCTGATCCGACCTGACCGGGTACGGCATTTATGTATACCGCTGACCGAAGACGAAAGGACTTCCCATGATCCGCGAAGTTCGCGCCCCACGCGGCACAACAATTACCTGTAAGGGCTGGGGGCAGGAAGCTGCCCTGCGTATGCTGATGAACAACCTGGACCCGGACGTGGCCCGCGACCCCACTCATCTGATCGTCTACGGGGGCCGGGGCCGCGCCGCCCGCAACTGGGAATGCTTCGACGCCATCGTGGCCGCGCTGCGCGACCTGGAAAACGACGAGACGCTCCTCATCCAGAGCGGCAAGCCGGTGGCCGTCTTCCGCAGCCACCCCGATGCGCCGCGCGTCCTGATCGCCAACAGCAACCTGGTCCCCCACTGGGCGACCCAGGCTCACTTCGATGAGCTGGAGCGCCAGGGCCTGATCATGTACGGGCAGATGACCGCCGGCTCATGGATCTATATCGGCACACAGGGCATCGTGCAGGGGACCTACGAGACATTCGGCAGCCTGGCCCGCCAGCAGGGCTGGGGGTCGCTCAAGGGGCGGTTCGTGCTGACCTCCGGGCTGGGCGAGATGGGCGGGGCGCAGCCGCGCGCGGTCACCATGAACGAAGGCGTGGCCCTGATCGTGGAGATCGACCCGCAGATGATCGAGCGCCGCCTGCGCACGCGCTACCTGGACGAGCACACCGACGATCTGGAAGAGGCGCTGGCCCGCGTAGAAGCGGCGATTCGGGCCGGCACGCCGAAGTCGATCGGCCTGCTGGGCAACGCCGCCGACATCCTGCCGCGGCTGGTGGCGATGGGCATCACCCCCGATGTGGTCACTGACCAGACCTCAGCCCACGACCCCCTGTCCTACATCCCTAACGGCATGACTTTCGCCGCCGCCGCTGAGCTTCGTGAGCGCGACCCGGAGGAGTACAACCGTCGCAGCATGGCGAGCATGGCCGCCCACTGCCAGGCCATGCTGGATATGCAGGCGCGCGGGGCGGTCGTCTTCGACTACGGCAACAATCTGCGCCAGCGCGCTTTTGATGCGGGGGTGCAGAATGCCTTCGATTATCCCGGCTTTGTCCCGGCTTATATCCGCCCCCTGTTCTGCGAGGGCAAGGGGCCGTTCCGCTGGGCGGCGCTCAGCGGCGACCCGGAGGATATCCTCCGCACCGATGCGCGCATCCTGGAACTTTTCCCGGAAGACGACCATCTGCGTCGCTGGATCACCATGGCCGAGGAAGGCTTTGAGTTTCAGGGCCTGCCGGCGCGTATCTGCTGGCTGGGCTACGGGGAACGGGCGCGGGCGGGCCTGGCCTTCAACGAGATGGTGGCCCGCGGGGAACTTCGCGCCCCGATCGTGATCGGGCGCGATCATCTGGATGCCGGCTCCGTTGCCAGCCCCAACCGCGAGACAGAGGGCATGCGCGACGGCTCCGACGCGATCAGCGACTGGGCCATCCTCAACGCCCTGATCAACGCTGTTGGTGGGGCGACATGGGTGAGCTTCCATCATGGCGGCGGGGTGGGTATCGGCTATAGCCAGCACGCCGGGCAGGTGATCGTGGCCGATGGCACGCCAGAAGCGGCCCGCCGGCTGGAGCGCGTCCTGACCACCGACCCCGGCATGGGCATCGCCCGCCACGCCGACGCCGGCTATCCGGAGGCAATCGCGGCGGCGAAGCGGCACGGGATCAAGATACCGATGCTGAAGTGAATACAGGGAAGAGGCTCGCCCTTCCTTGCCCGGTTCAACCTTCGTCCCGGGACGGCGGCGGAACCTGCGCCGTCCCGCTGTTTGCTATGCCCGGCGCAGGCGCGCCTCCCTGGCTGACCAGCGGCTGCCCCGCATAAAGAAATCCGGCCGTGAACAGCACAACCGCCAGCATTTCCGTCGCTTCCTGGGTGACAGTCGCCCACTGGAGCTGCTGCCATATGTCGTAATGCTCGGCCTTGAAGATTTCTTCTCCCGGGAATGCGCTGCCATAACCGGCGGAGTAGATAATCGCGGTTTCGATTGCTTCCGTGATCGGGTTGCTGACCAGCAGCAGGAAGCCAATAAGGATAAGCCAGCGGGCGCGCGGAGTATGCCATACGTCGCGCGTAATGAAGCGCAGCATAATCAGGGCGGCGATTATTCCGGGGACGCCCAGCACCACGATCCACATCCGTTCTTTGAATTTCTGGATGATCGGCGTCGTGATGCCCAGCGAATCAATAATTGAGCTGATGAAAACAGCCAGCCGGTCGTGAATCTGCGCCGCATCATCCATGCTCAGGTAGATGAGAATGGCCGCGGCCAGAAACCAGCCGATTGTCCGGGAACGTTCCTTGCGCATCCAGTGCAGCCACGCAATGAACAGCGCCGCGCCGCCCGCGATCAGGTCCAGCGTGCTGTTGAACCAGGTCGCCCAGTTGCCTTCCCGATCTACATCAAATTGAAACTGGAGAAAGTACGGGCTGTCAGGGATGAAGACCAGGAAGACGAGATGTGCCACACACAACAGCACAACCAGCACGGACAGAAAAACAGTGAGGCGATTGATAAACTTATTGCTTACAAGAGCAGCTTCCAGCGATGGCATGGGGTCTCTCAAACGGTAATATCCAGCCTTGACGCAGCCGCCAGCACAACAATAGAGCAGGTAAAAACCCGATGACAACTTCGCCAGATAGACCAGATCCGGACACAATGGCGCCTTGCGCGCCTATGGTTCTATTAGGCATCGAATTTCTGAGAGAGTCAAGAGAAAGAGGTCATGCCCGGGCGTAAATGTTCGTGAGCCGGGATACCCGACAGGTCGAGCGGGAGCAGAATCGCTCCCTCGGCAGCACCCTGTCGGGTATCTTTCATATCTGCCAGATTGAAGCCCGGCCAGATCGGCGCGCCGTCATCCGCTGCTGGCGGCAAGCGACCGGACATACGCGATGATGGCGAGGATGTCGTCATCCGTGAGCGCCGGGTTACCGCCCCTGCCGGGCATATCAATGCCTGTCGTGTTGAGCGGATCCCAGATCGGCCGGCCCGTCCGCACGAACTCCAGCAGCTCCTGATCAGTAAGCCCGGCAACAAATTCGCTATCAACCAGGTTCTTGCCAAGGTTAGGAAGCCCCCGCGCATCGGCCCCATGACAGGCGGCGCACTGCGGGAACAATGCCTGACCGGCCGCGATCAGGGCCGGATCGTAAGCGGTTGAAGCGCCGTCGGCGGCGGGAGCGGGAGCGTTATTGGCAGAAGCGTCAGCAACGGGGGTGCTGTCAACAGGAACGGCCTCGCCCTGCCCGCTGTTCTCCGCCGCAAGCGTGCGGATGTAGGCGATGATCGCCTGAATCTCCTCGGTAGTCAGCGCCGGATTGCCGCCCCGCCCTGGCATGTCGATGCCGGTTGTATTCAGCGGGTCCCAGATCGGCCGTCCGGTGATGATGAACTGCGTCAGCTCATCATCCGTCTGCGAGGCGACAAAGTCGCTATCGACCAGGTCTTTCCCCAGGTTAGGCAGGCCGCGCGCATCGGCGCCGTGACATGCCGCGCAGAGTAAAAAGAGCTGCTCGCCGCGCTCCACCAGTGCAGGATCGTAACCGGCGCCGGTTATCTCCGCCGCGCCCGCATTGCTGACGCTCTCCGGCGTGCTGGTTGCCGGCAGCGGGGTTGCAGTGGCCGGCGGGAGCGGCGTACTCGTGGGCGCGGGGGTGGAAGTGAACGTAGGCGTAGGCATGGGAGGCGGCGTTGTCGTCGGAGGGACGTCTGTCTGCGTTGGCTCCACCAGCGCGACCTCTTGCGTGGCGTCCGAAGCAGGCCAGGCCCGGGGACTATTTGAGAAAACCTCGGCTGCGAGCACCCCCAGGATGAGGATAAAGATAAGCACTGCGAATCTCAGGTTGAGAATCTCGTCAATATCCGGCTGATGCTGTTCTGACATGGCCTACTCCATAGAATTGCCTGGTGCTGTGATATAGCTGAGACGATCGGGGTATGACGGCACTTCAGTATAACCCGATCGGCATGCTGATGAAATACCAGCAGGATTTTAATCTGTCTCTACATGCTGCGGGAAGCCCTGTTCGTGCTGGCTGCCATCCGCCAGTGTAACGTGGACGTGGACAAGCCACTCGCCCGCCATCGTCCAGCGCAGCGGCACGGTGTACCGCCCGTCGGAGGTATGCTCACCCACGCCCGATACAGGCGCCATACCCGGATGCGCCATATCGGCGGTCACCTCAACGCTGGCATCAGCGACAGGTGCTCCAGCGGCGTCTGTCACGGTGAGCGTGATGACCGCGTCGCCAAGCCGCGCCGGATCAGGCTCAACCTGATAGCCGATCCGGATATCGGAATCGGCGGGCCGCTCCCCCATCGGAGCAGCCTCTTCATGGCCGTGGTTAATAATGCTCTCGCTGGAAATCGCCTCGACAAAGAAATCGAAGGTCTGGCTGATCTCGCCGCCATTATTCGGAAGCTGCGCCGTGACCGTCACAATCCAGCCGCCGCCCATTGTCCATTCAAACGGCACGTGGTACTCACCGCCGACGCTTTCGCTGACCTCGCGAATGACGGGCGCCATGCCTTCATGATCCATATCCCCATGAATCCGGAGGGCCGCCCCATCAATCGGGGTTCCATCCGCCTTCTTCAGGCTGACAATCAGCGTGGTTTCGCCGACCGCCAGCCTGTCCGGCTCGGCGCGCAACGACAGTTCCACATCAGCAGGGGTCGGCGGCGGCGTATCCTGCTGGCTGCAGGCGGCCAGAAACAGAATGAGCACAAATAGACTCAACACTATTCGCGAAATCTTCATTACGCACGCGCCTTCAGAATGAGGCCCTCCTGATGAGAGAAAAGAAACATAGCCGCCAGCAGCGGCAGAACTATCCAGAGGAGCAGCCCGAGCAGGAGCATCGGCAGCAGCGCCCCGCCGAACTGATCAGTTGCGTATAAGCCGGCCGGCCCCAGGACATCCAGGCTGGCTTGCAAGATCAGGATGGACGCTATCTTGAACATCTGCAACGGGTTGATGATGGCGATCAGGAAAACTGTCCCGATAGGCAGGTGCATCGAGACCGTGGTCCCCATAATACCCAGATCGCCGATGAAGACAAAGAACAGCCACAGGAACAGCGCGCCGCCCAGCGCCACCGCCGTCTTCCGCGCCAGTGTGGACAACAGAAAGCCGAGGCTGAGCATGGCTAACCCGACCAGATAGGCCAGCAGGGCCGTCAGGAGGTAACGCCCCGCATCCTGGATGCTCCCTTGCAGCGCCATAGTCACGCCGGCCGCGCCATACCCGAGCATCAGCGTCGCCAGCAGCGCCCCGGCAAGCCCCAGATACTTGCCGACCAGAACTTCGGTCCGGCTCACAGGTTGTGCCAGCAGGTAGGTCAGCGCCCCGGTCTCGCGATCGCCCGCCAGATTGGCGGAACCCAGTGTCAGCCCGATCAGCGGCACAAACAGCAGCACAAGGTTGACCAGGCTGGCGGCGGTGCGGCTGAAGCTCATCGCGCGCATCTGCATGCCGCTCGGCTGCGTGAAGGCCGAAAGGGCCAGGGCCAGGCCGGCGAAGGCCACGGTGAACACGATAAACCAGCGGTTGCGCAGGGCATCGCGCAGCTCTTTCGCAGCCAGCGCGCGGATATTGGCGAGATCAATCATGGCGTTCATCCTGAACGATAAGCTCACCTTCTATCAGATCAAAATCTTCGATCGTGACGTTTGCCAGCTCCAGAGAGCGCAGGGGAGCCAGCTTCCCGCCGTGGCTGATCTGCACGTACACGCTGCGGCCGTTGGGCATGTAGGTGTAGCCTTCCCGGTCGAACAGCGCGATCGTGGCTTCGCGTTGATCCTCCGGCACCCAGATGCGCAGCCAGCGGTGCAGCCCCAATCGCTGCGCCAGTTCGCGCGGCGGGCATTCCAGGGCCAGCCGGCCGTCGGTCAGGACGAGCACCCGGCTGCCGAGCGCGATAACTTCATCGAGGCGGTGCGACGAAAAGACGACCGTCTTCCCCGCCTGGTTGAGGCTCTGGACGGTGTGGACGAAATCGCGCTGCGCCTGCACATCGAGGTTGGCGGTTGGCTCGTCCAGGATCAGCACCGGCGGGTCTGCCAGCAGCGCCACGGCTAAGGCCAGCCGCTGCTTCATACCCCCTGAGAGCGCATTGACTCGCTTGGCGCTGTGCCCCCCTAACTGGACCTGTTCCAGCACCGCAGCGATACGCTCCACCTTCGCTTTTTTGAGGTGCGCGTAGAAATCCAGCGTCTCCAGCACGCTCATATCGTAGAATATTGTCTCCTGGGGGACATAACCAATCGCCGCGCGCGCCGCTTTGCCGTGCTTGCGAACATCGACGCCGTTGATGCTCAGCTCGCCTTCAAAGCCGTGGATGCCCAGCAGACAGCGCAGGGCGGTCGTCTTGCCCGCGCCGTTCGCCCCCCACAGGGCGACCGATTCGCCGGCCTGTATGGTGAAGGAGACATCATCGAGGGCGGTGAGCTTGCCATAACGTTTGGTCAGATTCCTGGCGATTATCATGGCGAACCTCTATGTATTGGCGTGAATTATCTTTGAGGCGTCGGGAGATGAGCGCGCTCGCCTGGAGGGATTCAGCCCCAGCACACAGAGCAGCGCCCCCACCCCGATCATGAGCAGGGCAACAGCCAGCAGTGGCGCCGAAACAGGGCGGTGCTCGCTCGTCATGGCGGCGGGCATCGCATATTGCATCTGCGGCGCTTCATCAATAGCCTTCGGATCAGGCCGGAGCGATGGGAATGCCGCGGCTGCAAAGTCAATAGCCTGGCTGGCCGGGCTGAACAGAAACAGCCGCAGCGCCGGACTGCTGTCAGTCAGGCTCTCAAAAAGTTTCTCGGCGCGGAACGGCATATCGCCGATCCCGTCGTTGTCGCGGTCGTAGCCAACGTAGTTGCTCCAGTAATTGCCGACCCCGTCCGCGCTCCACTGATTGTTCAACAGGCTTCCGCGGCCCTGGACAGCGATCTGCTGGAGATTCTCGACAAAGCCGTTGTCCTGGAAGATGTTGTGCCGCAGGGATGGAAGCCCCATCAGGCCGATATCGTTGTAAGCGACGAAATTATCGCTGAAGGTATTGTAGACATCGTACAGGGCCGGGGAGTTGTCGAGGTAAACGCCGACGACATTGCTAACAAACATATTTTCAGTTATATGAGCGCCGTCCATATCCTTGAGCGCTACGCCATACCCGCTCACCCCGCGATTATTGAGAAACTGATTTCTCGCCATCACCAGATCGGCGGAGTACATCATATACGCGCCCACAGTGTTATCTTCGATTATGTTGTCCTCTACAACCGCGCTTTTGTTGTACATGAAATGCAGCCCATAGCGGTTGTTGTGGATGGTGTTGCCGCGGATGGTGATGTTGTCGGCGTACCAGATAAGCATATCACGCCCGAACATCACATCGTTGTCCAGGAGCTGCACGTTATCGCTGTACCATACGCGCACGCCGTCGCCGCGCACGCTTTCCTCCAGCGCCTTGCCGCGGATGATATTGTTCTGAGCGATGCCGCCGGATGCGTTGGCGAAGTAAATGCCGAACAGCACGTCTTCCAGCACGTTGTCCCGGACGACAACATTTGCCCCCTGGACGACGATGCCCGTATCTTCGTGCGACAGGCTCTGCCCGCTGCTGCGCACGGTGAAGCCGCTGAATACGGCCTCAGGCGCCCGGATCAGGACCAGACTGCCGGCGCCCTGGCCGTCGATAACCGGCTGGTCAACCCCCAGCAGAGTGACGGATTTATCCACGATAAGCGGGGCGGGATAGACGCCGCCATGCACTTCAATAGTGTCGCCCACCGCCGCCGCCGCGAGCGCGGCTTCAATCGTGGTATACGGGCCGTCCGGGCTGACGATAAGGTTGCTCTGGGCGCAGGCAGGCGCAAAATACACTGCCAGCAGCACGAGCAGAACGGCGACAATGACCGGCCTGTGATGCGCTGAAGGAGGCATGGACATCTCAACTCAGCCTTTGGAGGCCCTGTTCCTGAGCAGCCGCACCACCAGCGTCACGGCGATCAGCCCGGCTCCCGCCGTCACAATGAACCAGCCCGTATCCACATAGGCCACGGTACGAAACTGGCCGATCACGCCTTCGCCAAGAATCGGCGGTGTGAAGGGATGAATAGCGCTGGAAAGCGGGGCTTCCGGATCGAGGTTCTGTCCGTAATAGGTCATCCAGAACGCCAGATCGGCGAGGAAGATAAACGAGAATCCCAGCGCGGGGAGGGTCAGGAGCCATATCAGGCGTCGCTGCCACAGCACTGCGGCGACAACCAGCGCCCCCGCCATGAGAATGACCGCCGGGATGGCAATCGCCTGCTCGAGTTGTGCGGCATCGTAAAGCGATTTCATGCCGATGTAGTGGTTCAGGGTGTCGATTTCCCGCACCTCATCCAGGCGAGGATCCGCGTCCCCCGTCATCTGGTTGACGAAAACGCGCATTTGCAGGCCGCCGGGGTACTGCGGCGCGTGCAGGATGAGGCCCCAGTACGGCTGGCTGATGGAAACGAGCAGCAGCACGGCGGCGGTCAGGAGAAAAACTTGAGAAAGCCGCGTCATCCGGCGGGCTGATGCCTCCGATGCGCTGCTTTCTACGCTGGCAGAATTTGAGGTGGAGATCGAGCTTGTCGTCATCCTGGATTCCTTGTGCGTCTTTGGGCCGGGTGACAGGAGGAAGCCCCCCTGTCACCCGACTGTTCTGCTGCGCCTACCTGGGCTGAACCATCATGTATCCCATCATCTCGAGGTGAAGCGCAGAGCAGAATTCCGTGCAGTAGAAGCTGAACACACCGGGGCGAATTGCGTCGAACTCAAAGGTGATAGACTCGCCCGGCTCGATACTCAGGTTGATATTGTAGAACGGAATAGCCAGACCGTGCGTCGCGTCACGGGCGCGCTCGACATTGGTGATTGTCCACGTCACATGATCGCCTTCCTGAATTTCGATATGTTCGGGCGTCATGTGGCTGCGCACAGCGGTCATCCGCACGGTTACGTTATTGCCGTCGCGGGTGACGCCTTCCGTCCCCTGCGTGACGGCGTTCGGATCAACGGACTGTGTGAGCGGATTCCAGCCAACTTCCGGATAAACTTCCCAGGCGTGCAGCTTGTCCGCCCGGATGATCTGGGCGTAGTGCGGCTCTGCACCCGTGATCGGCATGTCGTAAAGGACCTGGGTGAAATCGCCGGGCTGAGAGATATCAATGAGCTGGAGGTTCTGCGGCAGCAGAGGGCCGGTGCTCAGGAAACGATCGACAGACCACTTGTTGAGCGCCACCAGATAGCGCCCATCCGGGGAGGCCGTATCGCCTTCCGCGGCGGCCAGGTGACCCACGTTGTACTGCACCGGCGTCCGGTTGATCAGGGTCCACCCATCCTGCGGGCGATACCCTTCCGCGCCAATGCTCCAGCGGGCCACGGCGCTGTCAAGGAACAGGCTGGTGTAAGCATAGCCCTGATTGTCGAAGACGGTATGCAGCGGGCCGAGGCCAACCTCAACCTGCGCTTCCAGCACGCTCTCAAAGGACAGCACCGGTATGCCGAACACATCGGTCTCGGTCGGCCCCGCGGCGATGGCGTCCTGGATGCGCTGGAAGCTGTAGATCGACACGTGCGGGTCCAGCTTGCCGCCCACCACGACAAATTCGCCGCCGGGTGTCACATCGGCGCCGTGCGGGCTGCGCGGCTCCGGCGCAAGGTAGAGCAGGTTGTTGGCAATGACGGTCTCCAGCGGGATCACGTTGAAGCCGTTGATATCCACCGCGCCGCCGTTCAGGAAGACCTCTTCTGCCGCATCCAGGTTGATGATGTGCAGGTAGTCAACTGCCCCACGGCTCGCCCCCGCTTCGAACGGCGGGTTGCCGCTCTCGATGCCGCCAGTCGCCATTTCGGTATTGAATGAGTTGCAGAAGACCCAGCCTTCCGAAATGCCCTTGCCAGCGTCGCACAGGTCCTGCCAGTAAGGCGGCAGCTCTATCGCGAACGACTGATCGTAGTCAATACGCCCGATCTCGCTGTTGAAGCGCCAGAACGTGATCATGCCGCTGTACGCGCTCTCATAGTCGGAGATGGGGGCGTATTCCCCGCCCAGCGGCAGCCCGTATTGGCCACCTTCCACAATGTACTCGGTATTAGGGGTGACGAATGTGCCGCCATGATCGTTGAGGAACGCGGGGTTGTGCACGATTTGCTTCGTCTCAAAATCGCGCAGGTCAATGACGGCGACGCGCCCATTGGCCTTGTCGCCAATGAACAGCCAGTTGCCGTCGTATTCGCCGTTAGTTTCGCTCAGGGCGGGGTGGTGTGAATCGCCCCACAGAATTTCCTGCCCATCAATAAAGCCCTGCTCCAGCACCTCATGCCCCGCACCGTAACCGTAGCCCTGCCACGATTCAGGCGTGAAGACAGCAATCAGGCGGAGCAAGCGCATTGATGGCATGCCGATTGCCAGGACCTGTCCGCCCTGCCCGGCGGATGCGAACATGACGTATTCGTCCATCACGCCGCTGGGCGTGTAAGTCATGGCCGCCGCGCGCATATCGGCGTCGGTCAGACCTCGCTCAGCGGCTATGGTCTGCCAGTCCGAAGCGCCTCCCTGTGCGCTGGTGACGGCGCGCGACGAGATCACAACAGCCAGGACAATCGTGGTCAGGATTACGGCTCCGGTGAACAACAGCTTGAGGGGGTATCGTTGTGGGATCATCGCCTTCCGCTTCCTTGATCTGAAGACCTGCAAGAATCTATTCCGCACTGCGCGCAGACAGGGCGTTTGTATATTTATGATGAAGCAGAATATTCGGGCGTGATGTGACTCAAGTCACATGAAGGGAGGACTAACGCGCTTCCAGCAAGGCGATGGCGCGCAGCGCTTCGAGATCGCGAATGAGGATGCTGTCGCGCGTCAGGCGAACCAGCCCGCGATCCTCAAAACGCTTGAAAGACCGGTAGACCACCTCGCGCACCGTGCCGACCATTTCGCCGTATTCCTGCTGCGAAAGCAGGCGGTCAACGAGGATACCCTCGTCGTGCACTGTGCCTTCGACCTCCGCCCGCGCGACCAGGACCATCGCCAGGCGGGAGGTAACATCGCGGAACGCGAGATCGTGCACGAGCGAGACGAACTGCTTGAGCCGCTCGGTGATAAGGCGGAGGAAGGCCTCCTGAAAATCGGGATGCTCATCAAGCAGGGATTGCAGAATGTCAGGCGGCAAGGTTACCGCTGAGACTGGCGTGAGCGCGGTTGCGGTGTAGGGACTCATAGCGCCAGTGGGCAGGGATTCCGCGCCCAGGCAATCACCCGGAGCCAGCAGCGCGAGTATCTGGCACCTGTCTCTCGATTGGCGGTGCAGCTTCACATGCCCGGATTGAAGCAGGTACAGCGCGCTGGGCGGATCGCCCTGCACATACAGATTATTGCCCTGGGCATACTCGATCAATGTCGCCTTTTCGGCAATACAGCGCTGTGTGCGCGGGCTGAGTCCTGCAATAGGTTGGCATCTGGAAAATAACTCAACACTGACCATCATGACACGCCGCTGCTTGATGGTTTACCATACCGCTACTTTAGGGGAATGCGAATTCTGAGGATGTGACTTAAATCACGTCATACGGCCGATTGCTGTCTTTCCCAGGCGCAGGGAGGGAGCAGCGCATCCGCGTTCAGGATGACGATATGTCCGCTTTCAATACGGATAATCCCCTGTCTTTCCAGCAGATTCAGGTGGCGTGTGACGACCTCACGCACCGTGCCGGACAGCGCAGCAAGTTTCTCATGAGTCAGCTCGACAACAGACTGCTGCCGGGCAGGATGCCTCGCATAAGTGAGCAGGCAATCATTGATGCGTTCCGAGACAGACCACGACCCCAGCACTTCGCTCACGCGGGCAAGATGTCCCAGCCGCTGGCTGTAGATGTGCAGCAGCGCTTTGACAAGGTCGGGGTTATGCTGGCGCAGATGCTCAACCGCGCCCCCGGGCAGGACAAACAGGATCGCGCTGTCGAGCGCCTGGGCGGTCGCCGGGTTGTTATCCAGATCGAACAGAGGACAGCCGCCAAAGCACTTGCCCCGGGTCATCAGGCATAACCCCTGCAGGCGGCCGTTTGAAGATTCTTTAATAATCCTGACATGCCCTTCAAAGACAAACCACAGCGAGCCGGACTTCTCGCCTTCAACAAAGATAATCTGACCGGGCGCAAAGTGGCGGCGCACCATCAAAGCGGCGACGCTCTGCACCTGCCCCACTGGCAGATCACGAAAAGCGGGGATTTCGCGCAGTTCCTCAGGGTTGACTGGCATAGCTTAGTGTAGCGTTTTATAGCTCTGCTGATTCCGATTTACGATTAGTATAGTCGTAAACCGTGCCCCCTGTCCACTATGTACAGCGTGTTTTGTCGAAGAGTCCGCGTCACCGCTGCACCAGACACCCAAACGGAATGTATTTACCCCGCCGGCAGCGCCTATCTGGCTTCTGCAGCCAGATACTTCGTCTCGATCAAATCGGCGATGGCCTCGACATCATCGAGGTGGAACTGCGGGACATCAACATCAAGCGGGACATCGGCGGCCACCGCGAACCGCTGGTCGGGGCTGCTGACCATCTCCAGCGTGTTAGCCGCCCGGACTACCTCCAGCGCGGGCCGGTTCGCCTGCCGGTAGCCTTCCACCAGGATGATATCCACCCCGACGAAGTCAGCAATAATCTCGTCCAGCTCCAGCTCGCGCTCCAGCAGCCGGTAGGAAGCGATTCTGTCAGGCGCGGCTACGACGACATGCCGGCTGCCGGCCTGCGCATGCCGCCAGCTATCCTTGCCGGGCCGGTCAATATCGAACCCGGCATGAGAGTGGTGCTTGACTGTCCCCACGGCGTAGCCGCGCCGGGTCAGTTCGGCAATGAGCTTTTCTAACAGGGTCGTCTTGCCCGCGCCGGATCGCCCCACCACAGTAACTACAGGGATCGCCATGCGCCGTCCCTTTCGCCGGTATTGCCGGCCGGATCAAATCACGATCAGAAAGAGCAGCGAAGCCAGCCCCAGCACCGCAGGCGCCCAGTCCAGCCTGCCGCGCCGCACAGGCATCGGACGCGATTTTTCGGGGCAAAACGCCCGCATCTCCGCCGCCAGGGCGACATCCTCCGCGTGTTTGAGCGCGTTGGTTACGATGGTCATGACCAGAAGCTGTAAGCCGCGCCACCACTGCCGGCGCAGCCCGCCGCGCATCCTGAGAGCATGCCAGGCGTGGTAACTGGATTGCTGGATGCCCGGCAGCAGGTTCAGCGCCACGCCCAGCGAAAATCCCAGGCCGCGCAGCCCGAAACGCTCCAGCATCCCGGCCAGCGCCGTAACCTCCACCACGCTGGTGAAGCCCTGTATGGCGACGAGCGTGACCACGAAGCGCATCGCCATCTGCCCCGCCATCTGCAGGCCTTCTGTAGAGTAGGCCACCCCGGCGAATACGGCATCCCGCTCCCCCAGGAAAAAGACGGCCGGTGCGATCAACAGAAACATCCATATCAGGTAGCGCAAACGCAGGATATGCCGCAGCGCGCCGGGATAAACCACAGCC
>WBZO01003885.1_pt1 | contig 16787 bp, 12 predicted proteins | sample 5204261 | NCBI WGS metagenome assembly WBZO01 (sample SAMN12412400, study PRJNA552823) | activated sludge metagenome | isolation source: activated sludge from anammox sidestream of wastewater treatment plant... | place: USA: North Carolina | collected 2017-09 | reverse complement strand
GGGCTTCGACGTCACGATCATCGACATCTCGGGCGAACGCTCCTTCGGCTGAGCGCCTGGCACCGTCGCGGCCCCCCGGGCGCGCGACGGCGTGAGGAACCGCGCCATCGCGATGGTCACGATCCCGCTGACCATCGCGAGCGCGAAGACCCGCGAGAACGTCCCGACCCCGTCGGCGCCGGCGGTCGTGCCGAGCAAGGTCACCGCGACCGCGACGCCGAACGCGGTGCCGGCGCGTTGGATCGTCTGGTTGATCGCGCTCGCCGCGGCGTAGCGATCGCTCGGGATACCGACGATGACCCCGGCGTAGAAGCACGGCCATGCCGCGCTCGCGCCGATGCCGGTGAGGAAGATCGCCGGCCACCAGACCCCGGCGAGGTTCGCCTCGGCGCCCGCGGCGACGAGCAGCAGCAGGGATCCGGCCGCGACGAGCACGCCCGCGGGCCGCAGCAGCAGCCCCAGACCGTGGGTGCGGATGACCCGCCCGGCGAGCGGCGCGATCACGACCCCGCACGCTGCGATCGGCGTCATCAACAACCCGGCCGTACGTGGGCTGTACTCCCACACGTCCCGCAGGAACAGGGGATACCCGAAGAACGCGCCGAAGAACCCGGTGCTGAACACGAACGTGCCGACGTTCGCCGCGGCGAAGCTCGGGTAGCGAAAGAGCGACAGATCGAGCACGGGTGACGGGTGGTGCAGCGAACGCCGCACCAGCACCGTGCCGAGCGCGATCCCGGCGGCCATGCCGAGCAACACCCGAGGATCACCCCAACCCCACGCCCGCGTCTGCACGAGGGCGCCGATCACGAGCGTCACCGAGGCGAGGATCAGCGCGGCGCCGAACAGGTCGGGCATGGCCCGGCGAACGGGTGATCGCGACTCGTGCACCAGCAAGGCGACGAGCAGTGACCCGACGAGACCGCCGGGCACCATCGCGAAGAACGCCCAGCGCCACCCGCCGGCATCGACCAGCAGGCCGCCGAGCGTGGGCCCGAAACCCGACGCGATCGACCCGGTCGCCGCGTAGCCGGCCACCGCCGTCGCTCGGTGGCTGTCGGGGAAGGCGCCGACGATCAACGCGGTGCACGACGGCGTCAAGAGCGCCGATCCGCTCGCCTGCACGACACGAGCCAGGAGCAGCACGCCGATGTTGGGCGCGAGCCCACAGCACAGCGCGGCGAGCGAGAAGACCAGGCCCCCGGCGACGACCACGCGCTTGGGTCCGAAGCGGTCGACCGCCACGCCGCTCAGCACCAGCAGCGCACCCGCGACGATCGTGTAGAGGTTGATCACCCACGACAGCGTCGACGCGCTGATGCCCGCGAAGTCGTTCCGCAGGCTGGGGAATGCCAGGTTCATGATCGACAGCGCCAGGCCGGACTGCGCCATCGAGAGGGCGCCCGCGGCGAAGACGATCCACGCGTGCCGAGAAATGCGCTCGGGCGGAACCGGCGCCTGCTCGTCGAGGGTCACGCCGAGCAGCCTGCCGCCCGCCGGTGCCGGTTGTCGAACGCGGTTCACCGCCACCACGGCCAGTGACCGGCGTGGCGGACGAACGCCGCACCGCACACCAGCACGAGCGTCTCGCCCACCTGCTCCACCGCGCCGAGCGCGTCGCCGGTGACCCCACCGATCTTCCGCCTCGACAGCCACGTGACCGCCGCGGCGCCCGTCACCACCGCGAGCGTGGTCACCAGGCCCAGCACACCGAGGAGCGCCATCTGCACGACGGCACCGGTCACGATCGCGCCGAGCGCGACCCGACCGGCCAGGGACTGTGCGTGCCCGGCGCCCAGGCCGTCCGCGCGAACCGCGGGCGCGAGTCGCAGCACGCCGACCGCGCCGGCGCGTGCCCCGGCGTGCGCGGCGACGAGCAGCGCCGCACCCTGCACCTCGTCGCACGACGCGAGCGCGCTCACCTGCACGGCGATCGTGCACACGAGCGCCATCACGCCGTAGGTCCCGAGGCGGCTGTCCCGCAGGATGGCCAGCCGTTGGGGAACGTCCCACCCACCGCCGTAGGCGTCCGCGACGTCGGCCAGGCCGTCGTGGTGGAACGCCCCGGTCACCAGCGCAGCCGTGCTGATCGCGAGCGCCGCGGCGACCGCCGGGCCGGTCAGCGGCCTGGTGGCCGCGAACACCGTGCCCCCGATGGCGCCGATGATCACCCCGACCGTCGGGTACCACCCCGGCGCGCGGGCCTGGGCCACCGCGTCGTCGGCGCCGTCACCGACCGGCACCCGCGTGAGGAACCGCCACGCTGCCCCGAGACCGCTCACCCTACCGCACCCCCGGCGGGCGGGGTGCCGCGCGAACCCGCCGTTCATCGGGCGAACCACTCGCCGAAGGTCGGTACCTCGACCACCGCCCGGCACGCCATCGCCACGAGCGGGACCGCGGCGAGCGCCCCGCTCCCCTCGCCCAGGCGCAGGCCGAGGTCGAGCAGCGGCGCGAGTCCCAACCGATCGAGCACCGCACGGTGGGCGCGCTCGGCCGAGCAGTGCCCGGCTCGCACGTGATCGACGATCGTCGGTTCGATGCACCACAACGGCACCAGTGCGGCGGTCGCGACGTAGCCGTCGAGGAGCACCGGAAGGCGACGCCGGCGAGCCTCGACGAACGCGCCCGCCATCGCCGCGAGCTCGTGCCCACCGAGGTGACGGAAGATGTCGGCCGGCTCGGTCAACGCCTTCGTGCGGGTGACGGCATCGGCCACCACCGTCTGCTTCACGTGCAGTTGCGCGTCGTCGACCCCCGTGCCGCGGCCCACCCACGACGTCGGGTCACCCCCGAGCAGGCGCGCGCACAATGCGGCGGCGGCCGTCGTGTTGCCGATGCCCATCTCACCGATGACGAGCAGGTCCGCGTCGAGATCACGGACCGCTCGCCGACCGGTGGCGAACGCCGCGGCGAACGAACCGGTGGTCATCGCCGGCTCGACCCGGAGGTTCGCGGTGGGCCGGCCGACGCCCACGTCGTGCACCACGACCGTCGCCCCGACGGCGCGAGCCAGCGCATCGAGCGTCGAGCGCTCGGCATCGAACGCGGCGAGCATCGCCGCGGTCACCTCCGCGGGGTAGGCGCTGACCCCCTCGGTCACCACGCCGTGGTCGGCCGCGAACAGCACGGCCGCCGGTCGGCGCACCGAGGGCGTGGTGGTTCCCTGCCACGCGGCGGCCCAGATCGCGAGGTCGTCGAGTCGGGCCAACGCACCCGCCGGGCGGAGGATGTCGGCGACCCGAACCGCCACCGCGTCGCGTGCCCCGGCGTCGGCGAGCGGGAGGCCTGCGAGCGCCTCCGCCAGGACCTCGGCCGCACTCGTGCTCATGGCGCCCCCCGGAGGCCGGCGACCGCGGTGCCCGGTGCGTCGCCGCCCGGGGCGGGCCGTGCTCCCCGGCGGGTGAGCGGGACGATCACGAGACCGTCGTCGTCGTGGATCACCCGCACCGGCGCGCCGTAGTGCGCCTCGATGCGATCCGCGGTGAGTACCTCGGCCGGCGTTCCGGTCGCCACCACACGCCCCTCGGCGAGGAGCACGACCACATCCGGGTAGCGGCCAGCGAGCGTGAGGTCGTGCAGCGACGACACGACGGTGAGGCCGAGATCGTGCCGCAGCGCGTCGACGAGCGTGAGGACCTCGATCTGATGGCCAATGTCGAGCGCGGCGGTCGGCTCGTCGAGCAGCAGCAGACCGGGCTCCTGCGCGAGTGCACGGGCGAGGAACACCCGCTGGCGTTCGCCGCCCGACAAGGTCGTGAGCCGACGATGCGCGAACCGGAGCAGATCGAGCTGCTCGAGCACCCGGTGCACGACCGCGAGGTCCGCGGCGCTCTGCGCGGCGAGCGCACCCTGGTGCGGCGTACGGCCGAGCAGGACGTAGTCGACCACCCGCATCCCCGGTGGCACCACCGGCGTCTGCGGGACGAGCGCCACGCGTGCCGCGCGCGTCCGGCGGCCGAGGCGCTGCAGATCGACGCCGTCGAGCACGACCCGACCCGTGAAGGGTGCCAGCCCGCACACCGCGTGGAAGAGCGTCGACTTGCCCGCACCGTTGGGGCCGATCACCGCGACCCACGCGCCGGCCGCCACCTGCACCGAGACGTCACGCAATACGACGGTGCCGTCGAGGGTCACCCCGACCCCGTCGCACACGAGCATCGCCTCCGGGTCGCCTCGCAGGCTCGGTGATGTCGTCATGGCCGGCCTTTCGCCATGCGCAGGACGGTGAGGAAGAACGGTGCGCCGAAGAACGCGGTGACCACGCCGATCGGCACCTCGGCCGGTTCGAGCACCGTCCGGGCGATGAGGTCGGTGAGCACCAGGAATGCCGCGCCGCCTAGCAGCGACAACGGCAGTACCACCCGGTAGCTGTGGCTCGTGAGCAGGCGGACGGTGTGCGGGACGATGATCCCGACGAAGCCGATGAGCCCGCTCACCGCGACCGCGGCCGCGGTACCGAGCGACGCCGCGACGACGACGAGGAGGCGTACCCGCTGCGGGTCGACACCGAGTGTGCCCGCCTCCGCGTCACCGACCGACAACACGTCGAGGTGGCGGCGTGTGAACAGCAGCACCAGGCCGCTCAGCGCGGCGTAGGGCGCGAGCAGCGCGACGTCGCTCCAGGTCGCGCCGTTGAGCTGACCGAGGATCCAGGCGTACACCTCGCGGATCGTGTCGGAGCTCCGCTGTTGCACGAAGGTCTGGAGCGCGGTGAAGAAGCTCGTGACCGCGACGCCGGCGAGCACCAACGACGCGGAGTCCCGCTCGCCACCCCACGCCGCGCCCACCGAGTAGGTCAACACGACCGCCGCGATCGCCCCGACGAAGGCTGCGGCGGGCAACACGAGCGCGCGCCCGCCGCCGTGGTGCAGGCCGGTGGTGATCGCGATCGTGGCACCGAGCCCCCCGCCGGCCGCCGCCCCCAACAGGTAGGGGTCGGCCAGCGGGTTGCGGAACGCCCCCTGGTAGGCGCACCCGGCCCCGGCGAGCATCGCCCCGACGAGCAGGCCGAGCACGGTACGCGGTGCCCGAACCTCCCACACGATGCTCGCCTGGAGTCGAGAGAGCCCGGAGTCGACACGGACACCGGGCAGGTGGTCGATCACCTCGAGCAGCACGCGGTGCGGCGCGATCTCCGCCGGCCCGACCGTCAGCGAGACGAGGGTCACGCCGAGCACGCCGAGCACGCCGAGCGCGAGCCACCACCCGCGCACGCGGGTGGGTGCCAGCACCACGTTCGCCCCGGTCATGGACGTCGGTGCCACGGGTCGACCCGCTCCGTTCGTTCCCTCAGTTGGGCGTGACCTTCGCGAGGGCGGTCACGAGTTGATCCATGAACAACGGGGTACGGGGGCCCCACCGCGACGCGAGGTCGGCGTCGAGCGGGATCACCGCACCCTTCGACACCGCGGCGATCTGGCCCCACCCCGGCCTCGCCGCGACCGTCTTGGCGCTCTCCCCGCAGCACTGTGCGTTGGCGAGGAGGATGACGTCGGGGTTCTGGGCGATGACGTACTCGTTGGTGAGCTGGGGGTACCCGGTGCCGTCCTTGTCGGCCGCGTCGGCGATGTTGACGAGACCGAGGGTGTTGTAGAGCGAACCCACGAAGCTCTTCGACGAGACGGTGTACAAGGCGCTGTCGAGCTCGTGATAGAGCCGGATCGGCGACGTGGGCTTCGGGGCGCGGGCGACCGCCGCGGCGACACCGGCCTTCATATCGGTGACCACCTTGGCCGCTCCGTCGGCATGACCGGTCGCCGCGCCGAGGGCGGTGACCTGCGCGTAGGCGTCATCGAGTGTTGACGCCGGTGTCTGGAGCAGAACGGTGACGCCGAGGTTCTCGAGGCTCTTCTTCAGCCCACCCATGTCGGCGGCGATGACGACGAGCTGCGGGTTCTTCGACGCGATCGCCTCGACGTTGGGCGTGAAACCCGATAGGTCGGTCCTCGGCGCCTCGGGCGGGTAGTTGGACTGGTCGTCGACCGCCACCACCTGTGCACCGGCGCCGATCGCGAAGAGCATCTCGGTGGCGGTGGGCGACAGCGACACGATGCGCGCCGGGCCGGCCGAGGTGGTCGTCGGCGCGCCGGGGATCGGCCCGCCGGTCGCGGCGGGTGAGCCGCCGTCGTCACCACACGCGGCGGCGGCGAGGAACGCCACGAGGGCGAGCAGGCGAACAATGCGGGTCTTCACTGGGCCTCCGGTGGGTCGAGGTCCACGGACTCGCCGACCGGTGCCGATCGTGCGCGTCGCTCGTTCCTCGAGAGCAGTCGCGAACACCGCGCCGGCAGTCGACCGGGCTCGATCGTGTCGGTTCGATCGAACCGGCACGGCATCACCGTTGCGGGACAGCGCCGGGGTCTCACCGGCTTCGCTGCGACGCGGCGCGATCACGCTAACCGACGACCATGCCGTGCGAGCAACCGGCGCCGGCCCGGGCGGTCTAGCGTGCTCGTCATGCGCGCGACGGACCGTCCCGAGAGCTCACCGTCGGATGACCCCACGGCGGCCTACGCCGGGTTCGAGGGAACGGTACGAACCATCGTGTCCACCTCGGATCCGTGGTGGCCGCCACGTCCGGCGGCGCCGCCGGGCGCGCCGAACGTCGTCGTCATGCTCACCGACGACCTCGGCTTCGCCGACCTCGGGTGCTACGGGAGCGAGATCGAGACGCCGAACCTCGATGCGCTCGCGGCGAGCGGTCTGCAGTTCACGAACTTCCACGTGACCCCCATGTGCTCGCCGACGCGCGCGGCGCTGCTGACCGGGTGCAACGCCCATGACGCCGGGGTCGGTCACGTGGCCCACAGCGACATGGGCTTTCCCGGGTACGCGATGGAGCTGTCGGAGCACGCGGCCACGCTCGCCGAGGTGTTCCGCGACAACGGGTACGCGACGTTCATGGTCGGCAAGTGGCACCTCGCGAAGGACTCCCACATCGGCGCCGCAGGGCCGAAGCACTCGTGGCCGGTGCAACGCGGGTTCGAACGGTTCTACGGATTCCTCGACGCGTTCACGAACTTCCACCACCCGCACCGTCTGGTGCAGGACAACACGCCGCTCGACATCGAGCAGTACCCGCCGGGCTACTACCTGACGGACGACCTCACCGATCGCGCCGTCGCGATGATCCGCGAGGCGAAGGCGTCGCGGCCCGACGTGCCGTTCTTCCTCTACTTCGCGCACGGCGCGGTGCACGCACCGCTGCAGGCCAAGCGCAAGGACATCGACAAGTACCGCGACGCGTATACCGCGGGCTGGGATCACATCCGCGAGCAGCGCTTCGATCGTCAGAAGCGGCTCGGCGTGATCCCCGCGCACGCCGAGCTCGCGCCGCGCAACAGCGAGCCGAACCACGACGTGCACGCGTGGGACGACCTTTCGGTCGCGGAGAAGGAGCTCTTCGCCCGATACATGGCCGTGTTCGCCGGCATGGTCGACAACGTCGACCAGAACTTCGGTCGTCTGCGCGACGTGCTCGACGAGATGGGCGAGCTCGACAACACGATCATCGTGTTCCTCTCCGACAACGGCGGTTCGCGCGAAGGGGAGCGCAACGGCACCTCGCAGTACTTCCGCGCCCTCACCCACCAGTCCGGGGCCGGGGACGGTGAAGGGGACGAGGAGCTGCGCATCGACCACGCCCGCCTCGAGCTCCTCGGTGGCCCGCAGACACTGCCGCACTACCCGCGGGGATGGGGGATGGTGTCGAGCACGCCGTTCCGGCTCTACAAGATCAACACCCACCAGGGTGGGCATTCCGTGCCCTTCCTGCTGTCGTGGCCGGCGCGCTATGCACACCTCGCCGGGCAGAAGCGCACCCAGTACGGCTATGTCACCGACATCATGCCGACGCTGCTCCAGCTGGTCGGTATCACGCCGCCGACCGAGCGCGCCGGTAAGCCGCTGAAGCCCCTCGCGGGAAACAGCCTCGTTCCCGTGCTCGACTCGGCCGACGCGCCGGCGCAGCACACCGAACAGGTCGAGGAGATGCTCGGCCACCGCGGCTACTACCGCGACGGGTGGCACGCGGTCACGCTGCACCAGCCGCGCACCGCGTTCAGCACCGAGCAGTGGGAGCTGTACAACCTGGTCGACGACCCGACCGAGCTGCACGACGTCAGCGCCGAGCACCCCGAGCTGCTCGAGGAGCTGAAAGCGGCGTGGGATGCCGCCGCATGGCGCTACCAGATCTACCCCCTCGACGAGGGCTCCGGGCTCAAGTACATCCAGCGCCCCCCGACCGAGGAGGTCTTCAAGCAGCCGGTCACCATCGGGAACGGCACGCCCGAGCTCGAGCGCTATCGCAGCTTCCTGCTCATCCAGCAACGTAACGTCACCATCGACGCCGTGCTGCACTACCGGGTCGGTGACGGGGGCTGCATCGTCGCCCACGGCGACCAGGGCGGCGGGTACGGCCTCTACATCGAGGACGACCGCATCCGCTACGTGCACAACGCGTTCGGGGAGATGCGCGAGCTCGACGCCGGCCCGCTCACCGATGGTGACCACGTGCTCACCGTCGACATCGTGAACACCGGTGGGTTCAGGTGGAACGTGCGCGTCCTGGTCGACGGCGAGGAGCGGGCGAGCGCGAGCGGGTTGCGCTGTTTCATCGGCATGGCGCCGTTCCAGGGGATCAGCGTGGGCGTCGACCGCAAGTCCCCGGTGTCGTGGCGGATCCACGAGCGCCACGGCGCGTTCCGCTATCGCGGAGCGTTGCGCAGCGTCACCTACACCCCCGGGGAGCTCGCGCCCGACAGCGGCGAGCGGTTCCTCGACCTGCTGCGCACGATGGGCTCGAAGTACGAATGAGCCCGGCCGACGCCACGCCGGTGCCCGACGCGCCGGCCGGCCACCGCATGGTCCGCCTCGCGGGCGGCACGTTCACAATGGGCTCGGACGACTTCTATCCCGAGGAAGCGCCCTCCCACCCGGTGACCGTGTCGGCGTTCGCGATCGACGTGCACCCGGTGACCAATGCGCAGTTCGCGGCCTTCGTCGCCGCGACCGGTCATGTCACCACCGCGGAGATCGCGCCCGATCCGGCCGACTACCCCGGGGCGCGCCCCGAGCTGCTCGTGCCGGGCAGCGCGGTGTTCGTCCCGCCGCCGGGGCCGGTCGACCTGCGCAACCCCGGCCAGTGGTGGGCCTGGGTGCCGGGCGCGTCGTGGCGTCACCCCACCGGACCATCGTCATCAATCGTTGACAAGGCCGACCACCCGGTGGTGCAGGTCACCTTCGCGGACGCCCTCGCCTACGCGGACTGGGCCGGTCTCGCGCTGCCGACGGAGGCGCAGTGGGAGTACGCGGCACGGGGTGGGCTCGACGCGCAGCCGTGGGCATGGGGGCCCGACAAGCTCGTCGACGGGGTCGTTCCCGCCAACATGTACGTCGGCGATTTCCCGTGGCGCAGCGACCGGCCCGGCGGCGCGTGGGGCACCGTGGCGGTGGGCTCGTACCCGCCGAACGGGTACGGCCTCGTCGACATGTGCGGTCAGGTGTGGGAGTGGACGACCGACTGGTGGCGGGCCGGCCACGAGGCGAAGGGCCCGTGCTGCGCGCCGCCGGTCGACCCGACCGGGCCAGCCGAGGCGCGCTACGACCCGCAGGCGCCGACCATCACCCAACGGGTCCTCAAGGGCGGCTCGTTCCTGTGTGCCGACAACTACTGCATGCGCTACCGGCCGGCCGCTCGCATCGCCGAGTCCGTCGACACGTCCACCTGCCACGTCGGCTTCCGCTGCGTCAGCAACGGCTGAGGCGGTCCACGCTGTCGTCGCCCGGGAGCGGGAGGTGCACGACCACCCGATGGTCGGGCTGACCGGCGGGCACGAGTTGCTGGTGCTCGAAGCGCAGCACCCCGGCGGTCGGGTGGAGGAACGTGCGGGTGCGGCGCTCGAACCCGGCGACGTCGTGGCGGGGCCACCACGCGGCGAACTCGGGGCTCGCGGCGAGCAGACGGGCGATGAGGTCGCGCACAGCCGGGTCGTCACGGATCGGCGTGGTCTCGGCCCGGAACTGTGACAGCACGTGGCGCGCCTCGTGCTCCCAGTCGTCGACGAGCGCCCGCACGTCGGGGTCGGCGAAGAGCAGCCACACGAGGTTGCGCTGCTCGACGGGCAACGAGTCGATCGGCGGGTGCAGGCGGCGCTGCGCGTCGTTCCACGCGAGGAAGTCCCAGCGCGGCCCGAGCACGTACGCCGGGCATGGCTCGAGCGCGTCGAGGAGGCGTTGCAGGGCGTCGGGCGCGGCATCGTGCGCGGGGTCGATCGCCCGACGGTGGGGGTGCCCGGCCAGCGCCCGGAGGTAGTCGTGCTCGACCGGGTCGAGGCGCAGCGTTCGGGCCAGCGCGGCGAGCACGTCGTCGGAGGCATTGATCGGCCGGCCCTGCTCGAGCCAGGTGTACCAGCTCACCGACACCCCGGCCAGGAGCGCCACCTCCTCGCGCCGCAGGCCCGCGGTGCGGCGCCGGGTGCCGGGGGCGAGGCCGACGTCGCTCGGGGAGAGCGCGGCCCGCCGGGCGCGGAGGAACTCGGCGAGGTCGGCGCGGCGCGACGGCATGGCACCGATTGTCACCCGCGAACCGGTGGTCGTGCCGCGTCGAATCGTCGCCGTCGTGGTGGTGACGGTCCCCTGATGCGCACGCTCTGGTCGTTCCTCGGGGCTCGTGCTCCGGTGTCGGGATGGAAGCGCTGCTGTCCACCCGTGCCCGCCGTACCACGTCGTCGGCCATCCGCGACCTCCTTCGCGTCACCGGGGACCCAGAGGTGTTGTCGCTCGCCGGCGGCATGCCGGCACCCGAGCTGTTCCCGCTCGCCGAGCTGCGGGCGATCGCCGACGAGCTCCTCGCCGACCCGGTGCTCGCCGCATCGGTGCTCCAGTACGGACCGACCGAAGGCGACGGCGACCTGCGCGCGCAGCTCGCCCACGAGGCGGGTGTGGAGCCCGAACAGGTGGTGGTGACCACCGGTTCGCAGCAGGCGCTCGACCTCGTCGGTCGCGTCCTGCTCGACCCGGGCGACGTGGTGGTCGTCGAGTCGCCGGCCTATGTCGGCGCGCTCCAGGTGTTCGCCGGCGCGGGCGCCCGCATCGAGCGCGTGCCGGTCGACGAGCACGGTCTCGACACCGACCGTCTCCGCACCATGCTCACCCTCGGCCTGCGACCGAAGCTCTGCTACGTCGTGCCCAACTTCTCGAACCCGACGGGCGTCACGATGTCGGTCGAGCGCCGCCGCACCCTGGCAGCCCTCGCCGAGCGGTACGGGTTCGTCGTCGTCGAGGACGACCCGTACGGCGCGCTGCGGTTCTCCGGCGAGGCGCTCCCGCCGCTGCGCGCGTTCGGCGCGAACGTCGTGTCGCTCGGCTCGGCGTCGAAGACGCTGGTCCCCGGGTTGCGGGTGGGGTGGGCCGTGCTGGCGCGCGAGCTCGTCGGGCCGCTGCTCGCCCAGAAGCAGTCGATGGACCTGCACACCTCGACGTTGGCCCAGAGGATCGTTGCCTGCGCCCGCTGCGCGCCGTGGTATCCGGAGCACCTCTCTCGTCTGCAGGTCGCGTATGCCGAGCGGGCGTCAACACTGTGCGACGCGCTCGCCGCGCAACCGGACGTGTTCACCCCCGTCGTGGCTCCCGCCGGTGGGCTGTTCGTGTGGACGGCGATGCGACCCGAGCTCGGCATCGACACCACCGCGCTGCTCTCCGTCGCGGTCGATCACGGGGTGGCCTACGTGCCTGGCGCGGCGTTCGCGACCGGCGCGGCGAGCGCGCGGGCCATGCGCCTGTCCTTCGCGACCTGCACGCCGGACGAGTTGCGCACCGGGGTGGTCCGTCTCGTCGCGGCGATCCAGGCCCGGGTGACCCAGGAGCCGGACCGGGCGGGACCGCGCCATCCGCTCGCGACGCGATGAGCCGGCGCCTCGCCCTCCGCCGGGCGGGGTCGATCGAGCGCGCGTAGCGTCTCGTCGACGGGCCACGGTGGGGTCGCATCGCGAGCGGCCCGGTACGACGAAGGAGGACAGGTGCGGGCACGCGCTCGGGGTCGGTTGCTCGCCGCGCTGGTGACGATCGTGACCGCGCTCGGCGGCTGCTCGGACGACGCACCCGGCACGCTGCCCGCACCGGTGGCGCTCACGACAACCACCACGCAGGCCCCGGCGACCACCTCGACCACCGTCGCGCGAGGTGGCACGCTCACCGTCGGCGCGCTCGACCGCACCCTGCTGCTCGACCCGCTCGTCGCCCCGGCCGACGGCGCAGGTCGGGGCACCGAGATGCTCGCGGTGTACGACGTCCTCGTGCGCTTCGACCCGAGCACCGGCGTCTCCACGGCTCGCGGAGTCCCTCGTCGCGAACGCGACCCGGACCGAGTGGACGCTGACGTTGCGCCCGGGGGTGGTCTTCAGCGACGCCACCTCGTTCGACGCCGCGGCGGTGAAGTTCGCGCTCGATCGCTACCGGCTGGGCCGGGCCGATGTCGCCACGTGCGCCGAGCTGCGGGCCTGCGGCCGCCGCAGCGCCGCCGCGGTGGCCGCGATGGCCGGTGTCGTCTCGGTCACCGTGACCGGTCCTCGCACGCTCGTGCTCGGTACCGAGCCGTCGGCCGACGTCGTGTACGCCCTCGCGTCCGAACCCGGGATGATCCCGTCACCGACCGCGCTGCGAGCAGCGTGTCCGGCCGACACCACGCCGGTCGAAGGGTGCAGGTTCGCGCGCTCCCCGGTCGGCGCCGGCGCCTTCGTCGTCGACTCGGTGAGCGAGCGGGCGGTCGAACTCACCCGCAACCCGCGTCATTGGGCCGGGGACGTCCCCCTCGATGGCGTGCGGTTCGTCCCGCTGGCCGACCGAGGAACGACCCGCTCGCTCGACCAGCTCGCCACCGGCGCCGTCGACATGGCGCTGTTGGTCGATGCGTCGGTCGTGGCCACCGCGACGAGCAAGCGTTTCGAGGGATACCGGGTGCTGCAATACGCCGGCGCGGTCGAGGTGCTCAACCACGACGCCGAGGCGAGGCCGGCCACCCGGTTCCAGCGGGTGCGCCTCGCCATCGCCGCGGCGATCGACCCGGTGGCGGTGCAGGCGCGGGTGACGGGTCGGGCCGACGAGCGCGCCGGTGAGCTCGTCCCGGCCACGGGGCCCCTCGGCGCCGGTCACCCGCCGAAGGCGTACGACCCCGAACGGGCACGCGCGCTCGTCGCGGAGGCCAAGGCCAACGGATGGAGCGGCACCGTCCGGTATCTGTGTGACGACAGCCCTCGCGGCCAGGCGCGGGCGATCGCGGTGCAGACCATGCTCGAAGCCGCGGGCATCACGGTCGTGGTCGACACGTCGCGAGACCGCGCCGGGGTGGACGCGCTGGTCGCCGCCCGCGACTTCGACATCGTCTGCGATGCCGTCTCGGCGACGGTCGACGCCGCGAGCGGTCACATGGACGGCACGGCGCTGCTGGCGCTCGGCCGGCACTTGTCCTCGCACGGGGACGCGAACCGCGGCCGTTGGGCGAGCGGCGCGGCCGACGACGCGCTGCGCGCGCTGGGCGCGCCCGCCACCGACGCCCAGCGGCGCGCCGCCGCCCGGGCCTTGCACGATGCCGTGGCGGCCGACGTCCCGATGGTCGTGGCGGGAATCGACGAGCAGCTCGTGGCGTGGCATCCCCGGGTGCACGGTGTGGTCCCGACGACCGGTACGCGAGTCATCCTCGGCGGCGCGTGGCGGCGGTCGGGGGGCGGCGCCTGAGCCGGCCGGCCTCGCGTCTTTGAGACGCCGATGCGACGCGCATAGAGTGCGCGCGACCGAAGCGTCCTGGGGGAGCAGTTGCTGCGCACGATCGGAATCAAGATCCTTCTGCTGATCCCGGTGCTCATCATCGTGAGCTTCGGCACGTTCATGCTGGTCGACCTCGTTCCCGGCGACCCCGCACAGCAGGTCCTGGGTCCCAACAGCACCGCCGAGGACTACGAGCGCATCCGCGAGGAGCTCGGCCTCAACACCCCCCTGCTCCAGCGCTACGGCGACTGGATCGGTGACGTCGTGCTGCATCAGGACCTGGGCAAGAACCTGATCAACCCCCGCGTCGACGTGTCGGAAACGCTGCGCCGGGCCTTCCCGGTCAACCTCGAGCTGGCGCTCCTGGCGGTCGGCCTGTCGCTGCTGCTGGCGATTCCGGCGGCCATGGCCTCGGCGTACCTCGCCGGTCGGCGGCTCGATCGCGGACTTTCGGTCACCGCGTTCGGCATGATCTCGGTGCCGCCGTACCTGTCGGGCCTCGTGCTGATGCTGATCTTCGCCCTCCAGCTCGGTTGGCTTCCCGACAGCCAGTGGACACGGCTGACGAACAACGGCTCCTGGACCGACCTCAACATCGTCGACAACCTCCGCACCGCGGCGCTGCCGGTCATCACCATCGCCATCAACGAGACGGCGGTGTTCCTGCGGCTGTTGCGTGGTGACCTGATCGGCACCCTCCAGGAGGACTTCGTGCTCGCGGCCAAGGCGAAGGGCATGCCCACCTGGCACGTGATGCTGCGCGAGGCGCTGCGGCCATCGTCGTTCTCGCTGATCACCCTGGCCGGCGTCAGCCTCGGCCGGGTGATCGGCGGCACGGTGATCGTCGAGGGCATCTTCGCCATCCCCGGCGTGGGCAAGCAGGTCGTCGAGGCGGCCAGCAAGAGCGACTACCCGATCGTGCAGGGCGGCGTGCTCGTCCTCGCGATCTTCTACGTGGCGATCAACATGATCGTCGACATCCTGTACGGCTTCTTGGACCCGAGGATTCGCCGTGGCCGCTGAAACTGATGTGCGCCCCTCGGCCGACGTCGAGATGACCATCGACGAGGTGTTCGCCGCGCTCGCCCCGAAGCCGCCCCGCGGGGGCGTCATCGCAGGCGTCGGGTTGCTCGTCGTGAGCATCGTCGGGATGTTCGTCGTGCTCGCTCCCCTCGGAACCCTGCCCGGCATCATCAAGGTGCCGTTGTTCCTGCTGGCCGCCTACGCCGCCATCAAGGGCGTGGACATCATCGGCAAGACACTGCGCGGCCCGCGCTTCGAGACCGGCCTCTGGCTCTGCGGGGTCTGGCTCGCCCTGCTCGCCTTCGCCGCGGTCTTCGCCGACTTCCTGCCCTTCGCCGAGCACGTCGACACCGTGAAGTCGATCACCGAGCCGGGCAATGCGCGACCGGACTTCTTCTCGAAGCATCCGCTGGGTTCGAACAACTTCAGCCTCGACCTGCTCGGCCAGTCGGTCTACGCGGCCCGGGTGAGTGTGGGCACCGCCCTCCTCGCGGTGGTGATCGCCATCGTCGTCGGCTCGGTGCTCGGCATGATGGCCGGCTACTTCCGGGGCTGGGTCGACCTCGTGTTCGGCATCTACGTCGACTCGGTGATGTCGGTGCCCGCGCTGCTCCTGCTCATCGCCGTGATCACGGTGATCGGCAAGCCGCAGACCCCGGGGGCCGCGGTGGTCAAGATGGGCCTGACCCTCGCGATCGTCGCGGTGCCCACCATGGCCCGTCTCGCCCGGGCCAACACCTTGGTGTTCGCCCAGCGTGAGTTCGTGCTCGCGGCGCGGGCCATGGGCGCCAGCCGGTGGCGGATCATGTTCCGCGAGATCATGCCGAACGTCGCGCTGCCGGTGCTCAGCTACTCGTTCATCATCATCGCCACCCTCGTCGTGGCCGAGGGCTCGCTGTCCTTCCTCGGCATCGGCCTCAAGCAGCCCGACCCGACCTGGGGAAACATGATCGCCGAGGGTCGCGTCTCGAACGTCCTGCGGCGCTACCCGCACATCGCGCTGGTGCCCGGCATCTTCATGTTCCTCACCGTGTACAGCTTCAACATGGTGGGCGAGAAGTTCCGCTCGCTCTGGGACCAGCGAGACTCGAAGCTGTAGGCCCGGGCGTTCCCCGCAGGCGCGGGGTACGGCGGTCGGCGTCGAACGAGAACACCGAGACCCGTCGGGGCGTGCGCCACGCACGCCCCGACGGCTCGCGTTCGCCGCTCCCGTCGGTGATCGGGTCCCGGGGCCGCAACGACGAACGAGGGGCCGTGAAGCCCCTCGTTGCGCAGACTCGATGGCGGACCGGGGTCAGTTCAGGCTGACCGGCACCTCGTTCGGGAAGTGGCAGGCCACGAAGTGACCCGTGCCGACCTCCCGCAGGATCGGCTCGTCGGTCGAGCACACCTCCTGGGCCTTCGGGCAACGGGTACGGAACCGGCAGCCGGAGGGGGGCGAGATCGGCGAGGGGATCTCGCCGGAGATCGCCTGGTCGCGGTGCTGCTTCTCCGGGTCGGGTTCGGGGATCGAGTCGATCAGGATGCGGGTGTACGGGTGCGCCGGGTACGCGTAGAGCGCGTCGGGTGGGGCCACCTCGCACACCTTGCCCAGGTACATCACGATCACCCGGTCGCTCACGTTCTTCACGACCGCGAGGTCGTGGGCGATGAACACGAGGGTGAGGCCGTAGCGCGCCTTCATGTCCTCGAGCAGGTTCAGGATCTGGGCCTGCACCGACACGTCGAGCGCCGAGACCGGTTCGTCGCAGATGATGACCTTCGGGTCGAGCACGAGCGCCCGGGCGATGGCGATGCGCTGGCGCTGACCGCCGGAGAACTGGTGGGGTTTGCGGTCACCCACGATCTCCGGGTCCAGCCCGACCGCCTCGAGCGTCTCGTTCACCCGGTCGGCGGAGAACGTGCCGATCGTCGAACCCCAGATCGACAGGCCCTCGGCCACGATGTCCTTCACCTTGCGGCGAGGGTTCAACGACGAGATCGGATCCTGGAAGATCATC
>WBZO01003883.1_pt1 | contig 16789 bp, 19 predicted proteins | sample 5204261 | NCBI WGS metagenome assembly WBZO01 (sample SAMN12412400, study PRJNA552823) | activated sludge metagenome | isolation source: activated sludge from anammox sidestream of wastewater treatment plant... | place: USA: North Carolina | collected 2017-09 | reverse complement strand
GGTGGCCCCCCGGCGTGCAATCACGCGGAGGGCCACCAGCTGACTTTTGGGGGAGTTAGGAAACGACTCCCAATGACGTTGCCGAGACTGCGTTTGCGATTTCATCGGCAGCAGCAACTGCGCCTTCCCCACGTTGACGCGGGAACTGGGCCAGCGCGATTCGCACGTAGATGCGCTCACGCTCTTCTTCGGTCAGCCCGCCCCAGACGCCATACGGCTCACGGGAACGGATGGAGTAGTCCGCGCATTCAATGCGGACGTCGCAACGGGCACACACTGCCTTTGCAGCACGGTCGCGTCGGAGTCGAGCGAGCCCCCGCTCGTTCTGTGGGTGAAAGAACAGCTCGGGATCTGCTTCCCGACAGGCTCCTTGCTCTTGCCATTCCCATGTGGCATCAGCGGGAACCTGCGACAACGGCTGCTGTGGCATATGTGCCTCCTGTCGAGGGCCGAAAAACTACTCTGTGTCGCTCCGGATGAAGCGACCTGACTGCTGAGCTTAATCCCGCTGCGTAACTGTTCAGGTACGCGGCGTGAGATGGACACTACTTAGAGTCAGATGAAACGGGGTCATCCGAACGGCTGAATTGGGCATCAACCTTTCAGGCCCGATTGTGCAGCGAGTAACAGTCCCCTGTCCACAACTTGGGGAAACAATGTGGAAAAGCGGAGGAAAGACCTGGGAATACCACTCTCTGTGTGCAAAGGGCGGAAACGACGCGCCCTCACCCCTGACTCGGCGAAACAACCTATCGAACCAGGATCACTACCCTCTGCGTTCAATCCAGGAGTCACCCGCTTGCCACGCGGAATTGTTAAGGTATCGCCCTGAGTGACAGTTGCGACGTGAGTCACATGCCGGTCCTAATGGCCGCGGCGCTCTGCCCCGCTCTAGACTCGCTGCCATGAGCGACCCGACCGCACCCCTGGCTCCGTTGGACGCTCCTGAGCTCGGTACCGACACCTTGGTCGATGAGCGAACCCAGGAGTTCACAGACGATGGCGACCACGACCGGTTCGCTCACTACGTCCGCAAAGAGAAGGTGTTGGAGAGCGCGCTCAGCGGTGAACCAGTGATTGCACTGTGCGGAAAGGTTTGGGTACCTGGGCGTGACCCCAACAAGTTCCCGATCTGCCCAGATTGCAAAGCGATCTATGACGGCCTCCCGCCCGGCGGCGAGGGGAACGGCGACTAACGCCGTCCTAAAGGAGCAACTAATGCACCAAGCCAAGCGTGTCGCAATGTGCGCGACTTAGTGCGATCTGCTGAGATCCATGCGTGATCAGTGGGCCTGATCGGCTCGACAGTCATCGCGCCCCGCTCGTAACCGAGAGTTCGGAGACCCTTATGACCACTCCCACCGCGCCCAATCAGCCAGAGGATCCGCAGGAATCCACGACGAAGGTGGTTGTGGGGAGCGCCGACCTCACCCCTGGTGAGGAACAAGCCCTACTCGTACGAATTGGCCGCGCGTGGTGGATTGTCCTGCTGCTTGGCGTTATTAGCCTCATCGTCGGTGTGATCATGCTGATCCACCCGTTTACCGCAATCAACGTGGCCGCAATCATCTTCGGCATTTGGTTGCTGGTGAGCGGTGTTATTCAGCTTGCCCAGGCCTTCGACTCCCGGCTTGAGACAGTGAGTCGGGTGCTCAACGCGATCACCGGCGTCATCGGGATTGTGTTGGGCATCATCTGTTTGGAGAGTGTCGAGGACCGCATTTCCTTGTTGATCCTGTTCATCGCGCTCTGGTGGATCATGCGAGGAATCGTCCAGATCGCAGTCGGGGCCAGTAACGATGGTGGCGGGCTGAACATCTTCCTCGGCATCCTCGGGATCATCGCGGGCGTGATCGTGCTCGTCTGGCCGATTGGGTCGCTCACCGTCCTAACGCTGGTCGCTGGAATCTGGCTGGTGGTGCTCGGCATATTCGAAATCATTGCCTCATTCCGCGTTCGCTCCCTCAACAAGAGGGCCGATGAAGGGGCTCCGCAGGCGGTCTAGGGCAGCCGCTGCGTGAAGTGTGAGTGCGGAAATCCGCGCAAACCCCTAGCGGAATCGCTCAACGCAGGGTAGGAACGACCTATGAAGAAGTCGTTGATGGCCCTGACCGCTGTTGCTGCCTCCGCCGCTGGTTACCTCGCATACCGGCGAGCCCAGGCCGGACCCAAGGTGACGAAAGTTGTTGAAGGTGCCGCCGACGGAGTTTCCGCGGTTGCAGCCTCCACCGCCGCCAAGACAGCAGACGCTGCGGAAAGTGCAGCTGTAACCGTCGCCAAGACGGCAGAGAAGGCAACTGTTGCGGCAGCCACCGCAGGCGAAGTGGCAGATGCCGCAGCGCGGTCAGCAAGCAAGGCGGCGGACGCTGCTGCGCGCAAGACCGCCGACGCAGCTGCCGAACTCGCCGAGGCAGCCGAGCAGGCGGCCGCCCGCACGGCCGAAGCAGCAGACAAGGCGGCAGTCACGACCTCTGAGAGCGCATACGTCGCGGCAGACACCATTGAAGACGCGGTCGAAGCTGCCACCGCCGCCGAAGATGCAGCGACCGCGCCGACTGACCCGTCATCAAAGTCCGCCGCGTCGCAGAAGTCAGAGTCGGCGAAGTCCGAAGGCAAGCAGTCAACGCCAACGCCCGCGTCAATCAAACGACCCGCGCCAAAGAAGAAGCCAGCAGCTCAGAGCGCTGCTCCCAGGGCCTCCTGATCGGGCCGTGTTCGCCATGCGCGCGCGATGCAGCTGCCTGGTTGCGACCCGTAATTCAATATTCAAATAAGCCGTGGTTACCCTAGTACTGAGCGTGGACGCCGACGGCGTCACTCTGGTGACTCCGCCGCTACCCCACGCGGCTGACCGCACTACCTTGCGCCCGCCGAATCGCATTGTTGCCGTCCATTAGGAGTCGATCGTGGCAAGCCTTCTGTTCAATCCATCCAACTACGACCCAACCTACCTAGATGATGAGTCGCGCGAGAAACTGAAAGCGCTCGTCCGCTTCTTCGAGGGCAAGGGCAAGGCAACGTTGAAGGCGGAGTACCACGCTGCAGAGTGGTACTCGGATTTCGTTGATTTCGTTGCTCGCGAGGGAATCTTCTCCTCAGTTGCGACACCCGCTGCTGTCGGGGATCTCATCGACGGCTCACCGCAGACCCAATGGGACACCGCGCGCATCAACGAACTGAACGAGATCCTGGGCTTCTACGGCCTGGACTATTGGTACGCCTGGCAGGTCAGCGTGCTGGGCCTCGGTCCGGTATGGACGAGCGACAATGATGATGCCAAGAAGCTCGTGGGCGAACTGCTTGCCGACGGATCACTCTTCGGGTTTGGTCTTTCGGAACAGACTCACGGCGCGGACATCTACTCAACCGACATGATCTTGGAGTCAGACGGCAAGGGCGGCTGGTACGCAACCGGCCCTAAGTACTACATCGGAAACGGCAACGTCGCCGGTCGGCTCAGCGTGTTCGGCAAGTTCGCAGATGACGACCCGGAACGGCCAGGGGAGTACGTCTTCTTCCTCGCCGACACCCAGCACGCCGCCTACACCCTGCAGAAGAACGTCGTGCACGGTTCGATGTACGTTTCGGCCTTCCGCCTCGACAAGTACCCCGTCGCGCAGCAGGACATTCTGCACACGGGCAAGGCGGCCTGGGATGCGGCGCTCGCGACGATCAACGTTGGCAAGGTGAACCTCGGATGGGCGAGCATCGGTATCAGCGAACACTCCTTCTACGAGGCAGTAACCCATGCGAATAACCGCGTGCTTTACGGCAAGGCGGTAACGACTTTCCCTCATGTGCGTCGAATGCTCGCAGACGCCTATGCGCGCCTGATCGCGATGAAGCTGTACGCGGTTCGTTCGGCCGACTACTTCCGCAGTGCGTCCCCTGATGATCGCCGCTACCTGCTGTTCAACCCCATCACGAAGATGAAGGTTTCGATGGAGGGCGAGCGAGTCATCGACTTGCTCTGGGACGTGATCGCTGCTCGCGGTTTTGAGAAGGACACCTATTTCGAACAAGCCGTGGCCCACATTCGTGCGTTGCCCAAGCTGGAAGGCACAGTCCACGTCAATCTTGCACTTGTGCTGAAGTTCTTGCCGCAGTACTTGGCTGCGGCGGTGGGTCACGGTGAGCAGTACGCCGCGGTTCCTGCGCGCAACGATGCTGCCGATGACGACTACCTGTTTGCGCAGGGATCTGCCAGCGGATTGTCGAAGATTCCATTCCACGATCCGCGACCAGGGTTCGCCCGGTTTGCACACCTGCCCAACGTGGCGACGTTCATCGACCAGATGACAGCAATGGGTGAGCTCATCGCCACAAACCCACCGAGCAAGGAGCAGTCCGAGGACTTGGACTTCCTGCTCGACCTCGGTCAGCTGTTCACCCAGGTTGTGTATGCGCAGCTGGTGTGTGAATCCGCAGCTTTGGCACTCGATGACCAGCCCGGTGGCAAGCGCGAAACGAGTGTTTCCGACTGCAGCGACATCACCGAGGCGCACCTTGACCGGGTCTTCGCGGTATTCGTCAAGGACTTCAGTCAGTACGCTTTGTCCCTCAGTTCACAACCCGCTGCCACTGAAGTCCAGCGGGACAACGCCCTCGGACTGATCAAGCACCCGGTGATCTCAGCTGATGCCGAAGCGGCTTTCGTCGACGAGGTGCTGTCACACGACGGCGCCTATTCGATGGCCCCGTAGCAGGCCACGTCGGCACGGCCCAGCTAGACACTGCGGGCATCGTCGGTTTGAGTTGATGAGGCTGACGTCGATCCCATGCAAACCATCGCAATGCCGATTGCCACGATTCCAAGGGCAATCGGCATTGCGCTGCCGGAGATCTCTGCGAGCAGTCCTGCTGTGGCAAGCGGTAGTCGGTAGCCCGCTCCCAGAAAAGCGCACGCCCCGGCCAGTGCGAGCAGAGTGGGGTTCTCCAGCCCCAGTAGGCCGGCAACGAGCGTTCCGAGCAGAATCCCGTTGACAGCCATTGACGTGAAGACACCACCGCCACCGCCCGCGGCAACGCATAGCAGAACGGATGTCACGCGAATCGCGAGGGCCGCGAACAAGAGCACGATCGCCGGAGTTGACGTCACGGACAGCGCCCAGTCCGACGCGACATAGCCAGGACCTGCTGTGATCGCGCTACCGGTGACAATCCATGCAGTCATCGCGAGCAGGCTCAGGACAACGCCTGCGGCGCCGGCTCTCAGCCACGGAAGTGAACCATCTTTGAAAGATCTGGTTCGATCCATGATCCAGACAAACCCGCGTGCTCCACCACCACAGAGGGCACCCACGATGAGAACCCCGCCGGCTTCCTTCCAACTGATGTCGTGGGGAATGTATGTCATCAGTGACCGGGAGTTATTGGTCAAACTCGCGGCAGCAAACGACGAGCCAGCCGCCAGCACGGCAGGAATCAGCCGCCGCGCATCAAGGCGGTTTCGGAACGGCATCTCCAAGCCGTAGAACGCCCCCAAAACCGGTGACGAAAAGACCGTCGCGATGCCAGCGGCGGCACCACAGACGAGGAGCAGGTTGCGTCCTTCGGGCCTGGCAAGATAGGAGAGTTTGTTGCGAAAGATGCGACGCAAGAGGATGCCGATACTGCTGCCAATGAGGACCGATTGAGACTCGAGGCCCTGCGAACCACCGAGGCCAACCGTCGTAGCACCGGAAAGTAGACGTCCGGGCGTCTGTTGAACTGGATACCTCTTCTGCGGGTGGTGGTAGTAGTACGGATAGAGCTCAGCAGTTCCCGGCTTGTTCGTGCCCGCAACCTTCACCAGCGCCCAACGCGTCAACAGAAAGACGCCCACTGCTGGAACAGCGAACCAGAGCCCGGGCAGACCAAGAATCACGCGTTGGAGGAGGAAGTCCTCGATCACCCGCACTACCAGTCCAACGATGACGCCGGTGAGCGCTCCCACGACGACTGGGACGACCAGCAAGACCTGCCAAGTCAGGTGTGGATCGCGGTCCACCACCGGCTGTTCCAGGTCAACATCGCTCACAGTCGATCAGCGTGTCAGATCGGTGGTATCAGTCGCTTGATATCAACGCATTTGGCTGCGGCGCGCTATCGATGAACGGCGATTCAGTTGTTCGTAACTAGAAGCAGCCAGTAACAGTCGCGGCCATCCGGTCAACGTTCCGCCGTGTCGACAGCGGGCTGTATTTCTGTGGCCGGGAGTTCACCAACACGGAAAATGCTTTCAGCCGTCCATCGGCTCCGGTGGCTAGTCCGGACAAGCCGATCGTGTCGAACAGGGTGCCAGTCTTGGCGCGCAGTCGCCCAGCGGCGCAGTTTGTTGGCCTGGTGTTGAATCGACCAGCGCCTGACGACAAGGTTCCCGAGCGCCCGGCCAAGGGTAAGCCGCCGCCGTAATAGATGGACGAAAGCTCCGGGTATGCGGTCGAGTTGGCGATTCGTTGCATGATCGTCGTCAGGGCAATGGGGGTGAGCCGATCAAGGCGGCTGACCCCGCTTCCGCTGGTGAGCGCCAGCGCCCCCATGGGGATGCCCAACTGCGCGAGGGTTTCTCCAGCTGCGCGACGACTGTTTCCCCACGTCGGGCTGTAACCGCGAGCGATCGCGACGTTCCGGTACAGCATCTCGGCAACGTTGTTCTCGCTGACCTGCAACATGTACTTGACTTGGTCAGCAAGCTTCGCGCCGGAATAGGTGCTGAGCTGTTCCGCGCCTGCGCCCGACGCCCGGCCAGCAAACGTGCCTGTCAGTCCGTATGACTTGAGGGCGTTGCCAAGGTATGTGGCGGCGACCTGGGAGGAATCCATGGAGTAGTTGCCGTCGATGCCGAGGGGACGCACAGGCCGCACGACGGTCGGTTCATACCCCCCGCGCCATCCGGCGGGCCTCGTCGGTGCGGGGTAGAGCGAATCGTCCACGTACACCCGGACCGCGCGGCGGGGTCCAGGTCGCACCAGTGGACACGGCTTCTTCTTCGTGGACTTGACCTTTTTGCCGTTTCGGATACAAGTTGCCGGGCGGTAGGGCGCCGGGGTAGTCACATTTGGCAACAAGTCTGGCCGCGAGTTGATGGCAGCGGCAGCGCCTTGCGCGAGGTTTGCGAGGGCAGATCTGGAAAGGGTTGCGTCGCCCCCTCCGATGATCGCGACCTTGCCTTTGCCGAGGCTGACCACCCGGGTCGTGAACCGCTTGTCCGGGCCGAGTGTCCGCAGAGCGTTCACTGCGGTGACAATTTTCATGTTCGATGCTGGAAGCAATCCGGCGGTGGCTCTGCGCGACCAGAGGCGCTGGCCGCTATCGATGTCCACCACATCGACGGCGTAGTTCTTGCCAACGTTCTTGTATGTCGTCCGTGTCGGTAGGACGGAGCTGATTCGAGCATTCGCCGAAGCAGAACTGACTAGCGCCCGAGCGGTGAGCCCCGAACTGACTCCGCCGACGAATCCGAGTTGCTCGCCCTTGCCCTGCAGTTGGCGCGTGGCCGCGGCCTCTGGGTCGGCCGTTGCGCTTGCCGTCGGTGCGACGAGCACTCCCGCGCCTAGGCAGAGCGTGAGGCTAACGACGGCAGGGGTGGCGTAGCGGCGAAGTCTCATGCTGGGAACGGTAACTCGCGTTGGTGGGTCCAGGGCGGTTCCGCCGTTTCGGTTTGGTCAAATTTTCGACAAATAGATGCCTTCTTGCCCGTATGCCGCGCGTTTTGGTGACGTACCGTTATGGCGAAGGCAGCTGACCAACTGCCCGACAATGCGCAAAGCGGAGGGATCACATGGTGACGAGCGAACGCTCAAGCGTGGTCTCACCGCCTCGGCGTGCTGCCAGGCTTGCCCGGTTCGTAGGTGTCGTGGGCACTGCGTCTGCGGTTGCGTTGCTGGCGTTCCCTTTGGTGTCGCCAGCCTCCGCTGCCGCGCCCGCAATCACGCCGACCGTGAATGACACCCCGAAACGCATGATGAGCGGTTGGCTGCCGTACTGGACGACGCAGGCGTCAGTTGATTCGGTGGTTCAGAACGCTGACCTGTTCAGCGACATCTCTCCGTTCTGGCACAACGCGGCGAAGAGTACGTCGAGTCCGTCAGGGGTCACGATTCAGAACAACTCCCTGAGCTCCGGGTCGCGGGCGTCGCATCTTGCGACGCTGCGAGGGCGCGGTATAGCGATCCTTCCGTCGATCACTGACGGCACCGGAGCCGGATATATGAGCGCCGCGATGCGAAACGGCGGGAAACGAGCGGCACTGGTTAGCCAGATCGTTAATCTGGTGACGTCCAATGGGTACGACGGGATCGACCTGGACTTTGAGAAGTTCGCGTTCAGCGATGGCCAGTCGACCTGGAGTGCGACCCGCCCGGCTTGGGTTGCGTTTGTTGCGGCACTCGGAGCGCAACTGCATGCCCGCGGCAAGAAGCTCGCAGTGGCCGTACCTCCGATGGGTGTACCCGGAAACAACTACTGGGTCTACGACTACGCGGGCATGGCTCCCCACATCGACAAGTTGCGCATCATGGCGTACGACTACTCGTGGAGCACCCCCGGTCCGATCGGCGGGCCGCTGAGTTGGGCGGAGCAGGTCGCTGCCTACGCGGTAAGCGTCGTTCCGCCATCAAAGATTCAGTTGGGCACGCCGACCTATGGCCGCGACTGGGTGAAGAGCACATCTGGGTCGGGTTGCCCGTCGACGTCGCAGAAGGTGTACGACTCCAAGCAAATCGGTTCTGTCATCAACAACACCCCTGCCAGCAGTTGGAAGCGGGATGGGGCTTCCCTCGAGCGGTACTTCAACTACACCGTGACCTACGGGAGTTGCGTCGTCAGTCGAAGCGCCTGGGTCCCCGACGCCGTCACCGTTGCGGAACGAGCCCGGATTGCCAGCAAGTACGGTCTTGCCGGAATCGCCACCTGGACGATTGGTGGCGAGCAGTCGGGCCAATGGGGAACCCTGCGGACAATTGCAAAGACGATGCCTTTCTCCGCTCCAGATGGTCCCCGCGGTCAGCGTGTGACGTACAAGGTCAAGTCGAAGTCCGGCAAGAAGGGCCGCAAGGTAACGATCTCCGGTGCGGTCGCGCCGACTAGGTCTGGCGCCTCGGTGCGTTTGCAGGTCAAGCGGGGTAGTAAGTGGGTGACCGTCAAGACCGTCAAGACCGGCGGTGCTGGCACCTACAAGATCACCATCAAGCAGAAGGCGAGCAAGAGCGTCTACCGAATTCGCGCTGCTGGTACCGCACGATTTGTCGCCCGAAACAGTTCAAGCTTCACGGTGCGGGCCCGCTAGTTCGTCACCGGTCGAACGCTGGCGGCTGGGAGATCAAACCATCTCAAGGTTTCGAACCCCGCTGGGTCAAGGCCAAGGTTGGCGAAATCGGCGGGTGTGGGTTCCTCGTCCCCCTCTGACACGCAGTTGAGCAGTAACTCTTCGGCACTTGCCAGTTGGCCAGCAAGTGCCGACTCATCTACGCGATCCTCGTGGTGCGGATAGATCAGAGTCCCATCGGCGCCGTATTGGACGTCTTTTAGCCTCATTGCAGCACCCGGATCGTGCGAGCGATGCTGCCAGAGTCCGGTGACCGGATCGAACTTGTACTGGTCGAGCAGTCGCCAGCCATGACTTGCCAGCAGCGCGACCGCCTGAACGATGTAGTCGAAAACCGCCTCGGAGATGAAGTAGTTGAAGTTGATCCGGATCCAGCCAGGCTTGATTCCCTCGCACCCACGAGAAACCTCGCGTTCGAATTCCCGGCTCCGCTCAATATCGACCCCGAGTAGGGCATGTCCGTACGGGCCCGCACACGAACAGCCGCCGCGAGCCTGAATTCCGAAGAGGTCGTTGAGCATTGCCACCGCGGCATTGTGGTGTAGGAAGCGTTGGCTCGGTGTTCGGATGGTGAAAGAGATAATGGACAGGCGTTCGGCGGTTTGGTTGCCGAGGATCTCGATGTTTGGATGATCGTCCCACGCTGACATCGCGCGCCGAAGGTAGTCGTCCTCGTGCGCTCGGATCGTCTGGACTCCGACTGCCTGTTTGAGTTGCATTACCAAGCCGGCTCGGATCGCCTCCACGATCGCCGGAGTACCGGCTTCTTCTCGGCGAACCAGGTCATCGACGTACTTGTGGTCCTCAGCATTGACGTAGCTCACAGTGCCGCCGCCAACCACATCGGGAACCCGATTCGTAAGCAGGTCGCGGCGAATGACGAGTACTCCGGGCGTTCCGGGGCCGCCTATGAATTTGTGGGGAGACAGGAAGATCGCATCCTTGGCCGTCTCCTCGTTGGAGTCCGGCTGCATCTCAATATCAACATAAGGTCCCGCCGCGGCGAAGTCCCAGAACGCGAGTGCTCCGTGGTCATGCAGCAACCGCGTGATCCCCCGGGTGTCACTGACGATGCCCGTGACATTGCTAGCGGCGCTGAAGGAGCCGATCTTCAGGCGCCGGTCGCCAAAGTGCTCAAGTTGGGAAGCAAGAACGGACTGGTCGATGTGGCCGTCAGCATCCTCTGGGATGCGCACGACATCACAGATTGACTCACGCCAGGGCAACTCGTTGCTGTGATGCTCGAACGGCCCGATAAAGACCGCGGGCCGATCTTTGGCTGGGATGCGGTCGAGCAGGTGGTACTTGTCATTGAGCTCGGCCGGAATTCGAAGATTCATGATTCCGATGAGTCGATCGATCGCTCCCGTTGTACCCGACCCGGCGAAGATCACTGCGTACTCGTCACTCGCGCCGACGGATTCGGCGACGAGCGCGCGGGCGTCCTCACGGAACACAGTTGTCTGAAGCCCGGTTCCGCTGCTCTCGGTGTGGGTGTTTGCGTAGCGTGGGAGGACTTCACTGCGGATGAAGTCCTCGATGAATTCGACAGCTCGACCGCTTGCCGTGTAGTCCGCGTAGGTGACCCGGGTCGGGCCGAATGGTCCGGTCACGACCTGATCGTCGCCGATTACGGATTCGCGAATCCGGCTGAGCAGGGGTGGTTCCGGAAGGTGCGAATCGCGGATCGGGATGTCGACTCGCCACGATCTTCGGCTGCCTCCAGAGGACACGGTCGCGTCGCGAGTTCCGGACAAGTCGCTGTTCACAGGTCCAGCTTAGGCTCGCCATGGGTGTCATGAAGTGTGGAATCATCGCGACCGTGACTACGGCCCCTTCTGAACTCGTTGAACCGCTGACCGAAGCGGTCACGGAGGTGGACAAGCCGTGGGCTTGCATCGTTTGGGATGACCCGGTCAATCTGATGTCCTATGTGACCTACGTTTTCACGACGTACTTCCACTACTCCAAGGAGAAGTCCCAGCAGTTGATGCTGAAGGTGCACCACGAAGGCAAAGCAGCGGTCAACTCGGGAACCAGGGAAGAGATGGAACGAGACGTGTCGGCGATGCACTCGTATGGCCTCTGGGCGACGATGGAACGTGACAGCTAGTGGCACACGCGTTCCAGCGGACTGGAGACCGCCTGACCACCCAACTTGAGCCCGTCGAACAGATGCTCATCGGGCAGTTGATTGATGAGCTGGCCGAGGTCTTGCGTCGGCCGGAGGAGCCGGGCGGTCCAGAGGTCGACCCATTGGCGAAGGAGCTCGGGCTCGAAGGGCTGACCGGTCATGCACCCGCACCTCCGGACAACCCGATCGCTGAGCGGTTGCTGCCAGACGGATATCGCGATGATCCGGAAGCTGCCTTGGAGTTTCGTCGCTACACAGACGATGCGCTCAGAACATCCAAGTTGGCTGATGCGGCGGTGATGAAGGCCGGGTTGGAGGCAGCCGCGGATGACCCAGACGGCCGGATAGTGATCGAGTTGATGGAGGCCGAGCACTGGGTTCGGGCGATGAACGATCTCCGCCTGGCCCTTGGTGTGGAGCTCGGAGTGGCCGACGATCCGCAGCAACAGCCGGATCGCTGGGGAGATGATGAACAAATGGCGGGCAGGGCGATGCTGTATGACTTCCTCACGTGGTGGCAGGACGGACTTGTTGCTGCGCTCCTCGGCGAGTAGCCGGTGGGCGAACTCGGCTACCTACTGCCTGTGGACATGATCCACTTGCTGGATCACACCGCAGGCAATCGTGGCGTTGATCACGCTATCTTTCACCCAAGGCTTATTCCGGCACCTACTTCAAGGGCCGGGACCAGCAGGTTTGGTCACGTGAGACCACATGGCCACACAGGGAAGAAGTGAAGGAACACAATATGACGAGTCAACGTGTAGGAAAGAAACTCCTCGTGGCAACCGCGCTTGGGTCGGGTGTGGTGCTGGTAGCAGCTGGCTGCAGCAGCAACAGCGGATCAAGCTCGAGCGCGTCGCCCACGCCCACCGCGCCGACTGCAACCACGGCCCCTCCAGCACCATCTGGTGCAATTCCTGCCCCACCTGCAGGTTCCTCCGTGGCTCAGGCACCAAAGGCCGTATCAGGGGGGGGGACCTACGCGCAGTACAAGACCTCGGCCACTCCCACCGCAGTAACGAGCTACTACGACGGCGCACTCAAGGGTGCTGGCTACACGATCACCAACAACGGCAGCGGCGGCGGAGGCTGGGGTCAATACGGTGGCTCCGACGCGCAAGTCAGCGGCAACGATGGCAAGACATTTGTTGCGGTCAACGCCGGTGACTCAAAGGGCGGTCCGACTTACTTTGAGGTCTGCTCTGGCCCGTCACAGGCTGCCGTCGACTCCTGCCAGAGCGGAAGTCACGGGTCGAGCAAGCCGAGCTAACTATCGATGGCGGCTAGTGTGCTGCTGTGAATTCTTCAAGCGTCGGATCGGCCAGTTCGCTGTCGTGGCGAGCTGGCCGATCTGCGTCTAGCCCGGGTGCGGCCAGCCCGCTGCGTATGGCACTCACAGAGAAGAACTTCCAGGCGATGGGATGCGAGTGCCAGGTGTTGACGCTTGGCGGTTCCGCTGATCTCGTTGACGTCGGCGAGCGACGGGTCCGGGAGCTCGAGCGATCTTGGACTAGGTTCTCTGTCGATTCCGAGCTGTCGCGCTTCAATGCTAGAGCAGGGCACTGGATGGCTGTCTCGCCAGAACTCAGCCTGCTGTTGTGGCGTGGGCTCGCGGGCTTCCGGCTGTCAACCGGCCTGTTCAACCCGTTCATGGGTGGGCAGATTCGCGGCGTTGGCTACGACCGCGATTTCTCCGAACTTGACGTTCAACCCACGGCCGAGGCCGACGAATTCGCCAGCGGCCCTGCCACATTGTCGGCCGAAACGAACCCTCAGCCGTTGCAGTTTCAGCGGCACCGTCGCCTAGCCCGACTCGTACGCGGAGCGGAATTCGACAGCGGCGGAATAGGTAAGGGCCTCGGCGCCGAGCTTGTCGTCGCCGACGTTCTGCGGGCCGGTGCCCGTGGTGCCATGGTCAGCCTCGGTGGCGATGTTGCGGTTGGCGGACTCTGGCCCGACGAAGGGTGGCGGATAGGCATCGAGGATCCGGTCGGTCGCGCTGACCAACCCATGAACGTCGTGCTGCGAGAAGGATCAATCTGTACGAGCAGCACGTTGAAGCGACGCTGGCGCAATGACTCCGGGTCCGTCGCGCATCACATTCTTGATCCGGCAACAGGTCGATCACTTCTGGGCAGTGATGTGGTGGCAGCCAGCGCAATCGCCCGTCAAGGGTGGCGGGCAGAGGTGCTCACAAAAATGGCGGTGGTGGGCGGGATGTCCGTTGCCCGCGAGGTGGTTCGTCGAGAACGCGGGGTTGCGTTGCTGGTTTGGGATCTCGACGGCACCGTCTCAACGATCCAATAGGCTCAGCCCATGCTTGAAATCACCCAGGACCTCGTCGACCAGATAGTCGCGCATGCTCGTCGCGATCACCCCGATGAGGCGTGCGGAGTGATCGCAGGCCCGGCCGGGTCGGATCGCGCGGTGCGATTCATTCCAATGGTGAACGCGGCACGATCGCCGACGTTCTACGAGTTCGATTCCCATGACCTCCTGAGGCTGTATCGAGAGATGGCAGCCAATGACGAAGACCCAGTCGTCATCTACCACTCCCACACTGCGACGCAGGCTTACCCGTCGCGTACTGACATTTCCTACGCATCGGAACCAAGCGCCCACTACGTGCTGGTCAGCACTCGGGAGACTGGTACTCAGGAGGGCCCCTTCGAGTTCCGCTCCTACCGAATCATTGACGGTGAGGTGACGGAGGAGGACGTCCGGATCGGCTCCGGCTCGGCGTAGCCGCGCGTTTACCCGTAGGCTATTCATGTGATTTCAGTTGAGATTCCAACCATCCTTCGCAGCTACACCGGTGGTGAACGATCCGTCGCTGCCGCTGGGACGACGTTGGGTGAGGTCGTCAGCAGCCTGGAAACGAGTTACCCCGGGATTGCCGACCGCTTGATTGAGGGCGATGCGCTGCGCCGGTTTGTCAACGTGTATCTAAATGATGAGGACGTACGTTTCCTCGATGGGTTGGCGACCCCGGTCTCAGATGACGACACCGTGACGATCTTGCCAGCCGTGGCCGGCGGTTCTATCGCCGTAACTGCTCGTTAGGTTAGCTGCGAACATGGCCCGCTACGACTCCCTTCTGGACTCCGTCGGGCACACCCCGTTGGTGGGGTTGCCCCGGTTATCACCGTCACCCGAGGTTCGGTTGTGGGCAAAGCTTGAGGATCGAAATCCAACGGGGTCGGTGAAGGATCGACCCGCGCTCTGGATGGTCGAGACCGCGCAGAGAGATGGCATTCTGACGCCTGGTTGCACGATCTTGGAACCGACCAGCGGGAATACTGGCATTTCGCTGGCGATGGCAGCCAAGCTCAAGGGTTACAAGCTGATCTGCGTCATGCCGGAGAACACCTCGCCTGAGCGAACCCAACTGCTCAAGATGTGGGGTGCCGAGGTTCGCTACTCGCCAGCGGCAGGAGGCTCAAACGAGGCTGTCAGAGTGGCCAAGCAACTCGCCAGCGAGAACCCCGAGTGGGTAATGCTCTACCAGTACGGCAACCCTGCTAATGCTGAGGCGCACTACCTGGGGACCGGGCCAGAGGTACTGGCCGATCTCCCAGAGATCACTCACTTCGTTGCTGGCCTGGGAACGACTGGAACCCTGATGGGTGCTGGTCGATTCCTGCGCGAGAATGTCCCCGGGATACAGATCGTTGCTGCCGAGCCTCGCTACGGCGAGCTCGTTTACGGGTTACGGAACCTGGATGAGGGATTCGTGCCGGAGTTGTACGACGAATCCGTCCTCACCACGCGCTACTCGGTGGGCCCGCTCGATGCAGTTCGACGCACGCGCCAACTGCTCGCCGAAGAAGGAATCTTCGCGGGCATTTCAACCGGCGCCATCTTGCACGCTGCGCTCGGAATGGCGAAGAAGTCGATCAAGGCTGGCGAGCGGGCCGACATCGCATTCATCGTCTGCGACGGTGGTTGGAAGTACCTGTCCACCGGCGCGTACGAGGGCACGTTGGAAGAAGCTGAAGCTGCCCTCGAAGGGCAGCTCTGGGCCTAGTCGGCATTCGCTGTCGGCAGCGACCCTGCACACGCCTACTCGACCAACCGGAATTGGCGATGCGTGCACTCGGGCCTACCAGCGATTGGAAGGCTTGTCGGATCGCTGAAATGTGTCATCACGCGTGCCGACTCGTTCAACGCCGTTCATGCCTGGGTTGCGGTCAGGTTGACCGGACGATCCCGCTGAGAGGATCCTGCTCGGGCAGACCCGTGCGAGTCGGATCTGGCTGCTGATCCGAGTGGGGCGCTTTGATTGGCGTATCTAATAGGGGTCACTGGAAGATGGGCTCATGTCACCATCCACAGTAGGCGTTCGAGCAGTCCTGGGTTGGTTGTCGTCGGCGCAGCCCTGGCAGGTTGCCTCATCTCTGGGTCGGGTGTAACAGCCCAGAACAGTTCAGCATCGGCCTCACAATCCCCGCCGCCAGCGGATGTCCCCTTCGGCACGACGGTTCCGATGAAGGACGCAGTTTCGATCACGGCGTCGCAACCGGTCCCTTTTCGGCCATCCAGCTACTCCGCTACCTTCCCTCCCGGAACCGCCTATGCGGCAGTCGTCATAACGATGAAGAACCTGACTGATCAGTGGAAAGACTCGTCATACAGGCTTGAGGCGTTTGCTGGCCCGAGTGCGGGAGCCCTGACCAAGTGTCCACAGGCGGTGAACACCGACCTGGGACTTCCTGACGAGGAGCAGTACCAGCAGGGCCACTCTCAGAAGCAGCCACCTGGGTCAACCGTTGTTGGTAAGGAGGGCTTCGCATGCAACGCGAAGTCAGGTGACTCTCTCACGGTCGTAGTCGATGCTACTTTCGCAAACAAGGGTGAAAACACTGCCAGCGCCGGAGAGGCCACCTTCGTCGGAAAGCTTCCGTGACTGAATCGGGGTGCCACCTTCAGTGGGACGGCAAACATAGACCCGGATGACAACAATATTGAAAAGACAGGATGGGTGGATGGCATCGGGTCGACGCGACTTTCGACAAAGCCGTGAACACCCACCTGGTCGTGGCCACGCAACACCCAGGTGGGCGGCCTATCGATCTCATCGCTAGCTGGTGCGCCCGCGTCGTCGTCGGCCACCACACTCACGACATGATCACGTCGGCCGGTCCGCGCCGTCGGGTTTGCGAGCCCCAGGTCTGATAGGCCTACCTCCCTCGGTGTCAAGCCGGTCAGTTCTCTTGCCAGGCAAGCACGATGTCACGTATGCAAGACGGAAGGGGTGTCTGTCTTCAGCGCCCAACCTGGGGTGGGCACTGTCCTCTAGCGGCCGACCAGGTTGGCCCTGACGATGGTGCTTAGGGCTTCGGCTC